>Ga0073928_10000140_pt1 | contig 167342 bp, 124 predicted proteins | sample PaiPotPPA55metaG_FD_76969 | JGI IMG/M metagenome (GOLD analysis project Ga0073928, IMG submission 76969) | Iron sulfur acid spring bacterial and archeal communities from Banff, Canada, to study Microbial Dark Matter (Phase II) - Paint Pots PPA... ...
GCAACCCACTTGGGCTAGGCCACCCGGCTGACGCTCGGATAGAAGAATGGGACGCCGGTTCGCCGTTGGTTAACTTTCTTCTCTTGACGAGCAGCGGGCTTTCATAGAAGGGTCAGAGGGTGGGCCCGGCTATTGACCGCCGTTTGTGCCATTGCTGGATGTGATGAGATGAAAGTCAACAACCACGGGCAGGTGGTCGGATGCGCGTTTGGCCAGGTGGGAACGTACGACTTTAGCATGTCGAATGACAATTTCCCCTCGGTAGAAGGCCTTGTCCAGAGCGGCGACGGGAAAGAAAGCGGGAAAGGACCGGAACCGCGAAGGCGGGGAGGTCGCCTGTAAGAACTCCTTTTTTGTAAAGTGGCCTTTAGCAAGCGCATTGCGCCAATCATTGAAATCGCCGGTGATCAGCGTAGGCAAGTGAGCCGCCTGACGAAAGTAGGGATGTTCCAGCAAATGGTTCACCTGCCAGAGGCGCTCTTTACCGGCCAGCCCCAGGTGAAAGTTGATAAGATGCAGCAGGCCTTCAGGCGTATCCACCACGACAAGCTGCGCTCCGCGCGGCTTCTTCTTGCCCAGACACAGCGAGATCTGGTGCTTGCTGCGGAGCGGCCAACGGGAGAGCAGCAGATTGCCGTAGCCGCCAACTTTCTTGAGGACGTTTAACTGAAAGAGACCGCCGGGAGAATTGAAGTATTCGGCAAGCAACCGAGGCTGGTCATGGAAATGCGACCGGCTCACATGGCGATCCACTTCTTGCAAGCAAATCAGATCCGGGTTTGCCTCCTCGATCACCTGAATAATGCGATCAAACCGGTAGTGGCGGTCGCGGCCTCCTATGCCTTTGTGGATGTTATAAGTAAGCAGACGCATGGAACGCGGTTCCGAGCTTTCTAGCGAATAGGAGCTGTCATCTCTATCATAGGGCTTGCCGAGGATTTCTAGAAATCAAAATAGGGACAACCACGAGGCTTGCCAATCTTGCTGGACTACCTCCCGCATATCACGGTTTTTGCGCTGCTCGACGGCCTGATCATATTGGTGGTGCTGCCATGGGTCGTGATGACGAAGAAAGAAACCACGGCAGCGGTCGCTTGGTGTCTTGTGGTCGTCCTCATGCCTTTATTCGGTACCTTCCTTTTTTGGGTCTTTGGCTACAACCACGTTTACCGGCCGCTGCGCCGCAAGGCCCGTCATCGATCCGCCTTTCGCGAGAGCCATCCGCCGCAGACGCATGAGGCGGCTCGTGGAGAAGAAGAGCCTGAAGGCGACGATACGTGGAATCACCTAGGTTCTTTGGCTCTTAAAGTTAAGGCGTTTCCGATCAGCCGGGGCAATAAAGTAACTCTTTTTGATGAAACACCTGAAGCGTATCAAGCCCTTATGGCTGCCATCCAGGCCAGCCGCAGCCATATCCACTTGGAGTATTTCATTTTTCGCCGCGATGAAACCGGTCGGCAAATGATCGCTGTATTGGGCGAGAAGGCCAAGGAGGGAGTTGAGGTACGGCTCTTGTACGATTCGGTGGGCGGTTGGAATCTTCGGCGGGCATTTCTTCAGCCCCTCGTGGAACGGGGTGGAAAGGTTACGTCGTTTCTCTCCATCAATCCGCTCCGCTCGCGGCTTCAGGTCAATATGCGGAATCACCGTAAAATCGTCGTCATCGATGGCCAATTAGGCTTTATCGGCGGCATGAACATCGGCGATGAGTACGTGGGCAAGAGCGCCAGGTTTGGTTATTGGCGGGATGAAGTGGCAAGGCTGGACGGACCCGCTGTGGCCGGCTTGCAGCGCATTTTTCTTGAGGATTGGGACTTTGCCTACGGGGAAACTTTGACCGGCGACAAATACTTTCCCGAGCTGACCGCCTCCGGCGATGGCGATGTCCAAGTAATCGAATCGGGCCCGGATCAAGAGGTAAACAGCATCCGCGAAATCTACTTGGCCGCCATTTCCTCCGCGCGCGAGCGCCTCTGGATGGCCAGTCCCTATTTTGTTCCCGACGCCGGTTTGTTGGATGCGCTAAGGTTGGCCAGATACCGGGGAGTCGACGTCCGGCTCTTGACCCTACTTAAGCCCGATCACTTTTTTTCTTTCTATGCAGGTCGCTATTATTGGTCCGAATTACTTGGAATGGGCGTGAAGGTCTATCAGTACCGGCGTGGCATGATGCATTCCAAAATCATCACGGCGGATGGCCAGTGGGGCATAGTCGGATCAGCCAATCTCGACAATCGCAGTCTCCATTTGAATTTTGAAGCCGGCTGTATCTTACATACACCGGCTCTGATTGAAATATTCGAAAAGCGCTTTCTCATTGACCTTGAAGAGTCAATTATTCTCGACGCGGAGAGTTTTGCGCGACGTGGATTCGGAATGCGCCTTTTGGAAAATGGTTGCCGGTTGCTTTCGCCAGTTTTGTAGACATTGGCGAAACGCACGGGAGGGCTTTGTGGACGATGCTTTTCAATTCTTTAAGGACGGCCTAGCCCATTACGGGTATCCGATTCTGTTCTGCGGCATCATGCTTGAGAATGCCGGCATTCCGGTTCCCGGGGAGACCGCGGTCTTGGCTGCAGGGTTTCTGGCCAGTCCGGCGGGCGACGGGATCTTTAGCCTGGCTTTTGTCATTCCAATCGCTTTCATTGCGGCCGTGGTTGGTGACAACATTGGATTCTGGCTCGGATATCGGTTCGCACGCCGCCGACTCCTTAGTGGCAAACGATTCCTCCTATTGACCCCGAGGGTCTTACAGATCGCGGAGGGTTACTTTGAGCGCTACGGTCTTTGGACGATCTTCTTTGCGCGGTTCATAACGGGTTTTCGCGTCTGGGGAGCGATAGCGGCAGGAACGGCCGGAATGCCCTGGCCACGATTCTTGTTGGCCAATGCCGCCGGAGCACTGATCTGGGCGGTAACCATGAGCCTGTTGGGCTATTTCTTCGGCCATAGCTGGCGGCTTCTACACACCTGGTTAGGCTGGGGCGGATGGGCCCTGCTAGGGAGTGTATTGATTTGTGCCGCAATTTATTACTGGCGTCTAACTCGGCGCCCTAAAAACCCTCTCAATCCGAGTTAGCCTCTCGTCCCGATACTCAATCTCAAGCCTTTGCTAAGCAAACCTCTTTGTTGTGGACATGCCGCGTTGCGACTATATCCTGAATGAGAATGTCGCCAGCTCCACCAGAAATAGATGCGCTAATTCGCATTACTTCGTGAATGGCGAGTCGGCCGCGGAGCTTGACCAGCCACGGAAGGTTGAAGGGAATGGCCCACCGATTTGATTGCATAATTCAATCAAGCATCCAAATGCCAATAGCAAGCCTTTTAGGGTTGTTGCAATTGACCGACTGCGATATTAAACGAGACAATTTCCGCCGTATCGTCCAAGTAGAAAAACAAGCCCGTCCGCTTTGGAATGGCATAAGGCTACGGTGTTCCCAGCCGGCCAATTGTGAATTCTAACAGAGTCTTCCGACCGGCCTCGCCGCAACGCTTTTCAGTCGTGAAACAATCGATTTGCATGGCTAATGTCAGGTCTCTTTTGGCTTATCCTGAAACCAACGGCGCAGGATCCGCCTCCATCGACCATCTCTTAGAGAGAAGGCTCTGGAACGTTAGTCGATCAATTTCGTGGAATCCGCAGAGCGGGCCAGCCCAAGATGCCGATGAATCGGGGGTTCTTGATGCGAAGTCCCTAGGCCGCATGAGAGATGCCGGTGATTTTGTCTATGTCCCGGCTCTCAACATGGAACATCTGGGCGACCGCGGCTTTCGCGCCGACCATGGGCTGAAGTATGCCTATGTTGCCGGCGCGATGGCCAACGGGATCGGTTCCGTCAAAATCGTGGAAACCCTGGGCCGAGCCGGAATGCTGGCCTTTTTCGGCGCGGCGGGCTTATCCCTGAAATCAGTCGAATCGGCGATTGATCAGCTACAGCGGAACGATGCCCACTTTCCTTACGGCTTCAACCTCATTCACAGTCCCAATGAGCCAGAACTTGAGGCCGGCGTCGTCGATCTCTATCTGAAGAAAGGAGTCCGTTTAGTCGAGGCTTCAGCGTACCTCGATCTGACCCTGCCAGTTGTACGGTACCGGATTCATGGCATTCGCCGCGATGGGTCTGGCAAAATCGTTGTCCCGAATCGGATCATCGCCAAGGTTTCCCGCCTGGAGGTGGCCTCAAAGTTCCTTGCGCCCCCACCGCCCGCGATGCTACGAAAACTGGTGGCTCAGGGCGAAATCAATTCACAGCAAGCGGAATTGGCGGGTAAGATCCCCATGGCCCAAGACCTAACTGCAGAGGCGGACTCGGCAGGCCATACGGACAATCGTCCCGCCATAACTCTTTTGCCGACATTGTTAGCCTTGCGAGATCGATTGCAAGCTCAGTACGAGTACATGGATGCGCTCCGCGTGGGCGCGGCCGGGGGCATCTCCACTCCTTCGTCCGCGGCAGCAGCCTTGGCAATGGGTGCGGCGTTTCTCGTCACCGGCTCCGTGAACCAGGCGTGCCTGGAATCAGGGAGCTCGGACATTGTCCGCGAGATGCTGGCGCATGCGGAACAGGCCGACACCATGATGGCTCCTGCAGCCGATATGTTCGAGATGGGCGTGAAGGTGCAGGTTCTAAAGCGGGGCACGATGTTTCCAATGCGAGCCGCCAAGCTCTATGAACTCTATCGCGCCCATGCGAGCCTGGATGCAATCCCCGCTTCAGAACGAGCAAACCTCGAAAAGACCGTCTTTCGTGGATCGTTAGAGGAAATCTGGCAGCAGACACGGCTCTTTTTCGAAAGGCGTGACCCGAGTCAGATTGACCGGGCCGGCCGGGATCCCAAGCACAAAATGGCCCTCGTTTTTCGCTGGTACCTCGGTCAATCATCGCGCTGGGCAAACGCCGGTGATCGTTCACGCAAAATCGATTATCAGATTTGGTGCGGCCCGGCCATGGGGGCGTTCAACGAATGGGTCAAAGGGTCTTATCTTGAGAACGCAAAGGAACGCCGGGTTGTTCCGGTTGCCCTCAATATTCTTTATGGAGCAGCCATCTTGTTGAGGGCGGTCCAATTGCGTTGTCAAGGGGTTAACCTTCCCCCCTACATGCCCCGCGTGGCCCCCCTGACTGTTACCGAAATCGAAATGCGTTTGCAAGGAATTGATGCGTGACTGATGAAGCTCCGTCCCAAACCGTGCCAGTGGCCATCATCGGCATGGGTTGCATGTTTCCCAAAGCGGCTGACCTGGCCGAGTATTGGGCCAATATCAACAACCGGGTTGATGCCATCGGTGGCGTGCCGCCCTCGCATTGGCGCACGGAAGAATACTTTGATAGCGACCCCAAAGTGGCAGATCGAACCTACGTAGCTCGCGGTGGCTTTCTCTCACCAGTCGAATTTTCGCCCCTCGATTTTGGGATCTCCCCGAACACTCTGGAAGCGACCGACACTACCCAGTTGTTGGGTTTGCTTGTGGCGAGAGAAGCCCTGGCGGATGCAGGTTATGGAGCTCAGCGCACGTTTGATCGAAGTCGGGTCAGCGTCATTCTCGGCGTTACGGGCACCTTGGAACTGGTGATCCCATTAGGCGCCCGGTTAGGCCATCCTATCTGGCGGCGGGCAATGAAAGAAGCGGGAGTCCCAGAAGATATGGCCCAAGATGCCATCCAGCGCATCGCAGATTCTTACGTGAGTTGGCAGGAGGATTCGTTTCCGGGCCTTCTGGGAAACGTGGTCGCCGGCCGCATTGCCAACCGGCTGGATCTCGGAGGAACCAACTGCGTCGTCGATGCCGCCTGCGCGAGTTCGCTGAGCGCGGTCCATTTGGCTACCCTGGAACTTGCGACCGGGCGGACTGACATGGTCGTCACCGGTGGAATGGACACCTTCAATGACATCTTCATGTACATGTGTTTCAGCAAGACGCCGGCCCTCTCGCCGACAGGGGATGCCAGGCCGTTCGACGCGCAGGGCGACGGCACAATCCTGGGCGAAGGCTTGGGTTGCATTGTCCTAAAGCGCCTTGTGGACGCGGAACGCGACGGCGATCGGATTTATGCCGTCATCCGCAGCGTGGGGACGTCGAGCGATGGCAAGGGTCAGGCCATTTATGCACCCAGTCCAAAGGGCCAGATCAGGGCTCTCCGCCAAGCTCATCATTTGGCAGGGGTGACCCCAGAGACCATCGAACTAGTGGAGGCCCATGGAACCGGGACACGTGCTGGCGACGCGGCCGAAGTGACGGCTTTAACCGAAGTGTTTGATACTCATGAGAACAAGCAAAGCTGGTGCGCGCTTGGATCGGTCAAGTCTCAAATCGGCCACACCAAGGCCGCGGCAGGCATCGCGGGCTTAATCAAAGCCGCCATGGCGCTTCAAGACAAGGTTTTGCCGCCGACAATCAAGGTCAATCAACCCATTGAGCAATTGGCTCCTGGGAGAACGGCATTTTTCGTGAACACAGCCAAGCGTCCGTGGCTCCCATCGAAGAATCATCCTCGCCGGGCCGGGGTCAGCGCATTTGGGTTCGGGGGCAGTAACTTCCATTGCATTTTGGAGGAACACGAAACCGAAAAGAGCCGCGTCACATGGGACGGAGATGTAGTGCTCCTGGCGTTTTCGGCACCCTCGCGAGAAGAGCTCATTGCGATGGTGGAAAATCAAGTATTTCCCAGCGGTTGGCAGGATTTTCGCGTTGAGGCCGCCAGGTCCAGAATCGCCTTTTCCTCGGCCCATCATTGTCGCCTCGCGATGGTTCTGGAAAGGGAAAGCCTGAATCCTTCTGAAATTGCTACCCGCGTGGTTTCCTTGCTGAAGCAATATACCGATCGGTCTTGCTGGAATACTCCAGACGGCGTCTTTTTCGGCTCACGACCCGTAGCTGGCAAACTGGCCATGCTGTTTCCGGGACAAGGTTCTCAATACGTCGGAATGATGCGCGACTTGGCTTGTAGTTTTCCGCAAATGCTTAAGTCCCTGGCGGATGCCGACCACACGTTTGCTTCCGCCATGGAAGAGACCTCGGCGCCTCGACTAAGCAAATATGTGTATCCTCATTCGGTTTTTAATGCTGAGGATCTCGGCCAATCGGAGGAGGTTCTTCGCGACACGGTTATTGCTCAGCCCGCGTTGGCGGCGATTAGCCGCGGGACCTTGGCTGTCCTGCAGCATTTCGGCATCCAACCTTCCGCCACGGCGGGTCACAGTTTTGGTGAACTTGTCGCTCTGTACGCTGCGGGATGGTACGACGCCAGGTCGCTGCAAACCCTGTCCGGAATTCGTGGCCAGGTGATGGCTAAAGAATCCGGCAATCACGGTGCGATGCTGGCCGTCTCAGCCAGCCAGGCTAAAGTGGAAGAACTGATTCGAGCTGAAAACCTCAATTTAGTAATAGCGAACAAAAATGGCCCCAATCAGTTTGTTCTATCTGGGCCTAGCGAAGATATAGACCGAGCGCTCCGTGTTTTGGATCGACAAGCCATCCGCAGCAAGAAACTATCGGTCTCGGCTGCTTTCCATAGTCCTCTTGTGGCCGCTGCACAGCGAGAATTCCAAAAGGCACTGGAACGAATTGACTTTGATCCTTCGGGAATCCCCGTGTATGCCAATGCAACTGGTGGTGAATATCCCCGCGACCCGGGGGGAATCCGCAGTCTTCTGGCAAGGCAACTCGCCGAGCCGGTGGAGTTCATTCGGCTAATCGAAAACATGTACGAGACGGGGGTTCACACCTTCTTGGAAGTTGGGCCGAGTAACAAGTTAACCGGCCTCGTAGATTCTATTCTCGACGGCCGTGACCATAAGTGCCTGGCAGTAGATAGCTCGTCGGGCAAGCGGTCCGGGATTATTGATCTTGCCTGTGCCCTGGCGCAACTTGCGTCCTTGGGACACTCGGTCACCCTTTCAAACTGGGATGAACGAGCGATTCTCATGAGGCAATCGAGTGAAAAGAGGCCAACCCTTACCGTTTCTTTATGCGGGGCGAATTATGTGAAACCCCGGCAAGCGAAACCGGTGCGGTCGAACGCTCGAAATGATGACACTGCCTCTCAGTTAGATTCGGTTGCCTCATCTTCCCAATCGAATGTTCATGGCAATGGCCGGAAGAAGCATTTTGATGTTTTCACCAACACCCATACTCCATCGTCGATTTCAGTGGCCGAGACAATCCAGTCGTTACCTAGTGAAGCCGATCACGCCAGATTCTTGAATGGTCAAGCCCCTCTCGCCGCGAGAAAAATCTGCGATGGGCCTGATGCTTTGCGAATCACTCAGGAAAATCTCTTGGCACTGCAAAAGTTGGGCGAGCAGACTGCCCAATTGCACAAACAGTTCCTTGACGGCCAAGACCGCGCGCTCCAGGTCATTCAAAACCTTCTGCTGCAACAGCAGCATTCTTTGCAGGGCACAACGGCCCTGGAACAAACATTGCAACCTGTTGAGGCGGTAACAAGGTCTGACCAAGCGGAGCGACTCCGGGCGGTTTCCGCCCAGGGTGAAAACGGCCCCGAACTCGCGGCTCAGTTTCGTGCCCTTTCCAATGTAACTATCTCACCGCCATCCCAGCGAAATTACACAGAGACTGCAGCCGCGGCCAATGCCGAATCAGGCGATTCGAAAAGCATCCATGTTCAAACCATTCTCCTTGAAGTCGTTTCCGAGAAAACCGGTTATCCGACAGAAATGCTTGATTTGGCAATGGAGATGGATGCCGACCTTGGTATCGACTCTATAAAGCGCGTCGAAATCCTGTCCGTCCTGCAAGAGCGTTTGCCAGAAGCGCCAGTGATTAAGGCGGAGCATCTGGGAACGCTCCGGACCTTGCATCAAGTCATGGCTTTCCTTGGTGGAACCACCGAGATCGGAAGGAACCGCGATTGCATATCAAATGGATGCGCGACCGCACCTTCACAGGAATCGAAGAACCTTCCCACTGACCTCGTGGAGAGAACCGTACTCCAAGTTGTTGCCGAAAAGACAGGTTATCCGACGGAAATGCTTGAGATTAACATGGAGATGGACGCGGATCTTGGCATTGATTCAATTAAACGGGTGGAAATCTTATCTATGCTCCAGGAGCGTTTGCCTGAGGCTCCAATCATTAGAGCCGAGCATCTAGGTACAATTCGAACTCTTCGCCATGTCATAGAATTCTTGTCGATGCCGACCAGACAGATGCCGTCGGCACTCTTAAACACTATTGCGTTAAAGCCCGACAAAGCGCCACCAAACGCGGGTTCGACCCAGAAGGAGGCTGTTGGACCAAAGGATGCGAGCGAATCACGGCTCCGTCGTTACATACTTGTCCCGGAGATAATTCCGGACAGGCCCACTCGGCCTTCTCTAGCGCTTGAAAAGGATGCTGAAATCTGGATTACGGAAGACTATTCCGGGCTGGCAAAAGCCCTTGTGGGGCGGCTGACCGATTTAGGCTCCAAAGCGCGTTTAATAAACCTCAAAGATACAAATACGATTAAGCAGCCGAATTTTTTGAGCAGCTTGGTGATTTTGCCCACTGCTACCTGTGTTGACGAGGCTTTTCTCAAATCCTGTTTTCAACTCGTGCGCTTGGCCGGGCCAGGCTTGCGCAATGAAGCTAAAAGGTCAAGCGCGGTTCTGATTACTATAGCGCGGATGGATGGCGCATTTGGCCTCGTAGATTGGAAACGAGGATGCGAGCCGCTATCCGGCGCCTTGGCAGGTTTCGTGAAAACGGCCCGGCAGGAATGGCCCGATGTCGAGTGCAAGGCAATCGACCTGAGCGCCGAATATAAGGATATCGATAAGGCGGCAGAGGAAATCGCTGAGGAAATGCTTCTCGTCGGGCCAATGGAAGTGGGCATCTCACCGACAGGTCGAATTGCTTTGCGAGTGGACGAGTCGCCGCATCAAGGTCCAAACGCCGGCGCGCCCCTAAATCCTGGGGATGTCATCGTTCTATCCGGTGGCGCTCGTGGCGTAACATCCGAGACGGCGGTAGCATTGGCAAGGGCCTTTTCGCCCATCCTGGTTCTCTTGGGACGTAGCCCTGACCCATCTCCCGAACCCGAGTGGCTGGCGCCGCTCCGCGACGAAGTCAAGATTAAGCAGACCCTGGCAACGCACCTCAACGGAAGCAGCTCTCTTCGCGAAGTGGCGGATCGCTATCAGCGTCTACAAGCCAACCGTGAGATTCTGCATAACGTCGAGCGAATGCGGGCCGCCGGAGCTCAGGTAGTTTATCAGCAGGTTGACGTCACCGATCAACAGGCGGTGCGCTCGATCCTGGCCGAGGTGCGAACGGCACATGGACCAATCCGCGGTTTGATTCACGGCGCCGGCGTCCTGGCCGACCGCTTGATCGAAGATAAGACGAACGACCAATTTGATAAAGTCCTTGCCACCAAATTGGGTGGGTTGCAATCCTTGCTCGGGGCCATCGACCCAGACGAACTCAAGCTCTTGGTGTTGTTTTCCTCGACGACGGGGCGATTGGGCCGGAAGGGCCAGGTTGACTATGCCGTCGCCAATGAAGCCCTTAACAAGCTTGCCCGAGATCATGCTTACCGTTACCCGGAATGTCGCGTGGTTGCCATGAATTGGGGCCCGTGGGATGGCGGGATGGTGACGACCGCGCTAAAGAACGTCTTCAAAGCAGAGGGAATCGGGTTAATACCTCTCCGTGAGGGAGCCCAGTTTCTCATACAGGAGATTCAGGAGGCCGGACCATCACCGGTTGAGGTGGTTGCTCTGGCTGGTCCCTTACCGGCCGAAAAACTTCAGCCGGAAGGTAAGAAAAGAGCCCGCGAGCTTGCCGTTGTATTCGAACGGCCATTGAGCCTCGAACTCTGTCCCTTCATGCGGTCCCACGTCCTTGACGGTCGGGCGGTTCTGCCGATGGCCATGATGGTAGAATGGCTGGCTCACGGCGCTTTGCACGCTCATCCAGGTTTGGTGTTTCACGGATTCAATAACCTTCGCATTCTTAAAGGGGTGCGGCTGGATGAGGATCAGTCCCTGTTGCTGTCTTTTCGAGCTGGGAAACTGGTCAAGAATGGATCCATGCACCTTGTTTCCGCGGAAATGCTAGGTCGGGACGATGATGGCCGCGAACCTCTTCATGCTCGGGCCGATATTGTTTTGGCCGATCGGTTTCCTCGCTTCGAGGGTACCGTCCGGGAGCCCTCGGTAGTTCCTTTCATGAAGAGCGTTGACCAAATCTACAGCGAACTGCTGTTTCACGGCACGGATTTACAAGGCATCCGGCAAATCGAGGGCTGCTCCGAAAAAGGAATTGTTGGCTCGGTGGCAACGGGTCCTTGTCCTTCACAGTGGATCAAAAACCCGTTGCGCAATTCCTGGCTAGCCGACCCTATGGCCCTTGACTGTGGCTTTCAATTGATGGTTCTATGGACCCTTGAAAACCTCGGCGCTGGCTCCTTGCCGTGCTTCGCAAAGAGCTATCGACAGTTTCACCGTTCTTTCCCGAAAGATGGTGTCCGCGTATGCGCGACAGTTACTCATTCCGGTTCTAATCGCGCTTTGGCAGACTTGGATTTTGTCGATCACCAGGGACATGTAATAGCGCGTCTCGAAGACTATGAATGCGTGATGGACCCGGGTTTGAATCAGGCCTTTCGCCGCAATCGCTTGAGTCGTCAATTCCTACCCGCCTCCTGAGGCCTTCCGGACATGGATCCTTTGTCGCGTATCGCCATTGTCGGGATAGGAGGTATCTTTTCCCAATCGCCCACGCTCGATCATTTGTGGGGGAATGTCCGAGACAGTGTGGACACGGCTCGTGCAGTCCCTCCGCGCCGTTGGTTGCTTTCCCGTGTTGATGCCTATGATTCTAAAATCGGGAACCCAGATCGTGTATACTCCACGCGCGCGTGTTTCATTGAAGATTTCCATGCCAACCTGAGCGGACTGCACATTGCATCGGAATTCCTGGATCGGCTGGACCCGATGTTTCACTTGCTTCTCCATTCGGGCCGCCAGGCATGGGCGGATGGAACGACCCAAAAGCTCGATCGCGGACGGGTTGGCGTGGTCGTTGGCAATATCGTACTGCCGACGGAAAAGGCCTCTGAGTTGACGCGGGCAATCTTCGACCCGGTCTTTGAAGAGAAGGTCTTGAACGGATCCAACAAGTTAGAGTTTTGCCGCATCGACCCATGGAGCCGCCATGTCGCCGCTTTACCGGCTGCGATGCTTGCCCGAGCGCTTGGCTTGAAAGGCGGCAGCTACACCCTTGACGCGGCTTGTGCTTCCTCTCTGTACGCCATCAAGCTGGCAGCGGATCATCTCCAAGCAGGCCGCGCCGACGCCATGTTGGCCGGTGGACTGTCCCGGCCCGATTGCCTCTATACCCAGATGGGCTTCTCTCAACTTCGAGCCCTTTCACCCAGCGGCCCCTGCGCCCCTTTCGATCAGGCGGCGGACGGATTGGTGGTGGGTGAAGGTTGTGGAATGTTCCTCCTAAAACGCCTCGAAGATGCCTTGGAAGACGGCGACAGTATTTATGCCACCGTGGCTGCAATCGGCCTTTCCAACGATCGGGAAGGCAAACTTTTAGCGCCTAGTTCGGAAGGGCAACTTCGCGCAATGCGCCAGGCTTACAAGCAAGCGGGCTGGAGGCCCAATGATGTTGATTTAATCGAATGCCATGCTCCCGGAACACCAGTCGGCGATGGGGTGGAAATTGCCAGTCTCATGGAACTTTGGCAGACCGAGGAAAGAAAGCTCGAACATTGCGTTATCGGTTCGGTTAAGTCCAATGTCGGCCATACGCTTACTGCTGCAGGTTCGGCGTCTCTGCTCAAGGTCTTGCTTGCCTTGAAAAACAATTCCTTGCCGCCGACGGCCAACTTCAGAAAACCAGGATCGGCACTTTCGGCAACTGCGAGTCCCTTCCGGGTTTTGTCCAAGGCCCAGCCCTGGGAACGGCGTTCACCGAACTCGCCCCGTCGGGCCGCGATAAGTGCTTTCGGTTTTGGTGGGATCAATGCTCATATGCTGGTGGAGGAATGGATTGGACAAACAACTGCATCAAACCTTTACGCGACCGGAATCTCTAACAATAAACGGACGCCTGTTGCAATCGTGGGTATAGCTGCGCGCATCGGCCAGTGTAATTCCTTGCGCGCCTTTCAAAAGTATGGCAAACCGACCGGACCAGAATCCAAGAGAAATGACTGGGGGACCAAGGAGAGCGCCTGGTTTAAGAGTTTTCAGACTCCTAGCTCGCCATTGGAAGGATTCTTCATTGAGGAGCTTCAGGTCCCTCTGGCCCAATTTCGCATTCCGCCCAAGGAGTTGGAGGAGATGCTGCCCCAGCAATTGCTGATGCTTCTGGTTGCTGCGGAGGCTCTGAAAGATGGTTGTTTTCACAAGGAACAAGGCCTGCGGACCGGTGTCTTCATCGGCTTGGATCTGGACCTCAACGCCACCAACTTTAGTTTTCGTTGGTCCATTGTTAATAGGGCGCCAAAGTGGGCAAATAAGTTAGGGTTAGAACCGACCGATGATGAACTGGCGAAATGGACGAATGATCTGCGAGAGGCCGCGGGTCCGCCTTTGACACCCAATCGAACCATGGGCGCGCTGGGCGGTGTCGTGGCCAGTCGAATCGCCCGGGAATTTCACATCGGCGGGCCCAGCTTCACCGTTGCCAACGAAGAGAACTCTGGCCTCCGCGCTCTGGAAATCGCCGTAGGATTTCTCGAGCAAGGGGAGATCGATCAAGCCCTGGTTGGTGCTGTGGATCTGCCGGGCGACATCCGGGCGCAGTTGGCCGCGGCAAACGAGATCGGAGATTCGCTGACCACTCTATTGCCTACTGACAAGTCCAACGGCAAGGACCGTGTGCCAAGAGACGGTGCAGGCGCAGTGTTCCTCAAACGACTTGATCAAGCACTCGAGGACCACGATGAAATCTATGCGGTGATTGAAGAAATCCGTTCTTCAGGCAACAGTGATGCGGATTCTCATTCGCACCCGTGTAATAACGCTTGCTTACCAGTCGAAAACAGTTACAGCGATTCAGAAGTCCCTTCAAGTAACGGGCCCGATGAAGGCTTTCGCGAATCCGTAGGCTATGTAGGCGCGGCAACCGGCCTACTTTCCCTCATTGAAGCTTCCCATTCTCTAAGCCAAGGTGAGTTAGAAGCTTCGGGTTCACTCAAGGATCCCGGTGAGCCAGGGCGAATAAGCATAAGCTCCTTAAGCAAGGATGACAATTACTTCCAAGTGATTCTTACCGGGCGCGGAACCGTCAAGAGATCCTCGGAGGTGGCGACAAGCCAGGGTCTGTCCACGAAGTGTGACAAGCCAAATCTGAAGGTGATTGTAGGTGGCAGGCCTTTTCAAGTTCCCAAGCCGCCCCGGCCGGTGGAAGCAGCAAAGGCAATTGCAGATCCCCTTCTACCAACTGCCGAACCTTTTCCCCAGCCTATGCTTGCCCAGTTAGCACTTTGCCAAAGCGCCAAGGCGCTGGCTCACGAATCTTACCTGCGATTTAGCAGGAATTTCACGGAAGTAATGGCTGGACGTCTTTCTGCCACTGCGGGGTTGACCCAGGAGGGGTCCCCGGGTCTTCATGGGGGAACAGGGAATAATCATGAGGCCGGTCATCGGAGGCAGACGGATGGCAAGGTAGAGCCCATTAGACAACTCGAAGTGTCCTTACCGCTCAGTCGCGTTCAGTGCCTTGAATTTGCCGTCGGATCTATTACAAAGGTTTTTGGTCCGCAATTTGCTGAGGTAGATTCCTTTCCGACGCGCGTTCGTCTGCCGGACGAGCCATTGATGCTGGTGGACCGAATCTTGTCCATCGAAGGGAAACCGGGGTCCTTATCGTCCGGGCAAGTCGTGACCGAGCACGATATTCATCCCGGCGCCTGGTACCTTGACGCCGGCCGCATTCCGACCTGCATCGCCGTCGAGGCCGGTCAAGCGGACCTATTTCTCGCCGGCTATTTAGGAATTGACTTTCGGACGCGCGGACTGGCAGTCTATCGGCTCCTCGACGCGGTCGTTACCTTCCACCGCGAATTGCCGGGACCCGACGAAATCATTCATTATGACATTCGGATCGAGCTTTTTTTCCGTCAGGGCAACACGCAATTGTTTCGTTTTTCGTTTGAGGGGACCGTCAACGGCGAGCCGCTCTTAACGATGAAGGAGGGCTGTGCGGGGTTCTTTACGAGCAATGAATTAGCGGCTGGCAAGGGTATCGTTGCGACGACTTTGGATCGCAAGCCGTCCCGCGGCAAACTTCCGGCGGATTGGCTCGAACTCGTTCCCATGGCAATCGAGTTCTATAGTGATAAGCAAATTGACGCTCTTCGCCAGGGCGACCTTTGCGGCTGCTTTGGATCCCGTTTCGCCAACTTGCGCATTGCCAAACCGATGGTGATTCCCGGCGGCCGAATGAAGCTGGTCGATCGCGTTTCTCACCTGGATCCAAGTGGGGGCCGGTATGGCTTGGGGGTGATCCGGGGGGAAGCCGATATCCATCCGGACGATTGGTTTCTGACCTGCCATTTCAAAGACGACAAGGTCATGCCGGGAACACTCATGTATGAATGTTGCCTGCACACGCTTCGCATTTTTCTGCTGCGCATGGGCTGGGTTGGCGAGGAAGGCAAGGTTGTTTATCAGCCGGTGCCTGGTGTGGCAAGCCGCCTCAAATGCCGCGGCCAAGTGATTGAGTCGACCAAGAAAGTGATCTATGAGGTGGTGGTCAAGGAACTGGGTTACAGTCCGGAGCCCTTTGTAATTTGCGATGCCTTAATGTACGCGGATGGTAAGCCGATTGTCGAGATTACCGACATGTCTCTCCGCCTAACGGGCTTGACGCGCGAGAAATTGGAAACCATTTGGCAAGCCAAACGGGAGCCCAAGCCCGCTCTATTTGAACATGATCGAATCCTCGCCTTCGCCACTGGCAAGCCTTCCGAAGCGTTCGGTGAACCGTACAAGGCCTTTGATACCGACCGGACCATCGCTCGCTTGCCGGGGCCGCCATATCAATTTCTCGGCCGCATCACGGCGATTCAAGCCGAGCCGTGGAAGATGGCAGCGGGAGGCGTCATCGAGGCGGAATACGACGTGCTTCCGGACGCTTGGTACTTCGAGGCCAATCGACAACCCTTCATGCCCTACGCCGTGCTTCTGGAAGTCGCGCTTCAGCCATGTGGTTGGTTGGCGGCGTATCTAGGCTCAGCCCTGACCAGCCCGGTTGACCTGTGCTTCCGGAACCTCGGCGGCATGGGTGTTCAACACGAGCGGATTGGCCCGGAGACCGGCACACTGACCACTACCATTAACATCACGCGAGTGTCCCATTCGGGCGGGATGATTATCCAGAACTATGACTTTGCGGTGCGAGCCGGAAACCGACTCGTCTATGATGGCAACACTTACTTCGGCTTTTTTTCGCGTGAATCCCTGGAAAACCAGGTCGGTATTCGGGAAGCCAAGCTTTTGGTCCCGACCGTATACTCAGCGACGCGCGGCGAAGGATTCCCCTATCCCGTCCACGCTCCGTTTTCCGATCACCAACTGCGCATGGTCGATCAAATCAACGTGTGTGACCTGAACGCCGGTGAACGGCGACTGGGTTTCGTGAGCGGCAGCAAGACGGTGGATCCGGACGAATGGTTCTTCAAAGCTCATTTTTACCAGGATCCGGTATGGCCCGGTTCCCTGGGGTTGGAGGCGTTTCTTCAGTTGCTCAAGGTACTGGCCGCCGAACGCTGGGCCTGCGATGCGGGAACGCTGTTTGAAACGCCGGCTCTGGGAATGCCGCACCGTTGGCTCTATCGTGGTCAAGTCATTCCGCACGACAAGCAGGTCATGATTCAGGCAACCGTAACTGAGCTCGATGAAGAACGACGATTGCTCAAGGCCGAGGGCTATCTTTCGGTGGATGGCCGGACTATTTACCAGATGAATGATTTTTCGCTCAGGCTGTCGCCGGAGGCCCAATGAAATATACGCGTGTTTTCGTGGACGCCATTGGCTACGAACTGGCTCCGGTGGTGGTAAGTTCCAGTGAACTGGAGGAACGACTTCAGCCGCTTTACCGGACACTGCACATTTCCGAAGGCCAACTCGAAGCCTTGACCGGCATCGTGGAGCGGCGCTGGTGGGAAGAAGACTATCCTCTTTCCCAGGGCGCGGTGGCGGCGGCCCGCAAAGCGTTGGAGGCCGCTCAGGTCCCGCCCGAGGACGTTAAGGTGGTTATCTACGGCGGCGTCTGCCGGGAGCAATTTGAACCGGCAACGGCCTGTCGTGTCGCGGCGGGGCTCCGTGTCAGTTCAGAAGCGGCCATTTATGACCTCAGCAATGCCTGCCTGGGCGTTCTTAACGGCATGCTCGACATCGCCAACCGCATCGAACTGGGACAAATCCGAGCGGGGCTGATTGTCTCCTGCGAAAGTGCCCGCGAGATCAACAATATTACCATCGAACGCATGCTCCAAGCGAACAGTATGGACTTCTACAAGGACTCGCTGGCCACACTTACCGGTGGGTCCGGGGCCGTGGCGCTGGTGCTCACGGACGGTTCTTTCAGCGACCGGGGTCGAAGACTTGTCGGCGGTGTAACCCAGGCCGCGCCGGAATTTCATGCCTTGTGCCGGTGGGGCATCGAACGGATATTGCCATCAACCTTTCGGCAGTTCATGACCACGGATTCCATTTCCGTTCTGAAGCACGGGGTCAACCTGGGCCTGCGAACGTGGAATTCATTCTTGACCAGGTTGGGCTGGGTAAAGGAGCAAGTCGATCGCGTGATCTGCCATCAAGTGGGCGCCAGCCACCGCGACACGGTCTTAAAACTTCTCGACATTCTTCCCGAAAAGGACTACTCCACCTTCGCTTACCTGGGCAATATGGGCACGGTCTCATTGCCGTTGACCGCCGCCCTGGCGGAGGAACACGGGTTTTTGGAACATGGCAACCGCGTCGGGTTTTTGGGAATCGGCAGCGGCCTCAACTGCCTGATGCTGGGGCTGGAATGGTGAAGAAGCTCTATCCCTTCACGGGCCACTTCCTCGACCTCAATGGTCTCCGCTACCACTATCTGGACGAAGGGGCAGGCGAGCCCGTTGTCATGCTGCACGGCAATCCGACCTGGTCGTTTTACTATCGCAATCTCGTGCAGGCTTTGCGGGGCAATTACCGGACCATTGTGCCCGATCACATGGGCTGCGGCTTGTCCGATAAACCTGACGACGCGCACTACACCTACTCTCTGGATCAACGGGTCCAAGACCTTGAGCGACTTCTTGACCACCTTGACATTCAGAACAATATCACGCTCATCCTGCACGATTGGGGCGGGATGATCGGGATGGCCTTTGCCAGCCGGCATCCCGAACGCATTGGCAGATTGATTGTCTTCAACACGGCGGCGTTTCATTTGCCCAAGGGCAAAACCTTCCCCTGGCCGCTCTGGCTCTGCCGGGATACGCCGCTGGGAGCGCTGCTGGTTCGCGGACTGAACGCCTTCAGCGTTGCCGCGACCGAGTTTTGTTGCACGCGCCGTCCCCTGCCGCGAGCGGTCCGAAAAGCCTACCTAGCTCCCTACAACTCCTGGCACAATCGCATCGCCGTCCTCCGCTTTGTCCAGGACATCCCGCTAAGCCCGGGAGACCCGAGCTATGGCCTGGTTAGTGCGGTGGAAGCGGGCTTGGGTTGCTTGAGAAACATTCCCAACCTTATTTGTTGGGGCCTGCGCGATTTTGTATTCGACAAGCATTTCCTTATCGAATGGCAACGCCGTTTTCCGCATGCCGAGGTTCATGCTTTTGCCAAAGCCGGCCATTACGTTCTCGAAGACGCTTGCGACGAGATAATTCCGCTTGTTAGCGCCTTTCTCACAAATCATCCCCTGGCGGTTGCCTTGGCATGATCACAACAGCCTCTCAAAATGTGGCTGCCCAGATGTCCGAAATGGCCCGCCGACAACCGCGCACCTTGGCGATCGCCTATCCTCAGCGCCGGAATCACAACGGCCGCGTCAACTATGGCCGATGGAACTACAGCCAACTCAATCAAGAGAGCGACCGACTTGCTTGGGGGCTGGAGAGTGCCGGCATCCGGGGAGGAACCCGTACGGTCCTCATGGTAAAGCCCGGTCTCGAATTCTTCGCACTGGCTTTCGCCCTATTCAAAATAGGCGCGGTCCCAGTGCTCATCGATCCCGGCATGGGCGTCCGCTCTCTTGGCCAATGTTTGGCGGAGGCGGAACCCGAGGCCTTCATAGGCATTCCCAAGGCCCAACTGGCTCGGGTCGTGTTCCGCTGGGCGAAGCGAACCTTGAAGATCATTGTCACGGTCGGCAAACGCTGGCTATGGGGCGGGCTCACCCTCGAACAGGTGCGCCGGGCCGGGTGTGTCGACACTCCTTTCGTTATTCCCGACGTTGCCGGCGAGGAGACGGCCGCCATATTGTTTACAAGCGGCAGCACCGGCGCGCCCAAGGGCGTCGTCTACACCCACGGCATATTTTCGGCCCAAGTGGACCTACTCCGTGATCTCTACGGTATCGAGCCGGGCGAAATTGACTTATCGACGTTTCCCCTCTTCGGCCTGTTTGCTCCCGCCCTGGGCATGACCGCCATCATTCCGGATATGGACTTCACTCGGCCCGCTCAAGTCAATGCGGGCAAGCTCCTTGAAGCTATCGAGAACTTCCGCGTGACAACCATGTTCGGCTCGCCCGCCTTGCTGGATCGGGTGGCTAAATATAGCGCGGAGCACGGATTTCATCTACCCACCCTTCGGCGCGTTATCTCGGCAGGCGCGCCGGTGCGGGCGGACATTCTGAAACGATTCACACCCCTGCTGCCCCCAGCCGCCGAGGTCTTTACTCCCTACGGAGCCACCGAAGCCTTGCCCGTTTGCTCAATCGGCAGTGACGAGATTCTTAAGGAAACGGCGGCGAAGACCGCCCAGGGACAAGGCATCTGCGTGGGCCGACCTGTCAAATCAATGAAAGTCGGTGTCATCAAAATCACTGACGAGCCGATCTCAGCCTGGTCCGAGAATTTGCTTGTGCCATGCGGAGCCGTAGGCGAGATCGTGGTGCAGGGCCCTGTGGTGTCGAAGGAGTATTTCAATCGACCTGAGTCAACGGTTCTTGCCAAGATCCCCGGCCGGCATGGAAAAGAGTTGTACCACCGCATGGGCGATCTTGGCCGGTTCGACGAGCACGGTCGGCTTTGGTTCTACGGGCGGAAATCACAGCGCGTCGTCACCAGCGAAGAAACCTTGTTCACAATCTCTTGCGAATCCATTTTCAACAATCATCCTCTTGTCCGGCGAACAGCCCTGGTCGGCGTCGGCGAAAAGGGCTGGTCCGTCCCTGTGCTTTGCGTCGAACTTCGACGGAACCACACAAGTGCCGAACAAATAAAGATCAAGGCGGAACTGTTGGACCTGGGAGCATCCACCGCGCATACGCGCTCGATCAAAAACGTACTTTTTCATCCCGCATTTCCCGTGGACATTCGGCACAATGCCAAGATTTTCCGCGAGAAGCTCGCGCTCTGGGCTGCGAGGCAATTGCCATGAGAGCGCTCGTTACGGGTGGAGGCGGGTTTCTCGGCCTGGCCATTGTCGAACGTTTGCTGGAGCGCGGCGACGCCGTACGCAGTTTTTCGCGTGGAGATTATCCGAACCTATTCGCCCGGGGCGTGGAGGTCCGTCAGGGCGACCTGGCTGACCGGGATGCGGTCATCGCCGCGGCGGAGGGATGCGACCTGGTTTTCCATGTCGCCGCCAAGGCCGGCATTTGGGGCCGGTATGCGGACTTCCACGAAACCAACGTTGTTGGGACGGAGAATGTTCTAGATGGTTGTCGGCGCTGGGGCATCAACCGGCTTGTTTACACCAGTTCGCCGAGCGTCGTTTTCAACGGCTGCGATATGGAAGGCATCAATGAATCGGCCCCCTATCCGGGGCGTTATGAAGCGGCTTATCCCCAGACGAAAGCCATTGCCGAAAGGAAAGTTCTCGAGGCGAACAGTTCCGACTTCGCCACGGTAGCGTTGCGGCCCCATCTGATCTGGGGACCTGGGGACAACAACCTGATCCCCCGAATTCTGGAGCGCGGTAAGAAGGGACAATTGCGCCGCATTGGACGAAGATCCAAATTAGTTGACTGCACTTACATCGATAACGCGGCTGACGCTCATCTTTTGGCGGCGGCTCGTCTTCAGCCGGGTTCACCCACTTCCGGAAAGGCCTATTTCATATCCCAAGGTGAACCGATGCCGCTTTGGGACCTTGTTGATGGCATTCTGAAAGCCGGAGGTCTGCCGTCCGTAACCAAGACTATGTCGCCACGGCTCGCTTACCTGACCGGTTGGGGCATGGAACTGATCTATCGAGGTCTGCCTGTTAAGGCCGAACCTCGGATGACGCGCTTCCTGGCCAAGGAACTCTCAACCGCACACTGGTTCGACCTGTCCGCGGCCCGCCGGGACCTGGCGTATGAGCCTAAAGTATCGATTGCGGAAGGGCTAAGCCGCTTGAAAGATTGGCTAACGACAGAGCCGCGACTAACTACAGAGCGGCGACCGTAAGGGAGCGTTCGCCCCAACGCTCCCTTACGGTCGCGGCTCTGAATCGGTCGGCGCTCTGAGCGGCAAATTACCTACTTGATTTAGAAAGCGTGAATATGCCGGCTTCCGGCCCAAGCATGGAAAAAGCGGAACCGATGCCGCCTCAGATGGTCTACCGACAACGGCTGGAGGAGCATCGCGAGCGCCGGAGCCGCGATGAAAAGCTGGAGTCGCTCCTAGGCAATGCCCGCCTGGTGGTTTTCCTGGCCGGATTGCTGATGGCCTGGATGGCATTTGGAGCGCATTGGCTATCGCCCTGGTGGGTCGCGTTTCCGGTTATCGCCTTTTTAATTCTTCTGCCGATACATGACCGCGTTAACCGTGCCATTGCCCACGCCAACCGTGCGATGGCTTTTTGCGAGAAGGGCCTGGCCCGCCTCGAAGAACGCTGGGCCGGCACTGGCGAGCCCGGCGCCCGATTTCTCGATGAAGCTCATCCCTACGCTCCGGACCTCGATCTGTTTGGCAAGGGATCTTTATTCGAACTGCTATGCACGGCACGCACCGGCGTAGGAGAGAAAACCCTTGCCGATTGGCTGTTAGCTCCCGCCAACCCCGAGGAAATTCGCCACCGCCAGGCGGCCGTGGAGGAACTGCGGCCCAATTTCAATTTGCGCGAGGAACTCGCCCTGCTTGGCGCTAACATTCCGCCTGGTGTGAGGCTTGAGGAGTTGAGCCACTGGGCCGTGGGACCTCGTATTCTGAATTCCGGCCTTGCCCGGTGGACGGCGTTGGCTCTGGCTATCCTCACCGTTCTGGCACTGCTTGCCTGGCTGTTGGACCTTTCGAATCGGTGGCCGTTCTTCGTGATGCTCGCCCTGGAAGGTCTTTTCGCCTGGTGGATGAGTGGACGGGTCAACCGGGTTCTGGCTCCCATTGAGAAGCGCGCCAGCGATCTCATGATCTTTTCTGGAATTCTCCGGCGCGTTGAAAGGAAAGAGTTCGCCGCTCCCTGGTTAACACGGCTGCAAAGCGCCCTGAAGACGGAAGGGCAGCCGCCCTCCGAGCGCCTCGCTCAATTGGTCCAGCTAATTGAATGGCTAAACGCCAAACGCAACCAGATTTTTACGCCGTTGGCCTTGATGCTGCTGTGGGACACCCAATTTGCCTTCGCCATCGAAGCCTGGCGCTCCCATTGCGGCTCGGGCATTCACCGTTGGCTCGACGCCGTGGGCCAATTCGAGGCCCTGTGTGCGTTGGCGACCTATAGCTATGAGAATCCCCAAGATCCATTTCCTCAGATCGTGAACGAAGGGCCTGTCTTGGATGGCCAACAGCTGGGTCATCCGTTATTGCCGCATGCCCAGTGCGTACGCAATGATTTGGTGCTTACCACCGACCTGCGCGTGCTGGTGGTGAGCGGATCCAATATGTCCGGCAAAAGCACTTACCTGCGGACCGCCGGGATCAACGCGGTTCTCGCTCAGGCTGGAGCGCCCGTCCGGGCGGCTCGAATGAAGCTGTCCCCTTTGGCCGTGGGAGCGACGTTGAGAATTCAAGACTCGCTGCAGGCGGGCCGGTCGCGTTTCTATGCGGAAATCATGCGCGTACGCCAACTGGTCGACCTTGCCAAGGGCCCGCTGCCCCTCTTATTTCTCCTGGACGAGGTGTTTCACGGCACCAATTCGCACGATCGCCGATTGGGAGCCGAAGGAGTTGTGCGCAGCCTGATTGGCCTGAACTCCATCGGTCTGGTTACGACCCACGACTTGGCCTTGGCCGACATTGCCGACCGCCTTACCCCCCATGTGGCCAATGTTCATTTCGAGGACCAAATGAAGGGTGACCAGATTACGTTTGACTACCGCGTGCATCCCGGCGTCGTGCGCCATAGCAATGCCCTGGCCCTCATGCGGGCGGTGGGATTGGATGTCTGATTTGAATGACGTTCAACGATGACAACTGCGCTTAATTGGCCGACGCTCCGACCTTGGGGCCAAAAGGTTCGTTTCCGCCCGGCGCGGGGGGGTGTGTGAGGGGGTGCTGAAACGATCTTTCCTAACAGCAATGGCTACAAAGGCTTCGGGAAAACAAGATCGTTTCAGCTAAGGTGACGGCTACATGAAACGAAAGATATCAAATGCTTTCCATTTCTTTCCACAGGGGGTCAGGCGAAATGGAGAGAACCAAATCGCGAATCCACAATTGACACTACTTCAACCACTCTCTGATGGAGTTGAACCTTCCCGAATTTGCCTGATCGCCCACTGGCATGCATCCGAGACAATGGGATCCGGATCGTTTGAGACTCGTTCAAGCGCCGGCAAACCGCTAATGTCCCGCCGGTTCCCCAAGATCATCGCGGCCGTGCGCAGCAGGCCTGAACGGCCCGCACGTAATAGAGCTGTGCCTCGAAACCGCTTTTTGAACTCTTCTTCAGAGAGGCTCAAAACCTCCACTAAATCAAGGGCTAACAAATCAGGTCGAGGGCTAAAGGCGGATTCAGCGGCCAAGGGGGCTTTGCGATTCCAGGGGCAGACTTCCTGGCAAATGTCGCATCCGAAGAGCCATTCATCCAGAAAAGGCCGCAAGTCTTCAGCCACCGGACCGCGCAGTTCAATGTTCAAATAACTGAGACATCGCCGGGCGTCCAGCATTCCGGGACCGACAAACGCCTGTGTCGGGCAGGCGTCTAGGCATGCCGTGCAGGTCCCGCAGTGAGATGTTTCATGCGCGGTATCCGGATCCAGTTCAATGTCAACAAGGAGCCCACCGAGGAAGAAATAACTTCCGAGTTTCTTGTCGAGAAGCATCGTATTCTTGCCAAACCAGCCAAGCCCGGCCCGGCGAGCAAAATCTCTTTCGAGGAGCGGGGCGGTATCCACGACCGCGCGCCCCCAGCAGCCCGGCGCCTGCTCTTGTAGCCACGCCAGCAGCTCCTTTAGGCGTTTGCGCAACACATGGTGATAATCCTCACCAAGGGCGTAACGGGCAACCTTGCCGCTCTTGTTGTCCGAAGGCGAATTGGCCGATTCAACGTGGTAATTCATGCCCACCATGATAACACAGCGAACTTCAGGCAGGATCGACGCGGGATGACGCCGCGCCTCGGCATGGCGATGCATGTAGGCCATTTCGCCGGCATAATCGTGACTCAGCCAGTCGCTTAAAGCAGCGAACGTGTCGGCCTCGGTGGCGGCGGCAATGCCAACGAGATCGAACCCGAGGTCCCGGGCGTGCCGTTTCAATCGTGCCTTCAGATCGTGCATACCTGGAGTATAGCAGGCTGCCGGGCAGCGTAGACTGGCCAGGGTTCGTTGACAAACTGACGAATTCTCAGTAGAAGAGGCTAGTTCGGGTTGGGTTTTGATAGACGTTTTTAGGAGCGAATGCATGAACAAGGTGGGTTATTTCAGCATGGCGGGACTTGTGGCCGCTTGCCTGGTTGTGGTTGCCGAAGCCCAAGACGCCAAAACGCCGACGATCAAGGAAGTCATGGGCAAGCTGACCAAGGGCCCGAACTCGCTAACCACGACAATCGGCAAAGAACTGGGGGCCGATGAGCCGACCTGGGATGATATCAAGAAGCAATCGAAGGAGTTTTGCACGTTCGCCGACGCCCTGGGCAAGAACAAGCCGCCCAAGGGCGATGCGAATTCATGGAGCAAGCTGACGGAGGCCTACGCGGAAAACGCCAAAGCCCTATCCGAAGCGGCCGATAAAATGGACAAAAAAGCCGCCGTGGCCGCTCACAAGAAACTGCAAGCAGCTTGCATGAACTGCCACAAGGCCCATCGCGGCAAGTAATCGGCGGGACGATTACCAATCGGTGTAAGCCGGCCGCCTCGGCCGGCTTCCTTTCTTTCGAGGCCCAGCTATGTTGGACGGCCCATCTGTCGCCAAGGCCCTCAAGGAATGTGGCGTCACCCACGTCACCTGGCTGCCGGACAGCGAACTGGGCGGATGGGAGCCCGCCTTGCTCGCCGAGCCGTCAATACAACTCGTGCGCGTCTGCCGGGAAGGCGAAGCCATTGCAATCGCCGGCGGCTTGCAACTCGGTGGCCGCAAACCTGTCATCGCCATGCAGTGCACCGGTTTCTTCGAAGCCGGCGATGCCTTGCGCAACTTTGTCCATGACCTGAAACTGCCTCTCTTCTTCATCATCGGTGTGCGCAGCTACTACGCTCATCTGAATAAATCATCCAACGATTCCTGTCCGGTTTTCATTGAGCCGATTCTCCAAGCCTGGCGCTTGCCTTATTGCTTGCTGGACAATCGGTCCAGCGGCGCCGACTTGGTAAACGCCTATCGTGAAGCCGCCTCGAAGAACCAAGCCGCCGCTGTCCTGATCGCGGAGTAAGACGATGCCGATGTCAGTTCAAGAAGCCCTGACCATTCTCGTGGCACATCGCGGCGACCGGATCGTTTTGGCGACCATGGCTTCGATTGGACAATGGCCTAAACTTTCCGACACGCCGCTTGACTTCAACTATATGCCGTCGGCCATGGGCGAAGGACCGGCACTCGGCCTGGGCCTGGCTCTTGCCCAACCGGAGCGCGGTGTCATCGTGATCAACGGCGACGGCTCCATGCTGATGAACCTCGGCAGCCTGGTGACGCTCGCCAATCAGCCGGCTAACCTTTACCTGATAATCGTGGACAATCAACTCTTCGAAGTCACCGGCGGTCAACCGACTGCCGGAAGCGGCCATGTCGATTTTGCCGCGCTGGCGCGCGGGTCGGGCATTCAACGCGTTTATACGTTTTCCGATCAGGCATCTTGGCAAGCGGGCGCCCCTGAAGCGTTATCCGGGACGGGACCGGTCGTCATCTGGCTCAAAGTAGAAGGCCGTCACGGCCAAAAAACGCCCCACCCCCCGCGGCTCATGGCCGAGCAAATCCAACGCTTGCAAAAGGCGCTGGGTGTTTAAGAAATCGATCGCCTATTCCATGTTTTCGGTTGACAGACACATGGCAGCCGGGAAAACTGCACTTTTTGGGTAGACGATACCCGCTAACTATCCGCTGCGCTGATGCCACCTGCGATTCCTCTGGCCGGCTCCCCTTCGGGATCATCCCGTACTCGCCCCGGGCTCACCTCACAGGGGGCCTCGGTGTGGCGGGCGCCGCTTGTCCCCGTTGCTTTGGCCGGAACCGCGGGAATCGTCCTCGACCGTTACCTTGGCATTCCCCTCGGCTTTAGCCTGCTGGCCGTGGTTGTTAGTTTGATCGCATGGATGCTTGCCAACCTCAGCAAAAGCAAGTCTTACTCGCCGCTCTATCTTTGGCTGGCCACAATTGCTTTGGGTTCGAGTTATCATCACTGGTTTCGCGCTGTTTTTCCCAGCGACGACATCGGCAACTACGCAAGCGAGGATGCTCGCTTAATGCGGGTCCGCGGCGTGCTTGACGAAGAGCCAACCATTGCCTGGCAACCCCCGGCCGATCCGCTTCAATCTTTTCCCCATGCCGATTCAACCATAAGCGCTCTTCGTGCCAAGGAAGTCTTCGTGAATGACCGATGGGCGGCTCTTTCCGGGAAAGCCCGCCTTATTGTCGCGGGCCATATGACCGATTGGCATGTGGGCGATGAAATCGAGGTCGTTGGCCGCATTCAGGCCCCGTCCAGCCCCATGAACCCGGGAGAGTTTGATTACCGCGCTTACTTGCTTGATCAGCGAATTCGAGCGGTAATCACCGTTCACAAGACGCCCAACGGCGTAACGAGGATTGCCGAGGGTTGGCCAAGGTCAATCATCGGCTGGCTCTCTGTCGTGCACGGCTGGGCTCAGCGGACAATCATGGAAGCCATCCCGGAGCCCGAAGGCGGCGTGGCGACCGCGTTGCTCTTGGGCGAAGGATCGACGATGACTAACGCCGATTGGGAGAAGTACATCCGCACCGGCGTTATCCACGTCCTGGCCATTTCCGGCCAGCACTTGGTGGTCTTGGGCGGTTTTATTTGGCTGGTTTTGCGCATCCTGGGGATCCGCCGCCGGCGCAGTGCGTTGTTCGTGGCGATCTTTCTTTTGGCCTACGCGCTCCTTGCGGGAGGGCGGCCGCCGGTGATGCGTTCAGCGGTCATGGTATGCGCGGCTTGCGGTGGCATGATGCTGCGGCGCCCCGTCCTCACCGCCAATTCTTTTGCGCTCTCTTGGATCATTGTGATGCTGCTAAACCCCGCCGATCTATTTGGCGCGGGCTGTCAACTGTCCTTCCTTGCCGTCGCGGTTCTCTACTGGGGCACGAGTCGAATGTTTCAAAGAACGCGCGACCCATTGAAACATTTAATCGAAGAAAGCCGGCCGCTTTGGCAACGTTGGCTTGGCGCTCTTGGTCGGCACATATTTGTAGCGTATGCTGTTACTTTAATCATTTGGCTTGCCGCCGCACCCCTTGTAGCGGCCCGATACCACCTGATCTCACCCGTCGGCTTGATCATCGGTCCGCCTGTCGTCCTATTGACCTCAGTAGCGCTACTCGCGGGATTTCTCCTCCTATTGCTATGGCCATTCTGCTGGCCATTAGCGATCCCCTTCGCCTGGCTGACGAAATGGAGTCTCGCCGGTTGCGAGGCCATTGTGCGCGTCGCCGATCAATTTCCCGGTGCTCATTGGTACCTGGGCGATGTCCCGGAATGGTGGCTTTGGGCCTTTTACTTTACTCTTTTCAGTGTGCTCTGGTTGGAACGCTTACGTACTCAATGGCGTTGGACCCTGCCCGCCGGGGCTGCCTGGCTTTGCGTCGGCCTGCTGGCCGGCTCGGCCCGACCGGCGACAAACGAACTACGTTGTACGTTCCTGGCGGTCGGCCACGGCGGCTGCACGGTCATCGAAACGCCGGATGGGCGGACGATTCTCTATGACGCCGGAGCGCTCGGGGGCCCGGACGTGACGCGCCGGCAGATCGCGCCTTTCCTTTGGTATCGTGGCATTCGCCGCATCGACGAAGTCATTCTGTCGCATGCCGATCTCGACCATTTCAACGGGTTGCCTGCATTATTCCAGCGCTTCGCCGTCGGCCAAGTGACGATGACTCCCTCATTCGCGAACAAACAAACGCCCGCTGTTGGCATGTTCATGGACGAGTTGATGCACGGACGAATTCCCGTCCGCATCGTTCAAGCCGGCGACCGTCTCTCGGCCGGCGCGGTTGAAATGGAGGTATTGCACCCGCCAACCGAAGGACCCGAGGGAAACGAGAATGCCCGCAGTTTAGTGTTGCTCCTCAAGCATGAGGGACATACGTTGCTTCTAACCGGGGATTTGGAGGGAGCAGGTCTCGAACGGGTCTTGTCCTTGCCGCCTCGGCCGGTGGACATCCTTATGGCGCCGCATCACGGCAGCCTGGCCGCCAACAAGAAAGAGCTGGCCGAGTGGGCGATGCCCCAAGCTGTCATCGCCTGCCAGGGACCGCCGCGCTGGCCGAGCAAGAAAACCGAACCCTACTCGGAAAGGGGCATGCGCTATCTTGGCACCTGGCCGAATGGAGCAGTTACGATTCGTAGCGCGAACGGGCGATTAAGCTTGGAGACCTACAAGACCGGCGAAACGTATGAGTTCAGACTCGGGCAAAACGTCTTAAACAACGGCTTCTAGAATTACAGCGTTATCTCCCCTCTCCCCGGTACTCCGGGGAGAGGGGTTGGGCAGTATCAAGCGGTTTGCAGAGTATTGTGCTATCTTCCCCTCACCCCCGTCCCCTCTCCCCGGAGTACCGGGGAGAGGGGAGGAACGCCAGGTAATTCCGTCTGCCTGGCACAAGAATTAACTGCTGTAGTGCTACGAAAGGTGAGTATGGATAAGCGCTTCGTGACAATCAAAGCTCATTACTCGCCCACGGAAGCGCGCCTGGAGAAAGGCGCAAGACCTCACATGCTCGGGCCGGAAGCCGGTTCGGCCATGCCCTTCATCTGATGATAAACCCGGTTATCCTTGAGCTTGAGGGCCAGCTTCATTGACTTGCATTTGGCGCATAGATAGCCGGTCAAGCCGTGATCCATCGGCCCCTCGTACTTGCACGCGAGACAGGTCCCTTCGGGTCCGCCGGAACCCTTACGAACGTAATCGCCGTAGCTCGGTATGCCGCCGATCATGGAGTTTCCATTTCGTTCTTTAACTGTAAACCAGCCCGAAGCGCCAGCATGGAACGCTCCATTCCTCGCTAGCGCTTCGGGATAGTAATCTTGTCTGGCGCCTGATTTACTGGCGAACCAGTTTATGAAACCGTTCGTGAAGCTGCCGGGTAATCGGCCCCGGCTTGCCGGGCCCAATGAGCCTCCCGTCGATTTTAACGACCGGGATGACTTCGGCCGCCGTGCCGGTCAGGAAGCATTCGTCCGCGGTGTAAACATCGTGGCGCGTCAGGCTCATTTCCTGGACAACGATGCCGTCGGCTTTGGCTAGGTCGATAACGGCATTCCGAGTCACGCCCTCAAGAATACCGGCATCGAGCGGGGGAGTGCGTAAAACGCCATGCTTTACCAGGAAGATATTGTCGCCCGTGCATTCCGCCACTTCACCCTTGTGATTGAGCATGAGCGCTTCCAGACAGCCTGCACGGATGCCCTCCATCTTGGCGAGGATATTGTTCAAGTAATTGAGCGATTTAATGCGGGGATTAGTCGCGCCCGGGTGGTTGCGGATAGTCGAGGCCGTCACGATCTCCATGCCGGTTTCGTACAAATCCTGGGGATACATGCTGATGTCATCGACAATGATAATAACCTGGGGTTCCGACGTCTTGCGCGGGTCGAGTCCAAGCGTGCCAGCGCCTCGCGTCACGACGAGCCGAATATAGCCATCGCGCTTGTTGTTCGCGCGAACGGTATTGTTAACCGCATCAATCACTTGTTCGCGGGTCATCGGGATTTCGAGCGCGATGGCCCGGGCGCTGTCGTAAAGCCGGTCGATATGCTGGCGCAGCCGAAAAACCGTGCCGCTGTATACCCGAATGCCCTCGAAGACGCCGTCGCCGTAAAGCAATCCGTGATCGTAAACGCTGATCTTGGCGTCGCTCTTATCGAGGAGCTTGCCGTTGATATAGACCTTGGTCATGAGTGCCTTCGCTATGTGTAATTGACCGAGTTGGAACACTCCAGGCCTTGATGCTCCATTCGGCCGGCCGTCATCTTCACGACCCGATCGGTTTCCGCAGCAAGGTCGTGATTGTGGGTAACCATGATGATAGTGAGCCCTTCCTGGCGGTTCAAGTCGCGGAGCAGGCCCATGATCTCGCCAGCATTGCCCGCATCGAGGTTTCCGGTCGGCTCGTCGGCGAGAAGAATCCGCGGCTCATTGATCAGAGCTCGCGCGATGGCCGCGCGCTGCATTTCGCCGCCCGACAATTCGCGGGGCTTATGGCGAAGCCGATGGCCGAGACCCACTTGGTCCAGAAGTTGGCTCGCTCGCCGGCGCAATGCCCGGCGCTCGCCGAACCAGGCGAACAAGGAGTGCGTGATCATGCCCGGCATCAAGACATTTTCGAGCGTCGTGAGTTCGGGCAAAAGATGATAGAACTGGAAAATAAACCCAAACGTGCGGTTGCGCAGAGCCTCGCGCTGATCGGCCGGCACATTATCTATGCGACGGCCTTCCAGGTGAATCGACCCTTGATCGGGCTTGTCCAGCGTGCCCAAGAGGTGCAGCAAGGTGCTCTTCCCGGAGCCCGACGCGCCCACAATGCTCAAAAACTCGCCGGCGTAGACTTCCAGGTCCAGACCGCGCAAGACCGGCACTTCTATCTTGTGCTTGCGATAGGTCTTATGCAGGTTGACGGCGGTGAGCATGACACACTCCATTGTGAACCACGAAAAACACAAAAGACACGAAAAAAGACAAGACAGAGGAATGCCGGGGGAAAACCCGGTATGTCTATTGCACCTTGATTATTCCTTCTTTCGTTTCTTTCGTGTCATTCATGGTTATTTGTTTTTCATTCATACCGCAGCGCCCTAACCGGATGCAGCATCGCCGCGCGCAACGCCGGCAGAATGCTGAAGACGACGGCGATCACCACCGCTCCGGCATTAACAAGGAGAACGCTCCATGCCTGGATATCCGTTGGGATTTCCTTGAAGTAGTAAACGCCGCGATCGAATATTTCGTGGCCGCTAATCTGGGAAATGACATTTTCAATCTGATTGATATGCATCGTAATTGACAAGCCCAGACCAGTGCCTAGTCCAGCGCCGACCAGGCCCAACAGCAAACCATAGCCCAAGAAAATCTTCATGACGCCGCCGTTGGAGGCCCCCAACGCTTTGAGAATGCCGATGTCGCGCGTTTTTTCAATGACGATCATCGAGAAGATCGCCAGGATACCGAAACCGGCCACGCCGATGATCATAAAGAGCAGGACGTTGAGAATCCCTTTTTCCACGGAGATCGCGGACAGCAATGGGCCTTGCATTTCTTCCCAAGTCTGGACGTGAAAGTAAGAGGCTGGAAAAATCTCCTCTAACCGTTTCGTCACCTTTTTTGCCTCGTTATAGTCTTTCAATCGAAACTGAATGCTGGTGACGCGATCATCCATCGCGCGAAGTTGCTGGAGGTACTTGAGCGACACAAAAACGATGTTGCTGTCGTAATCGCTCATTTCCGTCTTGCTGTAATCGCACATAACCATGCGCGTCCGGGCCGCGCCATAGGTGGGTGGTTCGCCAGGGCCGTTGTCGGTAATAGTCGGAATGGCTAAATGGACGTCATCGCCGGGTAAAAGGAAATACGTTTCTTCCTTTGTTTTGGGATCGCGCCAGTAGGTCATTGCAATACCAAGGATGATGCCTTCCGGAACGAATTCCTCCTCCGGCGGCGGGTCTAGATCGGGCTTATCGTCCAATCCTACCTTTGGAGTCTTGTTGAGATTGAATTGAGGCATACTGGGATGGAGGAGGCTCTGGCGGGCCTGAGCCTCGGCTGAAAGCTCAAAGCTGGGAGATTGCCGATTACGCTCGCTGCCGAGAAACTCCTTGAAGCGACAAACCTCCGTCCGGCCTTTGGGATCAATGCCGATGACGCGCACGAGCCTTGAAAAAGATCGGCCCATATAGCTGTAACGCAACATGGCTCCGGTCTCCATCGTCGGAGTCATGGCCACGATTTGATCGTTCAAGTAAGCATCTCGGCGGATCCGAGCCATCACCTCGCCGGGGTTTGCGAAACCCTCCTCAACGCCGTTTGAATCCATCACTACATCCGACAACATGCCATGCAAGCGCTCGCGCAGCTTCGTGCTGAAACCGCTCATGACGCTGTTGACGACGATCAAAGTCGCCACGCCGAGCATGACGCTGATGATGCACACGAGCGCCAGATAACGGGTCAGCAAGTAACGCCAGCAGAGGAGGAGTTTGTACACAGTGGACCTCGCTAGAGGTTTAGCGGCGAGCCTCCGGCGAGCGTGTTGCCACGAGCTCGCCTGAGGCTCACCGCTAAACGGTCTTTTTCTCGGGCCGCAATAGGGGAAACAGAATTACATCCCTAATGGTTTGTGCGTTCGTCAGCAGCATGACTAGGCGGTCGATGCCGATTCCGAGGCCGCCGGCCGGCGGCATGCCATGGCGCAAGGCACGGACAAAGTCCTCGTCCATCTTGGCCATGGAATCATCTTCCGGGAGGCCGGCCAACTGCTGCCGGAAGGTCGCTTCCTGCGTTATCGGGTCGTTAAGCTCGGTGTAGGCGTTAGCCAACTCCATGCCCTGAACATAAAGTTCGAAGCGTTCCGCAACCGCCGGGTTGCCGCGCTTGCGTTTGGTTAACGGGCACAAGGCGGCGGGATAATCGTAAACGAAAACGGGCCCGGTCAGCTTGTCCTCAACCTTTTCCTCGAAGAGGTGATGAACGATCACATCGGGATGCTTGCCGGCTGTCGGAAAACCGGTTTGCTCAGCCACTCGGCTTACGCCTTCGGCATCATCAATACTTACGCCGACGTGTTCCCGGAACAGCGCGGCATACGAGGCCCGCTTCCAGGGCGGGGTAAAATCAAGTGTCTTGTCGCCGTAGGGCAACTGCATCGTTTCGCCCAGAGAATTGACGCAGGCGACGATCAATCCTTCGGTCAGGTCCATCATCGATTGGTAATCGCCGTAGGCTTCGTAGAGTTCAAGCATCGTGAACTCGGGATTATGCCGGGCGTCGATTCCCTCGTTGCGAAACACACGGCCCATCTCGTAGACCTTCTCGATGCCGCCGACCAGCAGGCGCTTGAGCGGCAATTCCAGAGCGATACGGAGGAAGAGGGGAATGTCGAGCGCGTTGTGGTGCGTCGTGAAAGGCCGCGCCGCCGCGCCGCCGGCGATGGCGTGCAAGGTGGGCGTTTCAACCTCGCAGTAGCCCCGCTCATCGAGATAGCGGCGAATCGTGCGAACGATGTTGATGCGTTTTCGGGTGCGATCGAGCGTCTCGGGGTTGTAAATCAGGTCGAGATAGCGGTGGCGGAGGCGGGATTCCATATCTTGCATGCCGCCCCATTTGTCGGGATGCGGCTGCAACGACTTGCCCAGATAATGCAGGGCGTCGGCAAAGATCGTCAATTCGCCGGTGCGCGTCTTGCCCAGTGTGCCGTCGACTCCCAGCAAGTCGCCCAGATCAAGCTGCTGCGCTAGCGCCCAGCCCGTCTCCCCGACTTGCTTTTGACCTAGCATGACTTGAATGCGACCGGTCCAGTCCCATAGATCGAGGAAGAACAGTTTGCCTTGCCCTCGACGCAGGACGATCCGTCCCGCCGCACGGACACGGACTGGCGGCTGAGCATCAGAGGGCAGTTTTCGAATTGCGCCGATCGGTTGATGCGCGTCGAAGCGTGCGCCCCATGGATCCAGTCCCAGTTCCTCGATTTTGCGCAGCTTCTCTAGACGGCTAGACTCAAAGGTATCTTGCGTTTCAGACACGGTGGTTTGGCTCTCGGTTGGGAAAATAGGCAAAGAAGGTGATGCCCAGGTGAGAAATGAATTCTAATCAGCGCGCGGGGGGTGTCAATTGGAACCGGGGGACCCGGGCCTGGCGTTGCGAGCCCCTTGCTTGTCATTTCGCGCCCGCATGGCGTCTTGCGGGCGCGAAACGGAAACCTCAAACTGTTTATTTGACGTCGGCTCACGGCCCCTTTACTCTTAGCAGACATCCTGAGTTTGATTGAATTGGGCAAGGAGCTATTCGATGAAGCGCTATTCTCTCCCTCTTTTGACATCGGTCCTGGTCTATTCAGTCAGCTTAGGCGAGGACAAAAACTCAGCCAAAGCGCCAACTGAATTGGCGATCCGACCTGTCAAGGTCCGGACCCTGGAAGACAAGGATTTCTTCTTCAAACCGCCAAAGACCAGGGACGAGTGGGAAGTACGCCGCAAGCAAGTGCGCGAGCAGATCCTGGTAGCCAATGGACTTTGGCCCCTGCCCGAGAAGACGCCGCTGAACCCGGTCATCCATGGCAAAATCGACCGGGACGGCTATACGATTGAAAAAGTCTACTTCGCCAGTTACCCCGGCCATTACGTTTGCGGCAATCTCTATCGTCCGAAAGGCAAGACGGGCAAACTGCCCGCCATTCTCAACCCGCATGGCCATTGGGAAAACGGCCGCTTCCACGACGCCGGTGAAAAAACCGCCGAGGAGGAGATCAAGAGCGGCGCTGAGAAGACCAAAAACGGCGGCCAGTTTCCCTCCCAAGCCATTCCCGCTCAGCTCGCCCGCATGGGCTGCGTGGTCTTCCACTACGACATGGTCGGCTACGCAGATAGTTTTCCCATCGAGCATAGGGAAGGCTTTACCGACGCCGAGGCCGAGTTACGCCTGCAAAGCATAATGGGGCTTCAGACTTGGAACAGCATTCGTGCCCTGGATTTTCTGACCAGCCTGCCGGAGGTCGATCCCCAGCGGATCGGCGTCACGGGCCACAGCGGCGGCGGCACCCAGACCTTTATTCTCTGCGCGATCGACGATCGGCCGGCGGTCGCTTTCCCCGCCGTCATGGTGTCGACGGCGATGCAAGGCGGCTGCATCTGCGAAAACTGCTCCTATCTTCGCCAGGGCACCGGCAATGTCGAATTCGCGGCCTTGTTCGCCCCAAAGCCGCTAGGAATGACCGGCGCCAACGATTGGACCCGCGAGATTGAGACAAAAGGGCTGCCGCAATTGAAGGCTCTTTACAAACTTTATGAAGCCGAAGACAAGGTCATGGCGAATTGCTTCCCTCAGTTCGGCCACAATTACAACCAGGTTAGCCGGGAGGTCATGTACAACTGGTTCAACAAATATCTAAACCTGGGCTTGAAGGAACCCGTGGTCGAACAACCCTTTGAGCCGGTGCCGCCCAGGGACTTGTCGGTTTTCGACGACCAGCATCCGCGGCCCAAGGACGCCTTGAATGCCGAGGGACTTCGTAAGTATTTGACCCAGGCATCGGACAAGCAGATTGGGGCCTTGATGCCAAGGGAGACAGCTAGCTTGAAGGGATTCCACATTGTTCTAGGAACGGCCTTGCGGGTCATGGCTAACAGCACGCTGCCCAAGGCCGACGAAGTTGAAATCCGGAAAGGACCTGATGAAGAAAAACGCGACGGCCTCAAAATCCATCGCGGGCTAATTGGCCGCAAGGGAGAACCCGGCGCCTTGCCGGCTTTGGGCCTTGTTCCCCAGGGTTTCAACGGAACGATCGCCGTTTGGAATCATCCTCGCGGCAGGGCGAGCGTCTTCGAAAACGATAGGCCCATACCGGCCGTCCAAGCACTTTTGGACAATCACATAGGCGTCTTTGTTGCCGACCTGGCTGGAACCGGCGAAAACAAGCAAGAACCTTCGTCGGCAGTTAATAAACAATACGCCGGCTTTACATTCGGATATAACCGTCCGCTCTTGGCCCAGCGCGTCGATGACGTGCTCACTGCGGTCGCCTTTGTTCAGGGGCCAATGGGCGCCAAGAAAATCTATCTGGTTGGTTGGGAGGCGGCCGGACCCTGGACAATTCTGGCAAATGCTCTGTGCGGCAATACGGTGGACCGTACCGCCGCGGATATCGAGCAATTCCGTTTCGACAATGTGTCCAATGCTAATGACCAGATGATGTTACCCGGCGCTTTGAAATATGGAGGCCTTCCGGCATTTGCCGCATTATGTGCCCCTCGTGATTTATACCTGTCTAACCACAAGGGGGCCGGCATGGACGAATGGGTAAAGCCCGCTTACCAAGCCGCCAAAGCTACCGACCATCTCAAGCTTGACCCGGATAAAGCGTCCTCGGACAAGGTAATAGCATGGCTCCTGCGTTAGGCCCGAGCCAATGAGCGAAACCGTCTGGCTATCCGCTTCCGCTTGTTCGTTGCTTCAACCGGCTGCTGAGGCCGATGCGCAGAGTTTGCGTCTTGTGCAACGGTTGCTGGAACTGGGTTGTTCACAGCGCGGCAGCGAGGAGTTGGCGGGCGTATTATTAGAAGAAATCGGCACCGTCCTGCAGGCCGATCAGGCGCTGGTTCTCGATTCGCCGCCGAATTGGAGCCCACTATGGCAGTATGTGCGGCGAGGGCTACGTCCTATCCGTGATAATTGGCCCCACAATTTGTTTGGCGAAGTCCTTGATCGCGTGGCTGGGGTTTCTCAGCCTTCCCAAACCGGAATCCCCGCAATTATCGCGACCTGCCTCAGTTATACCAAGCAGCCCGATCGTGTTTTGGTGATTAACCGTCACCGCGTTGATTTCTCGCGCTCGGAGCTCGAGTATGCCGTGGTTGCGGGACACTACTTAGGCCTTGCCTTGGAAAAAGCCGCCGGTTGGGACGAGCAGCAAAAACGTCTGGAGCGCCAAGAAGCCCTGGTCAAAATTGCGGGCCAACTCATAGGGCAACGTGACGCTGCTTCACTCTTGCATCACATTGCGGAACAGGCGGCCGGCCTGCTAGGTTGCGAACGAGCCAGCATGTTTCTTTGGGACAAGACACGGCATGAATTGGTAGGACGGCCCGCCCTGGGAATGCCGGACGAGGAACTGCGCTTGCCCGATACGACCGGCGTGGTTGGCAGGGTAATCGCCACGGGAGACGTATGCCAAGTCGATGAGGTCAAGACTGATCCAAATTGGGACTCCAATCCGGACGCAGCTTCCGGTTTTCGCACGAACAATGTCTTGTGTGTGGCCTTGAATGACAGGGAGGGCGAGCGCCTGGGCGCATTGCAGGTACTTAACAAGAAGCGCGGACGCTTTAACCCGGCCGACGTGGAGACGCTTCAAGCCTTGGCCTCTCATTCCGCGGCCGCCCTTCAGAATGTCCGTGAACGCCAGGCTTTGCTAAGGAGCAATGCGGAACTGGAAGGCCAGGCCCGCAAAGACTGTCTTCTGGTGGGCAATTGCCCTGCCATCGAGGCGTTGCGATCAACGATTGAACGAGTTGCCCGCACCGAATTGCCTGTTCTAATCCTTGGTGAAAGCGGCACGGGTAAAGAAGTCGTGGCCCGGTCGATTCATTACCGAAGCCCTCGTCAACATCAACCGTTCATCCCAGTGAATTGTGCGGCGATCGCGGAGACGCTTCTTGAAAGCGAGCTTTTTGGCCACGAAAAGGGCGCATTTACCGACGCTCATGCCACGCGCCCCGGAAAATTCGAATTGGCTAGCGGTGGCACGCTCTTTCTCGATGAAATTGGCGATCTGAGCGCCGGCGGGCAGGGCAAGCTATTGCGGGTATTGGAAGAAAAGGTTGTTTACCGCGTGGGTGGATCGCAAGTGATCCCCGTTGACACGCGGATAGTCGCCGCCACCAACCGCAATCTGGGTGAGGCGGTCCGCGCCGGTAGATTCCGAGAGGACCTTTTCTACCGTCTGACGGTCGTGACTCTTGATTTGCCGCCGTTGCGCGACCGCCGCGAAGACATTTTGCTTCTCACGGAATACTTCCTTCAACAATTTTGCCGCGACGCCGGTCGCAGATGTCTCAAGTTGAGCGCCGAAGCGCGACGCCGCTTGGAGCAACATCCCTGGCCCGGCAATATTCGTGAACTCCGCAATTTAATGGAAAGGGTGGCCTTTCTCTGTTCCAAGGACAAAGTTGAACCTTCGGACTTGGCATTCATACTGCGGCCGTCAGCAGATGATAAAAAGCGCTATAGCAATAGTTCGTTGAACGAAGCTACCGACGAGTTTCAACGCCAACATATCACGCAAGCCATCGAGCGAGCCGGCGGCAATATGTCCGACGCGGCCCGCCTCTTGGGCCTTCATCGCTCCAATCTCTATCGCAAGATGCGGATGCTCCAAATGGAAGTGCCTTCCTAATTCGGCCTGAATACATAAATCTAAATGTTCAGCGACCTCCAGGCTAGGTCAGGGCAGGGGAGGAAAAAACAAGATGGCACGACGGGTGTTGAAGGTCGGTATCATCGGGGTGGGTGACATTGCCCGGGGGCAACATCTGGCCGGCTGGGCTAAAGTGCCTTTCGCCGATGTCGTCGCGGCCGCGGACACTTCCGAGGCCGCTCGAATGGATGCGGTGACTCGTGTTCCCGGCATTTTGACCTTCTCCGACTGGCGCGATCTTGTTGCTATTCCCGATCTCGATATCGTCGATATTTGCACGCCCAATCAAACGCATTGTCCCATCACTCTGGCCGCTCTTTCGGCAGGGAAACACGTCCTTTGCGAGAAGCCTCTGGCTACCACGGCCGACGAAGTTCGCCTGATGCGCGACGCGTCCACCAAGGCCAATCGCCTGGTGATGGCGGCACAACATTACCGCTTTGATCCGGCAAGCATGCAAATCAAGGCGCTCATCGACGGTGGCCTGCTAGGCGATATTTACTACTCGCGCGCCCAGTGGATGAGGCGCCGGCTTTTGCCGCCCCGGCCGACCTTTATCGAGAAGCGCTTGAGCGGCGGCGGCGCGGCGGTGGACATAGGGGTCCACATTCTTGACCTGGCGTACTGGTTCCTCGGTGCACCAACCCCGGTTTCGGTTTCCGCGCAGGTGGACACCCGACAAAGCCTTCGCGAAGATCTTTCCAGTTCTTGGGGGGAATGGGACCGGAAACTCGTAGACGTTGAGGACTTTGCCGTCGCGTTCGTCCGCCTCGACAACGGCGCCTCCCTGACTCTCGAAACTAGCTGGATGTCGTTTCAACCGGAACGGGAAACCATCAAACTCCAGTGCTACGGCAGCAAAGCCGGCGTGATCTGGCCGGATGGGATTCTGGTCGGCGAAACCAACAAGGTGCCATGGGACATGCGCCTAACAGAGTCCACCAAGGGCACTCCCCATCACGAGGAGATTCTTCAGTTTGCCCTCGCGGTCCGCGATCGGATGCCTAGTCCGGTTCCCATCGAAGAAACGCTCAACGTCATACGCATTCTTGAGGCCATTTACCAATCGGGCCAGGAAGGGCGCGAGGTAACGATCGAATAGTGCCGACCACATTCTGCAGGCGGAGGAGAACGACCGACCTCACTTTCCGACCCTCTGCCTCTGTGGATCAACTCGTGCTGGCCCAGAGGGTCGGTACCTGACCCTCTGGGTCAAAGTGGTGGTCCAGAGGGTCCAGCTGTAAAAGCATGAGCCCTTCTGACGGCCAAAGAGCGCAGTTGCGCTTACCGACCAACCCACCCTGGAGACCCGTTTCGTTGGTTCACAGAGTCGTCAGCTGGTCCAAAGGGTCAAAGCTTGCACCTGTGACCTAACAAAAAAAGATCGAAGGAGCCGCAACTCCTTCGATCTTCAATAATTATGTCAGTTGCCAACTGGATGAATCAACCAAGAAGCAAGCTTGGCTCCCAGCCAACCCGTTCAGCGGACGAGCGCAGTTTCTCAAGGGCCCGATTCTGGATCTGGCGAACGCGTTCCTTGCTGATTCGCAGCAAATGCCCGATCTGGCGAAGGCTATGGGTCCCACTGCCGGTAAGCCCGAAGCGAAGATCGAGGACCTTCCGTTCGCGAGGCCGCAGGTTCTCCATGAGAAACTGCAGAGCCTCCTGGCGTTCGGAAACCTGCCGAAGTGTCGAACTTTCATTATCGGGCATGGCTTCGGTCAGCTTAAAATCGCTGTCATCGTCAAGAACGGCATTCAAGGAGACCGGCGTCCGCGTTGCTGTTTGCAAATGCGTTAGATGTTCGAGGCTGCTGCCGGTGCGGGAGGCCAACTCTTGGGGGCTGGGTAGGTGCTTGCCTCCATGAGCCAGGGCCTCGGATTCCTGCTGGAGGAGGCCCAACTCCTGCAAATGATGAGGAGAAAGGCTCACAAGGTGGCTCTGGCGGGCAACGGCGATTTGCAAGGTCTGGCGGATCCACCAGGTGGCATAGGTCGCCAAACGGGTCCCGTGGCTAACGTCAAAGCGATCGATGGCCTGCATCAAACCGCAAACCGCTTCTTGCAACAAGTCGGCATAGCTTAAGGCATGGTGCCGAAAGCGTTTAGCTACGTGCGCGGCCAGCCGGATATTGGCAGAAGCCAGGCGGTGCTTGAGGTGAACATACCGATCATGCAGCCTTCGGACCGCCGGCACACGCCGAGATTCCGCAAGACAGTAATCGCGAATGAACTGAGCCATAGGCCACGGTTCGAGTGGCGGCCTATGCTGCCGCAGGCGCGGAAAATGGCGAATAAGGACGCGGACCAGGTCGTTCTTGCAATCCCAAAAGCCGGCTAACAGTTCACGTTCTTCCTCGGGTGTCAACAAATCCGAAGAGAAAACCATCCCGGGCGTCACTGCTACATCCGTGGTTTCCTCGGCAGGGCGCTTACGACGAGTTTTCATGTCCGTCCTTCCCACTTGGTGAGAACTCAATTGCTAAACCGACGACCAACTAAGAACTACAACATCTATCGGGCCAAGTGCTTATGGCAGATACCATATTCAATTGCCCGAAAAACAACGAGATTTATTAACCTTCTAACCTCATTGTTAGGCTATCTATAAAAAAAGAAACCCCGGGGATCGGTCTGATTCGACAAATCCCTTTTGCCGAGGTCTCTGGCGTCAAACTTGGAAATAAAAGGAAGCGGCCACCTTTGCCCCAAAGCCCCTGCATTTTAGAGGCGCTCTTGGGGGATATCAAGATTTATTATCCAAAACTTCCAGTTTTTTTCTCCAATCCTCATTCTTCCCTCGATATTCCCCAATCGAAGGCTCTTACGGGACCGGAATTCCCGGACTTCTCGGCAAATTGTTCTAACGATCAGCCAGTCGACCCTCGCTCGCGCTTCGGCCCATATTGCGATTCCGCACAAGCTGGAAGCGTAAGCAAGGTAATGCGATGCGGCCCTTAGCGGGTTTGTGTTTGTGCCTAATGTCTACAGCAGCTAGTTTGGAGGGCGTACCTAAACCTATTTGGTTTTGGCCGATTTTTAAGGTATAAATCCATAGTCAGCTTAACCGCTTTTTAACAACGCCCCCTCCAGGTTGGCGATTGGGGCTGATCGTTTGGAGGCCAAAGTGGGCACGGACAAATGCTCCCTCCTGGTAGTGGATGATGAGCCCTACATTCTTCCTACCCTTGCTGCCTTGCTTGCCAATGACTTTCAAATCTTCACGGCCGATTCCGCCGAGGCCGCCCAGGCTGTTTTCGCGAAGCAAGAAATCCAGATCGTCTTGACCGACCAGAAAATGCCGCGAATGACCGGCGTTCAACTGCTCGAATGGGTCCGGGTCAATTATCCCAAGACGATCCGCCTCCTAATGACTGGCTATGCCGAACTGGACGACGCCGTTGAAGCGATCAACCGCGGCCAGGTCTATTACTACCTCCTTAAACCCTGGCGCACGGAAGAGCTGTTGCAGATCTTGCGCAACGCCTGCAAGGAATATCGATTGGAGCGAAGCCAAGAGCATTTGATGGAGGAATTGCGCCTCGTCAACGACGAACTCAAGCAGCTGAACTCCGGGTTGGAAAGACGAGTTTCGGAAAGAACCAAAGCGCTTGAGGAATCCAATTACCTGCTCGAACAGCGAACCCACGAATTGGAGCGCCTCGCTCTCACCGACCCGCTCACCGGGTTGCTAAATCGCCGGGCCATCGTGGACTTGGCGCGCTCGGAACTGAAAAGGCATGCCCGCTATCCCAGCCCGCTGGCGCTGGGCTTGGTCGATATCGATTTTTTCAAGGAAATCAACAGCCGATACCTACTTACGGGCGGCGACGAGGTGCTCAAGGCGGTCGGCAAAATTCTGACGGATTCCTTGCGGACCACCGACTCCCTGGGCCGCTGGGGCGGCGAGGAATTCATGGTTGTCGCGCCGGAAACCGACCTGGAGGGCGCACGCGTTTTGGCCGAGCGCATCCGGTCTACGGTCGAGGAAACCGCCATTTACTACATTTCCCACCGCATCCACGTGACCGTCAGCGTTGGCTTCGCCGTGGCTGATGACGGGTTGCCGATGGCTTTTGATCGCATGGAGATCGAAGCCGCCTCGGCCGAGGAAGAAGCCAAGATGTCCGGCAAGAACCGCTGCATCGTTCGCCGTGTAAGGCAGACTCCCGCTCAAGCCGTATCCTGAAGCGACCCAAAGCGACCCAGTGCACGGTTAGGGCATGGTTAAGGTCAGCAATTCACCCAAAGCCTTGCTCAATAGCCCGGCCGCCCGGTTGGTATCCTTGGCGAGCCGCCTCACTTCACCCATCAATTTTGGCGACCGAACCATCGCATACAAAAAGCGGGCCCATGAAACGCGGCCCCCAATCAATAATTCAGCCAAGGGCGTTGATAATCCTGAGTCAGCTGTGTCGCTGATAGCGCGAATGCATGCAAAGGGGACATTCCTTTCGGAGCAAGCGCGGGCGATGTGAGCTGTCTCCATGTCCACCGCCACAGCCTTGTGCGTTCGAGCTAAGTCTTGCTTTTGATTCGCCGAGGTTGCAAGCGTTGAGAGCGTGAGAACCCGGCCTCGGTATAAGGGAGGCTCCCATTTCCCAGCCGGCAAAGTCCCTGGCCAGGTGGCTGGCCAAACCTGTCCCTGGCCATCGCACACTTCATTGGCGAGAAGCACATCGCCTACTCCCAGGGATGGATCCAAACCGCCCGCAAAGCCGGCACTGAGGACAACTTGGGGCAGGTAAGGAACATTGCCCAGAAGCGGCTTGCTAAGGACCCAGTCCACGGCCCGGCAAGCCGCATCAGCCCCCATGCCGGTTTCCAGCACCAGGACCGTGAGCCAGGATGGCCCGCAAAACCTCGCCCAGCAAGGTGCGCCGGGGAAGCGCTGATGCGGACGAAACTCCCGGCGAAAGTGCATGGATTCTCGACGCAGCGCGAACAGGACGCACGGGTCCGAGAAGGTGATTTCCGTCATTGGTTCGCCGTACACCCCGTAGCGCCAGCGAGGGAATTCATAAACTCCCTAGCAGGCCCTTTGGGCTCATTCACTCGTTCTACAGCCGACTTGACAGTCGTCTGGGGCACCGCTATTCTCCCAACACTCCAGGGAAGGTGCGCCTTTCGCGAAGCTTCTAAAGAAGGGCGGGATGGGGCCTTGCGATGCCCCGGCAAGCATGCCAATATTCGATCCGGAGATTCTGACGGAAGGCCATGGACTGAGTTTTGGCGTCTGCGCCGCCTGTCTACTGGCAGGCCTAAGCCTATGGCTGCTGGGCTGGAGGCTGCATCGCTTCTGGCTCGTACTTTTTGCCGCGGCTACGGCAGGAATAACGGGCCTGAAGCTAGGGCCCGACTATGGCATGCAGCCGCTTGTCGCCGCCTTGCTCCTTGGCCTGACGGCGGGGGTCATGGCCGTGACGCTCATGCGAGTGCTGGCCTTTGCCGCGGGTGGCATTGCCGGCTACCTTCTCGTGCATGGTTTGGCCCCGACCTGGAATCAGCCCTTAGTCGGCATTCTGTCGGGTGGACTCCTGGGCGTAGTCCTGTTCCGCGTGTGGATCATGGCCCTGACCTGTTTTGGCGGGTCATTGCTGCTGGGTTATGGTAGTCTATGGTTGTTGGAGCGTCCTGGAGAATTCAATGCGGCCATCTGGGCCGGCGAGCATACGGCTTTGCTCAATACGATCAGTCTTAGTCTGACCGCCCTCGGCGTCTTGGTTCAACTTTTTCTGGATCGGCTCCGCGCCCGCATGCAAAAAGAACGCAAGCAGCGTGAGGAAGAACAAGCCCGCCTGGTCGAAGAGCGCCATCGAAAGAAGGGCATCCTCGGCTTTCTGCGCAAGGCGGGATGACAATTTGTCAGTTGTCAGTTGTCCGTGGTCAGTTGTAAAAGGCAGCAATTTACGTTCCCAGCTTTTTGGTGAACATTAACTGACAACTGACAACTGACAACTGACAACTGACAACTGACAACTGACAACTGACAACTGACAACAATGCTCCGCACCCTGTACCGTCGGCTATTTCCACTCCTGCTGGGCGTATTCTTTTGCGTCCCCCCAATCCACGCTCAACAGCAACCGATCGATAAAATCGAGCGCGGTGTCAGCGGTGATACGGGCCCTGCTGAAAAGAGCGACCCCGTGCCTGCTGCCCAATATGCTCTGGCCGGCATCGCGACGATTATTTTGCTTGTCATTATCTGCAAACCGAGCCGCAAGGCATATCGAGATTGAATGGCATGCCCGCGCCGGATGTTATGTTTTTCATGGCCACAAAAAATATGAAAAGTCACAAAAAGAAGGCAAATTAAAAGAGATCATGAAAACGTTTCTTGATCCTTGAGTGTCTTTTTGTGCTTTTTCGTGTTTCTAGTGGCAATTGACTTTCTAAGGAGTCTTTGCATGTCCGCCGTTGATCCTCTGTCCTTGGCGCGGCGCATCATCAACGGCGGCGAAATCACTCGCGACGAAGCTCGCGACTTATTCGAACTCGACGTTCGCGGCGAAGACGTTTACGACCTTTTCTACGCCGCTCACAAGGTCCGCCGCCACTTCCACGGTAACAAAGTTACCTTTTGCAGCATCTTGCCGACAAAGTTTGGCCACTGTAGCGAGGATTGCAAGTTCTGCGCGCAGAGCGCTCATTTTGACACGGGCATCACGCCGCACGCGATGATGGGCGGCGAGGAAGTGACCCAGGCTTGTCACGACGCTCACAATCGCGGCGCCAGCGCCTTTGGCCTGGTCAACAGCGGCCGAGGCCCGACGAAAAAAGAATGGCCCAAGATCATGGAAGCCGTCCAGGCCATGAAAGAAGTCGATGGCATCTGCCATTGCGCGACGCTTGGCAAGCTCGACGAAGACCAGGCCCGTGACCTCAAGGCGGCCGGCGTTCGCCGCATCAATCACAACCTGGAAACCTCGCGGGAGCATTTTCCGAATATCGTGACCACGCACACCTGGCAGGAACGCGTGGACACTGTCCGCCTGGCCCAAAAAGTCGGCCTGGAAACCTGCTGCGGCTGCATCTTCGGCATGGGGGAATCGATCGACGACCGCGTCAGCCTGGCCTTTAGCCTCAAGGAACTCAATCCCAATGTGACACCACTAAATTTCCTTTACCCGATCCCGGGCACGCCGCTCGAAAAAGAAAAGCCGCTACGCGCGCTGGAAATTCTCAAGATCATCGCCGTCATGCGTCTGATCTTGCCGCGCGTCGATTTGAAGGTCGGCGGCGGCCGTGAGAAGAATCTCCGCGACCTGCAGAGCTGGATCTTTTACGTCGGGGCCACCAGCGGCCTCATCGGCAACTACCTCGCCACCGCGGGTAGGGCAAACGAAGAAGATTTGCGCATGATCGACGATCTGGAGTTGGAGTGGGCGGATGATCGAGTGGGGGATGTGGATCCAACGGTTGCGCCGGTTGCGGTCGATCATTTAGGAGCGAACTGGCAAGGAACGTGTTCACTGCCGGTAATCTCTAGCTGATAAACCAAGGCGCTAACCGTTTAGCGGCGAGCCTCCGGCGAGCGCGTTGCAACGCGCTCGCCGGAGGCTCGCCGCTAAACTTTTCGATGATTGACGTCATGACGTGGATGGACGACGACCTGAATGATCGCCGTGAGCGCGGCCTGTACCGCGTCCGTCGCTCCCTTCAATCCGCGCAAGGAACCCGGGTCCTCCTTCGAGGCCGGGAATTGATCAACTTCGCGTCCAACGACTATCTCGACCTCGCTGCCGATCCGCGTCTAGTTCGCGCATCAAACCGGGCGGCACGGCGTTATGGGTGCGGCGCCGGCGCCTCTCCGCTCGTCGTGGGCCATTTGCCGCCGCTTCGCGCTTTGGAACGCGCATTAGCCAAATGGGAGGAAACCGAGGCCGCGCTGGTTTTTAGTAGCGGCTTTGTCGCCAATCTGGCGGTGGTCAGTGCGCTGGCCGGCGCCGAGGATGTAATCTTCAGCGACGCCCTTAACCACGCCAGCTTGATCGACGGTTGTCGCCTGTCCCGCGCCGCCGTGCACATTTACCGGCACGCCGATATCAACCATCTGGAAGAGTTGTTGCAAAACCACGGCCATCAGGCTCGCCGCCGGCTGATTGTCACCGACACGGTATTCAGCATGGACGGCGATTTCGCCCCGCTGGCCGATCTGCTCGACCTGGCTCAGCGCTTCGATTGCCTCCTCGTGATAGACGAAGCTCACGCCACCGGAGTTCTCGGTGAACAGGGACGCGGATTAACGGAGTTGCTCCTTCCCCCGACTAGCAACGAACAACGAACAACGAACAACCAACAAATCATAAAAATCGGCACCCTGAGCAAGGCCCTGGGCGCCCAAGGCGGGTTTGTATGTGGATCGCGCGCCTTGATCGACTGGCTGGTCAACACGGCACGGCCTTATATCTTCTCGACGGCTTTGGCGCCTACTGCCGCCGCTGCCGCGCGCCGGGCTGTCGCTCTTGCTCAAGAAGAACCCCAGCGGCGGCGTCATCTGCTCGGCCTTGCCGACTTACTGCGCGAGCAGCTGTGCCAGGTTGGTTTTCCCGATACGGGCTCTCGCTGTCAAATCGTCCCAGTCGTCGTGGGACAAAGTAGAACCGCTCTCGCTTTTTCCGCGCGTCTGGAGGAACAAGGCTTGCTCGTCCCGGCGATTCGACCGCCTTCCGTACCAGAAGGCACGGCTCGCCTGCGCATCAGCTTGTCCGCTGGGCATAGCGAGCAAGACGTGGCCCGCCTCGTAGAGGCCTTGAAGGCGTTGCCGGCCCGGAAGCACGTTTGACGGTAACCCTGCTCCTTGAAATCCAGAGGGAGTGCGGTAATGGTAGGCTGCAGGGGAAACTTCCTCACGCATCACGCCATTCCAGAAAAGTTGAGCGAATTTCAATGTTTGATCTGTCCGTGACCCTTGGCCGCCTAAGGCTCCGCAATCCGATTCTCGTGGCGTCGGGCACATTCGGATACGCCCGTGAGATGGCGGATATTGTGGACTTTTCTCGGCTGGGCGGCATCATCCCGAAGACGGTGACGCGTCAAGCTCGCGCCGGCAACGCGCCGCCGCGGACTGTCGAAACGCCCTCCGGCATGCTCAATGCCATCGGCCTGGACAACGACGGGATCGAACATTTCCTGCGTGATCATTTGCCTTACCTGCGCACGCTGCCGACGGCGGTGATCGGCAACATTGCCGGCAAGAGCGAGGATGAGTTCGTCGAGATGGCGGCGCTGTTGCAGAAGGACAGCGGACTGGCGGCTATCGAGCTGAATTTGTCCTGTCCAAATGTCGCGGGCGGACTTGATTTTGCAACCGACCCGGCGGTAACGAGACGGATCATCGACCGCGTTCGCCAAGTCTGTCCGCTGCCGCTCGTAGCCAAGTTGACGCCCAATGTGACCGACATCGTACCGATCGCCCAGGCAGCCGCCGACGCCGGCGCTGACGCGGTATCGCTTGTCAATACGTTCGTCGGCATGGCCATCGACTGGCGAAAAAGACGGCCCATTCTTGGGAACGGGACTGGAGGGCTGAGCGGACCGGCGATTAAACCCCTGGCCCTCCGGCTCGTCTGGCAGGTTGCTCGAAGAGTTCGCGTCCCGGTCATCGGCATCGGCGGCATCGCGACGGTGGACGATGTAATGGAGTTCCTGATCGCCGGGGCCAGCGCCGTGCAATTAGGCACCGTGAACTTCTACGATCCTACGGCCTCCATGGGGATTGTCGATCAATTGCCTTTGGCCCTGGAACAACTGGACGCTAGCAGCGTGAAAGAAATTGTTGGAACGCTGAATTAGAGAACGCGCTGCAACGCTTTCCCTCTCGCGGGATTCAAGCAGCCCGCAACAGCGGAGGAAGGGTAGGTTTGTCGTCACCCACGAGCAGGAAGGCCAGGCGCTCAAGCTCGTCTCTTAACTGGTTGAGGTGCCGTTCGGAGAGTTTGACGTGAATCTGCATGCTTTGAATATCGGCTTGGCACTTGGCTGCGATCTCGTCCGCTCTTAACTTCTCGCTTTCCCAGTTCGTCAGGCGACCGGAAAGATGAGCTTCGCGAATCGCCAAATCCTCCGCATGGTCTCCCAGGTTTTTGGCGACCTTATCCTGACGAGCCGCCTCCTCATCGAGAAGACGCCGTTCACGAAGGAAATGGCGCTCGCTAACCGCGAACAGCTTAGCCCAATGCCGGCGCAGACGCCGCATCCGCCGCTCGGCCTTCGCCGCATCGGGCGCTCGGCCAAGGATCTCCAACCGATGTTCCTCCAGGGCCAGGGCTTTTTCCGCCAAACGGCGGGCCTGGCGCTCGATCGTAGCACTGCGTTTCGAAAGGGAAGCCGACAGCGTGGAGTAGTGATTGCGCACATCCTGGAAACGCGCCAGCTCCTCCTGAATCTGCTGCAATTCCCCACGCCGGCGCTTGACCCAACTCCGGCGTAACTCGGTCAGCCGTGCCTGCCGAGCGGTGATTTGGATCTCCTGGCTATGGACATCCGTCAGCAGGGCGTCGCGGTCCTTTTCCAATTTGGCTTCACTGGCACGAAGATAGGCCCCTAGGGCTTCAACTTCACTTTCCGCCTGGCGAAGAACGGTTTCCCTGTGTTGCAAATCGCCGGCAAGTTCATCCAGCGCTTGTTCCTGATGCGCGACCCGTTGCTCCCGTTGGCCCAATTGATCGGCAAGCGAGGCCAGTTCGGCGACCACGCCATGATGACCTTCGTGCCACGCTTGCCAGGCGTCCAACAGGCGGCCCATGTGCTCAATCAAAATCAGCCGTTGATCCGAGAGGACGGCCGCTACTCGACCCAGTGCCATTAGCTGGTGTTTGGCTTCCAAACCAAGGAATGCGATCTCGCCTGGAAAGTCAGGCGCGGAGGAAATCGGTTTTGAGGCCGAACTCAGACCACTATTCGAAGATTCGTCGTGCGGCTCGATTGAATTGAGAGTCGGGTGAGAAGAAACAGCGCCATTGTGCTGATCAAAAAGTCGACATCGCTGGTTGCGAACGCGATTTTCCAGTCCCTCGGCCTCTTTCTCCAGAAGCGCCTGTTTTTGCTCCCAATGGCGCCTTTGATCGACAAGGATACGCTCTTTCCAGATCAAGGCGGCTTCTCGTTCATCAAGCGACCTCGTCCGGTTGGCCAAATCTGACTGTTCGGATTCGCGCTGGTCTTCTTGCTGGCGCTGTAACTGATGCAGAGCCGACCAACCCTCTTGGAGTTCACGCCTGCTCAGCTCGACGCACCCATTCATAGCAAGCCGATCTTGAGCTAGCGCATTTTTTTCCTTCTGGAAGCGTTCCAAGTCCGCGTCCACCTCCTGCTGCCGGTCGTGCAGGTGCACCTCAAGACGGCGTAAGCGTGTTTGCTCAGCGGCAAAGTTTTGCTTCCAACGTTTGCGCAAACGGCGGCGAAGAGCCTCCAAGCGCTGGCGCTCGGCTTGAGCCTGACGCTCGGCGGTTTGGGCGGCTTTCCGTTCCTTGGCCAATTCCGCTTGATGCTCCTTTTGCTGGAGTTTCCAGGATTGCTGTTCCTCGGCCAGACGCTGCTGATCGGAACGGATGCGGCCCTGAAGGTGTAGAAGTTTTTGGTTGCGTGCTTCGAGATGAGCGGCGAGCTGCTCCTCCTGGCGCTCCAAAGCGGTGCGATGTTGTTCCAGTGCGGTTTCTTCTTCGGTCAGAGCGGCCTGCTGGGCCGCGACAGCTGCCACCTGAATGCGCAGCGCTTCCCATTCCTGTTGGAGGGCTTGATCGTCGATTGGGGGACGACTTGAATCCGAGGCTCGTAAGAGACCGTCTCCCGGTTCGGGTGAAGGAGAGGAAGAGGTCGTCATAGAAGGAGTCCTTGAAGCAGCCGCTTCTGGGCCTCCTCATTTATCGACCAACGCGAAATTGAAAGTTGAATGAACCCCGTTTAGCGGCGAGCCTCCGGCGAGCGCGTTGTACAACGCGCTCGCCGGAGGCTCGCCGCTAAACGATGAAAGGCGACTTGCATTTAACCGGCAATAACCCGATCAATGACCTTCACCAGAGCCCCTTCGGATTGCATGCCGACGACTTTTTCCTTGGGTTGCTCGCTGCCCTTGAAGAATAAAACCTGCGGGATGGCGTTGATGCCGTAGCGGACGGCCACGTCTTGGTTGTCGTCTGTATTGAGTTTGCCGACTTTGATCTTGCCGGCGTATTGGTCGGCGAGGCGCTCGATCGTGGGGGTCAGTTGCCTGCAGGGGCCGCACCAGGGCGCCCAGAAGTCAACGAGCACGGGCTTGTCGCTCTTGACTACTTCTTGTTCCCAATTAGCCGTCGTCAGCTCAACCACATTCGCGCTTGCCATCTCTATCCCCTTTCGTCGTTGAATAAGCTTTCCGCAATCGGGGCGATTCTGGAAACCGCCGCCTTCCGCCCTATTATACGAATGCTAAGTCAAGATCCAGGCATTGTCAGGATCGGTTCGAACCGCCTTTCGACTGAACTTGACCACGCGGTTGGCACTCTCTAGGATCAGCTAGACATTGGTTTTTGCCTGTTGGCCCTGTCGTCTAGAGGCCTAGGACACGGCCCTTTCAAGGCCGCGACACGGGTTCGAATCCCGTCAGGGTCACTCTTCAAGAATGTTGGGATTTCATCCCGGCCCATTCATAGGGTTAGGGTAGAATCCTGATCCACCTCTAACGACTCACCCGCTGGCAGCCAGTCTCGATTTCTCTTCGCGTTGCAGCCACTTTTGCATTGTGGCGAGTTTCTTTGCCACTTGTCGCTCACCGAGAAAAGTCAGCTGACATTCTGAACCAGGTTTTGACCCTATCGACCAAGTGATGACCTTCTTGGCCTGGGGAATCGGACCGAAAGGGTAAGGGCGGCGTCATTGACGCTCAAAGCCGCTCAATGGAGCACCGGCGGAGGGGTGGCGCTTCACCCAAACAAACCTTTTTTGCGCTTCTCCTATAGCGCGCACTAACAGGCTGGAACAGGGGCGTGAAAAGTCCGCCGTGCTGGCTTGGGGACTTTTTGCTGATTACGTACCTTACACGGGCTGTCTTGCCGCGCCGGGAGGGATAGCCGTATGCAAAGCCTCTCTGATCCGAGAAAGTGCTGTGCTTAGTTCTTGCTCATCCGTCAGATGGCTCCACGAGATGCGAACCGCACCGTCCAATTCCCCAGGAGGCACCTCCATGGCCTGGAGAACATGACTGGCTGTGGCGCACACGGACGTGCAGGCGGAACCTGTCGATACGGCTGCGATTCCTTCGAGGCGTTCGATAATATCGTCGGCATCAAGCCCGGGAAAGGAGAGGTTTAACACATTCGGAACTGCAAGAGAAAGGTTCCCGTGAATCACCGGACTTAACGGAACGAGGGCGTCCAAAATCTGATTCCGGATTCGACGGCAGACTGATAGGCGGGGCTCGTTCTCTTTCATGGCCAGTTCCGCCGCCAGGCCAAAGCCGCTTAGCAGCGCGACGGGAAGGGTGCCGGGGCGTAGTCCCATTTCCTGTCCTCCGCCGTGAATGAGCGGCGCCAAAGGCGGCAACTCTCCGCGAGTGCGGCGAGCGATCAACGCTCCCACCCCTACGGGACCGTGAATCTTGTGGCTGCTGACGCTTATCAAATCGATCCGGGGATGCTGAAGTGGGGCGAGGTCTTTGCCGAAGCCCTGAGCCGCATCCACATGGAAGAAGACGGACCTCTTCCCAATTCCGTCGGCAATTTCCCCAATCGGTTGAATGATGCCTGTCTCGTTGTTGACGTGCATCACCGAGAGCAGAAGCGTATCCGGGCGCAGTGCCGCCAGGACCGACTCGGCCTCGACCCGGCCCTCGCGTCCGGAACCCACGAGCGTGATTTCAAAGCCGCGTTTTTCCAGCACAGCCAACGGCTCCAGGATCGCTTTGTGCTCGATCCGCGTGCTGACAATGTGCCGGCGGCCGCTGGCCTTCCCGATATCCTCCAGACCGAGGATGGCCAGGTTGTTGCTCTCCGTGGCGCCGCTGGTGAAGATGACCTCATGCCGGCGGGCGCCCACTACCCGAGCGATGCGATCGCGGGCCAGATGAACCAAGTGCCGTGCCCGCCGGCCGAACTCGTGCGGGCTACCCGCATTGCCGGGTTCCTCCTGAAAACAACGCACGATCTCCGTTTGGACGAGCTGGTCCAGGGAGGTCGTGGCGTTCCAGTCAAGGTAAATGGTCATTGGGTCAACACGTTCCCCGGGATGTTCTCCCAGAGCCAATCTGCCAGCCGGGCCGACCGGCCGAGGGCGGCAAGAGTGAAGATTACCGGATAAAGCTTTTCATAATACCACAACTTGGCGAAATAGAATCCGATGGGTGCTGGCGGGAAGAAGGCGCCTCCCCGGGTTTTTTGGAGGAGCCAGTCGAGGCCTGTCCGAAGGGCGTTTCGGAAATCGTCATCGGTCACGGAAGGGGCGTCTGCCTTTCCCGGCCCGGCTTCCCAGACGGCGGCCAGGGCTTCCAGGGCCAGGCCGGTTTCTTCCACAGTCGAAGGCGTCTGAGCCATTCCACCCCATCCGCCGTCGGCATTCTGCGCTTTAAGAAGCCAGGCTATGCCGGTGGCGACATGCGGCGTCTTCAAGGGCGCCAAGGCCAAAAGCACACGGCTCGTTCCATAGGTTAAATTCTCCTCGGTCGAAGCATGCTGGTTGCCGAACCAGAGCGGCGCCCAGGCCCCATCGGAGCGCTGGCCGCGCTGAAGGAATCGCAACCCCCGAGCAACAGCCTGATGAATTCGCTTCTGGATCGGCGTCGGCAATGAATCCGACCAGGCGAGCCAGGCGCGAATCGCGTGGGCAGTCAAGTCGGCGCTGCTGCGGTCGAACGGCAAGGCGCCCCAGCCTCGGCAAAAGGTCGGCATGCCGCCGTCGGCGTTTTGCAAGTCCAGGAGCCAAACCACGCCGGCCAGGACGGCCTCGCGCGCTTCACTAGAGGCTCCCAGGCGTCGTAAGGCGAGGAGCGCTCCCGGCGTATCATCGGCGTCCGGAACGCCGCCGGTCAGGTCGGTCCAGGCCCAGCCTCCGGGCGGGGCATGTGTGTAAGGATGTTCGACGCGATATTGCTGGCCCAGCAGCCAGGCGAGAATTTTTTCGCGCTCCTCCACGGGCAAGAAATCGGCGATGGCCCCACGCGCGGCCAGGGCGTTGACCGAAAGGGTCGTCACCCAGGTGGCCAGGTTGGTATCGATTGGCCAACATCCTTCGGGGCGGACCGAGCGAACCAAGAACTCCACTCCCGCGCGCGTTACAGAATGGTTGGGCAGGCCAGCTCCGACCAGGCTGAGGACGACGAAACTGGTCAGCGGCGTGGCTTCCAGAAAGCCGCCGCTACTAGGCTGAATGGAATGGAGGACCCGCAAAACGCGCCGGCAGACCAGATTTCGGAGCAAGCGAAGAACAGGGTTCCAAGTTGGCCGGTGGCGATGGTGAACCAGCCCTAAAGCAATCAGGGCCGGCAGAGCGTAGCTAACGACTGGTAAGCGCAGCCAGCCAAACCACTGGTGCGGACAGGCGGCCAGTTCAAAGGGAAGCTGAGGCACAAGCCGCCAGGCCCCGTCGGTTGGTCCCAGACGTCCCGTCAGGGCAAGGGTCGTGAGGATCGGGACGGAAAATGTCCGATCCTTGCCGTAACGATGAGCGATGGCCCGGGCGAGGGTCTTTGGTTCGAGCCGACCGGCCGCTTTTTCCAACCAGGCGGCACTACGGCGTGCCGTGTCCGGGTAATGGCCTTCCGCCCCGGCGAAAGCGGCCCAGCCCAACGCGGTGGTGCTGATGTTGCTGAGGCTCATGGTGGTATCGCCCCAGCCACCGTCGCCGTTCTGCGTCCGTGCCAACCAGGCCCGCCCCTTCTTGATTAAGGCCTCCAAGCGGAGTTGCAAGGACTCCTCAAGGCCCGCCGGTCGGGCTTGGAGGTAGCTTTCCAAGGCGACGACGGCGATGGCGGTGGATAGGGCGCTCGAAGCCAGTTCTCCTTCCCAATGGCCGTGGGGCTGCCGCAGTCCGAGCAAAGTTTCCCGCGTGTTCCGCAGCGCTTCTTCGAGTTCCCTTGGCCCCATGGTCCTTTTTCCCTTAGAACGAACTACTTCAACCTTCAAAGCGAAAGGTGGCCAAGGGCCAAGAGGGCATAGTACGTGTACTCGCAGTCGAGATGACTGTCTTCCCAATTGCCGCAGAAGCCGCCCCGGCTGTTCCAGAGGGTGTCGATGAAGTCGAGGCACGGCTCCTTCCAGGGACCGAGTTCGACCTTGAGGCTGGAAAGCGCGTGCAGGGCGGTCGCGGTGGACAACAAGTCGGGCAAGAGGGTTTCCGGGTGCGAGCGGAACCCGCCCTGAGGGTGAAAGCAGGAGAGCAGCCAACGACCCACGCTCGGGTCGATTCGGTCCGCGCCAAGGTGGCGAAGCAGGCAGACTGCGGCGGCGGTCGACGGGACTAAGGAAACGGGTATATCCCGGCCGTTGAAATAGCCTCCTTCCGGGTCGCGGAGTCCACCAACAAAGTCCAGCAGGCGGTGGCCGTTCGGAATAGGCTGCGCAAGATCCTGGTAAGCCCCGACCACCATGAAGCAGCCGTAGATGGAGCCAAGCGGGGCCTGAGGAGAGAGCGCATAGCCGCCGTCAGGAGTGTGAAAAGAGGCCACGCGGCCGAGCAGTTTGTTGATAGATAAATCGTGCCGCAGTGCCGGGGGCAAGCCCGCCCAGCAACGAATCAGACACGTCAGATGCACCAGGTCCAGTTCCTCGCCGTCACCGAAGGAGCGGAGGTAGCTTTGGATGAGATCCGCCGGCAGCGGTTCGCGCAAGGCCAGCAAACCCTCGATGCCGAAGACCGTGTAATACAGGTCGTTTTTTCCTTCGCGGTCCACGAACCCACCGGCCGCCTCCTCCTGGGAACGAAGGAAATCAGCGACCAGCCCGGTCGACTCCCCCAGTAACTTCGGCGCCAGCCGGGCCACCTGGAGCATTTCGAGCCTCAAACTCACTGCACCAACTCCTGATTTCCACGCTGAATATTTTGCTGACAACCCGGCGCAGCAACCCCTTGAGGCTGGAAGTCTGAAGCTCGCCCAGCGCCCGCAGCGCCTCTTCTTTGAACGATTCTTGAAGCACCTGACAGCGATGCTCGACCTCATAGGATTCCATGAGCCGGCGCACCTCTTCCAACTCCTCATTGCTGCATTGTCGGCGCCAGGCGCGCTCGACGAGGGCGCGATCGGCGGGCTGGCTTAACACTTTTTCGTTCAGGATCGCTAGAGGCAAGGTGGGCCGCATGACCTGGAGATCGCTAGGGTCCTCCCCCTCGGTCATGTCCTGGATGTCGTCGCGAATCTGATAGGCAATGCCCAGGGCGTTGCTGTACCGACTGAGAACGGAGGCGATGGCCCCTTCCCCACCGCCAAGAATGGCGCCAAGGCGGAGCGCAACCTCAAACGCCGGCGAGGTCTTGCGGCGGAAGATGTCCAGGACTTCCGCGGAGCGAAGCGGCTGGGGATCGCGCGCCCAGGCCAGTTCGTCCCCCTGTCCCAGGCAAAGAGTCCGATGGCCGGCCGCCGCCACCCGTAGCATGGCCGCGACGCGGTCTCCAGGGGCGTCACATTCGCCGATCAGCCGATACCCCTCCCCCAGAAGCAGATCGCCGACGTTCAGGGCCATGGGCACCCCATGGGAAGCGTGAAGCGTCGCTTCCCCGTACCGTAGATCGTCGCCGTCCTCGATGTCGTCGTGAATCAGGGAGGCCTTGTGGAAGCACTCGACGGCGATGGCGATTCGTTTCAGATCGTCCGGCAGAGGGGCTAAAGGGTCTTCTTGAAACGCCTTCCAGACACAGACGGCGAGAAAAGGCCGCCAGCGTTTGCCTTCCTTGGCCAGCCACTGTTGCGCCAGCGCCTCGGTCTCATTGGTCGCGCGGCCTAGGATCTTTTCGAGAGTGGCAGGCTCGAACCAGGTCTGCACATCCTCGCGTATGCCGTCCAGGTTCAACCTGTAGGTGCGATCCGAGCTGGTCAGGTGGACGACCTCCCAGATCCATTCGAGATCGACGGTCACGTCCTTGCAATCATCTTGCAAAAGGGGAATGGCCACGCCCGGTATGGCGGCCGCCTCCATGTAGGGAAAGGCCTTTTCAAGGACTGACAGACAACTGACGCCGACTATCGCCTCGATTTTGCCCGTGGCGATAAGGGCGGTCACCAGGGCGGACCCTTCGGCCACCAGCACGGCGTAACCCAGGCGCTCGGCCTCCTCCTGAAGATCTTGGATGGAACACAGGCCGCACTGCTTGCAGAGCAAACCAAATTCGTCGAATGGCGCGGGGCAATGCTCCTCCTCCCGAAGGCACTTGGGCAACAGCAGCAGCCGGCGCTCGAAAGGGACGGCCGCCAGTGCGTCCCGCCAGACCTCGCTATTGAGGAGGACGCCAACGTAATCGACGTAATTGGCGGCCACACCTTCCCGGCTGCAAAACTCCCCCGCCAACCGCCGCAATTCTTCCAGGCGGAGCGGAGGGACCGGCTTGCGCAAGCCGGCGAATGCGCGGATTCGGCTTCGCAGCCGCTCGCGCTCGGGGCGGGATTGCGGAATGTTCTCTTGAGGGGTGCGCTCGCGCTGGAGCGGGACAGCCTTGGGCAGCCGGACCACGGGTAATTGCAGCATTAAATCTCCCCTCTCCGAGGGGCCTCATTACGTGTAAGCGCCAAAGCCAAAGAACCAATGCTTCTTGGCAAACCGATACAGCCAGTGCTCCTCGGGCACCTCTTGGCCTGCCAGGTGCTGGCTCGTGCGTGGCGTCAGCTTCTCCAGTTCCGCCAGGGCGGTCCCACGCTGGGTGGTGTCCCGCGCCGAGTGGCGGGCAACCAGGTCGCGAACCAGATCCGGTCGTTCCAGGACGATGCAGCCGCGCGTCGCCTGGGCGGCAGTCCTGCGAAAGTCGTTAAGGAACGCCGAGCCGGTCATCACGTCATAAAAACTTCCCCGGTCGTGAATCGTTTCGCGGGCGAACTGGATGATCGGGCACGGTTCGATGGCGCCCGACGGTCCAATGTGATGGCTCACGCCCGTGGCCATGGGGCATAGCGCTTCCCCCTTGTCGTCCCAGTAAGCGTCCACAATCCCGATGGGCAGCGTCCGCCGCATCGTTACTATGAAACTCCGGAGACGATGGACCTGTTCGGGTGTGAGGGCCAGCTCGGGCGCGGGGTTTGGGCCAACCACCCGGTAGGTATGAAACCAGGCATACATCACGCCCATGCCAATCAAGCGGCGCAGCCAGTCCTCGCTCACCAGGTTGTAGTTCGTCTGGCAAACACTGGTGGCCACGCCGACGATCAGATTCTGCTCGACGCAATTACGCAAGCCGGCCAGGGTCTTGTTCAGGACTTCCCTGCCGCCCCGGCGCTGGTCGCTGACCACTTCCGACCCTTCAATGCTGATGAGCGGCGTCGCGTTGCCAAGGCGGCGCAGTTCCTTGGCGATCCCGGGCGTGATGAGCTGGCCGTTGGTGAATATCTGAAAGTAGCAATCGGGATGCGCCGCCAGCACGTCAAGCAGATTGGGATGCATGAACGGCTCGCCTCCCAGGATGCCGAAGAAGCTGTTGCCGTGTTTCTTGGCGTCGCGAATGAGGCGGTTGAGGGCGTCGCGCTCGATCATCTGGCGACGCTCGGCCACGTCCACCCAACACCCCTGGCAGCGGAGCTGACAGGAATTGATGATGGAGATGAACAGGAACGGCGGAAAGTGAATGCCCTTGCGGAGGCGGCGCTTGAACCGCTCAACCGACAGGCCGCCCTTGATTCCGAAGTTGACGGCGAACTTCAACACCAAACGGGCATCCACCTCAGTTAAAAAGCGGCGAGCGAGCTGATACGTCACTGACATCGGCGCCTTCCGTTCCTGGTGGAGAAACCTCAAGTGTTGCCGTTGCTTGGAGAGGACGCCTGGGCCACGGCTTGCTGGGCGCGCCGTCGGGCCTCGGCGGCTTTTTCCTGAATCTGGTCCACGGACGGCAAACTGGCCAGCACCTCGGGCGGGATTTCCAACCCATCCATCGTGGTTTTCAGTTTTTCCAGGCAGCGCTGCCGTTCCTGCAAGGCGCGGTCGTCGTCGCGCTCCTTCGAGAATCGCGATTTGGCCCGTGCACTGCGATCGCGCAGCATTGAGTAGATGTCACCGCCCAGGAGCGCGGAAATGTCGACTTTCATTGCTTCGCGGCGGACGTCTTCCGTGCTGATCGCGTCGCCGTTGATCGGACCGGCCTTGTACTTGGGGAACATGATCGCCACTTCCGGGCAGACCCGGGAGCAAGCCGGGCAGTCGGTCTTGCAGTTGCTTTCGTGCTGGACCTGGATTTTGCCCTCCGGCGTAGCTCCATAGACGCCGAACAAGCAAAAGCTCAGGCATTGCATGCAATTGGTGCAGCGCGAGTAGTCAATCACAGGAAACCACGGCTTCCAGCGTTTGCCATTGGCTTTCGTGGCGGTGGCAGCACAGAGTGTTTCCACCAGGTCGAGAACGTTGTCCAGCGCCAGACCGGTGATGTCCCGCAGGCGGACCGGCAAATCCTGATCGTTATTCCTAGACTCAGGCAACCGCCCGCCGAATTGCCCGAGAACCAAGGGCTCCTCGGCTCGAGCAGAACGGTCCAATGAAACCTGGGGGCCACGGACGTGGCGAACCGCGAAGCCTCGTTCGAGTAGACTTTGAAGCAGGTGGGTTCGCAACTCGCACTCCAACGGTTCCGCGCGCGGCCCCTCATAAAGAATCACTCGCGGTAGGGGAATTGTGGTCTCGATCAAGCCGTCACCCCCTTCGCCGGGTCGGTCGATTCCGGCCGCACCTCTCCCAGCAGGGCCGACGCGGCCTCTTCGCCAATCAGGACCCGCATGTTGATGATTTCCGGACCGTTCTCAGGAAGGGGACATTCCGCCGCCGTGAATAGCCCCTTTACTGCCCGGGGATAACAGGCGGCGATCCGAAGATAGGGTTGGCTGGCGATCTCCTTTAGCAGCGGATCCCGGCGTGCGGACATTTCGCATAGGTCGGGAACCGCCTCGAAGTCCACGCCTGCAGCCGTCAACTGCTCCAGGACCTTTTGCTTGACGCCCTGGGAAATGACCTGGGCGAAAGCACAGTGGCAGTACAGAATCTGGGGAAGCTCTTGCATGGCAGTTTCTTCCAAAGCATCGAACCAATCGTTGCCTAGATCTCCGCCAGCCGATGCGTCGGCATCGGACGGCCAGGCCGGAAGGCCTCGGCATGTTCCACGGCCACCGACAATCCGCGCTGGGAGCCTTGAGCCTCCGTCTCTTCCAGGACAGCTTCTCGGAGCTGTTGCGGGTCTCCCTCGGCTCGGAGGTTGAGAATCAAATGGCCTTGGTCCAAATCCTCGGCCAGTTCATGGGAGAGTTCCACCGTTCCTTCGCTGCGCACCAGGTTGGCCACGGCCAAATCTGTTCCCGTTTCCGGAGTCAGAGTCATCTTCAGATGGGCGATTTCCGTACCTGCTTCTTGCAAACGTCGACGCACCTGGCCCGCCAATTGCCTCAAGAAGTCATTCCCATCGAATTCCGGTCCAGCAACCTCGGCGGAAACATTTAACCAACCTAGAAGCGCCTCCCCCTCTGCGTATTCGTCGTAATCGACCTCCATCGACCGGCGGGCCGGCATTTCGGTCCTTTGCAGCAGATCAAGCCACTCGTCCACGCCGGTTCCGGAGCGCGCTATTGTCCGAAGAACGGTGGCCTGCGGAAATCGAGTTTCCAGCGCGGCCTGAAGCTCGTCCTGCTGTGGCAAGGGCATGAGGTCGCACTTGTTAATGACCAGGATGTCAGCTTCTTCCATCTGCTTCTCAAAAATGTACAGGACTTTGGGCGAAAAGGCTTTGCCCGGCAGCAGGCCCAGCACTTGGCGGGCACGCAATGGATCGAGCACCACGCTCAGTGCGGCGATGCTATATTCGTCCCCGTACATGCGCCGCAATGGATAGCTCACGCTGGCACGAAGGTCCGTGCAGCTACCCAGCGGCTCGGCGATGAAGACCTGTGGCTGAACGTCCGCGGCCAGCTTGTCGGCTGCCTCGCGCAGGGAGTTGAACTTGCAACAGAAGCAACCTCCGGTGATTTCTTCAGTGGAAAAGCCCTGGGACCGAAGCATGGCGGTATCGACCAAACCGATACTCTGGTCATTGGTGATCAGGCCGACGCGCAGCCCTGCGGCCTGCCAACGCCGAGCTAGCTGCAAGATGGCAGTCGTCTTGCCTGCTCCCAGGAACCCGCCAACCATGACGTACTGGACTTTCAACAAGTCTTTCCCCGTTCCTGCTGGGTTTCTTCCAGCATGCGGTCTATCGTCGCGTCTAGCTGCTGAATGTAATGGGAAACGTCCATGGTCAATTCGGTGGGACGGCCGCGCACCCGATAGAGCCAGCCACGGTCGTATGGATCACGGTCAAGCAGGGCGGGATCTTGTTCCAGTTCGGGGTTGGACCCTACGAACTCACCGGCAGCGACGCTGTAAATCTCTGAAACCGCCTTGAAGCCCTCGATGGCGCCGATGGTCTGTCCGACCGCGACAAAATCGCCGGGGACTATTTCAAAACGGCATTCTACGAGGTCTCCCAACATTCGAGTAGCAAACTTGGTAAGGCCAACCCTCCAAACGTCAGAGGGTTCTTCCGCCAACCAGAAATGGGATCGGGCATATCGGTGTGCCAAGGGTAAACGTGTTGTGAAGCGGGCCCGCTTGTAATAAACGGTTTGTTGTGGATCAATCGGCATTTCCTTGGCCTCGCTCCTCTCACAACAAGATAATGGCTTCACTGGCCCACTTCAAGCACTGTGCCGCAAGTGGACGCTCTAGATTGGGAATGGAAAGAGCGACACTTTTCAGAAGACTTTGCAGGGTCAAAAGGATGCCGATAAAATACCGCCGCTCCAGCACCATAAAAAGTAAGGAGAAGAAACTCAGCGCGCCCGCACCAGCCGCCAGGGTCCTGGCGGAAAAGGCGACTCTGACTTTCTGAATATACCTCGGCAGGGGTTTAATTTGGAAACACCGTTGCGGTAGCCGGACTCTGTGGGCCAGGTTTCGACCCTGTGGATCACCTTACCACCCTCTGGACCAACAAAAAGGGTCTCCAGGGCGGGTTAGGCGGTAAGCGCAGTTGCGCTCTTTGGATGTCAGAAAGCCTCGCGATTTTGCAGCTGGACCCTCTGGATCACCACTTTGATCCTGAGGATCAGGTTCCGACCCTCTGGATCAGCGCCAATTGAGCAACAGGGTCAGAGGGGCTATTAATAGGTTTATCGGGATCAAAGGCAGCAATGGTCGGTCCTTCGCATTCCAAGGGCTTTTGCCCGAGGAAATCTTACCCAAAGGAACAGGTCTCTCTCCGAGAGATAACTGCCGAGCAATTAGTACAATGAATCTTTAAGGTTTTGTCCCTTATCAACAAAAACACGATCACGCTTTGCCGTACATCACCAAAAACTTCGTACAACGCGATCGTTACAGATTAACTTAGGAGGGCCTGATGAACTCACGAACACTCGCACTGACTGGTTTCATCGTGTTGGCGGCCCTCAGCCGGCTCCTGCCGCATCCGCCGAATTTCGTCCCTATCACCGCGATGGCAGTCTTTGGAGCGATTCGTTTTAGTAATCGGTGGGCTGCGGTGGTCGCTCCGCTCTTGGCCCTGCTGCTCAGTGACCTGGCAATGGAGGTTTTGTACCTATTCGGCCTTGCCCAGGAGTGGGGTCTGTACCAAGGCATGGGGATAGTGTACGGCGCCACGGCCCTGATTGTGCTGATAGGCCTTCTCGCCCGCGGCACCCACTCGCCTGTTACCATCGCCGCAACTACGCTTGCCGGGTCCTGCGTCTTCTTCCTTATCACCAACTTCGCGGTCTGGGCCGACGGCTCCCTTTATCCTCGCACTGCTGAAGGACTGGCAATGTGCTATACCGCGGCAATCCCATTCTTCCGTAATGCCCTGCTCGGCGACGCAACCTACGCTGCCATTCTTTTCGGCGCCTGGGCGCTGGCAGAGGCGCGCTTTCCACGCCTCCGGCCTGCCATGGTTCGCGTGGCTTCCTGAGGCGTCCATGAATCGTAACGCCTCCTTTCTTCCGCCAGCCACGGAGATCGTCGGCGCCCCCAACGACTCACCCGCTGGCCGCCAGTCTGGATTTCTCTTCGCGTTGCAGCCACTTTTGCATTTTGGCGAGTTCCTTTTGCCACTTGTCGCTTACTCGGACCTGGCCGAATTGGTTGTAGAGAAGATCGAGCGTTTCCAGTAAGTGGCGGAGGATGTCGATTCGCTCCTCCAGTCGAGCCCGTTCCTCCTCGCCTTCGACAGCAGGCAATTTGGCGCTCCCAATGGCCAATGTCTCCGCTTGAAGAGTTAGCTCATATTGGCGATCCTGCCGGGCCAGCGTCAGGCCGATCTTGCGAGGCAGCTTGCCCGACTGAATCGCCCGCCGCGCCTCGGGGAGACGGGTTGGGCCGTCGGAGGTAATCGACTCCTTGCCGGTTTGGCCGCGGGGGCATTCGAGGACCAGCGTGCGCGCCAGCATCACGGCCACTTCCGAACCATCCTCCAAGATCAGCGTATCCGCTTCGCTGTCTAGGACGTACCAAAGCCAGAGGAGGAACTCGTTGCCCAGAAAATCGCGGCTGGCCTCATCAGGCACCCAAGCCAGCGCGCTTGGCGTCACGTTAGGTACGAAAGGGGCCGGCGCCGCATCGTCAACGCCGCGCGTCTGCTGCCGCGCTTCTGCCAGGAGAAAAGCTTGCCGTCCGGCGCTCAGCAGCTCGAAACCCGTGCCAAAGGTTTGCTGAAAAAGCGTATGTAGATGATCAAGTACGGTGGCTGAGGTCGTGCCCACCAATAATTCGTGCGAGCGCGCGTCCCACAGGATCGAATAGGCTTTTCGCCGCAGAAATCGGCCGTCGCCGGCCTCGGTTTCGAGTCGTTCCTTGGCGTTGGCCCGAGCCTCACGTCGCTGCCGGGCGCTGGGCATTCCGCTCGGATTGCCGGCCGCTAAACCTTCGAGTTCCACCTGCGTGTAGGCGCGCAGTAAATCAGCTGGGATCTTCTGCTGATCGACCCGGATGGCGAAGTGCAACGCGTCGTTGACAATGTTCTTGGCCAGATCGAAGCGCGTGTCCAGGATATGATCGCCGGCCGTCCAACCTACGTCGACGCCGTCGCCCGAGGCAATCCGGGACTTGCCGATAGCGTGAGCCGCCAGTTTTTCTAAATGTTCCGGCCCAAACATCTTGAAACGCCGGCCGCCCACCCGAAATCGTCCAAAGGTGACGCGCCCCGAAAAGAACCCCATGAGTGCCTTCCTTGTCCGAATAAATAGCGGTTGTGGGCCGCGATCAGAATCGTGGCCCACTCCTCGACCAGGGCCAGGGAACGGTTGACGCTCGGCCCTGCTTACACTAGATTGCGTGCAGGGACAGATAGCTCAGTTGGTAGAGCGAAGGACTGAAAATCCTTAGGTCGCCGGTTCAAGCCCGGCTCTGTCCAATTTACAACTCTTGGCGTGCTGAAAAAGTACCAGGTCCGGAATCTCATCGTACAATCCGCAATTTAGCGGTGCGCTTTTCGGCCAGTAATTAATTCACTGACCAGTTACTTTGCTAGCCGCTGGCCGGTCAGCGAGCACAATGGCCCGATCGGCGCGAATGCGGCCGGCGGGGATGGTTGGGTCGGCTTCTCGCAAGCGTATCAGCATGTCCGCCTTTGATTCGCCGGTGACCAGCCATAGAATGCGGCGCGAGCGATTGAGGATCGGGTAGGTTAGCGTCATTCGCCGGCGCCCTTGATAAGGGCCTGTCAGAGCGACATCCGCATTGGCAATGTTTAGAACAGGATCGCCGGGAATCAGTGAAGCCGTGTGTCCATCAGGACCCAAGCCCAAGTGAGCCAAATCGAGGATGGGTGGTGTGCCGGCAAGCTTTTCGAGCGTCTGAGAATAGCGCTGGGCCGCCGTCTCCAAATCTGTCTCTTCCACGGGCATGGCGTGAATCTGTTCCGGTCGCAGCGGCGCCCGCGCCAGCAAACTTTCGAGCACGTGCGTTAGGTTTCGGTCCGGATGGCCCGCGGGCGCCACGCGTTCATCCACCTGGACGACTTCGATGCCGTCCCAGGGGACATTTTCCTCCGCCAGAAAGCGCAGCATTTGCCAAGGCGTTTGACCACCGCTGATGGCGACGACAAAACGACCTCGTGCCGCGACCGCCGCGCGCGCCTCCGCGGCGATTATCGCGGCCGCTTGTTTCGCGACGGCATCGGCATTGTCGAGCACTTCAATTTTCATGAGTTGTCCTTTCGCGGTCCCGGCCAGCCCGCGCCTTTTACGTCACCACCGGGTTATGCCAACCGCCGTCGTCCGCGGCAATTCGCTCGGCTTGCGGCGGCCCCCAGGTATTCGGATCGTACTCGTAAACCGGGGTTGGCGTCCCGAGCACCGGCGCCACGATGCGCCAGGCCTGCTCTACGTAATCCTCGCGGGCGAATTGGGTGGCGTCTCCTTTCATGGCCTCGCCGAGAAGGCGCTCGTAGGCGTCCATGTCTTCCGCGGTCGGCTTGTGAGTTGCCACCAGTTCCACCGGCACGCCGGCGATTTCTTCCCCTGGCGCCTTGATCAAAGCGCCCAGCGCGATGGTCATGTCAGGATTGATGCGGAAACGAAAGTAGTTGGGCGGCGGCGGCTGCTCGGAGTAGACGGCGGGCGGCCGGCGGAGTTTGACAAAAACCTCTGTGCAGGTGACCGGTAAGCACTTGCCGGCCCGGATGTAAACAGGCACGCCAAGCCAGCGCCAAGATTTGATTTCCAGCCGAAGGGCGACAAAGGTTTCCACCTGAGAATTGGGGGCCACGCCTTTTTCATCCCGGTAGGCGCGGAATTGCCCCCGAACGACATTTTGGGGATCAAGCGCCGGAATCGATTTCAAGACCTTTACTTTTTCATCGCGAATGGACTCGCTATCCACGCCTGCGGGCGGCTCCATCGTCAAATTGGCCAGGACTTGCAGGAGATGATTCTGCACGACATCGCGAATAGCCCCGGCTTCATCATAGAACGTACCCCGCCCTTGAACGCCAAAGCTTTCAGCCATTGTGATTTGAATGCTCTTGACGTGATTGCGGTTCCAAATCGGTTCGAGAAATGAATTGGCGAAGCGGAAAAAGAGCAGGTTCTGCACCGGCTCTTTGCCCAAGTAATGGTCAATGCGAAAGATCGTCTTTTCGTCGAAAAGGCCGAGAAGGGCGCCATTCAATTCCTTGGCCGATTCGAGATCCCTGCCGAAGGGCTTCTCGATGATGACCCGAGCGCCCATGGCGCAGCTTGACTTGCCCAGTTGCTCGACGACTTGTTCAAAAAGCGTCGGCGGGATGGCGAGATAGTGTGCCGGGTGCTGCGCGCCGTTCAACTCCTTTCGGAGCCCTTGAAATGTCGCGGGGTCTTTGTAATCCCCGTCCACGTAGTGAAGTAATTCGCGTAGGTTTGTAAAGGCCGGCTCGTTGACACCGCCGTGTTTTTCGCAACTATCGCGGGCACGGGCATGGAACTGCTCGAGATCCCAACCGGCCTTGGCCACGCCGATCACAGGCACATTGAGATGGCCGCGCATAACCATGGCTTGAAGCGCGGGAAAGATCTTTTTGTAAGCGAGATCGCCGGTGGCTCCGAAGAACACGAGGGCGTCGGAGGGAGGAGCATTCATGGGCTAATCCATTAAAGGACTTGATGTGCCAGCCCGCTGCGCTGGCAAGGGCGTCTTTTATTCCTTGCTTGCACTGCGAGCTGGTGATGAAAGCGCCATGCCAGTTCACGCGGCTCGGGCCTTATCGAATATGTCAACCCACTCGCGGTAGCGGCGGGCGATCTCGGCTACGGCTGCCTCGCGAGTCAGCTTCTTGGCGCGCATGTCGATAAGGGGATCCCAAAAGGTTGTTCGGCCCACGGCGAAGCCAATGAAACCTGGAACCGGCGCGGCAATCGAAAGCCAATCGCGCACCTTTTTATCGTCTTCGCCGCGGCCCAGGATAATGCAGCCGACCTTGCTTCGCCCGCCACGCCGCGCGGCCGCCACGATTTTCACGCAGTCTTCACGGCGATCGAGCCCCTCGATCTTCCAGACGTCCGCTTCAACGCCGGCATCTTGAAGGTCTTGTATCGAGCGAACCATGAGACTGGGCCGCAATTCCAGGTCGTACGCTTTCTTGTCTCCCTTGACCTTATCCAATTGCGCTTTTTCGGGGGGCACCAGCAGTTCGAACATGAACTTGCTTTTGCCTTTACTATGAAGGTAATCGGCCAGCCTTTTTAGACGCGCTTTTTGGCGCTGATTTAGGTCTTTTTCAGCCTCGGGATTGTAGCGGACCAGCACTTTGCTAAAGGTGGGATTGAACGCCTCGATGTGCTTGGCGAAGTCTTCTCCATACTCGAAGTCGAATTCATCTTGGCCGCTCTTTTCGGCAGGACAAGCCGTTGAATAGCCCTTCTTGGAGGCGTCGAGCAGAATGGTGGCCCCGAACTGCTCGTCCACCAGGATCCCGGCCTTGTTTTTCGGAACACCGCCCGCGATGGCGGCCTTTAAGGCATCGTATATTACTTGTTTGGTCACGGCGATTTCAGCCGTCTGGGCGGGCGTTAGCTCGCCCTTCCAGCCGAACATTTTTGTTTGGAATGATCCGCGATGATCGAACGGCAAGATGTACAACGGTTGGTCATAACCAATGGTCATTATCGTTTCTCCTTCATTTTCCGATAACGACGAATCAAAGTATTCGTCGAACTGTCATGCGCGGGCTTCGGATCTTCTTTGCTTTCTAGTTCAGGAACGATGCGTTTGGCCAGCACTTTTCCGAGCTCCACCCCCCACTGGTCGAAGGAATTGATGTTCCAAACCGTCCCCTGTGTGAAAACTTTATGCTCGTAAAGGGCCACCAGAGTTCCGAGACTTCTAGGCGTTAGGCGATTCAAAAGGAGAGAATTGGTCGGACGATTTCCTTCAAAAATCCTGTGGGGCGCCTGGAAGTCCGGAACGCCGTCCGCCTTCACCTCCTCCGCTGTCTTACCGAAAGCGAGGGCCTCTGTTTGAGCGAAGAAGTTTGCCATGAGCAGATCATGATGCTGGCCGAGCGGATTCAGTGATTCGCAGAATCCGATGAAGTCGCAAGGGACCAGCTTGGTTCCCTGATGAATGAGTTGATAGTAAGCATGTTGGCCGTTGGTGCCGGGCGTACCCCAGACAATGGGCCCGGTCTGGTAATCGACCGGCTTCCCCTGGAGGTCCACATGCTTGCCATTGCTTTCCATGTCAAGCTGCTGCAAGTAGGCGCTCAATCGTCCCAGGTAATGATCGTAAGGCAGGACGGCCAGAGTCTGGGCGCCGAAGAAATTGTTGTACCAGATGCCGACAAGGCCCATTAGCACAGGCAGATTGCGCTCGAAAGGCGCCGTGCGAAAATGTTCGTCCATGGCATGGAAGCCGGCCAGCATCTCACGGAAATGATCCGGACCAATGGCGATCATCAGAGACAGGCCGATCGCCGAGTCCAAGGAATAGCGGCCGCCGACCCAATCCCAAAATTCGAACATGTTGGCCGTATCAATCCCGAACTTGGCCACCTCCGCGGCGTTGGTCGAGACGGCGACGAAGTGCTTGGCTACGGCTTTTTGATCGCCCAGCGCCTTGAGGACCCAGGCCCGGGCCGAGTGAGCGTTGGTCAGGGTTTCCACCGTCGTGAACGTCTTTGACGAGACGATAAAAAGCGTCTCGGCCGGATCCAGATCACGTGTGGCTTCCGCGATGTCAGTCCCGTCGATATTGGAGACGAACCGAAAGGTCATAGTGCGGTTGCTGTAAGCACGCAGCGCTTCATAGGCCATGACCGGGCCGAGGTCAGAACCGCCAATGCCGATGTTGACGACGTTGCGAATGTGTTTGCCCGTATGCCCCTTCCAAAAGCCATTGCGGACGCGCTTGGAGAAATCGGCCATCTTGTCAAGCACGGCGTGGACCTGAGGAACGACGTTTACCCCATCCACCACAACGGTCGCATCTCTCGGAGCACGGAGCGCGACGTGAAGAACGGCTCGATTTTCGGTGACGTTGATTTTCTCGCCTTTGAACATCGCGTCGATGCGGGTCCGCAGGCCGGAGTCCTGCGCCAACTGGATTAGGAGTTTGATGGTTTCGTCGGTAACGCGGTTCTTCGAGTAATCCAGGTAGATGCCCTCGGCTTCGGCAGTAAAACGCTCGCCTCGCTTGGGATCTTCCGCGAAAAGATTTCGGAGATGAATCGCTTTCGTTTTCTGGTAATGAACCTCCAGGGCCTTCCAGGCCGGGCGCTGTAGAAGTGGCGTTATGGTCATGGGATCGGTCTCCGTTTGAATCGACAGGGCTTCCGTGAGGAAGCCGGCCCTGCGGAGTTTATTTATAGGGAGCTTTAGATTTTGTATCCGGGAAAAGCTAACTTTCCCGATGCGCGGCAGGACGAAGTATGTCAGAGCCGCGACCGTGAGGGAGCGATGGTCTCTAACGCTCCCTTACGGTCCCGGCTCTGAGGTAGCTGATAAAGCCGCGACTCTGAGGTATCAGATGCAGCTGAAAAATCCTTGGTTTCCGCCTTTTCTGAGAAGAACGGCAAAAAGCAACAAATTCACTTTGTGCCGGCTACTAGTTGATTGCACACATCTAGTTAACTTGGGTAGAATAAAAAACGTAGGCAAAGGACATAAGGCACCGCGTTGTAACGCAACCTGTTTCGTTTCAGAGTCTTAGCTGGCCTACTTCGCATCTTTTTCGGTCACCAAACCAGGACGGTTCAGTGTTTCGTTTCCCCACCGGGCGGCGGGTCCGCGCATGCGCTTGCTTCCGGGAAGGAGTCTTACCATGCGTCGCGTGGTTATCACCGGCCTGGGCGTTTTGGCTCCCAATGGCGTCGGCAAGGATGAATTCTGGTCGGCCTGCATTGAGGGAAAGAGCGGTGTGCGACCGATCCGAAGCTTCGACGCTAGCCAATTCCCCGTGCGCGTGGCGGCCGAAGTGCCCGAGTTTGATATTGCGCCTATGGTGACCGGCGAACATCGCAAGAGCGTGAAGATCATGAGCCGGGCCATGCGCTTTGGGGTGGCAGCTGCCTGGATGGCCATGAAGGACAGTGGCCTGAACCTTGATCGTGAAGACCCGGACCGAGTGGGCGTCGTAATGGGCGCCGGCATCGTGCCGACGGATCTGGCCGAACTTGCACCGCTCTTGGCAGACGCCTACGACCCATCCGGGAAACTGCGAACCGATCGCCTGGGCCAGCGCGGCGGAAATCTATTCCCGCTGTGGATTTTGAAATACCTGCCTAATATGACGGCAGCCCACATTTCCATGCTCTTTCATGCCCAGGGACCCAACAACACAATCACGACGGCTTGCGCCGCCGGCACACAGGCGGTTGGCGAGGCGTTCCGCCTCATTGCACGGGAAGACGCCGACATCGTCTTGGCCGGCGGGGCCGACAGCCGCATGGATCCGCTCTTACTACTGGCGTATACGGCCCTGGGGGCAGTGAGCAGGGCGGATCGACCCGCGGAGCAGATTTCGCGCCCTTTCGATGGCCAGCGTGACGGATTTGTGCTAGGCGAAGGGGCTGGCGTCCTGGTTCTTGAAGAACTCGAACATGCCCGCCGGCGCAGCGCCACCATCTATGCGGAGGTCCTGGGACTGGGCAGCAGTTTCGACGCCTATGCGGTCACCAAGCCGGATCCCGAAGCGCGCGGCGCCGCGCGAGCCATTGAATGGGCCCTCAAGGAAGCTCACGTGGATCATCGGGATGTCGATTACATCAATGCACACGGCACCAGCACGCGGCTTAACGACCTTATGGAAACGATGGCTGTCAAACGGGTTTTCGGCGAAGGGGCCCGCGCGTTGCCGTTGTCTTCCATTAAATCCATGGTGGGACATTTAATTGGGGCCGCCGGCGCCGTCGAGGCGGTCGCGTTGTCGTTGACCCTTCATAAAGGCGTGTTGCCACCGACGATCAACCACACCCAACCGGACCCAAGCTGTGACTTAGATTACGTGCCGAATATGGCCCGCGACATGCCGGTGCGCATGGCCGTGTCCACAAGCTTCGGATTTGGAGGCCAAAACGCGGCCTTGGTGATGCGCCGCTTTGCGGGGTAAACTGGGAGATCGGAATTCGCCTCAATTAGGACCTGGCAGAAGACCTATTTGAGCGGCAACACCCAGATATTGCGGTATTGCACCGGGCTGCCGTGGTCTTGGAGCATAATCGGCCCCGGCTTGCAGACATCGTCGCCAAGTCCAGCGGTCGTGTTGTCCTTGGTGATTTCAACGTTGTCGTGGATTTTGACGCCGTTTTGATGGACGGTCATCCGAGCGTTTTCGACCTTCTTCCCGTCTTTGCACTCCGGCGCAGTGAATTCAATGTCATAACTCTGCCAGACAGTTGGCGCCTTACAAGCGTTCACCTTGGGCGCCGCAATTCCGTAGATGGCCCCGCAATCGTCAATTTTGCTGTCTAACCCATAGCTATCCAGGACTTGCACTTCGTATCGACCCTGTACGTAGACGCCGCTGTTGCCGCGCTCCTGGCCTTTCTTCGTGGGCAGATAAGGGACGCGGAACTCGACATGCAGCTTGAAATGGCCGCCAAATTTGTCCTTGCTGATGATGTTTTCTTGCTTCACCTCCATGATGCCGCCTTCGAGCAGTTTCCAAGGCGGCTTGCCCTTGCCGTCCAAGGTCGTCCAGTTGTCCAGACTCTTACCGTCGAAGAGAACGATGGCCCCCTTTGGGGACGGATCGGATTTAACGTCCACCTTGTCTTCGGGCTTGTTGAGCTTCAGGTCGCTGATATCACCGTATTGAGGTTGGGCCAGGCTAATCATGCATAAGGTCAAAAGACTTGAACCGAGAAATATGATCTTGCGCATGCTGAGGTCTCCTTATCCGCTGATTGCCAAATCCTATCGTCCGCTCTTGATCTCAGGAGGCGTCACGACCAAAAGCCGTTTCGGCACCTTGCCCACGGGAATCGTGGCGGTAACCTTCTTGGTCTCCGTGTCCACGACGGCTACCTCACCTTTACCTCGGCCCGCGACATAGCAGGTCTTGCCGTTCGGGTTGAAAGTGAGCCAGTAGATTTGGCCTCCGATGGGTATTGTGGCGATTTGCTTGGGCTTGTCGCCAGTCACGTCGTAGACGTGGACATCGAAATGTTCCACATCGCATTCCCAAAGTTCCTTCTGATCGGGCCGTAGACAAAGACCATGGCTCCGGCTCTTGGTCTTTTTCTGGTCTGGCGTTAATTTGGCTTCGATTCGATTGACCAATTTGCGTTCGGCAACATCGGCCTCTTCAAAGCCGATCAAGTTATCGACCTCTGCGTAAAGGCGCTTTTCGTCCTGGCTCAGCGTGATCGGCCGTACCACGTCGCCGAAGGGGATTTCACCGATTGGTTTGTGAGTATCGACATCGACAACCGTAACTTTGTGAGGGGATCCCATCGGAGCGAGATACATACGCTTGCCATCGGGCGAACAAAGGGTGTTATGGGGCCGGCCGCCGGTCTTGATTCGGGTCAGGATCTTGAATTTGTCGAGATCGACAACGTCCCAATGCTCATCGTCGCTTGGGACGTAGGCGATCTTTCCATCGGGAGTCACAGCCAGTTGATTTGGGGCCGGACCAACGTCCATGCGACGCGTCACTTTATCCGTCGCCGTGTCGATGCACACGAGTTCGCCCGGCCTTTTGCCTTCAATCGTGACGTAGATTACGTCTTGCGCCGCGGGCGCAGCCAGCCCATGGGGATGCGGCCCAACCTCGATCCGGCCGATGACCTTGTTGGTGGCGACATCAATGACGTGGAGATCATCGCCTCCGCTATTGGTGACATAAAGCTTTTGCTTCGCCTTCACGGACGGTTCCGCGGCAACCGTCGGAAGAACTAGACCGCTCAATAACAGTGCCGACAATGCCGCATGGCGCAACATCGGTTTACTCCTGGTTGGCGATTGATGGTTCATTGCCACAGAGTAACGGAAGAAAAGCGGATAGCAAGGGTCTTGCTACTTATTTCTTGAGGAGAGCGGAGGAGACAGGGAGACAAGGTGACAGGGAGACAGGGAGACAGGGAGACAGGGAGACAGGGAGACACGGAGAGGCATATCCTTTGTGTCACCCAGTCACTGTGTAGTTTCCGGGTCGTCGTTGGGTTTAGGGAAGAACGTGAGAAACTCATCGGGAGGGCGGACTGTAATCTCTTCGCCACGGATCGTCATGGGAAAGGCTTGCCAGTGGCCTTGTCGCACCCAATAGACTTCATCGCTGACCGAATAGGGCGCTGAGCGGTAGTTTTTCTCGGCAAGCAATTTCATTAGGTGGACATGGGGTAGCGCTTCAGCCGTTAGTGGCAGAACAAGCAATTCGTCGCGGCTGGGGATCGCCACCAGGCAGCCGGCGTCCGGCATCTGCGGCATAAGCATTTCGACAAGCAGTGAACGCGTCGCGTCATAAGCGTCTCCGGTGCTGCACAAGGATATGCCGGATTCGGAGTGAACAACTTCTAAGTTTTCCGGCGAGGTTCGCTGTCTTAGATTTGCAAGCGCATGCTCATACCAGTGATCGGCGGGTTGGTTCGAAGTATTCATCATTTCTTCGGTGACATAGGACATCGTGTCCGGTTGATCGATAACCAGGTTGACGAATAGTGAAGTGCCTTCCAGCGGCCGACACCAGACTTTTAGCTTGTCCGCCACGGCAATCATCGAAGGGCCGATGCGCAGCATCAATTGATCGGCGACGTCGGCAAGTTTAGCGTCAATTTGAGCTGCTTTCTCTGCCGCATGGATCCGGCGGAGGAAATCGGCAATCAATGCCGGCCAGGTTTCGCGCTCTTCCCTGCGGGCACGCCGATACAGATTTTCTAGACCAACGACATGTTCCTCCCCTTCTTCGTCTAGGCATTCGACGGCATCGCCCAACCAGCGCTTGGCTTGCCACTTCATTTCCGCAAGGGCCTCGCGGAAGGCCAGCATAAATGTCCCTGGATAGCGCGGCGGCCCTGAAGACAAACCGGGATTACTGCGATGCGAGGGGGGCACGTGAATTGTTCCTCTCCAATCTCAAGAATCCTAGGCCACTAGCTTTATCGCTAGTGGTGTCCAAAACCATCACCTATGAAGCGCACGATTGGTAGGATAACATTCGCTTCCAACCATTGCCAGAAACAGCGCCTGAACCTTGCGGCAGAGATTCATGGGCTACCGGGGAGTTGACCGATGCTGGTCGTCATGCAGAGTCAGGCCACTCGCGAACAGATCGAGCAGGTCGTGGACACAATCCGGGACATGAACTTGAATCCCCATCCCATGCCCGGCGCCACGCGGACCGCCATCGGCATCACCGGCAACATCAGTGCTGTGGACCCGCGCACCCTGGAAGTGTTGCCTGGAGTCATGGAGCTAATCCGCGTCACCAAGCCCTATAAGCTTGCCAGCCGCGAGATGCATCCGGCCGACACGTCCATCACGCTTAAGCAGACAACAATCGCTCCCGGCAACTTTACTCTGATCGCAGGCCCTTGTTCGGTCGAGAACGAGGACATGATTGCCCGGATGGCCGATTTCCTGATGAAAAACGGCGTACGGTTGATGCGTGCCGGCGCCTTCAAACCGCGGTCGAGCCCTTATGCTTTTCAGGGCATGGGACTGGAGGGCCTCGCCATTCTCGCTAAAGTGCGAGCCAAGACGGGCATCGGCATCGTCACCGAGTTGATGGATACGGAAAACGCCGACGCCGTGGAAGAAGCGGCCGACATCATTCAGATTGGCACGCGGAACATGCAGAATTTCAGCCTGCTTCGGCGCGTCTCGCGAGCCACGAAACCCGTGCTGCTCAAACGCGGCATGTCCGCGACGCTGGAGGAGTGGCTCATGGCCGCGGAATACGTAATGGCAGGAGGCAATTACAACGTCGTCCTGTGCGAGCGCGGGGTCCGCACCTTTTCCGACCACAGCCGCAACACGCTTGATCTGTCCGTAATTCCGCCCGTCAAACAGTTATCCCACTTGCCCATCCTGGTGGATCCCAGCCACGGCACCGGCAAGCGCGACTACGTGCCGCCCATGGCGCTAGCGTCGCTGGCCGCCGGAGCCGACGGTTTGTTGCTGGAGGTGCATCCCGATCCGAATCACGCGCTATCGGACGGAGCCCAATCGCTCGATTTCACCGGATTCGAGAGGTTATTGGCCTCGCTCAAGCGCCTGGCGGAGGCGGTGGGGAAGAAGATCAATTGATTGATGACCGTTTAGCGGCGAGCGCGCTGCAACGCGCTCGCCGGAGGCTCGCCGCTAAACGAATTCAGCTACCCAGCTGTAAACAAATCAATTCTTTAGCATCGCGCACATAAAGTTTGCCATTTGACAACGCCGGATGAGCCCACGTTTCGCCGCAGACTTTCGATCGAGCCAATTCGCGGTATTCCTTGGGATCGGGTTGGATCAAAACCAGGTCGCTGCCTTCTTCAAGCATGAGCAACTTGTCGTCACCGGTGCGGATCAGGCATGCGTGATATTTTCCCACCTTGGGCTTTGTCCACAAAACCTTCCCGGTCGCCACCTCGACACAGTGCAGATCGGCCTGGGCTTTCAAGATACTGGAGCTGCCGGTAACCATATAGAGGTGATCCTTGCCGACAGCAACCGGCGTTGAGAAATAGCAGGTCAAATCGGGGTTTTTCCAGGCAACTTTTTTGATACCGGGCTTCACGTCTTTGTCTCCCAACTCAAGAGCAAGGGCGCCGGACATGATCGTGCTGCTGACGAGGAGAATCCCCACGCGGACCGGCGTTGTTGAGCTTTCGTTGAGCTTATCAACAAAGGGTTGATCCCAGAAAACGGCGCCATCTTCCGGATGCAAGGAGACCAGGCCCTTCCCCGTGAGAAAGATGGCTTGCCGAGCCTTACCCTGGCCAAAGACAATGCCCGAAGAGTAACTTGCTGGATCATCAAGGTTTTTCCAAGCGACCTCCCCGGTCTTACGGTGGAAGGCAACGATGGAAGCGTTTTTGCCGCCAACATTGAGAAGGACAAGTTCGCCGTCAACGAGCGGTGAACCGGAAACGCCAAAGAATAAGTTAGCTGCGTTAAACTCCTTGAGCGTGTCCTTTTGCCAGAGCAGCTTTCCCTTGTCCACCTCGAAACAACTAAGGATACCTGTGACGCCTAGTGTGTAAATCCGGTCCTCCACGACGCTCGGTGTGGAGCGCGGCCCGTTGCCGAAAACACTCGAAAACTTGGTCGTATCCCCACAGGCTGTCTCCCAAAGCCGGTCACCGCTTTTGGCATCATAGGCCACCAAGACCTCTTCATAAGCTTTGGGATTGGATTTTTCCTTTTCGCGACGATAGTGCAGAAACACCTTTCCTTTCGCCACAACTGGCGAACTGTGGCCTTCGCCAACGGAGGTGTGCCAGAAAACTTTGGGAGCCTCTTTCCAAGTATCGACCTTTTCCGAACTGACACCGTCACGGGTGAGACCGAGCCACTGCGGCCAGTCCTCGGCAAAAGCGCTGGTGGAAAAAGTAAGCAATGCCATCAAGGACAAGCAGCAGCGCATGTTGAACTCCTTGACATGATTAGTCGGTGGTCAAAGGCAGACAGAATCGTTGGCTATCGGAATGTGGAACAGAAGTCGGGTTCCTCGGTGGGGCTTCGTTGAGAAACGCATGCAGGGGAGCGTAACGCCATTTCAGACCCTGCTCCTCGGCAAGCCGCTTTAGATTACGAATAGCGTCCTCGCAAATGCGCATGCTGGTTTCTTGGTAATTAGGATCGCAAAAGTAAATCCGGCAGCCAAGAGGACGCGGTTCGCGGGCGGTGCACAAGTTTTCTTTTTGGAAAGGGCAAAAGTCCGCTGAAACCGGCTGCTCAAACGGAGGTGCGCTTGCCAGTAAGACCTCGGCTTCCAGATTGCTCAGGAACAAGGTGTGGCCATATTCCTTGAAACGACAACATTTGCCGCTGGCCACGCAAACGGGACCCGCGGCGGCGACGGCGGCGTCAACGCCTTGGTACAAGTCGAGGATCTGTCTATGGACGTGTTCGTTCATTTCTAAGGGCGCCAGTGTCTTATAGGCGAATCACGTTCAAGCGACTGGTTATTTCCTCCGCGGAGATCAATTCGCCCTGCCCCGATCCCGGACAGACGGACTTCGTCCGCTCCCAGTCTTCAGGCGTTCGTAGATTGCTCTCCCAGAAAGGCCAGGTGCGGCATTGCCGGGGTCGAACCGGGTAGATCGTACAGCCCTCGCCGCGCTCGAAGAAAACGCAGTCGCCGTTGGCCTTTTCACGCAGCGATTTCTCGCGATAAGCCGGCTTGGTGTACAGAGCCGTTACCTGCTCGATCGATTCGCCACGAACCGCGGCGATGGCGGCGATTTCCTCGTCATTAACATATACGAAGCCGGGTTCGCCCGTGCAGCAGTTGCCGCAGCGCGTGCAGCGAAAACGTAGACCGTCTTGGTACCATGGTTCAGTCATGAGGCACTCATAGGCTTCCGATGCAGAGGTTTCATGAAAATCTCCGTTATCATACCGACTCTTAACGAGGAAAGCTGCGTGGCCGAGACGCTCCAGTCACTACGCCGTCAATATCCGAAGGAGATTATTGTGGTGGACGGCGGCAGCACGGATGCGACGCGAAGGATAGCAGCCTCGCACGCGGATCGAGTTCTTGAAGGCCCGCGCGGGCGCGCATTTCAAATGAATCTCGGCGCGGCCGCAGCGACTGGTGATATTTTACTCTTCCTTCACGCTGATTGTTCTCTGGAGGCGAATGCACTGACCGAAGGGAGTCGATGCCTGAAGCGACCAGGCGTTGCCGCCGGCTGCTTCACCATGGCCGTTCAGGCCTCTGGGTTACTCTACCGCTCAATTGATTTTTGTGCGTCAGCCCGAGTCCGGCTAACCGGATTGGTGTACGGCGACCAAGGATTGTTTCTGAAGCGGGAACTCTTTACAGCTCTTGGCGGTTTTCCGAGGATACCGCTCATGGAGGACGTTTATTTCAGCAAGAAGTTACGGCATCAGGGCCGGATCGTTCTGGTCAAGCCTCGAATCTTTGTCTCGCCTCGGCGCTGGCAAAATAAAGGTCTCATTCCGCAAACTCTGTGCAATTGGACGATGTTGGCCATGGCGGTGCTTGGCGTTTCGCCAAATCGGTTGGCCGCATATTATCCTCAGATCCGATGAAAGAGAATCAGCTATTCCCCTCGCAACACGTCTCCGTCAAACTATTTGCATCACCGCGTTGCCGGGAAATCCCATTGGTGTGATGGCTAGCTATGAACTAGAATCACCGCCTGATCACACCCTGACCAGGCGGCAACTTACTTTCCCTCCTTCTCGAAGGAATCACCGGCATGGACGGCCTGAAGAACCCCGGCATATCTTCTCGAGCGGCCAACTGGACGCTCGCCGCTTTGTTTGCCATGAATTTGCTCAATTACGTTGACCGCTTTATTTTGGCGGCGGTGATTGGGCCCGTTCAGGAGAGCCTCCATCTGGAGGATAACAAGGCGGCGGCCGGGTTTTTATCCACGATCTTTTTCGTCAGCTATGCCATCTTCAGCCCACTTGTCGGCATTCTCGGCGACCGCATGTCCCGGAAGTATCTGTTGGCGATTGGCATTGGCATTTGGAGCCTCGCGACGTTCGGCTCGGGATTGGTGGGGTCCTTCGGTGAAATGGTGGCTGCCCGGAGCATTTTGGGAATCGGCGAAGCGGCTTATGCAACCTTGGCGCCGACTTTGATCGCGGATCTTTTCCCCCGCCAAAGAAGAAATCGCGCCCTGGCAATCTTCTACGTCGCCATACCGATAGGCGCCGCGCTTGGGTATGTATTGGGCGGTTGGATTTATGCTCATCATGAACAATTGCGGATCCTGCCTCTTCTGGAAAAGGGACTTAGCGACCTAACTGGCCGGCATTTTGTGGAAGGGCGCGGTTGGCGCCTGGCATTCTTTTTGGTTGGCCTTCCGGGCCTTGTGGTTGCCTTCCTCGCGCTCCTTTTGCCCGAACCCAAGCGCGGCGCTAAGGAAGAAGTGGATGAGGCGGACTTGGCTCGTATGCATACGCCGCCGCTCTCCTGGACCACTTACTCGACGCTTTTGCGTAACCGCTCTTATGTCTACAACACCCTGGCCATGGCCATGTTTACTTTTGCCCTGGGCGGGCTGCAGTTTTGGACCCCTGATTACCTTTCGACACCTGGTGAGGATGGCCAGGTGATAACCCTTGAAAACGCCAATCTGGGCTTGGGGACTGCCGTGATTTTGAGCGGCCTTATCGGCACGCCGCTAGGCTCCTGGCTTGCCGATCGATTGGCACTTCGCTACAAGGGCGCTTATTTCTGGTTATCCGGCCTCGCCATGCTGGCCTCGGTTCCCTTTATTCTCATCGCGCTGGTAAGTGCCCGGCATGGGGGGCCGCCGTGGCTAATCTTCGGCTGCATTGGTCTGGGCTTGACCCTTTCGTTTCTAAATTACGGCCCTTCCAACGCCATTATCATTAACGTGACCGTGCCCAACATTCGCGCCGCCGCCTTCGCGGTAAACATTTTTCTCATCCACTTCCTGGGTGATATTCCCTCGCCCTTTGCCATGGGCAAGGTGGCCGACTTGACACGCAATTGGGGGATCGTTGGCGATATGAAGGCAAGCCTATTTTGGGGCTTAGCAATCACGATCCCGGCGATGGCCTTAAGTGGTCTGTTCTTTTGCCTGGGTGGTCCGCATTTGGAGGCCGATCAGGAGACGGTGATCAAGGAATTGAAAGCACCCGAAAAGAAATCCTAAAAGGTAAGCCGATCAGTTGCCCCGTGCCAAGAACACCATCGCTGGCGTCGGACCCTGGCCGACCGGGATAAGGCGGTCGAACCGGTAGCGTTGGATGGCTTTCAGCGCCTGCTCGGCGTCTTCGGATTTGGCGCCCAGGGACATCAAGATCCGTGAGGAATCCGCCAGCACCCATTCCGTGCCGACCGGTTTGACGGTTAGCTCCGAGGCATGAAAGGTAAGACCTCCGACGCCCAACTGAACCCCGTGAGGCGCCTGTCCGTTGCTCAGAAAATAAGTGAATGATGTTTTTGGCTGGCCGATCGTGCAGTGCTCCGTGCACTGGTACGACCGGATCAGACCAGCCGCCTGCTTGGCTGCGTGTTCGTCGTTGCCGAAGTTCGCGAAAACATAGCTTCCCGAAACGACTTTCCAATCTTGCCGGTCCTTCTTGGCTTCCACGCGTCGCCAATCGAAGGGCACACGCTCCGCGCTGGCGACAGACCCCAGCAGAGGAGAACGCGGCTCGGCTAGTTGGCGGGCGCGAGGCAAAACGGCAGGAATATTGGAATGGGCCAGGTCCGGCAGTTTACCGGCTAGCCCTTTGTCCGCTTTCAAGGAAGGTTGTTGAATTGAGGCCGCATGATTGTCCAGGCCGGGTTGCGACGGGTCCTGGTTGTTCTCAATACCACTTTCCTTGGTTTTGAATGGACCGGTCACCCGGTTGTGAGTGGCAACGCGTGAGACTTTTAAGGTGTCGGTGCCATCGGTTGATGCCATGGTGGGATCTGCCAAGAAGACGATCATGGCAGGCATGCCCTGACCGACGTAACCAATTTGAGCGAATGCATACCGTCTCAAGATCTCGGCCGTCTGTTTGGCTTCTTCCATTTGGCTGCCAAAGTTGAAAAGAATGCGATAGGTGTCCCGGACGCACCATTGCTGCTGAATCGCTTCGACGTGCAGACGTTCCAGATCGATGGGCAGGGTGTGCAGGCCCAAACAGGGGCCGGTTGGGGCATGCCCGTCCACCAGCCAATATTCGACGATCGGTCGTGGTGAGCCAATTGTGCCCAGTTGGTTCAGCCCTAAATGGCGTATCAGGCGCAGGGCCAAGCGTGCATCCGCCTCGCGACGCCCGAAATCCTTGAGCGGAACGCCTTCGGCCTGGAGTTCCCAGTGGTTGTCTTGCCATTGCAACTCGACCTTGTCGGAATCAAATGTAAGTAGACGCTCTTTGCCGTCCTTAGCTGCTTTGGCAGGCTCTTGGGCGAGCGAAAAACTTAGGGGAAGGATCAACAGCAAGATGCCGGCTCCCAGAAATCGTTGCATGTCAACTTCTCCTTGCCCAGTTGGGAAGGCACTAAGGCAGGTGGAATCCATTCCCGGCTTTCAATGCTTTTCCCTAAAGTCGACTCCGCAGCTTGTAACAACCCTGTGGACCAGGTTTTGACCCTGTGGACCAGGTGACAAGCCTCCAGCCCGCTCAAATCGGTCACCAGGAGGGGTTAGCCGGTTAAGCGCAGTTGGGGTCTTTGGATGCCAGAAGGCCCCATGCTTTTACAGCTGGACCCTCTGGACCCCCACTTTGACCCAGAGGGTCAGGCACCGACCCTCTGGGCCAGCACCAGTTGGTCCACAGGGTCAGAGGGTCATTGCGTAAGCTCGACCGGCCAACCGATACCCTAGGTCTGGTAAAAGCGCTCTGACTATTTATCGGACGGTGGCTTTAGGAGAAATGATCAAAAATCGAGAAAAAAGCGGGACAAGCCTCCTGTAACCGGCGGAACCGGTCCTTGAATCCCGATGGAGTGTTAGCACTTTTGGAGGCGTCCGAGTTGCCGGTGAAACACCCTGGGACGGACGGGCTCTTCACCTGCCCATCCCTTCGGCAGCCTGGCGACCATCGGCCCGAAGACCGAAGGCCCATAGCTTTGCGTCACCGTCTTTCGACGGTTTTGCCCTTTCGAGGATGAAAGGCGTTTGGAATTCAAGCGAGACAAGAAGGCTTGCCCCCGAAAACCGCCACGAAAACTGACGGCCTCGTTTGCTGGTTAAGTCTAGGTCGCATTCCTTTCCTTAGCAACTTACCTAGCCGGCTTCCTCGCAAATGGCCGGGGCAGAAGACTAGCGGAGCGGCAGCCAAATCGGAATTCGATTACCCAAACTTCGTCTCTTGCCTTGTCTTGGCAATAGGCTTGACCCAAAAAGCGCGTGGCTTGATTTAATTATGAGAATCAGGTACTTCCGTTGCCGGTGCGCTCCGCTGGTCGGGTGAACCATGCGGTATGGAGAGGCGGCGACGCCCTTAGTGATGATCACATTCCAGAGAACAACGTTGCCGGCGCGCGTAATGCAGCGCGGGCGCGGCGACCCCCGATTCAGTCTCGTCTTTCCCACCTACAACGCCGGTGCGGGGCTGGAAAGGACCTGGACCGAGGTTAGCGCCTTTGTCACCCGCATGGGGCCGGATTGGGAAGTGATTTTCGTATGCGATGGCTGCACCGATGGCTCGCAAGAGTTCCTGGAGAAGCATGCCCAAGAAGCACACGACCGGATCCGTGTTTTGAGCTACTCTCCCAACCGAGGAAAAGGGTATGCCGTCCGATACGGAATGGCGGCTGCTCGGGGCAGATGGTGCTTGTTTACAGATGTGGACCTGGCCTATCCGTTCGAGGATGTTGTTCGATTGGCGGAAGTGCTCGAAAACGGCGCTGACGTTGCTATCGCTTCGCGGGTGCATCCGGAAAGCCGCCTGCTTTTGCCGTCCTCCTTGCTGGGATATGCTTACCGACGGCATCTCCAAAGCCTGGCATTTTCAATGGTTGCCCGTTGGTTGTTGCCGATGACCCAACGTGATACCCAAGCGGGCCTTAAAGGCCTCAGCGCCCGGGCCGTGAGGCGGGTGCTTCCCCATTTGCGCTGCGATGGCTTTGGGTTCGACTGCGAACTATTGACCGGCTGTGCCCGCTTCGGCTTGTCCGTACAAGAGGTGCCGGTCTGCGTTCGCTACGATGACGCGAAAAGCACAACTGGTCTGCTAACCTTGGGGAGCATGGTTCGCGAGTTATTAAGGATTAGGCGAACCTGGCGTCAGGCGCCGGAAATCGTATCCGAAACAACATGCCTCGAAGCTGCCTGAGAGCTTTTGTATCGCCCACTTGCTTCACAACATTTCTTGTTGATTGATGTTTGTCGCCCTTGATCGAATTACTGCTTGGCCCAGGTGAGGAGGGGAAGTGGAAGGAGCCCGCTATCTGATCGTCAATGCCGACGATTTCGGAATCGGCCCCGCCACGTCCAAGAGCATCCTTGAACTTGCTTCCGCCGGCCTTATAACCAGCACGGTCCTACTGGTTAACTCCCCGCATGCCGAAGAGGCAGTTCGGCGCTGGCGACAAATGGGTCGAATCGTGGAACTCGGCTGGCATCCCTGTTTGACGTTAGACAGGCCGCTGCTTCCGCCAGGTCAGGTGCCAAGCCTTGTGGACAAAAAAGGGCGCTTTCATCGACTTGGCCAGTTTCTTAGAAGACTCTCGACAGCCAGGATACAGAGCTGCGAAATGGAAGCTGAATTAACGGCTCAGCATGGCCGGTTTCAGGAACTAGTCGGCAATCCCCCTTCGGTGGTCAATTCACATCATCACGTCCAGGTATTCCCACCGATAAGCCGGGTTCTGTTACGAATTCTCGGTCGGCAGAATCCTTTGCCTTATGTAAGGCGCATTCAAGAACCATGGCGGATGATTGCCAAGATTTCCGGCGCCCGAGCTAAAAGGTTGTTTTTGTCGCACTTCGGCGCCGGAGACGCTGCCAGGCAAAGGCGCCGTGCCTTCCCCGGAAATGACTGGCTCATGGGCATCACCAATCCGCCCTGCGTTGCTAGACCTAGTTTCCTAACACGGTGGATTGCAAAGGTCCCTGGAAAGGTCGTGGAACTCACCTGCCACCCGGGACACTGGGATCCCACGCTGATTGATAGAGACTGCAAAACCGGCGACGGCCAACTGTTGCGGCGTGTCCAAGAAATGCACTTGCTTCGCGATCCTCGGTTCCGGGAGGCCGTGCGAGAAGCGGGGTTTGTAATGGTGTCTCCAGCCGCCTTGGTCGATCAAAAGTTCCATGGACAAATTGATGCGGCTTAATGTTCTCGCTGCAAAATGGAACGGTTTCAGTTTGACGACCAAAGCAGCCATTTTGGTTTGGTTCTTCGCCCTGGTGTTGCCTCTAACTCGTGCCGCGCTGGCTCCGCACACGAATTCGGTCTACATGATCTTTTCCAAGGCTGCTTGCAATTGGTTGGCAGGACAAGATCTCTACCAAGCCAGCTATGAGCCTTTTCGCTATAGCCCTTTGGTAGCCGTTCTCTTTGAACCGTTTAGTCATCTGCCGGATTGGTTGGGGGGGCTTTGCTGGCGGGTCGTCAGCGCGGCTATGTTTTTGGGCGCCCTGGGCTGGTTTTGCCGGATGTTATTGCCTGCGTCTTTGTCAGCCAGTCAGCGGTCGATCATTTTTTTGCTGGTTGGTCCCCTCTGTGTTGGCAACCTGAACAATGGCCAGAGCAACCTTTTAATTATCGGTTTGCTCCTCGCTGCCATGTCTGGCGTTATGAGGGACAGGTGGAATCTGGCAAGCTTGTGTGTCGCCTTGGCAGCTCTCTTCAAGGTATATCCCATTGCGATCGGCCTTTTGTTGATGCTCCTTTATCCACGACGATTCAGCTTCAGGTTCATCGGGATGTTGTCGGCCGGCCTGTTTTTGCCTTTCCTGTTTCAGAATCCCCCTTATGTCCTGGAACAATATTCGGGGTGGCTAAGGCATCTTGAGAGCAACGATCGCCAGCTCTTGCCCCAAGGATTTTGGTACCTCGATGTGCGCTTGCTCTTCAGGCTCTGGGTTGTGCCTATCAGCTACCAAAACTACTTCGTTGTCCAGGCGCTAAGCGGCGCCGCAATCGGCCTGATCTGCTGGCTGGCGAAAAAGGCGTTATGGCCACGCGAAAAGCTGCTGATTCTCGTGCTGGGATTAGCTTGCTGTTGGATGACGGCCTGCGGGCCGGCGAGCGAATCATCCACTTATGTTTTGCTTGCCCCCATAGCCTGCTGGCTATTTCTAGAGTCCTTTCAAACTGAATTCTTTCGGTGGGAGCGTAGTTTTTATGTGCTCGGCTATGGCCTGTTGCTAGCTTCGCAGATCGCAAACTGGTTCCCTGGCGGCAGGATGTTTCAAAGCTGGGGACCTCAACCCTTCGCCGCCATACTGTTTCTTGCCGGTATTATGGCGGACGCGATTGCTGCTTTTTCCTCGCAAAGATGCAATTTGGCAAATGTGCGGGGCTCCAGGTCTCCTCAAATCGCCTGATCCTTATCATTTTGACTAGGTGCGAAATTTACTCCTTAAGTCGCTTAGCAGTTGTAGCCCGCCTTTCTCTCTCGTTAAGATGCTAAAGATATTTCGGGGCTTCATCCGAGGCATCGCGAGGCAACACCGCAATGAGTGATTCTCCGCAACAAATCGAATCCATTGTTTCCACGAAACCGAAGTCTGACGAAAAGGTGCGCACCCGGCGCGTACCGCCGTTCAATGTGATTCTCGAAAACGACGACCATCATTCCTTCGAATTCGTCATCGAGGTCTTGATTAAAGCGCTTGGCTTTAACAATGAACGGGCGTTTCAGCTTATGCATCAGGCGCACACCAGCGGACGGGCGGTCGTTTGGACCGGATCGAAGGAGGTGGCGGAGCTAAAAATCGACCAGATTCGCACTTTTCACGAGGTGCGTGACAAAGATGGCGCCAAATTGGGACCGCTCTCCTGCTCGATCGAACCGGCTCCCGGCGCATGAACCCACTGATTATCTGATGAAGGAACTGCCATGGCGATTGAACCCTTGGCGATTGGCGTCTGCAGTTGGTCTTTACAAGTCAAAAGCATTCCGGAACTCCGACTGTTGTTAGATCAGCTCAACATCGACGTCGTGCAAATCGCCTGTGGAGATCCGCACCATGCCGATTGGGAGGAAGGAGACCACCTTCCTGTGGCAGCGCGTGCGGCCGGGTTTCGCATGACCGGCGCGATGTTGGGTTTCCCCGGCGAGGATTACACGACACCACAAACCATTCAGGAAACCGGAGGCTTTGGCAACCCCGCCACGCGGCCGGAACGCCTGGAGCGATTCCAATGGGCCCTCAATCGAACACGAGCCTTGGGCCTCAGCGACCTGATGATGCATGCGGGCTTTCTGCCCGAGCCGGACGATGCCGACCGCAAACCGTTTCTCGATACCCTTGGCAAGGTAAGTGAACTGGCCCGCGAAAAGTCCGTCACCATTGCTTTTGAAACCGGACAAGAGACGGCCGACCTTTTGCGCTTGACGCTCAATGACTTGAAGTGTTCCAACTTGAAAGTCAATTTCGACCCGGCCAACATGCTTCTCTATGACAAGGGCGACCCGATTCGCGCCGTTGAGATCCTTGGGCCGGACATTCGCAGCGTACACGTCAAGGATGCCAACCGCCCGACTACTCCGGGCGCCTGGGGCGAAGAGGTGCCGCTGGGAAAGGGCCAGGCCAACATTCGCCAATTCATCAAGACTTTGAAGAAAGTCGGCTACCGAGGCCCTTTGTGCATCGAACGCGAAGTGGGCAACCAGCAGCAACGCCTGGCGGACATCGCTCACGGCATCCGCTGCTTGCAGGAATGTTTGCAAACGTAGCCCAAGTCACCGTTTTCGAAACGAACCGGACGCATGGCCGTCTATTTCAAGTTTCGCACCTTGGCTGACATTGAATCGGCCAACACAAGCCTCGGTTTAAACCTCCGCTTCACCGACGACCTTACTTCCCTGTTTCATCACGCCGCGATTGGCAATCTCCGGGCCGGCAATCGCTTGTGCATTCAGCCGATGGAGGGCTGCGATGGCACGCTGGACGGTCAGCCCGACGAGTTGACGTTTCGCCGTTATCGGCGTTTCGGAGGTGGCGGCGCGAAACTCATTTGGGGCGAGGCGGCCGCCGTGGTGGACGAGGGCCGCGCTAATCCACGCCAGCTTTGGCTGCATGAAGGAAATGCCGAGTCCTTTGCTCAATTAGTGCAGGTAGGCCGCCAAGCCCACCGGGAGGTCTTCGGGTCGGATGACGATCTTGTACTCGGCTTACAATTGACGCATTCGGGGAGATATAGCTATCGCCGGCCGCTCATCGCCTGCCATGATCCGCTTCTCGACACACGGACATTGATTGATAAGGCTTCAGGTAAGACGGCTGATGCCGCCTATTCGCTCTTGAGCGATGATTACCTGCATCGCCTGGTGGATCAATATGTCGCAGCGGCCAGGCTCGCTTTTCGGGTCGGATTTCAATTCGTGGATTTGAAGCAGTGCCATCGTTACTTGCTCAACGAATTGCTAAGCGCTCGCACCCGGCCGGGTCCGTTCGGGGGAGACTTTGAGAATCGCACGCGGCTGGCTCGTGAAATCATTCTGGGAATACGTGCCGAGATCCCGGAGCTTGTGATTGCCTCGCGCTTGAACGTTTTCGACGGCATCCCATTTCAAAAGCGGGCAAGCGATGGAATCGGCAAGCCCGGTCCTTGGGAGAGCCCCCTCCTGACCGCCTGGGGAACGAGCGCCGATGATCCCATGCTGCCGGATCTTACGGAGCCGCTGGAATGGATCGGCACGATGGCGCGGCTTGGCGTTGCGCTCATCAACGTCAGCATGGGTAATCCCTATTCTTCGCCGCATTTGCTTCGACCTTTTGAGTACCCCCCACCCGACGGTTATCTGCCGCCTGAGCATCCACTTGTTGGAGTGGACAGGCATTTTCAGCTCGCGGGTCGCATTCAACAGAGTTTTCCGCAATTGCCAATAGTGGGCAGTGGGTACAGTTATTTGCAGGAATATCTGTTCAATGCGGGAGCCGCCAATGTCCGGGATGGCCGGATTACATTTGTTGGCGTCGGCCGAGCCGCCTTACCGCAACCGGATTTCGCCAGGCAATTACTGGAGCAAGGCAAGTTGGATCGCAAGCGCGTCTGCCGGACGTTCAGCTACTGCACGGCTCTGATGCGCTCCAAGCACAATGACCTTGGCCAATTCGCGACGGGCTGTCCGCCGTTTGATAAAGAGATATACGGACCCATTTGGGACCAGGCCAAGAGAGCCGAGGGATTGCCAAAATGATTGTTTCCATCCCCTCGCTCCCCCCAGGTGGAAACCAATTTCTGCTGGGCCTCTGAAATTCGCAGTATTTGCCTGCTAGTTTCTATTGGGACGGGCGGCGGACTCCGAGAAGCAAAACAATTTGAATGCAATGTCGTTTTGACAGGGCAAAATCGCCCGGCCCATTGAGGAGCAGGTCTGAATGGAATGCGTTTCAACCCAAGAGTTCGCCGGCGAGAGAAGAAGGCGCAGAAGATGTCAATCAAGCTCATAGGACAAGTTGGTGTTCAACTGAAGACAGGGAGTCAACGCCAACGGGCCGGGAGGGGGGGCCGAGGGTTGAAACGAAACGAATCCGGTCGGCCCGCACAGGAATAGTATACGATGGTACACTTAATTGGAAGGCCGATTTCGTAGGCTAGCCTGCGGAAAAGGGCCTTGCCTCGATGCCGCGCGTTCTCCGGGACCCCCGATGAAGCCCCTGCCGTCCAAAACCACTCAAGGCGGCTAAAAAGACCTATCCTGCTCTATTCCTGCTTGACTCATTTCCCAAACTAGCCAAACTGTCCTTGATTCGAAGCTGGGACTGCCAACTCCCACCGGGAATGGAAGCCTTGACGCACCCAGGAGAGTGCCGTGTTGCAAGCCCGACTACGCTTCTTGAGCCTCTGGCTCGGACAGACGCTGCGGGTCTTGTCCGATTGGTGTTTGCGAATCTTCGTAGTGCTTGAATGGGCGCAAAGCGGACAGCGGGAATGCAATTCCGCCTGGCACCTGGTGACGGCTTGCTTCATTTTGCCGTTTATCGTTCTGGCTCCCTTCAACGGCGCCCTTTGCAATGGTCTGCCCCGGCGCTGGGTCCTCGTCGGCGCGGCTGCTTTTTGCCTGCTGGCTTTAATCACATTTGGAGCGGTCGGTGGCCCCTGGTTGGCATGCCTGATAGCGGTTGCTTTGGGATCGGCTTTGTTCAGCCCAACCCGCTATGCGATGTTGCCGGCAGTCGCGCAAGACGCGCGTATTCCTTTAAGTCTAGTGACGTCGTGGATTGAAATGGGCGGGGCGGGCGGGATCGTGGCTGGGTTGGTATTGGGATGGTTTCTATACGACAAGCCGTGGCACGATTTGCCCTGGATCTGGAGCGGCGTCGTGGCCGGGTGGGTCCCGCGGTCTTGGCCGGCGCCGGTGAGCATCTCGGCGGGTCTCAGCCTCTTTTCTCTACTGGCGTCGCTTCCTGTACGATTCCCGTCCGACCTGAGCCGAGCCGAACCGCCTTTGCAAGCAGTGGGCGGGTTTTTTCGCGACGCGCGCCGCATTGCCGGAGATCGCGACGCCTGGGCTAGCCTGGCCGGTCTGGCTGCGTTTCTCGCATTGATCGCAGCGGGTTCTGGGGGCATTGTGGCTTTGAAGCTTGAACCGGGCGACTTGGGGATCAAAGACGATTTGCTGCATGCCCTGATCCTGGTCGCACTTGGCGTCGCGCTCGGTTCGTGGACGGCCGGGCTTCAAATCCATTGCTTACGGGCTTTGGGTTTGGTTCCCTTCGCAGCCATAGGCTTGTTGGTCGCGCTCCTTTGGGCAATGCTCGCCACGAACCTCACGGTTCCTAGCTTCGTCCTGGGGTTCATGGGGGGTCTAGCCAATGTGCCGTTGCGAACGTACTACCAGTCGGCCGTCCCCACCGATGCCCGTGGCAATGCCATGTCCATCATGAATATGACCATTCATTTGAGCACCGCAGCGTTGGCCGGGCTGATGTTTGCCTTGACGCAAACAGCGATTCTAAGGACGCCCGCTCAGCAGCTTCTCGTCCTTTCTTCGCTGGCCGCTGTGGGCGCATGCATTGCTTGGTGGGTGCTCTTTCGCCATACCTTGGAACAGGGGTTGGAAATCTTGGTCTGGCCCTTCTTCCGTATCCATGCTTCCGGACCAGGATTGGAAACCTTTCCGGACAAGGGCCCGGTTATCGTCGTGGCCAATCATTCCGCCTGGTTCGATCCCCTGTGGCTGGGGAAAGTCATCCCGCGTTTCGTGACGCCCATGATGACGAGCCAGTATTACGATAAGCCGATCATGCGCTGGTTGATGGCTCGGGTTGTCGGGACCATCCGCGTGCCGGTCGCCACCTTTCGTCGCGAGGCCCCGGAACTCAAGGATGCGGTAAAAGCGCTCGACAATGGTCAGGTCGTGTTGGTCTTTCCCGAGGGAGCTCTGCGTAAGCGCGAGGACCAGTACTTGCGCCACTTCGGCCAGGGAATATGGCGAATCCTGCGCGACAGGCCGACCACGCCCGTCGTGGCCTGTTGGATCGAAGGGGGTTGGGGCAGTTTTACCTCTTACTTCAACGGGCCGCCCACCGTGAATAAGCGGCTCGATTGGTGGCGAACCATACGCGTCGGCATAGCGGTGCTGCGACTTATGGACCGGTCGCTTTTGGAGGACCAACGGGCCACACGCGCCTTTCTCATGCAGGCCTGTTTGGATGCACGCCAGTATTTGGGGTTGCCCCCGGTGAAGGCGACTGGTCTTCCGGATAGCGAGCGGGTCGATAAGCCTTCTGATGCGTCATCCGCGCTTGGCGAGCGGGAGGCGTAAGCCCCGTGATATTCTCAATTGTTTGAAGTTATCAGGGGACTTGCTCGCGCCCACCTAATAATGCACTTCGGTGTTCTGCCAGGATCTCAATTGAGACGAATTCCTATATCGGGTCGTAAGTCCCAGGAAATAAGGTGCTTATTTCGTTCCATCTCATCGCCGCGACACCCCACCGACCCCCACCTTGGCCTTCGCGATGCTATCGTTTCCGCTAGGTCCCCTTGAATAGGCCATTTTCCGTGTTACTCAGTGAAGTCCTGCCGGTGGACTTTCGTTTAGACATTTTTCAGGTGCAGATGACGTATATACCGGTTTTTTCGTGTTTGAAATTGTATTTGTTTGCCCGCGGCATAATAATAGAGGACGATGAAGTCAGGGGATGTGTGCTAATTTTACCAGATGCACCGTTGGCATCCGCTGGGTAAATCTCAGGGGCGGTGAGTTTCATTCACCTTGAGGCGGTCGAAAGCCGAGCGCCATGATAGCACCCTAGATGGCCGGCGAGCGGCTTAGCGAGGAAGAGGTTATGGCAAAAGAAGAAGCTTTGGAAGTGCAAGGGAAAGTGACACAAGCGCTGGCCAACACGCAGTTTCGCGTCAAGCTGGAGAACGGCCATGAAATCGTCGCTCACATTGCGGGTAAGATTCGCAAGCACTTTATCCGCATTCTGCCCGGCGACACGGTCACCGTCGCAATCTCGCCTTACGATTTGAACAAGGGCCGGATTACCTTCCGCGGCCCCTTGCGCCAGCGGACGCCCGAAGCGCCGGCCGCGAAGTAATGCAAGGAAGTAGACGCCATGGGCGTGAAAGGCTACCGCCTTTAGGACATGTGAAGCCGGAGCAAAATTGGGTCGGCCGGTCTACCCCACCTGGTCGCGTCCGGCTATGATTATTCAGACTTGGGTTTCGTGGAACGGGCCATGGCCGAGATGCTGTTCGCACCATCCTCCATTTTCCCTCTTCCGTTTCCCTTGTTTTTATGAGTGAACGATTTGGACGGTGCAGGCCGAACGGCCCAGAGTGGGTGTCGGCACTAGGTTCCGTCGGTTTCTTTCGGGAGGCCCTCCATGGGCAGGAAGTTGTACGTTGGGAATTTGGATTATGGCGTCGGCGACAGTGATCTTGAAGGCATTTTCGCCGCCCACGGCACTGTGCAATCCGCACAGGTCATCATGGATCGCGACACCGGTCGCTCCAAAGGATTCGGCTTTGTGGAAATGGGCAGTGATGCCGAGGCCCAGGCCGCGATCACGGCGCTAAACGGCACCGAGGTCAATGGCCGCACGTTGACGGTCAATGAAGCTCGTCCCAAGCCCGAAGGCGGCGGACGCGGCGGCTACGGTGGCGGCGGTGGCGGCGGTGGCGGTCGGCGCTGGTAACCTTACTGCGACTTACGACTTAGACGGGTTTTTTTGCCCTCCCGGTTTCATCCTGGAGGGTATTCCTCAGGGAGTATCTATGCCTTTGCGTATGCGGGTTCATGATCGAGAACCAATTGGCTCAGCCTTGCGCCGCTTTAAGAAGCTCCTGGAGCGCAGCGGTTTACAAAAAGAACTGCGCAAGCGGAAGCATTATGAGAAGCCCTGTGAACTACGCAGACGCGCCAAGTTGCGAAAGCAAAGCGCCATCCGCAAGGCGAAGATTCGCTTGGTGCCTGGACAATAAACCTTTGCACCGGTAAAAGCTTTTTATCATTTGCTCGAGAAATTCTAGGATGATAATTGCAGAAAAGGCCTATAACCGTTCAACTGAAGACAATGCCTTAATCGAGTTTTTTGCGTATTTCTTCCAATCTACGCACCTTGGAAGCAATATCCGCTGCTTTTCCGTCCCATAATAGCATAGACGGTGCGCGTCGCCCCTCGATGTTTAGCTGTCTTATTCTGCGTTGCTTAACTCGGTCGCCAAGGAGCCTAGAAAACCGTGTCTAACACCGCTTCTCTAAGCCCGGCCTTGTCCACACCCATGCGGTGGATCAAGAGCTTGCCCTTCCTTGGTTTGCACGTCGCCTGCTTGGCCGTGCTTTTGACCGGCGTTCAGACCATCGACATCGTCTTGTGTATTGCGCTCTACTTTGTGCGCATGTTTGGCATCACCGCAGGCTATCATCGCTACTTCGCTCACAAGGCTTTCAAGACTAGCCGATCATTTCAGTTCTTTTTAGCCTGGCTCGGTTGCAGCGCCATGCAAAAGGGACCGCTGTGGTGGGCCGCTAATCATCGCGATCATCATCGCTTTTCTGACACCGAAGACGACCCGCATTCGCCTGTCATAAGGAGCATTTGGTGGTCCCATGTCGGCTGGGTGTTGTCCACCGAATACGATGAAGCCAATGAAAACAACGTTAAGGATTTGCGCCGCTATCCGGAGTTGATCCTGCTCGACGCGCTCCACTGGATCCCCGGCTTCATGCTGGCCGCGCTGTGCTATTTGATTAACGGCTGGAGCGGCCTTGTAGTGGGCTTTGTCGTTAGCACCGTGATCCTCTACCACGGCGTCTTCACGGTGAATTCTCTTTGCCACTTGTTCGGCAGGCGCCGTTTCAACACAACTGACGCCAGCCGCAACAATGCCTTTGTGGCCCTCATTACACTGGGCGAAGGCTGGCACAACAATCATCACCACTATCAAGGCTCGGCGCGCCAGGGCCTGTACTGGTGGGAGATTGACGTCAGCTACTACATCATTAAGCTTCTTTACGTCTTCGGCGTGGTCTGGGACATCCGCAAGCCGGGACATCATAAAAAGATCGTCCACGCGCCGAAGGCGGTTACGGCGCTGAGTAACGCGAAGTAAATGGACACCTCAATGCGCCTTTTGTAGCTTTCGAATTAAGTGGGGAACTTCGGTTCCCCATTTTTCGTTCATGTCTCCATTATTACTTGATTATTGGCCCAGAGCTGTGCTGAATCGCGCAAAGCAATCCTGCTGCGATTGTCAGGGTGGCGTCCTGATACACTACTAGCAGCTCGCAGCGCAAGCAAGGAACCTCGCTTGCCGCGGGCTGGTAACATTGGAGCAATCCCCCAAAGCGAAGAAGCCAACAGACGGAATCAAACCTGAGCGGCGAAAAAAAACTCAGCCCTTCAAAAGCTTGCTTACCACTTCAAAGGTGATAGCATCCAAATTGCTAACTCGCGATTGATCCACAAGAGAAAGGCTTCTTATGAAAATTCGATTCAGCCTCTTCCTCTGGTTTTGCCTTTCTTCAATCCTTTTATTTGCTCAAATCGGTCGCGCTTCCGTCGTCGTGCTCGCAAATCGGACGAATATAGAGGTCCGTTTCACGATAAAAGGAATCGATGGCAAGGCGAAGGACTATATCCTGGAAGCCGGCGCGCTTGTGCCGATTCCAGCCCCGGCTGTGCTAAAGATTGACATTCTAACCGGCGACAAACAGCGCCATTATCAACTCGATCGCGACACGGCTCACTTCTTCACCATGTCGACGGATGGAGTCGACCTTCAGCAAATCGGTCTCGGCGAGCGGCGACACGATGAGACAAAAGAGAAAGACCCCAAGGATCTTTCTTCACTGCCCGCTGCTCCCGGCAAAGATGCTCTGCCGTTGACGATCCGGATCAAGATCCTGGTCGATGACGAGGAGCCGGCCGTTCAAAAGACCTGGGAAGGACGCCTGCGGAAACGGGTGGAAGCCGCCTCCGACATTCTGGAGAGATCTTGCCGCGTAAAGCTCAAGGTCACGGCGGTGGATACCTGGCAATCCGATAACAACTTGATGACGTTTCGCGAGTTGCTCCGCGACTTTGAGAAAAAAGTGAACCCAGATCCGGCCGATTTGGCCATCGGTTTCATGAGCCAGCGCTGCGACGAACAGCAGGGTCCGCGCCATCTCGGCGGGACGCGATTCGCTTTTCATCCGCAAATCCTGATCCGGGAGTACATGCCGCGCACGGAGCCGGAGCGCCTGGAAGTTCTTGTCCATGAACTTGGCCATTATTTTGGAGCTGTCCACAGCGCCGAACGGGACTCCGTAATGCGCCCCAGCCTTGGCGACGGTAAATCCCCAGCGAAAGCGTTTCGCATCGGCTTCGATCCTGCCAACGCCCTGGTCATGAATCTCATGGTTGAGGCGCGTGCTGAAGGAGCGAGGAGAGCCACGAGCATCGCACCTGCCGCCCGCGAACGGCTGAGCCAAATCTACTCGGAGATGGGCAAGACGCTCCCTCAGGATGATTCGGCGGCCAACTACATCAAAGCGCTCAAAGGCACTGCTGGTCCTGCCACTGACCAGGTTAAAGGTTCCTCCGCCATCGTTGAAGGAACGCGCACGGTCATGGCGGCCATTGTCAAAGCGGCGGAGAGTAACCGCCGCCGTCCCGTCAGCCCCACCGCGAAAGCCAAGGGCACGATTCGCCTATCCGGGGATGAGTTGACGGAGTATTACGTTCGTGCCGCCGCCTTAGCCGCTAAAGGGTTGCCAAAAGAGCAGGCGGCGTCCGCTTTTCTGCTGGGCATCGGTCTGGCCATCGACGACTCGACAATCATTAGCCAAAACCCGCTTACGCGCGAGTTGTGCCGGCAAATCGAAAGCCAAGAAGAGCGTGACTATCGCATCGAAATTCTGGGCAATCCAACGATGGATGGCCGCCGCGATTCCTGCCAGCATTTCGTTGTCTCGTGCGCTTTGACCGCGATGTTCGGATCCAAGTTGGCGGAGTCGGCGGGAATCCTCAAAGAGCAATTGGACATGCGCCCGGGCGGCAGCGGTTTCAGTTTTGCCGACCTGGCGGCGGACTTCTCAGGCGTGGAATTTGCAAGCCTAGTCAAGGAATCCGATGGCACCCTGGCCAAAGTGGCAGAGTCTTTCGCTATTAAGGATTACATGGTGCCTATGAAAGACTGGGAAGATGATTTACCTCGGTCCCGGTTCACAAAGGACTATGGTTCCGTCGCAGACGACCGCTTTCTTCGAAAGAAAGAAGAGATTTATAAAAAGATTCACGCTCTGCCAGTTCACCAAAAGCGGGCAAAATAAGTTGCGAATTGGCTCGAAACTGGCGAGCGGGGGGCGTAAGCCCCTTGATAGCTGAAGGCATCAGAGGGGGCGCTCACGGCCTCCGTTCGCACTATCCTATTTTGATGGTTCCAAATCCGTGAGGTAGAGAGGCGTCCATGAGACCGCGCCTATACGGCTTGGTGGCCGAGTTTGATGACCCGACCGCGCTGGTTGGCGCCGCTCGCAAGGCGCGGGAAGGTGGTTATCGACGGCTCGATGCATACAGTCCATTCCCCGTCGAGGAGCTAACAGAGGCTCTGGGCATGCGGCACACGAAGTTGCCCCTGCTGATTCTCTTGGGCGGCATCGTCGGCTGCCTTGGCGGCTACTACATGCAGTATTACGCGGCCGTAATTAGCTATCCCATCAACGTTGGAGGCCGGCCGCTGCACAGTTGGCCGATGTTTATTCCAGTCACCTTTGAGTTAACGATTCTATTGGCCGCTCTGACGGCCGTTTTGGGCATGCTGGCCCTCAATGGTTTACCAATGCCCTATCACCCGCTTTTCAACGTTCCGCGCTTCGCCCTCGCCTCACGCGATCGATTCTTTCTCTGCATTCAGGCGATTGATCCTAAGTTTGATGAGTCAACGACCAAGCAATTTCTAGCCGAGTTGCAACCGGTTAGAGTGGAGGAAGTGCCACACTGAGCCTGATTCCCTGCGGCGATCCAGCCAAAGCCGCGACCACGAACCAGACTACTGTATCCCTATGTGGCACTTGCCGGCATGTGCGACTTGATATGGTGCATGAATTGTTTGGACTCGTCATGCGTGAGGCGGATTTCTTGGCCGCCCACGAGCAACAGCGTTATCACTTGATCAGTCTTGTTAATCTCCACCGAACTGATGTGGTCGTCGCGGACAAGGCGCTGGCGTTGGCTGGCCGGATCATTGAGCAGGTAGTACGTCATGGCCGTCTCCCCTGATGTTTTAAGACGTTGATCGGGCAGACCCGCATGTCAGCAGTATCCGCGTAAAGACAATTCTTCTCCGTTTTGCTTCCAATCCCGACGGCGGCCTTCCTTGTTCGCTGTAGCCGGTTTCCGTAGGTGCGCAAAACGGTTCGCGCTTTCGTGAGAAACGGATCTTGCCCGCGTCAGCAATCTGTGGCAATCCAGACGAATCGCTTTCCTCTTTCTCTTCATCGACCGATTTGGCTTTCTCTTCACTCATAGGGCGCCTAAAGATTCTGGTCGGAGATGTCCTAATTCTAAAAACAATGCGGAAGCAATTCGAGTGCCAAAAGAAGCGGCGGCATTATTATTGCTTGTATTTTGGGTAGTCAAGGCGCGGCGGGCTCCGCGCCTTCGCCTTTTCTTGTGCCAAGAACGCGAAAGGATCTGGTTATGTACGCAGACACCGTGACTGTCGTGGTCGGGGCCTGCGAGGATCGCTGGCAGGCCCAAGACGCGGTGGACGAACTGCGCCGCGCAGGATTTCGCGAAGACCAAATCGCCCTGGCGGCCCGTGATGAAGATAATGCGCCTAGTGGTGTTTTAGAAACGCTGATGGCTTTAAGCCTCTCTAGGGAGGAAGCCGAATTCTACCAGGATGAGTTCCTGGCCGGCCGGACCCTTGTGGCCGTTGAGGCTGAAGGGCGGGGGCGGGCAGCGCAAAAGGTTTTGGAGCGCCACCGATCCCATGCCACTAATATGAGGTCGGCCCAGGGATTTTGTTTTTTGGATGATGAAGGCCCGCGCCTCGTGGGTATAGCCCGCGATTGGGACTGTAACCGAAACTAGTCGAGCTACAACATTTCCATTTGGGCCGCTCCGGCAATTGCCGGGGCGGCCTTTTGCGTTTCTCTAACTGTTACACTCTAAGTTCCGTATCACATCCTCTGTCCTGGATTGAAGAGGCAACTGCCTTCAAAGAAAGAAATTGCTAGGCTACAGGTTGACTTCAGACCAAGCTCTGGGAATGTCTCAGGAGTGGAGTCAAAGCTTTGGCGACTTCCTGCTGGGAAACGTCAGCGGATTAGGTGCAGTAAATTAGGTGGGGAGACGACAAACGGTGGCCATCCTGGTTGAAGATTATCATAAGCACTACGGCGAAACGGTGGCGGTGGCCGGCATCAGCTTCCAGGTAGCGCCTGGTGAAATCCTCGGATTGCTGGGGCCCAATGGCGCCGGGAAAACGACGACTTTACGTGCCCTGGCGGGAATTCTTACCCCTTCTCATGGCCGGCTGGCTATTGCCGGGCATGACTTGGCAGTTCAACCGGTCCAGGCCAAGGCCGCTTTGGCTTACGTGCCCGATGATCCGAAACTCTTTGACCAGCTCACGGTTTGGGAACACTTTCGTTTTATTGCGGCCTCTTATCATCTCCATGACTGGACAAAGCGCGCTGAAGCGCTTCTGGTTCAATTCGAGTTGACCGAAAAACGCTATGCGCTAACAGCCGACCTTTCGCGCGGCATGCGTCAGAAAGTGGCAATTTGTTGCGGCTATCTTCACGAGCCCCAAGCCATCTTGCTCGATGAACCGTTGACCGGACTTGACCCCCATGGCATCCGCACCATGAAGGATTCCATTCTTTATCAGGCCAAGGCCGGGACCGCATTCATCATCAGCTCTCACTTGCTTTCGCTGGTGCAGGATCTGTGCACCAGCGTGTTGATCCTGCATCGCGGCCGCCAACTGCTGCACGGCAAGCTGGCTGATTTGCGGCAGGAGATTAGTGCGAGCGGACAACAGGAAACTCTCGAGGATCTCTTCTTTCGGCTTACCGAGGAGAACAAGATGGTCGAAGCCGCGGTCATTCCGGACGTTTTGCCTGTTGTCGATGACAGGTTACCTGATGAGGAAAGTTCACGGTGAATGAAGGCCTTTGGTTGTTGTTGCGGTTGCGGATCTGGAGCTGGATGCGCCGTCTGGGAGGCGGCATGCAATCGGTCAAGGGCGCGCTGCTAGGGATTTTCTGCTTTCTGTTGTTTTGTCTTTGGGCTCTACCTTCGATGCTATTGATGCCGCCTGCGACCGAGGAACATCTGGAGAAGGTAAGGAGGTTTGGACCTTTCGCATTGCTGTTCTTTTTTTTGTTGAACATCTTGACCTCCGCAGGGGAAAAGGCGGTTTCGTTCAGTCCGGCTGAAGTGAATCTGTTGTTTTCCGGACCCTTCAGCCGCCGCCAGTTGCTGGCTTACAAAATCGTCTTCAGTTTTGGCATCACATTTCTGAGCGCTTTGTTCATGGTGATTTTTCTGCATCCGCATGCGGGATCTTACGGGGCTGCGATACTGGGACTGACGCTCGGGCTGATGTTTCTCCAACTGTCGACAATGATAGTAATCCTGATCGGGACGATGATTGGCGCGAGGGCCTATAACCGCCGACGACAAGCGGGACTAGTCTTGTTTGGAGCACTAGTGGTCCTGGCGTTGTTCCATGTCGGTGAAGGGTTAGCCCACCTGAGTCCGATGGAAATCCTGTCCCGGATGGAAGAGACGCCTGCATTTCGCGTGGTTCTGGCGCCCTTCCACTGGTACACGCAAGTCTTTACCGCTCGGACTTGGGGAACCGAAATGCTGAAGCCGTTGATTCTTGGCGTGACCGGCAACCTTGTGCTCTTGGCTCTGGTGTTTGGCCTGGACGCACCCTACTTGGAAGCGGCCGCCGGCGCCAGCGATCGGATCAATTCCCGCCTCCAGCGCATTAGGAGCGGAGGAGCCGCTGCGGCCTGGCAAGCGCCGTCACTGAAACCCCGTTTTTCCATACCGGATTTACCGTGGTGGGGTGGGGCGGGGCCGGTGGCCTGGCGGCAGTTGACGGCCATAACACGCAGCCGAGGACCTTTGGTTGTTTTCGTCGTTTTTAGTTTTACCCTGGGAATAACTGGGTTCATCGGCTTGAAGGAGTCCCAAGAAACCACCAATCTGGCACCCATTGTCGGCAGCATCGTGGCTTGGTTGTCCATTTTCATGACCGCGATGGTGCCTTTCGATTTCCGTGGCGACCTCGATCGCATGGAAGTGCTCAAGACATTGCCGATTCGGCCGTCGCGATTGGTTGTGGGCCAGTTAGCGGCGCCGGCATTGCTCATCAGTGCTTTCCAGGTTTGTGCCCTCTTGTTCACCGCAGCCATGGTTGGACACATCGACTGGTTTTTCGGCGCCACGATGGCGTTTATACTGCCTTTTAATTTCTTATTGTTTGAGATCGAGAACTTACTTTTTCTCTGGTACCCGGTGCGAATGGCAGCCGCAGCGGTAGGAGACTTTCAGGCGATGGGCCGCAATATGCTCCTTATGTTCGCGAAAATGGTGGTCCTCGGCGCAGTAGGCGTGATTCTTGGCGTGGTCGGAGGAATCAGCTATCTTGTGGTCCACCTGGCAGGTGGACCGGCCTGGCTGGTGACGGGAATCGCGGTATGGTTTGTATTTGTCGGCTGCGCAGCCGCCCTTGTACCGCTAATCGCGCTGGCGTTCAGCCGCTTTGATGTTGCTCGTGATACACCACCCTAATGTTCAGGCGAGCGGGGAACGTAAGTCCCCTGATGACTCGAAAGTCATCAGGGGACTTACGTCCCCCGCTCGCCAACGCTGCCATAAGGGGACTTACGTCCCCCGCTTGCCAACATTGCAATGTGGGGCTAGACCCACTCAACCGGCTGGGGCTCAATCTGATCGGCGGGGCGTGGGCCAGCATCTATGCGGCCACTGCCCGCGAGGCGGCTGATGGCGCGGACTCCCATATCATGGTCACAAAGGATCTGGCAACTAAGCCGGACGCCCTTCAAGCCCCGGGCGGATAGGACCGTTTTTTCCGCAGCGGTCATTTTCGACGGTTCACCTGCAAGGAATTCCACGCGGCAGGTTGTGCAGCGCGCATTGCCGCCGCAGGCGTGGAGTTGATCCACTTTCGCGTCGTCTTCTAGCGCCAAGACCAGGCGTTTTCCTTGCGGCGCCTCAAAGTCACCCATCCCTTCAACAGACAACCTCGGCATCGGTTTATCCTTTCCAAAATGCATCTTCAGGAGCCAAAGTCATTCTTGAAGCAACCTCAAAAGGCAACTATCTGTCTCTGCGCTGGTGCCAAGGCCGCTCTCAAGAATCGTTTCGAAAGCTAGAGGAATTTAGCGTAAGCGGAACAATCGGTGAAATGTCTACTCATCCTTTGAAACGAAAGCCTGTGCAGGGGGCGTAAGTCGAGAAGGAAAACTACCCGGCCAGGATTCGAACCTGGACAAAGAGAGCCAAAATCTCTTGTGCTACCGTTACACTACCGGGTAAGAAAGGCGTGCTTTCAGGGGACATTGCCCGTATGCACGTGGAAAGCCAATTGCTCCAATTGCACGGTTAAATCGACTGCCACCAAGCTGACCTCTGGCGGTACGCGGACCACAACCGGGGCGAAGTTCAACAGCCCTCGTATGCCGGCTTGCACTAAGCTGTCCGCCACGAACTGGGCGGAGTCGGACGGAACTGCCAGTAAGCCCAGTTCCACTTTATGAGCCTTGATAGTTTCCGTCATGTCCTCTAGCCCGCGAACCCGCAAGCCTTCTACCTGCTGACCGGTCAAAGCCGGATCCTTGTCAAAAAGGGCCACGAACCGGAAGCCGCGCGCTTGAAACCCCTTGTATCTTAAGAGCGCTCGACCCAGGTTCCCGACGCCGACAAGAGCGACGGACCAAACCCGGTCGATGCCCAACACATGACGAATGGCGGCGATCAACTCCACGCTGGCATAGCCGATGCCTGGCTGACCCAGGTTTCCCAGGCAGGCCAGATCTTTGCGAACTTGGGCGTCCGTGATGCCGATCGCTTCCCCCAGTTGCTTGCTGGATACTTTTTGGGCCCCCTTATTTAGTACCTCCTCCAAATGACGCAGATACAAGCTGAACCGCGTCACCGTGGCCCGGGATAAACGGCCGTCGGCTCCATTCGGACCGGGAAACAAAAGCATCCCTTGTGCAGGCCTCTCCAGGTCGGGAAATGGCCTTACATCGCCCCTCGCAGATTGAACAATGTCTTGGCCGGTACGCCGTGATTCTAGTGCATCCGGCCAAGAAGGGTCAAGCGGGGGACACACTGCCTCGGCCGTTGCACCGGCTGCCGTCCTCTGATAGCTTGGCGGCAGTCATGTGAAGCCGTATCCCAAAGGAGATTTTCAATGATTCGTAAAGCGATCCTATTCCTCGCCCTGGCTGCCGCCCTGCTGATGGCCCGTGATAGCTCGGCCGAGGCCCCGGTGGAAACGAAAAAGGCTGTTAAGGAGGCCCCCCTGACCCACGTCGTCATTTTCCAACTCAAGAAGGATGCGGGAGCCGATGCGATTGAGAGCATTATTTCCGATTCCCACGAGATGCTTACAAAGATCCCGACGGTGCGTGGCTTGAAAGTGGGCCGGCCTTCCGAAAAATCCAAAGGCGGCCCTGTGGTCCAGGATTACCAGGTAGGTCTGCTCGTGATGTTTGACGATTACGACGGGCTCAAAACGTACAACGACCACGAGCAACATAAAGACTATGTGAAGAAACATGGCAAGGATTTTGACAAGGTGCTGGTGTACGATTTCGTGAACCAGGCGAAGTGATCAGACAGGCATGCTTACGTTTCGCGCCCGCAAGGCGCCTAGCGGGCGCGAAATGTAAACCGGAACGCAAACAATGGCGCGGGGAAGCGTTGCCATGTTTTATTCCCGATGGATTTTTCTCTTGCTTCTTCTGTCATGCAACCTCTCCCGCGGGGATGATGGTAAAGATCTATTCAACGGCAAGGACCTCGACGGCTGGGTCGCCGAGGGCGGCAAGGAGTACAAAGAAGGCGGCAAGACCAAGCCGGTCTGGACGGTCGAGGAAGGTCTGATCCACTGCGCCGGCAAAGGCTATGGCTTTCTTCGTTACGACAAGCGAAAGTTCGCCGACTTCGCCTTCCACGTCGAGTATCGAATGGCGCGCGGCTGCAATAGCGGCATCGGCATACGTACCGTTCCCTATGATCCGAAAAAGGACCCGGATACGCGGCCTTCTTACGCCTGCTATGAGATCCAACTTCTCGACGACGCCGGTAAGGAACCGTCGAAGCATGGAAGTTGCTCGCTCTATCGCTATGTGGCGCCCAAGGAAAACGCCGTCAAGCCCGCCCCCGAATGGAATTTCCTCGATATCGAATGCGTTGGTCCCCACATTCGCATCATTATGAATTCGAAAGAAGTCCTTGACGTTGACCAGAGCAAAATCGAGGAAATCAAGGACAAGCCCCTTGAAGGCTACCTTTGCCTGCAAAATCACGGCGGCAAGATTGACTTTCGCAATGTGCGGGTTCGTGAGATAAAGAAGTAGGTTTTAGTTACTCAGTCGCCAGCCAGGCTCGGCGGCTGATTTGATTTGCGGACTTACCGAAGAGATACTTTCATGACCGATACCGACCAACCGATCGACACCCCTGTCAATCCGGTTGACCCGCTCAAAGAGCGCCGTCATCTGCTGCCGGCCAAGGACCGTAAGGTGCCTTCGCTAGACCAAGACCAAACCATCGGGGCTGGAGGCAAATTCGGCGTGTCCGAAGATGACATCGAGCGTGAGCTTCAGGAAGCCATGGGCGGGATGTCTGAAAAAGAAATCTTCGCCGAACCCGTTCGGAGCGAGCAGCAAGCGGGCGAGGGAACGGAGCAGAATCGCAAGGTGGGACGGGTGATACGCGTCCACCCGCCCGATGTCTTTCTGGCTCTTCCGGGCGGCCGCAGCGAGGGGCTTCTCTCGGTAATGCAGTTTCCCGACGGCCCCCCCGCGGTCGGCACAGAGGTCGAGGTCACCATCGAGGGCTACGACAACTCCAACGGACTGCTCATCCTTTCGCGCAAGGGCGCGGCCATGCAGGCCGATTGGTCTAGCGTGACGCGCGGTATGATCGTGGAGGCCCGGGTCACGGGCACCAACAAGGGTGGCCTGGAAGTCGATGTCAACGGCATTCGCGGATTCTTGCCCATCAGCCAAGTCGATCTCTATCGCGTCGAGAATCCCGACCAATTTCTTAACCAGCGCTTCCTGTGCATGGTGACCGAGGCCGATCCCCATGACCGCAACCTGGTTGTCAGCCGGCGCGATCTGCTTGAAAAAGAACGAGAAGAAGCCAAGGCCAAGCTCTGGTTGGAACTTGAAGAGGGTCAGGTCCGCGAAGGCATCGTTCGGTCCGTGAAGGACTTCGGGGCCTTTGTCGACCTCGGCGGCGGGGATGGCCTGGTCCACGTCAGCGAGATTAGCTGGGCGCGAATCCACGATGCCTCCACGGCACTTCAAACGGGTCAGAAGGTCAAGGTGGTCGTTCTCAAGCTTGACCGTGAACGCCACAAAGTGAGCCTGGGCATGAAGCAACTCATGACCAGTCCCTGGGATGAGGCGGGAACGCGCTTCCAAGTTGGTTCGGTTGTCGCCGGCAAAGTAACCCGGCTAATGGAGTTCGGCGCTTTCGTCGAACTGGAATCGGGCATCGAAGGTCTGATTCACATCTCGGAACTGGCGCCCCAGCGGGTCCGGCGAGTCAAGGATATTGTGCAAGCGGGGCAGGAAGTCCAAGTGTTGGTACTCAGCGTCGATCCCGAGCAGCGACGCATCTCGCTCTCACTCAAGGGCGCCTTGCCTAAGGCTGAGGAGCCGGTCGCGGAAGAGGAGGAAGACGAAGTTCCTGCCAAAGCGCCGCGACCGCGGACGACACCGCTGCGCGGCGGGATTGGCAGATCATGATATATCGTTTAGCGGCGAGCCTCCGGCGAGCGCGTAGACTTACGCGCTCGCCGGAGGCTCGCCGCTAAACTAATTGACGTATCTTAACTCCCACCTTGCTACCAACCTGTCTTCTGCGCCTCATTGACACCTTCTGCTTCTCCTTCACACGCTGCCCTTCCTTCGGGTTGCAACGAATTCGTTTCACACACCTGAAGCGATCAAAACCAGCAGGCGGGTGAAGTCGCCAAAAGCAAAGCCGACTACACCATTTTTGCTCTCCTCAACTACTGACCGAGCCGCTATAAGCCTTTCCCGATTCTCATTTACTAGACGAAGGAATTGTCCAGGCGGAGGGCGGATCATGCGGGGGAAAATGTGGTACGGCGCGGCTTCTGCGACTTTGGCTATCCTGGTAAATGGGGTGGCCGCTCAGCAAGTCAAACCGGTAAAGGCGGATGCGGCGACCAAGGCGGTTGCCGTCGTCAACGGTGTGACCATCACCATGGCTGAGGTGGATTCGCTCATCAAGGCTCGCGGGCCCATGCCCGTTGAAACGACGGAGGTTCAACGCAAACAAATCAAGAGGATCGCTCTGGACAAGCTCGTCGATGACATAATCCTTCAGCAGTTCTTGCAAAAAAATGCCCCCCGCATTGCCCAGGAGGAACTCAACAAGCGGCTGGGCGAAATGGAGGCGGCGCTCAAGAAGGAAGGAAAAACTCTGGCCGACCTGAGTAAGGAAACCGGCCAATCCGAGGAACAGATGCGCCGCAATGCGATCAACGGCCTGTTGCTGGAAGGCTACATCAAGGGACGCGTCAAGGAAGGCGATCTGAAGCGCTATTACAACGAAAACAAGGACTTCTTCGACGGCGCCCTCGTGAAGGCCAGCCATATCGCTCTGCGCCTATCGCCCACCGCTACCGACGGCGATCGCATGGTAGCCCGTGAAAAGCTGCTCAGAATTCGCCAGGACATCGTTGCTAAGAAGATCTCTTTCGCCGACGCGGCCAAGAAGTATTCCGAATCGGAAACCGCCTCTCGGGGCGGCGACCTCGGCTTTTTCGCACGCAAAGGCACGGTCGAAGAACCCTTTGCCAAGGCCGCCTATTCCCTGGAAGTCAATCAGATCAGCGATGTGGTCGCCACGGAATTTGCGATGCATTTAATCGTGGTCACCGAACGCAAGCCGGGCCAACCTTCCGATTACGAAAAAACTAAGAATGCCGTCCATGACTTCTACGTCGATGAAATGATCCAAAACGCCCTCGCCGACCAACGGAAGAAGTCGAAGATCACGATTAACCTGCCGTGAGGGAATTTGAGGATGGAGGGCGGAGTATCGAGGATCCTCGGTCCCAAACTCCGTTTGGGACCGCACCGCCGCGAAGCTCTGCTTCGCCTCCGAACCAACAGAAGGCTTTGGTCTACTCCATCCTCCATCCTCAAATCCCCACCCTGTTAGCTCCCCACCACCACCCGCGTCTTATCTTGGGTAAATAGGTAAATCGGGTCGTACAGCCCTTGCAAGCCCTACACTTTCTCACGAGGTCGGATTTTCCCTCCCGGCGTCGCCACGAGTGGTTATGATAATAGTCTCTTGATCCGGGTAATCTCCTGCGAGGATGCCGCCATGCGCTCGTTTCGCGTCGCTCTGCTATTTGTTTCCCTTCTTGGCATCAACCTCCTGGTTTTTGGTCGTGGGCAAGAAACCAAGAAAACCGAAACCGTGCCTGTAAAGAAGCAAGAGGTGAAAGAATTCAAAGATAAACTCGAACCGCCAGTCGAGAAGAAGGACTTGCCCAAGGACAAAAAGGAAATCAAGGAGGAGGTTGCCAAGGACAAGAAGCCGGTCGTCAAAGATAAGCCAACCAAAGATAAGCCGGCCGATCCTGTCAAAGACAAAGTCGCACCAAAAGACAAGGATGCCGGCAAACCTGAAAAGCCGGAGGAGCCGCTCCTCAGCCCGGACGAGCAGGCGCTCAAATCGGCCAAGCTGCAAACGGATGGCGCCTCGCTCCTGGAATTCTTTCGCAAACGCAGCCAATTGAAAGTCGATCGCGATAAGGTCATCGAACTGGCCCGGCAACTGGGCGATAGCGACCCGGCCAAGCGCGACAGGGCTTACGGGGAGTTGATGAGCCTAGGTATTCAAGCCCTCCCGGCCCTGCGTCAGGTAGCCAATGATCTGGACGACCCGGAGGCCGGCGGCATGGCCAAACAGTGCATCCAGGGGATGGATGGCTCGGCGGGATCTATGATTACCGCGGCGGCCTGCCATTTGTTGGCAACGGCCAAACCGGCAGGAACGGTGGAAGTTCTCCTCGGTTACCTCCCCTATGCGGAGGACGAATCGATTGCCGAGGAAATCGCCAACGCGCTCAATGACGTTTCTTTGCGGGACGGCAAACCAGATCCGGCTCTCATCAAGGCTCTCAACGATCCCATCCCCATGCGGCGGGCCTACGCCGCGGCCGTTCTGGTGAAGATCGGCGGCAATGAAATGCGACCAGCGGTCCGTAAGCTTCTCCAAGATCCGAAACCCAGCGTCCGCTTGCGCACCGCCTTGGCGCTCACGCAGTTTGAAGATTTGGACGCCGTGCCCGCACTTATCAATTTGCTGGGCGAAATGCCACAAGATCAAACGAAAGCCGCTGAGGAGTATCTATCTCAGTTGGCCGGCGAATGGTCAGTGACCACACCGAAGGGGGATGATGCCGTCGCTCGCCGCATGCGCAAAGAAGCATGGGCCGCCTGGTGGAAGACCACCGAGGGACCGCTGTTGATTGAGGAATTCAAGAAACGCACCCTCAGTGAGGCGGACCGCGAAAAGGGCGAGGCATTGATCGCGCAATTGGTCGATCCCAGTTCGACCGCCCGGGACAAGGCTTTGTCCGATTTGATCGCCCTGGGAAGCGGGGTCGTGCCGTTGCTTCGCCAGGCCGCGAACAAAGCGGAAAACAAGGCGAAGGAGCGAATCCAAAAGTGCCTGGAGCTGGTGGAAAAAGGCGCGGACCCGTCCTTGCCTCCCGTGGCCGCCCGGTTGCTGGCGTTACGCAAGCCGCCCGGCGCCGCGGAAGCGCTGTTGGCTTATCTGCCTCTGGCCGAGGATGAGTCGATGAGCGAGGAAGTTCGCAACGCCCTGAACTCCGTCGTTATGTTAGATGGCAAAGTTGACCCGGCCGTCACGAAAGCCCTGGAAGATAAGAATGGCATTCGCCGCGCCGCGGCCGCCGAGGCCCTTTGTCGGGGAGCGGGCCCGGACGACCGCGCTGTGGCTCGGAAGCTGTTGCAAGATCCCGATGTGACCGTTCGGCTCCGCGTAGCTCGCGCGTTTCTGGGGGCTCACGACAAGGAAGCTGTTCCGGCCCTCATCGGGCTAATAGCGGAGGTTAACAAAGATCAAGCGGACCAGGTGTTTGACGACCTGTTTCGCCTGGCCGAGGATAAAGCGCCCGCCCAAGCTTTTGCGGAAGATAAAGAGATGCGCAAGAAATGTCAGGATGCCTGGGCCGCCTGGTGGAAAGATAACAATGCCAAGGTGGACCTGGCCAAATTCGACAGCGCGGATCGTCTTCTGGGCTACACGTTGATCGTCGAGGGTTGGGATCAGCGCAATCGCATGGGAAAGGTCGTGGAACTCGACGGCCGGGGCAAAGTGCGTTGGAAATTAGATAACTTGCAGTTCCCCACCGACGCTCTCGTCATTTCACCAAACAAAATCATCGTCGCCGAGCAAAACGCTCAGCGCGTCACGGCAAGAGACCTCAAGAACGCTATCCTCTGGCAAAAGAACGTCAATCAACCCCGAGGACTTGAACGGCTGCCCAACGGCCACATTTTCATAACCGGCACCAACCAACTCGTGGAAGTGGATCGCGACGGCAAGGAAATTTGGTCGCATAACCGGCCCGCCGGCGACATCATGGCCGCCCGAAAATTCCGTAATGGCCAGATCGGCTTTGTGACGAACCAGGGCACGTATGTTCGCATGGACACGACCGGCAAGGAACTCAAGTCCTCGCCGACGACCCCCATTCAATGGTGGGGAGGCGGCATCAACATCCTCAATAATGACCACGTGATCATGCCACTCTACAACAACCACAAGGTGGTCGAATACGACCCGACGGGCAAACAGATATGGGAAGCGAGCTTTCAATGGCCGACTTGCGCTTATCGATTGCCCAACGGCAACACGCTGGTTGGAAGCCAGCAGTCGGCCAAGACCGTCGAACTTGACAAGGGCGGAAAGGTCGTTTGGGAAGCCAAGGAGGCCTTCCGCTGCACGATGGTCCGGCGGCGCTAGGTTTGCTCGGCGAGCGGGGCCCGAAATGGCCCTGGTGAACCCCAAACAACGCCGGAAAGCCGGGCCATTACAGGCCCGGCTCGTCAAGTTTTGTTTGTTTGTTGAAGGACTTTCTTAGCGCAATAAATCGTTTTGAAACTGCAACCCGTTACTAACCACCCTCGATATAGAGAACCACCCATGCCCTCGCGAGTAGTCCTGGGATTGTCAGTTGTGAGCCTGGCGTTATTCCTGCCCGTCCTGACGCTATGGGCCGCGGATGCCGAGGGCGTTTTGACGGACGAGCAAACCTTGCGGGCCGCCAGCCTGGGGACCGACGGTCCAGCTCTTCTCGAATTCTTTCGAAAGCGGGCCAATGCGGACGCCAGCCCTGACCATATTGAGGTTTTAGTCAAACAATTAGGCGCTCCGTCGCCCGAGGCGCGCGACAAGGCAGTGGCGGAACTCATCTGCATCGGCACCCCGGCTGTCCTGCCTCTGCGGCAAGCGGTCCGTGATCCGGACGATCGGGTTGTGGCGACTCAGGCCCAGCGGTGCCTTGAATTCCTGGAAGGCACTTCCTCCGCGGCCTTGTCCGCCGCCGCAGCCCATCTTCTGGCCAACGCACAGCCGGAAGGCGCTGCCGAGGCTCTTATGAGCTTCCTGCCCTTTGCGGAAGACGACAACGTCCTTGAGGACATCAAGGGAGCTCTGGCTCAAATCGCCATTAAAGACGGCAAGCCCGACCCGGCCCTCATCAAGGCGCTGGACGATCCGATTTCTCTACGGCGTGTTACGGCCGCCGAAGCCATGTGCCAGGGGGCACGCGAGGACATGATCGTCCCGGTGCGTAAATTGCTCAAGGATCCCAAGCCGGCCGTGCGTTTACGCGTCGCTCTGGCTCTGGCGCAATTCCGCGATCCCAATGCGGTGGGCACGCTAATCAAGCTTCTGGCCGAGTTGCCAACACCTCTCGCCAAGCAAGCGGAGGACTACCTGGTAAACCTGGCCGGCGAACAGTCGGCCAAATTTCCGCCGCTGGGCGATGACGGGCCGGCTCATAAAAAGTGCAGCGACGCCTGGGAAGCCTGGTGGAAAAGCACCGAGGATTGCACCAAGCTGATTCAAGAGTTCAAGAAACGCACGCTCGACGACAGCAACCGCGATAGGGTGCTCGCGTTCATCAAGCAACTGGGCGATGACTCCTTCGAGGTTCGCGAGAAGGCGGAGGCCGACCTGTTGGCCCTGGGCGAGGCGGCGGTGCCGTTGCTTCGGCAGAATCTCAACAATCAAGATCCTGAAGTTTGCCAGCGAATCCGCAAGTGCCTTGAAACGGGCAAGGAAAAAGCCGCCGCCGCTTCAGCGGTGAGTGCACGCTTGCTGGCTTTGCATAAACCGGAAGGCGCAGCCGAGGCATTATTGGGATACCTGCCTTTCGCCGAGGACGAAAACCTGGCTCAGGAGGTGCAAAGCGCCATCGTGGCCGTGTCCTTCCGCGACGGTAAGCCCGACCCGTCCGTCGTTAAAGCCTTGGACGACAAGGCGCCATCCCGCCGCGCTGCCGCCGCCGACGCCTTGTGTCAGCCGGGTGGCGAGGGCCTTCGTGCCAGGGTCAAGAAGCTGTTGAGCGATCCCGATCCCGTAGTGCAATTGCGCGCCGCCCTGGCCATGGCCAATGCCCGCGACAAGGAAGCCATCCCCGCCCTAATCGGGCAAATGGGCGACGGCCCTTATGAACAAGGCGTGCAGGCTGAAGAATTCTTGCGGAGCCTGGCCGGTGAGACCGCCCCCACGCCGACTCTGGAAAACTCCGCCGACGCCCGCAAAAAATGCAAGGAGGCCTGGGACAACTGGTACAAGGCCCGAGGCGACTCGCTTGTTTTGGGCCGGCCTCCGTCACACCACCATTACCTGGGCTACACCCTCTTGGTGTGCATCGACCCGAACACCAACATGGGCAGCCTCCTTGAACTCGGCGCGGGCAACAAGAAGCGTTGGCAGATCGATGGCCTGAATTATCCATGGGGCGCCCAGGTTTTGCCGGGCAACCGCGTCCTGGTTGCGGAACACAATCTCAATAGGGTCACCGAACGCGACCTCAAGGGCACGGTTCTGTGGGAACATCGCTGCAACAATCAACCGGTCAGTCTTCAGCGCCTGGCGAACGGCAACACCTTTATCGCTACCCGCAGCCAGCTCATGGAAGTGGACAAATCCGGCAAAGAAGTCTTTTCCCACAACTGGCCCAACGGGACGATCCTGGAAGCCAAGAAGCAGAAAAACGGCCAGTATGCCTTCGTGACCCAAAACGCCGAATTCATCCGCATCGACAAGGCCGGCAAGCAACTGAAAAGCACGCGCGTTGCGCAATTGCAGTGGTACGGCTGCCAGATCGACATTTTGCCCAACGATCATGTGCTGTATCCTCAGTACAGTTCTAACAAGGTGACTGAGTACGATGGCGAAGGCAAAGTAGTCTGGGAAGCCAATGTCCAATGGCCGACTTCGGCGTTCCGCCTGCCGAATGGCAATACGCTGGTCGCCTGCCAGCAACAACAAAAGGTGTTCGAGATTAATAAGGCCGGCAAGGTAGTTTCCGAATACAAGGACACTTTGCATCCGATGCGCGCTCAACGACGTTAAGGAAGACCGAAGGCTTTCAGCAATCAGCGGACAGCCAGCAGCAACATCCAGAAGCCATGCTGCTCAAATAAGGAACGGCAAGCCACGCTTTGATGGTAGTCGTCGCCGAATAGCAGAAGCCCGATAGCTGAATGCTGATAGTTGGAATGAGGAGGACCCTGACATGAGTCGGACCTGGCTTGTCTGGGCGGCGATTGTGATCGGCCCGCTGCCCCTGCAACCCGGTCGGGCTGCCGACGCCGGCCCCAACGCCGATGACGAACAACTTTTGAAAGAAGCTCACCAAGAAACTACAGGTCCTGGCCTGCTCGAGTTTTTCCGCAAACGCACTTTAGGTGATTCCGACCGCCAACGCATCAACGCCCTCATCAAGCAACTCGGCGACGATGCCTTTCAAGTCCGAGAAACAGCCTCCGCCGATTTGGTGGCGATTGGTTCGGCGGCCACTCCGTATTTGGAGAGGGCCGTCAACGATTCGGATCCGGAGGTCGTCCGTCGGGCCCAGGAGTGCCTCCGGCAAATTGATCGGGGGACTAGGAGTAGCCTCGTCGCCGCGGCGGTGCGTGTGTTGGTCGCCCGCAAGCCGTCCGGAACGGTCGAGGTGTTGCTCGCCTATTTGCCCCAAGCCGAGGACGAAAGCGTTTCCGATGAAGTTCGGGCCGCCTTGGCCGCGCTCGCCATGCGCGACGGTAAGCCGGATTCTTTGTTAGTAGAAGCGTTGAACGACAAGACGGCCATCCGCCGCGGCGCTGCCGCCGAGGCTCTCTGCAAGGCTGGGGCGAAGGAGCAACTTCCGGCAATTCGCAAGCTGCTCAAGGACGCGGATCCATCGGTTCAGCTTCGCGTCGGTTTGGCTCTGGTGAATCTCAAGGATAAGGCCGCCATACCCGTCTTGATCGACCTATTGTCGACACGTCCCTATGAGGAAGCCTGGCCCATTGAGGATCTGCTCTTGCGGCTGGGCGGCGAGAAATGTCCTCACGTTGATTTGGGAGCGGACGACAAAAGTCGGCGGAAATGTCGGGATGCCTGGGCCAACTGGTGGGCCAAGAACGGCGAAACCGTGGACCTGGCCAAGATTGAAGGGCCGGCCCCCTTGCTTGGCTACACTCTCGTTATTCTGCTCGATGCCGGCAAAGTCATTGACCTGGACGAGAAGAATAAGCCGCGCTTCACCTTGGATAGCCTTGAGTTTCCCCTGGACGCGCAGATGCTTCCGGGCGACCGCATCCTCGTTTGCGAACACAACGGCAACCGCGTAACGGAACGCAATCGGAAGAATGAGATTTTGTGGAAGCAGGAAGTGCAGGAACCGATCATGGCCCAACGCCTGCCCAATGGCAATACCTTCATCGCCACCCGCGCCGAATTGATCGAGGTAACGAAGGACCACAAGACGGTCTTCAATTACTCGCGCCCGGACAGCGACATGTTTATGAAGGCGATCAAGCTACGCAACGGCGAGATCGCCTATGTCATCAATCAGGGTAAATTCGTCCGCATGGACGCGGCCGGAAAGGAATTGGCTTCATTCGCAGCTCCGATCCAGACCTTTGGCGGCCGGCTGGACGTGCAACCTAATAATCACGTCTTGGTCCCGCTACTTCAGTCGAACAAAGTCGTGGAATATGATCCCAAGGGAAAGGCCGTGTGGGAGGCATCGATGGATCAGCCCGTGGCCGCGGTTCGCTTGCCCAACGGCCACACCTTGATAACCTCCATGCAGCAGAATCGAGCGATCGAGGTGAATCGAGAGGGCAAACAAGTTTGGGAATACAAAGCCGACTCCCGCGTGACGCGAGCATTTCGCCGCTAGTTGAAATTGGTTAAACTCCGGAATGAGAACGGCCCCGTGGCGTCTCAAAGCTAAGCCACGGTAATCCTGATCTTGTATGGCCAGGGGCTGGGACGCCGCAGAGTTCGGGGGCTGACTCGCTTTTGCCGCTTTTCGCTTCTGAGGAACGCCTACTCATGCCAAGTCGCCGTATAATCATGGTCTCAATCGCCGGCATGGCAATTCCGTGGCTGATGGAGGCAGCACCGGCGCAGAATATTCAAATCCAACAAAAGGTGGATTTGCTGCTCCAGGGACCTCCTGCGGTCAAAGGACAGGGTCCCTTCGAGTCGGACGATGCCAAGACACTCCAGGAAGCGGGTCTATCAACCAAGGACCCAGGTGGTCTGCTCCAATTCTTTCGAGCCCGCACGTTGGCCGAAGTGGATCGCACCAAGATCGCCTCCTTGATCGAAAAACTGGCCAGCGATGAGTTCTCCACACGCGACGAGGCCCGCGAGGAATTGGAAAAGGTCGGAGCCCCGGCCGTACCCTTGCTGCGCCAACGGCTTTCCAAAAATGACGATGACCCTGAAGTCCACTTTCTCTGCGATAAGTCTCTGCGGCGCATTGAAAAGGTGGCGGGCCCGGCGGTGTCATCCGCGGCGGCCCGAGTGATTGGCCGAACCAAGCCTCCCAAAGCGGCGGAAACGTTGATTGCCTATCTGCCCTTTGCGGACGACGGCCATGTGGCCGAGGAAGTTGGTAAAGCGCTGCAGGCGATTGCCTTTGCTAATGGCCAACCGGACCAGGCTATCGTAAATGCTCTGCAAAATGATTTGCCTCTCAAACGCGCCGTCGCAGCGGAGACGCTTATCCACGCAGGGTCGGAAAGCCAGCGGCAAGAAATGCGCATGATGCTCCGCGATAGGGACCCGAAGGTACGCCTCCGAGTCGCGGCAGCTCTCTTTGCGTATCGCGATCTCGAAACGGTCCCTGTCCTTATCAACCTGCTCGACGAGAATATGCCCCTCGGGGATGCCAAGCAGGCGGAAAACCTGCTAACCGACTTGGGCGGTGAAATGTCTCCCAAAGTGTCGGTACAAGCCGACGAGGCTTCTCGGAAGAAAAGCCGAGAAGCTTGGGAAGAATGGTGGAAAACGTATGATGGACCCGGATTGCTGGCTGCCCTCCGTAAACAAACGCCTTCCGACGCCGACCGGGAGAAGATCATTTCATTGATTCACCTTCTGAATGAAGAGGGGGAGACCCGCCAAAATGCGATCGTGCAACTCACCGGCTTTGGGCCGGTTGCCGTTTCCCTTGTTCGCCAGGCTGCCCGTCCCGAGGAAAAGACAAAAAATGTAGCCGCCCTGGTTCTCAAGAACCTAGAGAAAAAGGAGTCCGTGCCCAACGTAATTGATCTGGCTCGCCTTTTGAAGCTTCGAAAACCTCCGGGCGCCGTTGAAGCCTTGCTCACCTATTTGCCGGCTGCCGAAGAAGACGCGGTTGACGAAGTTTGTTCCACATTGGCTTCCCTGGGCATCGTCGACGGCAAACCCGACGGCGCGTTGGTCGCGGCGCTCTCGGACAAGGTCGGAGCGCGCAGGGCCGGGGCAGCTGTTGCCCTCGTTCGTGCTCGCGTGAAAGACTCTCTACCGACAATCCAAAAGCTGCTCCAAGACCCAGTACCAAGCGTTCGGCTGCAAGTGGCTTTGGCCCTGATTCCTCAAGGTCAAAAGGAGGCCGTTCCCATCCTGATCGAATTAATCGCTCAGTTGCCGGTCAACCAGGGTTGGGAAGCGGAAAACCTCCTGTATCGGTTGGCGGAGGATAAAGCGCCCACCACCATGCTGAGCGACGACGCTTCCCGGAAAAAATGCCGCGACGCCTGGGCAGGCTGGTGGAAGGCCAACGCCGCCAAGGTGGATCTGGCCAAGCTGGACGCCGATTCCCATTTCCTGGGCTACACGCTCGTAGTGTCAACGGGCGTGCGCGGCAGGGGCGATGGCCAGGTCATGGAACTGGGCCGGGACGGCAAACCCCGCTGGCAAATCGAAGGGCTTATTTACCCCCTGGACGCCCACGTCGTCGGCAACAACCGGGTGTTGGTCACCGAATACTCGGCCAATCAAGTAACCGAGCGCACTTTCAAGGGTGAGATCCTTTGGAAAAAAGACGTACCGATGCCGTTAGCTTGTCAACGATTGCCCAACGGCAACACGTTCATCGCCTGTCAGAATCAGGTTCTCGAATTGGATCGAACCGGAAAGGAAGTCGTAAGCATTCCGCGGCCGTCCCACGACGTGATGGCGGCTCAAAAGCTGCGCAACGGCCAAATTGTCCTGCTAACGAATAATGGCTCGCTTACTCGCCTTGATGCGACAGGCAAGGAAACCAGTTCCGTAGCCCTTCACGCCATGCAGATTTTGGGGGGCAGCATCGATGTGCTGCCCAACGGCCATGTGCTCGTGCCCCAGTACCGGACGAACAAAATTGTTGAATATGACGCCGAAGGCAAGGTGGCCTGGGAAGTCGCGGTTAACCGTCCTATCTCCGCCTATCGCTTGCCCAACGGCCACACTTTAGTTGGAACCATGTACCCTGGCCAGGTAATCGATCTGGATCGAACCGGCAAAACCATTTCGGAAAAGAAAATCGACGGCCGCCTCATGAAGGCCCGGCGGCGCTAGCCAGTCGATCCAGGCTCGGTGACAACAGCACTAAACCGGTGACAACAGCACTAAAAAGAGTCATGCAGTCGAGCAAGGTCGCAGACCAACGGCTAATTCATCTATAAAGGGCTTGACAATGACAGGAGTTCGTCATTTAATACCTAAAGAATTAAGCTTTATTTCCTAGGTAATGAGGCGTCTTATCTTGGACGATCTACCCACTCCCACTGGCCGGGAACTTGAAATCCTAAAGGTCCTTTGGGAACAGGGCCCCAGCAGCGTCAAAGATGTACATCGCCACTTGGACCAAGCAGACGACTTGGCCCACAATACCGTGCAAACATTGCTGCGCATCATGGAAACAAAGCGACTGGTAGACCACCACGTTGAGGGGCGCACCTTTATTTACACGCCTCGGTTTAGCCGCGAGGAAAGCACGGTCCGTTTCCTGGACCGCGTCTTCGATGGGGCGGCCTCGCAATTGGTGCAAAGCCTGCTGCGATCCGAACGGATTCCTCCGGACGAACTCAGGAAAATGCACGTCATGATCGCCGACGCCCGGCGTCAGACAAAGGGGCGCTAACGGCGGGGAGGCGCACGCATGTTCGCCGCTTGGATCAATATTGCCGAATGGTTGATGCGCAGCGCGGCCGGTGGGACCTTGGTATTGCTCATTGCCTCAATGCTCATGCGCAATACGCTCCAGCCCGTCAAGCAACAACGGCTTGCGGAATGGGGCCTCGCGGCGGCATTAGTTCTGGCGGGCCTATGCTGGCTAGAACCCTTTGCCGCCTTTACGATATATCAATCGTCACCAGAAGCGACCGATATAGACTCGAGTGTGAACAAAGCCAGTCCTGACGTTTTCAAAGGAAACAGCTCAACGCAGGATGACACCTTTACTGAAGAGTCCTTCCCGTCACTCGGAACCCAATCGCAAGCCTCACCGGACTTGGTTGAGGCCTGGGTAGCGATTCCTCCCGATCTGCCTTTGGGCATGGCCGAAAAGCCCTTTAGCCAACCGGATACATCCATTGAACCAATCGACGCTGCCTCTCCAGGCGCCGGTCCTATCGCCGCGTCTCCTGAAGGTCTCCCCCAAGCCACGGAGACGACCACTTCCAATTTGGCCTGGCCCAATTGGCAAGATGGCCTGAAATGGTTGGCGATAGTCTATGCGACCGGCGCCTTTTTTATTCTTGGTCGTTGGCTTCTCGGCCAGGTGACTTTGACCCTGCTCCTGCGGCAGGCCGAACCCGCTCCCGCTTGGGTTCATGCCCGGTTATCCGAGCTTAAGCCTGCAGAGGGTTCAAAAGCTCGATTGCTGATCTCTGACTCTCTGCGTGTTCCGCTCAGTTGCGGAATCTGGCGGCCCACGATTCTCTTGCCAGGGCGAATGGTAAGGGGCGGTGATGATAAGGTGCTGCGCTGGGTTCTGTGTCATGAGTTGACACACCTGGAACGGCGCGACGCCTGGAGTTGTTTTCTCTTCAACTTGGGCCAAGTTGTCTATTACTACCTGCCGTGGTTTTGGCGGCTGCGTAGGCAAGTTTGGCTCTGTCAAGAATACCTCGCTGACGCCTCGGCCGCGGAGGCTGAAGCACGAGCGGACTATGCTCAGTTTTTGCTCGGAATGACACGAGCGCCGGGCCTTCCAGCCGGCGCGACCGGTGTTTCAGGATACTCTTCAGACTTGTTTAGGAGGATTACCATGCTTTTGCGATGTCCGACTTCACTCGATCGCCGTGTCCCGCGACTGTGGTCGCTGGCCGCGGGCGGCGGCCTGCTTTCCCTGGCCATTCTCTTGGCCGGTGTTGGGCTGCGGGTAGACGCGGCCGCTCCCATTGCCCGCCAGGACGCAAAAAAAGATGAACCAAGAAAAGATGAAACGAAGAAGGATGAACCCAAGAAAGTCGACCCGGCGGCTGACCCTGCAATCGGCGATATTCAGAAACGACTGAGAGAAGTTCAATCAGAGCGGGAAAAGGCGATGCGGCAAATGCAGCAGGAAATGGAAAAGCTCCAAGCCGAGCTTCGAAAGAATATCGGCAATCTCCCGCAAGCCGGATTTGGAGCCAATGTGGCCTTTCCGAGGTTCAACGCCGATTTTGCGGCGGACCAGGCGTTTCCCGGCTATCACCCCCAGGAAGGACGCCTGGGCGTTCGCGTGCAAAAGCCGAGTGCTACGCTCGCCGAGCAACTTGATTTGCCGAAGGGCCAAGGCCTTGTGATTGAACAGGTCACTGCGGATTCCGCAGCGTCAAAAGCCGGCTTGAAACCGCATGACATTCTGCTGGAAATCGGCGGCAAGGCCGTGCCCGACAATCCGGCCGAATTAAGCACCAAAGTCTTAAATGATATTAGAGCGGATACCAAGGTCGACGTGGTTGTCCTACGCAAGGGCAAAAAAGAAACGATCAAGGGTCTGAACCTGCCCGAGGCCCCCGCTCAACAACCAGGCAACGCTTTCGGTGGCCCGGCGTTCCCCGGCGGCGGCATCAGAATAGATGTTCCGAACGTTGGTTTCCCCGGCGCCCCGGGTGGTTTCGCTCCAGGTTTTCCTGGCGGCGCAGGCGGCGGAGTAGGAATTGGGGCGCCCCCCGGGTTTCCTGGTGGTCGCGGAGGCAATGTCGCCGGCTTTAAAGGAATCATGACCACGAGCATCCGCACCGACGATCGCTTCACCACCCGCCATCAGGAAGGATCGCTGATTATCACCGTTACCGGCAAAGTGGTTGATGGCAAGGCCAAGACGGGCGAGATCCTAGTCCAAGAAGGCAACACGACCAACAAGTATGAGAGCGTCGAGAAAGTTGCCGAGCAGTACCGAGACAAGGTTAAGAACCTCGTCGAAATGTCCGAAAAAGGCAACGTAAAGGTTGAGACCAAGGAGTAAAGATCCTGGAAAGAGCGGGGATTCGAGACCGCAGATTTACACAGCCATCAAGCGACCTAAGTTTCCCGCGCGCCATTGAGCGAAAAACGGGCTTGCCATTTCCGGTAGTCAGGTCTTAAGTTAAGTAGACTTGCCGAGCCGGAGTGGCGGAATTGGCAGACGCGCCAGGTTGAGGGCCTGGTTGCCTTTACTGGCAGTGCAGGTTCAAGTCCTGTCTCCGGCAGTTTGTTTAGGTAGGGTTTACGGGCATCCGACCGTAAACCCTTTTTGTTTTCCCTCAACTAGAATGAGTCCGAAATCAGGATCCGAAGGGTAGACGTATCTTGACGCCTCCCTGGCTCCTAGGTGTGGACCGAAAAAGTGCAGACCCCTCAACTCATTTCAGCAACGGTTTAGGAAGCGCTTGTCAGGAAAACCAGAGCTGCCATAAGTAAGCGGCGTTGTCCCCAAATACCGCTAAGCGTGAGAAATCTCCTGAACTCTTTTTTTCCTTTGGTCTGCCCATTCGGATCGAATCTTACCCTTGCGGAGCGGTATGGCTCGCAATCTTACAAAGCCATTGCCTTTAGTTGCAAAAAAATGGTTCAGCGTTTGGCCCTGCAAAGGGTATTTCGGATGTGATGTCATGCTCCGGTCGGTGTTTAGGTCAAATGGTCATCGAATAGGCCCCGTTTGGCACGTTGATTGCTCTTAAAAGTGGCGGCATTAGAGCAGTCAGTCGCACTGGCTGACTTTCTTCTTCATTTCAAAATCACGTCTCAACCCTATCAACGACCCTATCCCCACCACCTGCTGCCCCCAGCAGGTGACTCTTTTTTGTTGTCACTTTTACGGCAGAGGAGAGTTATTCTCTTTGCGCCCAGATCCGCAGGGCGCCATCGTGCCCGATCTCCACGTGGATCACGTTTGGACAGCAGCAAACCGGGCAGTCCTCTACGTATTCCTGGTGCAGTCCCGCAGTCAGATCGATCGGTACGACGATTTCCTCCCCGCAAGAATCACAGTTGTAGCTGGCCTCATCTTCCATCAGTATTCCTCATTCAGCAATCCCCATTGTCCTCACTTGCGGCTCCGCCGCCTGGACCAGAGGTCCATCGCCGGGTTCAACAATTTAGGGCGGATCGATTAACTCGGCGCGGTCGCGCAGCCCTTCACGCACACAAATCATTAAATCATAATTCAAAGATGTTTAGCTGTTGCAATCGTTGATTGGTTTGGCCATAATCCCCTTCTAACCCTTTTTACCTGCGTGCCGCGAATATACGTCAGACAAGTGCGCTAATGCGCTAAGGACCTTATAGCGCAGGGCATGGGTGACGGAATCGGTTTGAAGACGCGATTGAAGCACTTTATATGTCCCATTTGGGCCGGCCTCGAAGCCCACGATTATTTGCCGAAATCATTTGCCTGTAAATAATAACTTCGCCCCACTTTTCTTTCGAACGGATGTGGCTGGTTCCTAGCCGCTCGTCCTGTAAGCCGACGGGCGCTGGCGTCATTGATGTCCACCGTCGCGGGCGGCCGATTCAATGCGTCATTACCATTACCTGTACTCCCATGGTCGGCAGGAAGCAGACCGAAGCCAGCGGGGCGATCTTACTTATGGAGGAGCGCTTGGAAGACCGGGCAGCATGAGGTGAACAGGAGGGCCATGATGACATCTTCTGAGTTGACACGGCAAATCGAAGCGGGCAATCGTCGCATGGCCGTGTTGAATAATCGCGCCGCCGGCATGCCCTCGGAGGAAACGCTCCACGAGGCGCTGGAGGAACTGGGCACCGCCATGGAAGAACTGCGAGTGGCCGAGGAGCAACTGCGTCTGCAAAACCAGCAGTTGGCGATTGCCAACTACATGGCCGAAAAGCGCCGCCGGCGCTACGAAGATCTCTTCCAGTCCGCCTCCGATGCCTATCTGGTCACCGACGAGCACGGCACAATTCGTGAGGCCAATCGTGCCGCGTCCCAGCTGTTGAATGTGCCGACCAAACATTTGGTGGGCAAGCCCATGGCCGTCTACATCGCGTCCAAGGACCAGAATCACTTTCATGCCCAATTGGCGCAGGTGATCAAGCACCGGCGAGCGAAGGAGTGGACCGCTAGGTTGCAGCCACGCTCCAGTGGAGCGCCCAAGCCGGAACTCATTGCGGCTGTCACGGTCGCGTTCGTCACCGGCCAGGACGACGAGCCGGACTCGCTCCGCTGGCTGCTGCGCGACGTGACCGGTCGCCGGAAGGCCGACGAAGAAATCCGGGTGACGAACACGGAGCTGGAACGCCGGGTCCGCGAGCGCACCAAGGAACTCGAAGCGTCGATTGCCGAACGCCACAGTCATGAGATCGAGCTACAACACCGCGCCGATGTCCTGGCGGAATCCGATCGCCGCAAGGATGTGTTTCTCGCCACGCTGGCCCACGAACTGCGCACGCCGCTGGCCTCCCTGCGGAATGCCTTTCACATTCTTTCCATGCGGGGCCACGAGAAAGGCATCCGCGACTGGAGCCAGGGAATTCTCGACCGGCAAATCCAGTACTTGGCGCGCCTCGTCGATGACTTGCTCGACATCTCCAGCATCAGCCAGGGAAAGACCCAACTACATTGCGAGCCGGTGGACATCAGCGCGGTGGGTTCGCGCTGCGTCGAAATGGCGCGGCCTTTCTTGGAAGAACGCCAGCATCGCTTGGTCGTGAACCTGCCGGAAAAACCGGTTGCCGTGCATGCCGATCCCACCCGCCTGCAACAGATCTTTTCCAATCTGCTGAATAATGCCATTAAATTCACCGAACCCGGCGGAGATATCAGCCTGACGATCGAAAGTGTGAAGGAGGACGTTTTGATTCGCGTGCGGGATAGCGGCATCGGCATCGACCCGGAAGTCCTGCCCAATGTCTTTGACCTGTTCGTCCAGGCGGATCAGGGGCCCAATAATAATCAGGGCGGCCTGGGAATCGGGCTGACCCTGGTGCGCAGACTTGCGGAAATGCACGGCGGCAGTGTGGCAGGCCATAGCGAAGGCCGCGGCCGTGGGAGCGAATTTGTCGTTCGCTTTCCGGTGCTGAATGGCCAGCCCGCTGCTTTGGTCGGCAAATCAAGTGACAATGGCAAGCCTTGCTCCATTGCGGGCCTGCGTGTTTTGATCGTCGAGGACAACCGGGATGCGGCCGAGAGCTTGGCCGTCCTATTGAAGATGTGGGGCCACCAAGTCTTTATGTCTTGCGACGGCAAGTCGGCCCTGGAAACCGCCCACCGGCAGAAACCGCAAGTGGTCTTGCTGGATATCGGCCTCCCCGACATGGACGGCTATCAGGTGGCCAAGAAACTCCGTGCTTACAAAGGCAACCAGGTGACCTTTTTGGTCGCCATGACGGGATATGGCCAGGATAAAGATAGAGAACTCGCGAAAAAGGCCGGCTTCGACATGCACCTCATCAAGCCGGTGGATTTAGACGTTTTACAAAAGCTTTTGCTTCATTTCAGCGCCGAATCAGTTGTTGCCAAGCAATAGAGAAAGGGATGACCAAAAAGGCCGATTTGCAATTTACTCAATAACGGCTGGCGAGTGCGTAGCGATCGGCGCACCAGTGCGCACGCTGCCGCATCCGATCCGGACACTAAGTGACACCCGCCTGTCTCGAATCGTAGAATCCCTCGTGGTTTACGGTACTTAGGTCAACAAACCACCGGAAACAGTGCTGATTTCCTGTACGTTTGGATGCTGGCATGGCAGTTGCTCCCCGTTGCTGTCACTTTGGGAGCTCCAGGCAATTTCTATCACATTTGTGGACATCCGGGATTACTGGATCAAAGGAGGTGCGGTTCATGTACAGCATGGTTCTAATCATGGCGCTCAACGGACAAGCGGCCCCGGTAGTCGCTGATGACGTGTCTTTCCGGTCGAAACACAGCCATGTGGCTCACGACACGGACGCCAATCGTCATCGCCGGCGTGGCGGTTGCTGTGGCGGCGGCGGTTGCTCTGGCGGCGGCGGTTGCTGTGGCGGCGGGTACGGCGGCGGTGGTTACGCCTACGGTAGCACTTATGGCGGCGGCTACGCCGGCTACTACGGCGACTACGGCTCCGGCTATGCCATGCCCTATGGCGGCACAGGCTACCGCAGTGGCTCGGGCTATAACATGCCCTATGGCAGCGGCTATTACCGAGACGGCGGCGCGGAGCGAGGCGACTATCGTCGTGATGACGCCGATTATCGCCGATCGCCGGCCGAGATCCCCGCGCCGCGTGAGCGTGGCGCCGACACTGATCGCAATCGTGGCATTAATCCCGAGCGCAATCGCCCGGGCGCTGGTGATCGTCCGCCTGCTTCCGACCGGCCTTCCGGCGATACAGGCGTCAAGCCTCCGGAGAGCAGCGCCGCGGCTGAAAGACAAGGCGATCGCGCCTATGTCCGCGTTCAGCTGCCTGCCGAGGCCCAGTTGTTCATCAACGACTCCGCGACGGAATCTACCGATTCTGCGCGCAACTTCTACTCTCCCCCTCTGAAGTCCGGCAAGGATTACACGTATAGCTTCCGGGCCGAAATGATGCGCGACGGCAAAAAGCTTCAGGCGACCAAGGACGTTGTCGTTCAGGCTGGGAAAGAGTTAGACATCAACCTCAACGACTCTGATTTTAAACCTGTCCAATAGTCGACATCAGTGCTCTTTCCGCCGGCAAACGCCTGGAGCCCTGGCGCCGGTGAAAAGAAAGGCTCCTCAGGAATTGGACTCGGAACAGCGAAACGGGGGAGAACCTATTTGGTTCTCCCCTTTTTTTACCGACAGCCGAGCCGTGCGCGCTGTCAATCGTCCGACAAAGGGGGCAGAACTGTCCGGCGCGGCGATCACTTTAATATCGAAATAAGCCCGAACCACCAGGGATTGCAAAGATCTTCGCTGACATAAAAAATGCGAGGAGGCAACGGTAGTTTGCCGTTGCCTCCTCGCAATTTGAGCTTTCCGGGACGCTACAATGTAGGAACAACGTAAGTGTGACCTGGCGAGCGGGGGGCGTGAGCCCCCTGATTCCGCTATAAATCAGGGGGCTCACGCCCCCCGCTCGCCGATCATCGGGTTATTCTTTTTGCAATCCTACTAAGCATAACGGGCATGGTTCCATTAGCGGACCCTAGCTTTCCTGGGGCTGACCATGAGCCGCGGAAACGTTTACCATGCTTTCGGCGATATTGGTCAACCGGCGGTCGGTATCCATTTCTTCGTCTAGGGTTTGCTGCAAAAGGTCTGCCGCCTCGTTTTGTCCAAGCTGGTGGGCCCAGGTTCGAACAGTGCCGTAGCTGGCCATTTCATAGTGTTCAACCTTTTGAGCCGCCGCGATGAGCCCGGCATCCAAAACTTCCGGCTCGGCGCTTTCCTTCATCAGTTCCTTGCCCTCTTCGATGATTCCTTCCATGGCTTGGCAAGTCTTACCCCGGGCCTTGGCGCCCATGATTTCAAATACCTTTTCTAGGCGTTCGACATGTCCCCGGGTTTGGTCCAGGTGTTCCTGGAAGGCGTTTTGCAATTCCTCGGAGTCAGCGGTCTTCGCCATTTTGGGCAACGCCTTGATGATTTGATTCTCGGCGTTGTACAGATCGCGCAAAGAATCCAAGAACAGATCATGAAGCGAAGTCAGTTTCATGGTGAACCCCCTGTGAAAGAGACATGATTTTGTTGCGGCTCGCATGAGCCCGCCCTTAACCGTCCACTGGCAACTTTTCTATGCAAATGCGGGACCATTTAGTGGGAGGGACTTCATGACCCGGATTGGACCGCCGAAGAGCCCTTTGAGCCGAGCAGCGCTGTAGATTTGGGGCTTCGGACCGGTGTTATCAGGCTGTCCAATCGGCACCGTGCTCCCTGCTTCTGGGCAAGGGACTCCCCGTCAACACAGCGACCGGGCGCCAACTACTCATGCTCAGGAGCTGGGGCACGAAGTGGTGCGGCCTCGATAAGGACGCCCCGGCGGTGAAGCTCCGTCATCGCGCGACCGGCCAAGTGGTCGAGGGGGCCTGGCCCATGCCCGAAGGTAAGTTCTTCACCTTCGATGACACCGAGGGCTCGCTCGGAGCGAGGTATCAGGAAGAGCGGAAGGCCCGGCGCTATGCCTTCTATGGGCGGAAACGCAGCAGGTCCAGTGATTGAGGGCGTCACGGCTTCGCCGTCGCGGAGCTTCAGGTTTCCTGTCTACTCGCCCCGTTCTCCCCCTCTCCTGCTCTGTTTTTTCGGCCCGACGCCGAAAAAATCGGGGCGACAGGACGGCTATTGAACTTTTTCTCGCCGGCGTCCGGGGCTGGGAAGCCGGGTTGCGGCGACGAATAGACGACGGAACACTATATCCAAAATCAGGTTACAATGCAGGACGTTTGGAAGACCGCCTGTTCAGAGTCACTCCCTGAGAATCCGAGAAAGTCGTTCATCGGAGTTTCGGAGCCTTCTTTCAATTCGGCGAGGTTCTCGCGCTGTAAGTGACCACCCTAAAATCAACGCCGTAGGCGGGATTATGGCCACAAAGATCACCAGTGACGTGCTGGAAAGCTACATGCACTGCAAATTCAAGGGCTGTCTGAAGCTCGCGGGGCAGCAGGGCACGAAGTGCGACTTCGAGGCAATGCTCACAGAGTTGCGGGCCGGGGTCAGGCTCAAAGCGATCGATGCGATCCTCGTCCGACACTCAGGGGATCAGGTCGCTAGAAACATTCCCCTCACGACCGCCGGCCTTAAGCGGGGTCCGCAGTACATCCTCGACGGCACCTTTGATGACGATGCCCTGACGCTCCATTTCGACGGGCTGAAAAGGATGGAGGGGGAGTCGAAGTTGGGCGACTTCCACTACCTGCCGGTGCTCTTTCATGAGGGCCGGCAGGTCAAGAAGGAGCAGAAGCTACTTCTCGAAGTGTATGGCGTCATCCTGTCCGGCTTACAAGGAAGGGCTCCAGCATTCGGCGTCATTTGGCACGGCCGGGAGTGCAAGGCGACGAAGGTGAAGTTGAACCCCGATCACCGGAGGGCCGAGCAAGTCCTGCGCGAGTTGAAGGACCTTGCAACTTCCGGCTTACCGCCGAGGCTCCTACTCAACGACCACTGTCCGGTGTGCGAGTTCCGCAAGGGTTGCCACGAACAGGCAGTGCGGGAAGATAACCTAAGCCTGCTGCGCGGCATTGGGGAGAAGGAAGTCAAGGGGCTCGCCAGGAAGGGCATCCTGACGCTGACCCAGTTGGCCCATACCTTCCGTCCCCGACGCAAGGGCAAGCGAGTCGTGCGGAAGACGTACCACCGTTATCACGCGCTGCAGGCCCTGTCGATTCGAGACAGACGTATCTACGTATTCGGTACGCCGGAACTCCCTCCCAGCCCGGTGAAGGTATACCTCGACATCGAGGGTGTGCCCGACGAGGGCTTCGTCTACCTGATCGGGATAGTTGTTGTCGAGGCTGATACGCAGAAGCAGTTCTCGTTCTGGGCGGATACCAAAGAGTCGGAGAGTGACATCTTTGAGCAATTCATGACCGAAGTGAGCCGCTACGAGGACTTTCGCGTGTATTGTTACGGCAGCTACGAGCGGGCCTTCTTGAAGCGGATGCGAAAGGGAGCGAAGCGGAAGAAGCCCGTGAACCGGTTGCTGGACCGAGTCGTAAACGTGCTCTCCGTGGTCTACTCGCATTTTTATTTTCCCTGCGATTCGAACGGCCTGAAAGACGTCGCCGGTTGCCTGGGCTGCTCGTGGAGCGAACCGGATGCCTCGGGGCTCCAGAGTCTGGTGTGGCGGGCCAGGTGGGAGGCGACGCACGACGAGACATGGCGGCAGAGGTTGACGAGGTACAATCTGGAGGACTGTGGCGCTCTGAGAAACGTGACCGAACTGATCGACTCCGTCGGCTCCAAGCCTGGAGCATCGAACAAGGCACCGCCTGGCGTCGAAACCGGGCCACCTGTCGCCTGGGTGGAAGAGCTGGATCGGCTGGGAACGGTAGCCCGCAGAGGAAAAATCAATTTCTTTCACCCAGACTTCAAGTACATCAATGACTGCGGCCACTTTGATTATCAGAGGCAACGGGTCTACATCCGCACCAGCAAGCTGGCAAGGAGGAACCGGAAGAAGGCTCGGAGATACCGAAACCGCACGCTACGAGTCAGCCAGCGAGTTCATATAGTGAGCCGCAAGTGTCCTGCGTGTGGTAGTGCGGCAGTAATCCAGTGGCCGAGCGGAAAAAAAGTCACCGGATACTCCACAAAACGGAAGAAGGCGTTTGATTTGGTGTTCACGGCTGGCGGGATCAAGAGGAGAGTCATCGAGTGCAAAACGTCCATTCATGAGTGCTCCCAGTGCGGCGAGATCTTCGTGCCTGAGCGATACCAACGACTCGCCAAGCACTTTCACGGTCTGATGAGCTGGGCGATGTACGAATATGTGGCTCATCGCCTTGGCAGCCCCACACTCAAGGAGATGCTCAAGGACTACTTCGGCCTGGCAGTCTGCCAGCAAGAACTGATTCAGTTTAAGTCGATGATGGCCCGGTACTACCGGTCGTGCTACAAGACGCTGCTTGCCAAGATACTCTCGGCAAAAGTCCTGCATATCGACGAGACGGAGGTTAAACTGCGGACGGGGAAGGGATATGTCTGGGTATTTGCGACGGCCGAGGAAGTGGTGTACATCTACCGGCCGACGAGGGAAGGAGACTTCCTCGTGGATCTGCTCAAGGGCTTTCGCGGCGTGCTGATTTCGGACTTCTACGCGGCCTATGACTCTATCGACTGCCCACAGCAAAAGTGTCTCATCCATCTCATGCGGGACATGAACCAGGAGTTGCTGAACAACCCGTTCGATCAGGAGCTCCAGGCGATCACAGGCCCCTTCGGTGCTCTCCTGCGGGAGGTCGTCACGACCATCGATCAGCACGGCCTCAGGTGTCGATACCTGAGAAAATACCAGCGCAAAGTGGACCAGTACTTCCAGTCCCTTGCCACGCGCTGCTTCCGCTCCGAGGCGGCGGAGGCTCTGCGCGGGCGGTTGGTCAAGTATCGGGACAAGCTTTTCACGTTCCTTCAACACGACGGCGTGCCGTGGAACAATAACAACGCCGAGAACGCAGTGCGACAGTTCGCCTACTACCGGGATGGCAACCCGGGGAGGTTGAAGGAGCCGGGGCTGAAGGACTATCTGGTGCTGCTGGGCCTCTACCAGACGTGCCGGTATCGGGGCGTCAGCTTCCTCAAGTTCCTACTGTCCAGGGAGCGAGACTTGGATGTCTTCTGCCATCGGCCTCGGTATAAACAGCGACCACTCCTCATTGAGGTCTATCCCAAGGGAGTCACCCGCCCCGACTTCGGGCCATCGAGGGCCGATGCCGCAAAGGAGGAGTTGCGGATCCTTCAGGGTGAATGGGATCTGGTCGAGAGGGCCACCGCGGACGGCACCGTGACAACCGTGAACGAAAATAACGGCGACCCCTCGGTCAAAGACATGCATCAATGCAAGTTAATCTTCCAGGGCGACACAGTCACTACCGATGGCGATTGGCCCGATCTGTCGGCCGAGTTGAAGGGGAAGTGCCGGCTGAATCCCAAGCGCAGGCCGAAGAGCATTGACTTCGTTCTGCTTGACACCTCGTTCCCCCTCCGCGAGTGGAAAGGACGGACAACGCCCGGCATATACGAACTGGAAGGTGGCAGCCTCCGCCTCTGTCTCCCCGAGTCCTGCGACGAGAGGCGTCCAACGTGCTTCGAGGCTGGGGGAGACAACTGGGTGTATACGTTCAGGCGGAAGGGCCACTAACTGCCACGAGCAACCTCCGTTGCGCCGGTGTTTTCCATTCAGTGAGCGATGCCCCATTTGAACCGTCGAAAGAGTAGTACCTGACGTGGATTACGGCAAACGCGCAAATCACTCCTGTTCCAGGTCGGAGCAATTTGAACTCGGCTCAACGTGTGAAGAGAGCCGGGAATTCAAGCAAGAAGCCCTTCCCCCTGTTGGCCGAAGGGCTCCTTTTGAAAAACAGTCGGGGCGACAAGATTTGAACCAACCCCCCCCGTGGGTTTTTGCCCAGTAGCTTCGCGAGTTTCACTAAAAGAGGCTTCGCCATCCTTGAACGTGAGAGCTACTGTTGGAGGGGATTTGGAGAAAAGAAAAAAGGGACATTGTAGATTGGTGCTTGCCATTTCGCCGTGTCGCGACAAAATCGGCTTTCAGGCCACGCGGGGGCGAAGAAAGGTGGCAGATTGCGCAACTCTTGGCGCCAGCCTAGATTGAAGAGTAATTGCTCCGTTCCCCCCTTTCAACTTATCTGCCCCAAATGCTTTCCATTTCTTTCCACAGGGGGTCAGGCGAAATGGAGAGAACCAAATCGGAGGGGCTTTTCGGCCGGGACCGCCTAGCCAATTGAGGGGCGAGTCGGAAACGAATTCGTTTCAAGCCGAATGATGGTCGGCCTATAAAGAAGAAGCAGAAAGTGTCGACGAGGCGCTCAGGACAGGTTGGTCTCCAAGCAAAGATAGGGGGCTCAGCCTGTACACTTTGTGGCAAGGCCCGTTGACCTTGTAGCTCAAGTGACGACCCTGTGGTCCACCTCCCCGACCCTGTGGATCAGGTTTTGTCCTTGTGGACCAACAAAACGGGTCTCAAAGGTGGGTTTGGCGGTAAGCGCAGTTGCGCCCTTTGGAGGTCAGGAAGCCTCGTCCTTTTACAGCTGGACCCTCTGAATCACCACTTTGACCCTGAGGGTCAGGTACCGACCCTCTGGGTCAGCAGCAATTGAGCCAGAGGGTGATCAATTATTGAACACCCCCAAATGCTTTCCATTTCTTTCCACGGGGGGTCAGGCGAAATGGAGAGAACCAAATGGTTGCGTTTACCAGCCGGGGGGTGTGTGAGGGGGTGGGGAAACGGTCATTCGTAAGACCTAACCGGGGGATCTCTTCCCTCCGCCATTCTTTACGAGATCACAATCGCGCACCTTCCTCGGCGAGTGAAACACCGGGAATTATCCCTTATTCAGTGGCTCCGACCCCAAGAGCCTCATAAATAAGGGATTATGGAGACTTCTTTTTACTATGTGGGCCTGGATGTCGGCGGCTCCACTATGAAAGGCGGCGTCGTCGATGAATCGGGCCGGCCGCTTAGTTCGATCAGCCTGCCAACGGAAGCCTACAAAGGGCAGGAATTTGGCCTTGAGCGAATGTGCGAAACGATTCAGGCTGCCGTGAAATCGGCCGGCCTACAGATCAATCAGATTTCCGCCATCGGCGTGGCAACGCCCGGGACCATGGATATTCCTGGCGGCATTATCCTCGATCCCCCTAATCTCAGACCGTGGCAGAACATGCCCGTAAGGGAGCCGATCCAAGAGCGCTTCAAAGTGCCAACGGCGTTTCAAAACGACGCCAATGCCGCCGCGATGGGCGAATTCTGGGTCGGGGCGGGCAAGGATCTCCATAGCCTGGTGCTTTACACGCTCGGCACGGGAGTCGGCGGCGGCATCATCCTAGGTGGCGAGGTGGTGCAAGGCGAGCACAGCCATGGGGCCGAGTTGGGCCACGTCAGAATCGAAATGAGCAATCCGCGCCGGTGTGGTTGCGGCCGCATGGGCTGCCTGGAAGCGTACGCCAGCGCGACCGCCGTGTTGAAGCGAACCAGGGAGGCGCTCGCTCAGGATGGCAAGTCACGCCTGAAAAGCGACAGGGATTTTACCGCCAAGGATGTATTTGACGCGGCCGCCCTGGGCGACGCCCTGGCGGAGAAAATCGTTGAGGAGACGGCCTTTTACTTGGCGGTCGGCACGGTCAACATGATGCACACGATCGACCCCGACGTAGTCGCCTTTGCGGGCGGCATGATTGCAGCCGGTGACGGCTTCCTGCAGCGAATCCGGCGTCATGTGCTGGAAATGGCATTTCCCGTCCCGGCTGCGAAGACAAAAATTCTCTACGCCAAGCTGGGAAGTGATGCCGGCTTTATTGGCGCGGCAGCGTGCGGAAGGCAGACCTATTTGAAACTGTTAAAGCGCAAGGATCCGGCCTAAGCCATTAAAGTACCCCGCCACACCCTGGCGGATTCCGCTGCGGAGCGGCCGCCTGCTTTGGCTTTCGGCCTCAGAGCGCGAGACAAACCTACGCGAGGAAAGCCGAATTAAGAAAGGGGCGGCTAAGCCAGGATTTTCTCAATGACCTTGCCTGCCACATCGGTCAGCCGCTCATCACGGGCATTGTGAAGAAACGTCAGTTTCTCATGATCCAGGCCCAGCAGATGAAGAATAGTGGCATGGAAGTCATTAACGGAGATTTTTTCTTTGACGGCCCTCAAACCGAATTCATCCGTTTCGCCGATAGCTTGGCCGCCCTTGACGCCGCCGCCGGCCATCCACATGGTGTAACCCAGCGGATTGTGATCGCGTCCCTTGCCTCCCTGCGACATTGGCGTTCGGCCGAACTCGCTTGCCCAGACCACGAGCGTGCTGTCCAATAGGCGCCGATCCTTCAAGTCTTTTAGCAACGCGGCGACGGGCTGATCAACCAGACCACACATTTTCTCGTGGTTGCCGTTGATATCGTCATGGGCGTCCCACTGAACGGAGACCGGACCGCCCCCGGAATAGAGTTGGACGAAGCGGACGCCGCGCTCGACTAGCCGGCGAGCCAGCAAGCAGCGCGTGCCAAACTCGGCGGTGCGCTTATCCTCCAGTCCATACGCCCGCTTGGTAGCCGCGTTCTCTTTGGCCAGGTCGACCGCCTCCGGGGCATGTTGCTGCATGCGAAAGGCCAGTTCATAGCTGGCGATGCGGGCGGACAATTCCGTGTCCTCGGAGTCCAGGTTGGCTTCATTCATTTTGCGCAAAAAGTCGAGCGTGCGCCGTTGTTGCTCCTGGGTCACACCGGCAGGCGGCTTGAGGTTCAGAATGGGATTGGCGCCCTTGCGTAGCATCGTTCCCTGATAGACCGCGGGAAGAAACCCCGATCCCCAGCACGGTGCGCCGCCCTCGGGTGTGCCCTCCGGTTGGATCATGACACAGTAGGCGGGCAAGTCATCGCTGACACTGCCAAGGCCGTAGGTCACCCAAGATCCTAGACTGGGCCAACCCATGAGCGTCCGGCCGCTGTGCAATTCATACATTGCTGGGGCGTGGACCGTGCTTGTGCACCAGCATGATCGCAAGAAAGCAATGTCATCGACGCAGGAGGCAAGATGGGGCATCAAATCGGAAATATCGAGGCCGCTCTTGCCGTGTTTTTTGAACTTGCGCGTGCTGCCCAGAAGAGGCGTATCGCCCTTGGTGAACTGACTGACCGGTTTGCCGAAGCTTTCGGGCAACGGTTTACCGTGCTGCTTAATGAGTTCCGGTTTTGGATCGAACAAATCGACCTGGCTCGGCCCACCCACCATAAACAGAAAGATGACAGACTTGGCTTTGGCTTCAAAATGAGGTGTTTTGGCGGCCAGCGGATTGACCAATGGCTTTTTACCTGAAACGTCCGCCGCGATACCCTCCTTGGTGAGAAGCCACGAAAGCGCGATCCCTCCCAAACCGCCGCCGGCGCGAAAGAGGAAATCACGGCGCGTTTTACCCACCGGAATATGATATCCAGACAAATCGCTTAAGCTTTTCATAGCCCCAGCCTACCGGCCTATTGGAGGCACCGCAACCGACCAACGATTCACTTCTTGCTTTTCATCGCCTTCTGCACCGAAACGGCCAAATCCGCTGGGCTGTCCGCGACAACTATTCCCGCAGCGCGTAGAGCCGTGATCTTTTCCTTGGCAGTGCCGCTGCCGCCGCTGATGATGGCGCCGGCATGACCCATGCGCTTGCCGGGCGGCGCTGTCTGCCCGGCAATAAAGGCGGCCACCGGCTTGGTGACGTGCTTCTGAATATACTCAGCGGCCCGCTCCTCTGCTGTGCCGCCGATTTCGCCCATCATCAAGATGGCCTCCGTTTTTGGATCAGCCTGGAATAATTCAAGCAGGTCGATAAAAGAAGTGCCTGTAATAGGGTCACCGCCGATGCCAATGCATGTCGATTGTCCCAGTCCCAGGCTCGTCAATTGGTGAACACCTTCATAGGTCAGAGTTCCGCTTCGACTGATGACGCCAACCGTACCCGGCTTATGAATATAGCCAGGCATGATGCCGATCTTACACTGGCCGGGAGTGATGATGCCGGGACAATTTGGTCCAATCAAGCGGGACTCCGGCCGCTCCTTGATGAAGCGCATGGCCTTGGCCATATCCAATACCGGAATGCCTTCCGTGATGGCTACGATAACCGCAATGCCGGCATCGGTGGCCTCCATGATAGCGTCAGCCGCCGCGGGAGGCGGCACGAAGATCATGGTTGCGTCTGCGCCGGTCTTGCGAACCGCCTCGGCGACGCTGTTAAAGAGCGCGAAACCTTCTTTCGTCGTGCCGCCCTTTCCGGGGACTACGCCGCCGACAACTTGCGTGCCATACTCACGGCACTGAATGGCGTGAAACGTACCGGCTTTGCCCAGACCCTGGCAAATCACTCTGGTGTTCTTATCAACGAGGATGCTCATTTTGAATTAGTCCATGGTCCTCTGGAATCATGATTTCAGGACAAGACCGGCCGAGCGACAGTCAAGTCATTTCGCCGCCGCAACCACTTTCTTTGCCGCCTCTGTCAGTCCATTGGCGGTAGCGATATTCAAGCCGCTCTCGGCAAGCAGCTTTTTGCCCTGCTCGACGTTCGTGCCTTCTAGTCGAACAACCAGAGGCACATGGAACCCGACTTCCTTGAAAGCAGCAAGGATGGCGGCAGCGATGGTGTCGCATTTCATGATGCCGCCGAAAATATTAACCAGAACCGCTTTCACATGTGGGTCGCCAAGGAGGATGCGAAATGCTTCCGTCACCTGGTCCTTATTGGCCCCACCGCCCACATCGAGAAAGTTGGCCGGCTCTCCGCCATGATACTTGATGATATCCATCGTACTCATTGCTAGCCCGGCACCGTTGACCAGGCAGCCGATGTTGCCGTCGAGTTGGATGAAACTGAGACCGGTCCGCGCCGCTCGCAATTCGGCCGGATTCTCCTCGCTTTCATCGCGCAATTTCTCAATGTCGGGATGGCGGAAGAGGGCATTGTCATCGAACGTCATCTTAGCATCGAGGGCCAGCACTTCCCCTTTGAGCGTCACGACGACGGGATTGATTTCGGCCAAGTTTCCATCCTTTTCGAGAAAGACCTTGGCGAGGGCCGCCATCAGGCCTTCTGCCTTTGGGGCCTGATCGGCGGGGAATTCAAGGTCGTAAGCCAAGCGGCGAGCCTGGCAAGGGTGTAACCCGGCATCAGGATCGACCGTGGCCTTCAGGATCTTCTCAGGACTGCGGGCAGCAACCTCTTCTATTTCGACCCCACCTTCCGCGCAAGCCATGAGGACGGGCTTGCCGATAGCCCGATCTACGACTATTCCCAGGTAAACTTCGCGGGCGATATCGGCGGCTTCTTGCACAAGAATCTTGCTAACCCGTTGACCGGCTTCTCCCGTTTGCTTGGTTACAAGGGGATACTTGAGCATGACCTCGGCGACGGCGCCTACTTCCTCGCGGGTCTTGATGAATTTGACGCCGCCCCAATCCTTGCCGGCATCTTTGAATCGCCCTTTGCCACGTCCGCCCGCGTGAACCTGCGCTTTGAGAACAACCGGCCCTCCCATCAGATCAAAGGCCTTTTGAGCATCGGCTGGCGAGGTGGCGACGATGCCGCGCGGGACCGCCGCTCCGGAGGCCGCTAAGAGTTCTTTAGCCTGATATTCGTGAATCTTCATTGGGATTTCCTTATTGAAAACCGACTGGGCATTCCGGCTTTTATATGACCCTTAGCGACAAGCGTATAAAGCTTTATGGGCCAAATCCGTGATTGGCATGACCGTTTTTTCCATTGGTAACGATAACAAGTGCGCGTTAGGCTTAATCAGCAACATGCTCGAAACCACAAAACTTCTACGAGACCTTGTCGCCCTACCCAGCGTCAACCCGATGGGCCGCCAATTACAAGGCCCGGAAGTCTTTGAATACCGCGTAACGGCATACTTGGAACAATTCTTCCGCCAACTGGGCGTTCGCTTCGAGCGGCAATCAATTGCGCCTATGCGAGACAATATCGTCGCACGATTTGAACCGCCCGGCTCGCGTCCTACGTTTGTTTTCGAAGCCCATCAGGACACGGTGCCGACCGACCATATGACAATCGACCCCTTCGCGGCCACCATACAAGACGGAAAACTCTACGGCCGGGGCGCTTGCGACATCAAAGGAGGAATGGCGGCGATGCTGGCGGCGTTCGCCCGCTTGGTCCGGGAGAAACCAAAGAACGCCGCCAATGTGATCATTGCCTGCACGGTCGACGAGGAACACACCTTTCTCGGAGTTCAGGGGCTGGTAGAAAATGGCTTCGTGGCCGACGGCGCCATCGTGGCCGAGCCGACTAACCTCCGGATCGTGCACACACATAAAGGGGCCGCGCGCTGGCACGTTGAGACTTCCGGTCGAGCCTGCCACAGTTCCAGCCCGGAAAAAGGCATCAATGCCATCTACCGAATGGGCCAGATTCTTCCTGCAATTGAGCGCTTTTCGGAAAAACTACGTACTGGCCAGCAGGACCCGTACCTGGGCCCGGCCACATTAAGCGTCGGTCGGATTGAAGGCGGCACTAGCGTTAACACAGTCCCGGATTCCTGTCGCATTGAAATCGACCGGCGCCTGATCCCCGGAGAACAAACAAAAAAGGCCCTGGAGGAGTTCGAGAGATTCCTTCGCCGGGAAACAGGAAATAAAATCGACTTCCATTGCTCGGAGCCCTGGATCAGCTTGCCCCCTTTGGACGCCGCGGGGCCAACTGGAAAACAAGAGATGATAGAAAGACTCAAAGGCGTGCTAAAACGAAATCACGCTAGCCAGGAAGTGATTGCCGTGCCATATGGGACGGATGCTTCGACGTTGGCCGGAGCCGGAATACCTGCCGTGGTCTTTGGGCCGGGGGACATTGCCAAAGCCCATACTTGCGATGAATTCGTCGAACTTGATGAAGTGGAAAAGGCTAGTGAAATACTTTTTCAATTCGCTTCTTTTTGATCGGAAGGGTTTCGAGACGGTAAGGCGGCCAGGCTGATCCTGTGACCCTGTGGATCAACTTGTGCGGACCCAGAGGGTCGGTACCTGACCCTCAGGGTCAAAGGGGTGGTCCAGAGGGTCCAGCTGTAAAAGCATGAGCCCGTCTGACCCCCAAAGAGCGCAATTGCGCGTAACGCCAATCCCACCCTGGAGACGCGTTTTGTTAGTCTTTGCTTGGTCCACAGGGCCGAAAGCTAGTCCACAGGGTGGTCAATTGGTCCACAGGGCGGGTCATTTGGACCACAGTAGAGAGTCCCGCATCCGGTGAGTAGCCGTGCAATTAGAATAGCCCAAACCTACTGTTCCTAAAGTTCAGGAGAAAAAAAGTGAGCATTGTACGCATCGGTCTTTCAGAAACCGACAAATTCGCTGACGGCTATGACGCGATCTTTGGGAAAAAAAGAAAAAAGGTTGCCAAGGCCCCGAAGAATGAATCCAAAACCGGAAAAAGAAAGGCGAGTAAAAAGACAACCAAGAAGAAGTGACGCTGCCAAGCAGGTTACCCGACAAATCTATGTGGACAGGTTAGGTTCGCAATTGGTGAATCAACGCGAAAGATTAGCAAAGGTTTTCAATTCGAGGATGGATCAGGCAGCTGGGACAAGTTCGCGCCAAAGCGTTGCTTGGTTGGATCGGACAGCCGGAAATTGCTTTGACTAGCCCTCTCCAAGGCTTCGGAAGACGGAGGATTTTGAAACGTGACTTTCTCCTGTTTTTGTTCGTTCTCTCCGTAGGTCCTTATCCATTTATCCCAAGTGAAAGGCACGGGCATATTGTTCGGGGGCATTTCGTCGCCGGTAGACTGCAAATCGAGGATCTGGGTGAAATTACCGTACAGGTTATTCTTGCCGTCCCATTTAATTTGGCTCTTGATCTTCTCTTCGCCGATATCCATGCCTTCCAAATGAACCATCGTCTTATTGCTCGCCGAAACCAACAAGCAATCCGCCACCGACGAGCAATTGATAGGAATCAGGCCCTTGGCGTCCCTTCCGCCTTTCAAGCGCACGAGGTACCCCTTGAGGTATGCGGTTACATTGGTCAGCTTGACCTGGATCTCCGACGGGCCGGAGACGGCCATTTCATCCCGGCTGGCTTCCATGGAAAGGAACGACCCCGATAAGGCGACCAGGCTGTTGGTGGCTTCTAGATCGAAGGGCCGGTTTGCAGCGGACCACACCAGGTCGCCGTCGCCTCGAATGAAACAGTCTTCGAATCTCAAGCGAGGCATCTGATCGGGTACGGCACCGGCTGTTTTATCAGTCTTCATCAAGCCGTTTGTGTCCGCAATGCGAACCACCGCCAAGGACGCGTTTTTGGAATCATCCAGCGTTATGGCGCATCCCTTGAACGAGCACGATCCTTCTCCGGTTATTCGGACAAGGGCTTGCATCTCGCGTGAAGAACTGTCTCCCGTCCTCAATGACTTGCTTGCTCTTGGCGTGAGCAGAAACTCCAGGCCTTCAAGGTTTAATTTGCCGTCTTGAAGAGTAAAGAGTGCGACATCCGCATCGGATGCCTCACCGAGTATAAGAACAGGCTTATAAGTCCGGTCGGCGGGTTTGATCGTCAGCTCGGTCGAGGAACCCTTTTCTAGACGGACGGGCGTGACCCTCATCGGCCCGTTCATCTTAATGAGGATGATGTCACCCGGCTTGGCTTCATCCAATGCTGCATTCAACGTTTGATAAATGCCGCTTCCGCTTTGGGAACCCGAAGGGTCAACCACTAACGGCTTGCGGGCTTGAAGTGGAGACTTGGAATAATCACCCGCATTGGGCAAAGGTTTGCCATACGTCGATCCCCAGGTGCACTTATTGGCTCCGACTAATCTTCGCGCAGGATCATCGCTTTGCCTCAATTCCGCCATGTCGGTGCGCGCCCGAAAAGCTCGCTTCAACAGGCTGTCTTCGCTGGTGATCACAAGGGGATCCGAGGCGTTCCAAGGGTTCGGGATGACGACTCTCGAATCGTCTTTCGCCGGCACTTTCTCCTCGGCCTTAAAGTCATCAAGACTGGTAATCAATTGACCGTCTCGCACCCCAAAGGCATCCAGATTATGGTAGCAATTGTCGTTTCCTTCGAATGGAATTGCCTCGTTGCCGGTCTGCCGAATAAGAACTGCTCCTTTAGCCGAGGAAGCCAAGGCGGATTCATTTCGCTCTTGCAAATTCGAAAAGAGAGAATGATTGATTGTAAACTTTTGGCACGAGGCGCCGCGATCAAGAGCCAGCGCAGTCCAAGGTCCCAGCGCCATTGCCGAGCAACTTGTCAACTGGACCGCGGACGGATCTTTTTCGCAGCGGAAGAGGGTTTCATAAGGGCCAAATGCACATTCGCTTACTGTTACGCTAGCCGGGGCTGCCAGCGAAACAGCTTCGTGGCCCCTGGGAAGACCTTTTACGTCATGAGGAGCATCAATAAAGTCCGGTCCCGCAGTGAATGTCCGAATAGCGTCATGACTACTTGGTACTGCTCCAAAGTAACACTCCGCAAGTCTAAGGAGGGGCTTTTCCGCGGCATCCGGTTGAGCCTCGACAACAATCGAGCTAAGCCGACCCGTTTCCCGAAAAAGGGGCCCCGATTGGAAAAAGGAGCAATCCCTAACCGTTGCTTCCTTGTTTGGCCGCAAAAGAAGAGGCGTCATGGCAATATCCGCGCCGCAGGCGTCCACCCGAAAGCGAAGTCCTTCGATCCTGGCTGTTTCGCATTCGATTGTCAGAGCGGCTGCCCAGGCGGACTTGCTCGGCTTTAGCCATCCTGCATAGGTCAAGGTGATGGTAGGTCGTTGACTCTCGAACCTGGGACGGATAACGATATTGTCCGCTCGAAACAGCAGGCCGACAGCATGGCTGCCGTCGTCATAAGTAGATTCTTTGTTGACCTGGATCTCTACATCGCGTGCCAGAACGATTTCCATTTTCTGGACGCCTTGATTCTTAATCAAGAACCGGCGGAGCGATTCTCCAGTTGGCTCATTTTCGTCATAGGTGGCCGTATCCAGCTGATCTTGATCCAGCGGCTTGGCTTTCACCAGGCCCTTATCGGTATTTATGGGTCTGGCGATGTCTTTTGCAACGGCAACAGGTGTTTTTTCTTCCGTCACAACGTTAGGACGCCACGGATTTTGCGGCGTAGTGTTCCCGTCCCAAGGAATTTGACCCAAAAGTATTACCAGGCCTACGACCGCTGCGATGGCAGCAACGACCAGCACGACGGGCCGGCTGCGCGGAGATTTGGGCATAGGAGGGTCGACAAACATGATTTGCCGCATGTTGTTGGGGCTTGCTCCGAAGTTTTGGGAAACCAATATCAGGTGTTGAACCAGATGTTCACAACTTTGGTAACGGTCTTCGGGATTTTTGGCGATCATTCGGGAGAGCAGCGCCGCGACATCATCTGGTATGTCTGAATTCAGTTGGCGGGGATCCAAAGGAGCGACATGCTGATGATGGTGCAACTTCCTCGCGGCCGTCCCGTCCGGGACAGGCGGCTGGCCTGTCAAGAGATGATAGAACGTACAACCAAGGGAGTAGATATCGCTGCGAATATCCGCATCGCGCGGTTCCAGTGCCTGCTCGGGCGAGATGTAATCAAAGGTGCCCAGGGTAACGCCCGATTGGGTTAGTCCCGGATCCTGCTGGGGTCCCAGGCTCCGCGCGAGGCCCATGTCGACCAATTTGGCCCGGCCAGTAGGCGTGATGATGATATTGGAAGGCTTGATGTCCCGGTGGACAACTCCTCTGGCGGCCGCATGAGCCAAGCCCGCGGCGATTTGCAGGATATAGTGGACCGACTCGGCCACGGGCAGCCGGCCGTGTCTCTCGAGAAGAGTCCGCAAATCCTCCCCTTCGACATACTCAAATGCGATAAAGTGCAGGTTTTGGTCTTCTCCGCAGAAAAAGACCCGCGCGATGTTTTCATGGTCCAATTTCGCGGCACTGCGGGCTTCCTGGTGAAAACGCCGAACATTCTCTGGATCGACTGCCATTTCGGGGGGAAGGATTTTAAGCGCGACGATGCGATCGAGTTGCGTATCGGTCGCCAGCATGACTGCCGCCATGCCTCCAACACCGAGCGGTTCGATCAACTGGAAGTGAGCCAGTTTTCGGCCGCGCAGGACCCCCGCCAGGACATTCTCGGTGGAAACGGGCCTTGGGGAACCCTTGGAAATGGCCGTTGGCGTATCGTCGGAAAGTTCTAAGGATAAAGAACTTAGATTGGCGTTGTTACCGGCCGATGGCAACGAATTGTCAGATGGCGCTCCCGCGCTAGCTTCTTGGGGCACAGCTTGAGCATCAGAGTTTCCCAACGTGCGCTCCGGGGGGGCTACATCGGTTCGTTGCTCAGACATGGAAGCCGATAACGGGCGCCAAACCCGCCCCTCCTTGGTGAATGGTCTGGCCTGTGCCGTTTCGAGCGGCAAATGGCGACATAACTTGGTCCCCGGACGCTGGTTGCCGAGGCAGAAATCGAACCATTCCCCAAAGTAAGACGAGATGGGTTAGGGCACCATGGGGAAATTCCATCGCCGGATTATAGAAAGAGTATAGTCCGCGATTCCCTAGACTGTCAATTGTTCACCCCCCGAAAAGGACTTCACGAGGAGCTTCCATGGATTTACAGGCGATTGATGAGGGAGCCTCCTTTGCGCTTCATGGCATTCATAAAGACGGCCTCAATCAGCTCATGGAGGCTGCGACGCACCTGGGAGACCGCACGGTAGTAATTGGAGTGGCTCTTGGAGGTGTAATAGCCCTTGCCCTGGCTCGAAAGTATGGATCGGCTAGCATTATTCTGGTAATTGCCGTGGCGTCGGCCATTTTCATAGCAACAATTGAGACAGTCACACTTCTAGGGCATGGTAATGCAGCGATTGGAGTACCTGTGTTGGGTGGTTTAGGTTTTGCCGTGGTGCGCCAGTCCCGATCGGCCTTTATCCTTATTATGACCGCCGCGGCAATGTTGGGCCTTTCCGAAGGAACGAAGGAATTGGTTCATCGTAAACGACCGGATTTGCCCAACCCTGTCGTTGCGGTGCCTCATACCTTTAGTTTTCCAAGCGGCCATTCACTTGGTTCCGCGGCGATTTATATGAGCCTGGCGCTTTTGGTGGCCAGACGCCTTTCCAGCCGGTCGCTAGGTTACAGCCTCATTGCAGTAGCGTTTCTCCTTTCGGTCCTGATCGGCTTCACCCGTATGTATCTATGTGTTCATTGGTTTAGCGATGTTTTAGCCGGATGGTCGGCGGGCTTCGGATTGGCGGCGCTATCACGTTGGCTGGACGAAAGATGGAACCCCTAAGTGGCTGCCACAGAACTTTTAGCCTGAAGAATCGAAACTTAGCAATTACTGTTCCCTCAGGGTCGTTGCGGTGACCAAGAAAGGAATTTGCTTTTTACTGGCATCCTAACTTCCGCCTTCTCACAATGTAAAGTATGCAAGATTAGCTGCCTCCCACCTTCAAGGACTTGCATGATGAGTCTCTCCCGCCTTTCCTTGGTTTTATCCGTTTTTCTTGTCCAGACCGCGATGCCTGCTTCCGCCCAGCAAACGACCGTTCCGGGCAAGCCGAACGACATGCTGCCCCTGACTAAACTGTCGCCCGCTAAGCCTCAACCCCGGTTGTGCCTACTTTCCTACCGCATCAGCGCTGCGTCGCCGGAATGCCAGGCGTACTTTAACCAGGGGCTGGCTTACTTTTACTCTTATGTATACCTGGAAGCGGCCCGCTCGTTCGAGACCGCTACACGATACGACCCGAATTGCGCGATTGCCTATTGGGGCCTGAGTCGAGCGCAGGATAATCCCAATAGTCGGGGCGATGCCAATGTCAGCTTGAAGAAAGCCCAGGAGCTTTTGCCACACGCCAATGACCGTGAAAAGCTGCTCATCACCGCCCGCCTTCAGGAAAAGGGCATGCTCCCGGGCGTAGGGCCAGGCGACCGGAAGAAGCAGGCGTTCAAATCCTTGGATGAGCTGCTCACGCTCTATGATGACGATGAGGAAGGCTGGTTTTACAGAGCGAAGCTGACTCAGTCAAACGATGGCATGGCCTCGATCCCGTATTACAAAGCTCTCTTGCGCATCAACCCTCTGCATCCCGGCGCCAACCACGAATTGGTCCATTTCTATGAGACCATTCAACGCCCCGCATTAGGCTGGAAGTATGCCGAGAAATACATCGAGTCCTCGCCGGGAATACCTCATCCCTTTCATATGCAGGCCCACCTGGCTACCCGGTTGGGCAAATGGGACAGGACCTGTGATCGCTCGACCCACGCCATTGAGTTGGAGCGGGCCTACCACAAGGACATGAACGTCAAGCCGGGCGATGATTACCAATATGGCCATCACCTGGAAATCCTGACTCTTTCACTTATTCACGACGGCCGTTTTCGCGAGGCACGAGCCATCAAGCAGGAAGCCTGGGAGGACGGCATCCGGCATTGGCAGCCCTGGTTCCGCCTCCACCTGGCCGAGCGCGATTGGGAGGAGGCGTTGAAAGCCGTCGCTGAGATACGGAAGTCCGACAAGATAACGGGCAGCTATCTGGCCGCTCTGGCTTATCTCAAAATGGGGGACCCAAGTCGGGCAGCCCCTGAGGTTGAAGTTTTGGATCAAGCCTACGCCGCGAGCAAGACCAACAAAGAACTGGAATACCGCCTTTGGGAAGCGCAGGGGCTATTGCTTTGTGAAGCCGGGGGCGTCGAGGCCGGTTTGAAACTCTTGACACGCGCCGTTGAAGCGTCCAAGAATGACTTCCACCACCATTCCTGGGGCAACGGCGCTTACTACATGGAGGAATGGGGCACGGCGGCTCTGCGCGGCGGCAAAGCTGACGTGGCCGAGGAGGCATTCTTGGAAGCCCTCGCTCATGACCCGGGTAGCGTGCGGGCCGCCTTGGGACTACAGGTCCTTTGCGAGCGCCAGGGCCGTGACGACGAGGCCCGGCGCTATGGCGAACTAGCACGCCGCTGTTGGCGCCGAGCGGAAGTCCAAACCCTCGAAAATGAACTGGCCTGCCTTCGTAAAGCTGAGTTCTTCACGAATTCAAAACCCGCGTCGGGCCAAGCAGTTGCAGCGCCTGCGATAAACATCAAGTAAGGAGCGTTGACCGTCGTGCGTAAGTCTCACTTTTTCGTACAACTGGGAGTCCTGTCGGCTTCGCTTGCCGCTGGTCTTATCAGGGCTGACGACCCGTGTGTCTCCGGCCTGGGCGCGGGCAAGAAGCCGGGTCCCTACTCCTTTCTCGTGGCCACCGGACCACAACGCGGCCAATCAACCTGCTACATCTGCGAGACCGGCGAACGCCCGGCCGTTGTTGTGTTTGCCCGAACGCCAGACGATTCGCTCGGCAAGCTGGTCAACGCCCTCGACAAGTCCGTGAGCGACCACAAGGCCGCCGACCTGCGCGGCTGGGTCACTTTCCTGAGCGATGGCGCCGAGGGCCTTGAGGATAAGGTCGTGAAATGGGGACGCGACCATGCCATTCGCACCATGCCGCTCGGCATCTTCGAAGACGCGGATGGACCCCCCAGCTATAAACTGGCCCGCGATGCCGATGTCACGGTGCTTCTTTTCACCAAGCACAAGGTGGTCGCCAACTTCGCCTTCCGCGCCGGTGAACTCAATGGCGAACGGGTGAAGGACGTCATGAAAGCTGTGCCGGACCTTCTCCCAAAAAAGTAAATTGGTCGAGTAAGAAGGTGTCCATTTCGTTTCATTTCACGCAGACACCCGGTTTGACGTAAGTCCTTGGTATCAAACACGTGAACGAAATGAAACGAAATCTCTCTCATTGACCGTGAAACGAAATAGGGACTCTTACTTTCCCGATCAACATGATGACCTTTCCGCCGTCTGTATGGCCAAGCCGCAAAAAGGGCGGAAGGAGTTAGCATACTCCTTCCGCCCTTTTTTCATTCACCGAAAGCGTCAAGGCTTGGCAAAGACGCTGTCCTCAATCTTCTCCAGTAGCTTCATTTCGGTCACTTCCCCTTCGACGAACTTTTTGCCGTCCCGATTGATGAAGATCTTATAGGGCCTTTTGACGCCCTCGACATCCTTGAAATCTTCGTAGATCGACTCCTGCGCCTGTTCCGTGCCGCCGGCCATGGGGTCCTTGACCCGGGATTCTAACTTAATCAAGTAACCGCTTTTCTTGTCGAAGAACAGGTTAACATCGCGATGATCCTTGTGCGCAACTTTGATGCCCACGGCCTCCTTATCACCCACTTTGGAGTCGCCCAGGGGCGAAAGCTTGAATTCCTTTTCCTTTAGCGGATACAGGTCCCCGACCCAGGAAGCATATAGCTCCTCCTTGGCCTCCGCTACGGTGTCCTTTTCGGCGTCCATGGTCTGACCGTTGATCGACACCCAGCCCTTGTCGCCGTTAAAGATTTGAATGTAAGTGAATTTCGTTCCGTTCACATCGCCAGTGATTTCATTGCGTGATTTATCAGGGGCTTGAACATTCCATTCGCCGGTGTATTCGATGCCTTCGCCCATGCCATAAAACTTGCCTTTCATCTTCATGTTGAGCGACTTGAGCTTGGCGAGCTTGGCGGCGCCGTGGGCCTTAATGGCTTTATCAATGACCGCCTTGACGTCCGCCTGATCGTCGGCCTTGAGCGAGGGAGACGCGATCGAGAAAACGCCTGCTGCCAGAATCAAGGAAAGGGTGCTTCGCATGGTGAACCTCCTGATTGGATTGGGCACAAGAGCTAACTGAGACTGGTCCGGTTAATGTACAAATCAATTCGCGGCGAACCACGGGGGATTTGACGAAAATGAAAAAGGAGAGAGGGCCGCGGTCAAACCCCGGCCCTCTCTCCTTCACGTCGCCTTCAGTGACTCAGTTGCCCAACGGCGGCTTGGCCACGGGATTGGTGGATTTGCCAAGACTATTGCGAAGCTCTTGCTCCGCCGCCTGGCGATAGTCATTGTCATTGTCCAGCTTCTTTAGGTAGAGCTTGGGATTAGCCTTCTTATGAAGCTCATCGAAGACTTTCGTAATCTCAATTACGATTTTTTTCTCAATTACTTCCTTTTCGAGGTTCGAGCGAACATCCTCGAGTCGCTTGGTTTTGTCGGCAGGAATCCGACCAAGGCACTTGACAACGACAATGCCCTCCGGCGTCTCCCTAACAGGACTTACTTCGCCTTTTTCTAAGCTAAAGATCATTTGCTCCAGACTTTCGTCTCCCGTAGTGTGACGAGCAATCGGGTCTAGTTGACCACCCACGCGAGCCAGGGGGGCGCTTGCCTGCGTTCGGGCACGCTTATCAAATTCATTGGGATCTTTCCGCAGAGAATCCCAGAGGTTCAAGGCGATCTGCTTTTCGCTCTTGGGCCACATTATCATTTGGCATCGAACCCGCTCACCGTAGTAGGCCTCGTAAGCCTTCGCCAGATCGTCAGCGGTGACTGTGACGCGATCCTGCGCAAGCTTCTTCATCTGCACTTTGGGCCGAATTACATCCTCGCGCCATTCGTAAAGCGACTTGTGGTATTTCTTCAAGAGATTATCTACGAACTGCTTCTTGTCCATGTTGAGCGACTTTAAATCATCGACCAGGACTGAATCAATTTCGGATTCCGTCACGTCGATGCCTTTTTCTTGACAGGCCTTGTCGATGATGCGCTTGTTGACGAGCATTTCCAAGCGCTCAGCCCCGAAGCGGACGATAAGATATTCCCCAAGCTCCTCGCGCGTGACCACCTCACTATCGCCGATCCAGGCCACGGCCCGGCGGCAGTATTCGCTGTCGCCTGTCGATTTGTAAAGCGGGGGAGGCATGGGCTCGATCGCTTTTTCATGAACCACATCCGGCGGCTTGGCGACCGCCTCGGCCGGCGAAAACAGCCGGCCAAAACAAAACGCCCCACCGACCAAACCCGCCAAGCCAACGCCCATAACCAGCTTTCGCCAATTTAGCTGCCTGGAAAGGCCCTGCTTGGTAGTGCCCATGCTTTCTTCTCTCCCTCGGTTATCATTCCGGGACTCGATATGGTTCTTGGGCGGCTAGGTATAGCGATTGGGATTGTGGGCTGCAAGTCCAGGAACGGCGACAAGACACGGTATTTGAGCGACAGTGCTTGTCACGGTGTCGCCGGTTCATTCAATCCGAAAATCACCTGATAGACCGGCCGCAACAACGGCGGAATGCTGTTTTGCAAATGAGCCTTGCGCGATTGCCCCACATAGATTTGATCGGAAGGCTGAAGGACGACATCGGACGATTCATCATGTCGTTTCAGAATCGCACCAAGCTTGACACGAAATAGCTCCGGGGCTTTGCCGTCGGCGACATGGGAGCGGATGACATGAATGTCGCCGTCGGCAGCACCGGACGTGATGCCGCCGACACGGCGCAGCAGGCTGACCACGGTTTCCGGCCCTTCATAGGGAACGGGCCGATTCAAGCCGTTAACCTGGCCGTAGAGGTAAATGTGCTGGCTCTTAAACTCGGCCACGCGCACGTGAACCTTGCCGGCCGGAAGATGCAGACACTCTTCCAGACCGCGAGCGATTCGTTCGACCGGCTGTCCTTCCACGCGAACGCATTGGGAAGGCCCACAGTCGATTCGGCCATCGAGCCCTACGGGGAAACGCCAGCTTCCCGGTGCCGGCCCCTCAAGCGTGACCTCAAGGACGTCCGGATATTGGACGAAATACTGGTTGTTAGTTATGCCCGGCGGAGGTGGTTTGCGATCTTCCACGGCCAACCGGTCGTCCAGGCGCTGATTGGTGCTGGTGCAGCCATGAATACAGAGCAGCAGCGGGACCAGTACCAAAAGAAGACTTGGGCACTCTCGATGTTTCGTAAGTCCCGTCTTTTCGCCGGTCTGCTTAAGATGCCCTTCCAGAATATGGCAGATGTTCTCCCCTCTCCGCTGTACTCGGGGGAGAGGGGTGGGGGTGAGGGGGTTTGAGTGCTGGGCGAGGTCGGCCCCCTCACCCCAACCCCTCTCCCCCGAGTACGGGGGAGAGGGGCTGTGCAAGTCGTCCGACACAATCGAGAGCCATACTCGCTGCATACATTTCCCAAAGGATTGACATTCCACGGCCGGGCCGCTGTGGCCTATCATCGACAAACCGTTTTCCAGGGCTTGAACCTGGGGAGGAAACTATCCTGAATAGGGTGCTTCCCGGGTTTTGGCGGCGGCTAAATAAGGACGACCAAAGATTGACCCGGCGAGCGGGGGGCGAAAGCCCCCCGTGGAATCCTGTGCTTTACTGGTTCCACGGGGGCTTTCGCCCCCCGCTCGCCCCAAGCCAGGCCGGCTTCTCAGCAAAGGCAGGCGACGAGCATGGATCAGGAAAGCCAACTTATTGTTAGCGTTTCGGGGATTCGGGGCATAGTAGGCAAGGGATTATCGGCTGAGCAAGCGGGGACCTTTGCCACGGCGCTGGGAACTTACCTACAAGGCGGCCGGGTCGTGCTCAGTCGCGACGGGCGGCCCAGCGGGGCGATGCTGCGGCACGCCATCGTTGCGGGCCTGCTCGAAACCGGCTGCGAAGTCCAAGACCTCGCTGTGGCCTCCACGCCAACCTGCGGCCTGGCCATTCGCAGGCTTCAGGCGGCTGGCGGCATTCAAATCACCGCCAGCCACAATCCGGCGCCTTGGAACGGGCTCAAGCTTTTCAGTCCCGATGGACGTGTTTTGCCTGCCGCCGAAGGTCTGAAGGTCAAGAGTATCTTTGATAGCCGCGGCTTTCACCGGGTTGCCTGGAACCAACTGGGCCACGTAGAGGAATGCCGCAAGGCCGACGATTGGCATCGCGAGCGGGTCCTTGAACTGGTGGATGTGGCGCGCATTCGGGCCAGGGGACTGAAGGCTTTCCTCGATGCCAATGGCGGGGCAGGGGGGCCACTGGGCCACCGGTTGCTTGAGGCGTTTCAGTGCCGGCCCATTTGCCAGGGCGTCGATGCGGACGGATTCTTTGCTCATGAGCCGGAGCCAATCGAGGAAAACCTTCGTGAAGTCTGTCCGCTGGTCGCGAAACACGGGGCTGCCATCGGCTTCGTCCTCGATCCCGACGCGGACCGCCTGGCGCTGATTGATGAAACAGGCCGGTTTCTCGGCGAGGAGTTGACCTTGGCGCTGGCAGTGTTGTTTCGGTTACGGGTCGAAAAAGGGCCGGTCGTTATTAACATGTCCACGTCCCGCGTCGTGGAAGACATCGCGGCCCAGTTCGGCGTGCCTTGCCATCGATCGGCCGTTGGGGAGGCCAATGTATCGGATCTCATGCAGCAGGTCGGCGCCGTGATCGGCGGCGAGGGCAACGGGGGCGTTATCGATCCGCGCGTGGGCTTTGTCCGCGATCCGTTTATTGGAATGGGTTTGATTCTGAATTTGATGGCCGAGACGGGCAAGAAGATCAGTGACTTGGCCAATGGGTTGCCGACCTACCACATCGTCAAGGACAAATACCAAGTCGCGCGCGATCGGTTGCCTTTGTTGTTTGAACAGCTGGAAAAGCGTTGGCCCGAGGTTGCCGTGAATAAACGCGATGGGCTGCGCCTGGACTGGAAAGATCGCTGGATTCACGTCCGGTCGAGCAACACCGAACCGATCGTGCGCGTCATTGCCGAAGCGCCGCGAAGGGAAGAGGCCAAGAACCTTTGCCGGGAAGTTGGTGGGATGCTTGCTTGATCGCAAAGCCTCGGTCCCAAACTCTGTTTGGGACCGCACTTCCGCGAAGCTCTGCTTCGCCTCCGCATGGCAAACCAGCTTCCGCATACGGAGGCGAGGCAGAGCCTCGCCGCAGCGCGTTACCAGGCAGAGCCTGGTAACGAGAAGTGGGACCGCACGATGTCGAAGCCCTGCTTCGCCTCCGCATAGCAAGCCAGTTTCCGCTCACGGAGGCGAGGCAGAGCCTCGCGGCAGCGCGTTACCAGGCAGAGCCTGGTAACGAGAAGTGGGCTATCGAGAAGCGGCTTGTTCCCTCTTCACACGCTGCAAATCAGCGTCGACCATCTCCTCTATAAGCTGTTTGAAGTGCGTCTCTGGTTTCCAGCCGAGCACGCGGTTGGCCTTGGTGGAATCGCCGACCAAGAGATCGACCTCCGCCGGGCGAATCAACGACGGGTCTTGCACGACGTACTTTTGCCAATCGAGCCCGACGTGGTCGAAAGCCGTGGTCACCAGTTCGTGGACGGAGTGGGTCTCTCCCGTGGCAATGACATAATCGTCCGGACTGTCCTGTTGGAGCATGTGCCACATGGCTTGAACATAGTCGCGGGCATGGCCCCAATCGCGCTTGGCTTCAAGGTTGCCCAGGCGCAATTCTCTTTGTAGGCCGAGCTTGATTCGGGCCGCCGCGTCAGTGACTTTGCGGGTGACGAATTCCCGGCCGCGGCGCGGGCTCTCGTGGTTGAACAGGATGCCACTGCAGGCGTAAATGTCGTAGCTTTCGCGGTAGTTGACCGTAATCCAGTGGCCATAGACTTTGGCGACCCCGTAGGGACTGCGGGGGTAAAACGGCGTCGATTCGCGCTGCGGGGTCTCTTGCACTTTGCCGAACATTTCGCTGCTGCTGGCCTGGTAAAAACGAATGTGTTTGGGATTGAGCAGGCGGATGGCCTCCAGAACACGCGTCACGCCGATGGCGGTGAACTCGCTCGTTAAGACCGGCTGCTTCCAGCTGGTCGGCACAAAACTCATGGCCGCCAAGTTATAGACCTCGTCGGGCTCAACTTCTCGAAAAACCTCGATAATCGACAATTGATCGAGCAAGTCGGCCTGGTGCAGCTGAATTTTGCCTTCCAGGTGAGCGATCCGGTCGAAGTTCTCCGTGCTGGAGCGGCGGACCAGGCCATGGACCTGGTAGTTCTTTGCAAGAAGCAAATCCGCGAGATAGCTGCCATCCTGTCCGGTGACGCCTGTTATGATTGCGCGCTTCATGACTTAATCCTTTGGCACGGTCTTCGGCCCGCTTCGGGTGATCGGTAGGTCCCGCCTGCCGATTGGGACCTTGCCCCGGCAGTTGCCAGGTCCCGCCCGGCAGGCAGGAGCTACCGGAAAGCCCAAAAATGACGGACCGTTAGTTCTATTTCCTTAAACTCCCGTATTGCTTTTCATAGTAAGTCAGGTACTGGCCGGTGCGGATGGATTTTAGCCAATCGGGATGATTTCGATACCACTGGACGGTGTCCGCAAGCCCTTGTTCAAAGGGAATACGAGGACGCCAACCAATTTCCCGTTCTATTTTCGAGCAATCAATGGCGTAGCGCCGGTCGTGTCCAGGGCGGTCTGGGACATACCTAATTAAAGACTTTGGTTTGCCAACCGCCTCCAGGAGAGCATGGGTAAGTTCCAGGTTAGTCCGTTCGCAGCGACCGCCGACGTTATAGACCTCTCCCTCTTTGCCTTTCAGCCAAACCTGATAAATAGCTGCGCAATGGTCCCGGACGTGAATCCAGTCGCGCACATTGAGCCCGTCGCCATAGACCGGCACAGGCTCGTCACGCAGAAGATTGGTAATAAAAAGAGGGATAAGTTTTTCCGGGAACTGGTTAGGCCCGTAGTTATTCGAGCAGCGCGTTATGAGCGCGGGCATTTTGAAGGTATGTACATAGCCGCGCACGAGCAAATCCGCCGAGGCCTTGCTGGCTGCGTAGGGGCTGTTGGGGGCGAGCGGGGTCTCCTCGGTAAACGAACCGGTTGATCCCAGACTGCCGTATACTTCATCCGTGGAAACTTGAATGAAGCGTTTGATGCCGGCTTCGCGAGCGGCGTCCAAGAGGATCTGGGTACCCAGGATGTTGGTGCGGACAAAAGGTCCGGAGTCATGGATGCTGCGGTCGACATGGCTCTCCGCTGCGAAGTTGATGATGCCCGCGACGCCGCTTTTCACGGCAGCCCGCACGGCTTCCCGGTTGGTGATGTCGGCGTGGATAAAACGATAACGAGGGTGTCCCGCCACGTCCTCCAGATTCGCCAGGTTGCCTGCATAGGTCAGGGAATCGAAATTGACGACGGAGACTTCGGAGGCCTCTTCCAAAAGGAAATGGATGAAATTGCTGCCGATAAAGCCGCAGCCGCCAGTAACCAGCAAGCCAACCATAAAGGTTCCTAAAGGGACGATTCCCGTGCGGGAGTGAGGAACAATTTACTTACTCGCTTAGGGGTTCTCGGAACGCCAAGGGACAATACAACGTCCCTGGGGATAAGTCTAGGAAACGCCGTAAGCCGTTGAGATGGTGTACAAAGATTCTCAGGGTGAGCGGTAACCATGGCCGGTGAGTTATTTTCCTTTTAGCTTGACATTACCCTTTGTGCTGTTTACATTTCAAGCGATTCAAGTCCGGTCGGCCGAGCCGGCCGGCGGCTCCCTCAGGAGATAATTAACGTGACCAAGAAAGAGATCGTCAAGCAGATTTCTGAGCGGATCGGGCTGACCCAACTTAAGACGAAGGACATCGTCCAGCAAACATTCGACGCCATCGTAGACACGCTCTTGGAAGTCGGCCGCATCGAACTCCGCAATTTTGGCGTCTTTGAAGTAAAGCAGCGCAAGGCACGCAAAGCGCGCAACCCGCGCACCGGGGAAAAGGTGGACGTACCCCCCAAGAACGTGGTCACCTTTAAACCGGGCAAGGAAATGGAAGAACGTGTCCGCCGCATGCAAAATGTGCCCATCATGTCCGATGAGGAAGAAAGCGCTGACCAGGTTGAGGAAACAACCCCGGATGGCAACGGCCTACGCGCCCATGACAGCGCAAGCCTAAGCAAAATCCGAAAACCCGTCTAATTTGGAATTCTTTCCGTAATTGGCCTAAAGATCAGAGTCCCTCCCGCCGATATTATGGTTGCGACCTGTCGATTCGGCGGAAGTCGCAGCTTGTCGTTTTCTATTTACAGGCTAACCGGGTAACCGCGATCCTTTCCGGGGGAGGGATCGCTTTCGGCCCAGCGGTAGCCGTGCGTCATGGATCGCGCGGCCGGGGACCGTTGGGGGCTGGAATTGTGGTTATCACGGAGGGCGGGAGGCCAGCAATGCGGCGTCTATTCTTGCTCGCGGCCGTGGCGGTGATTGGAATCGCGAACACCGGTTGTTTTATCAACGCCTACTCCAGTGATCCCAACCGGCGCATGAATGAACTGATCAATCAGTCCGAAGACCTACGGCAAATCGAACTCGAGTGGGAGCGGATCTGGTTCACCGATCAGCCTTCGCACTTGACTCCCGAACGCGTTCACGGCGGCATTCAGTAGGAACCAACAGACCCGTGACCGGTCAAGGAGGAATCGCAGGGAAGCGACTCCGTCCACCGGTCACGGTTCTGCTTTAGGTAGCTGGGAATGTGCCCCTAGTGAACGCCCTCGCCGGCAATCCATTCGCGCGCACAAACTTCAAACGCTAGCGGAATGTGGATCGTTCGCCGACGGCGAACGGTCCTTGGCATTCACCGGGTGTCACTTCGAGACTATTCCGCTGCATATTGCTTATTCGGCATTTCTCCGGCTCAATCACCCAGACAGTTACTTTGTAGGAAAGGGCGTGCGCAGGCGCCGAGCCGGTGCTCCGCCAAAAATGAGAATGGAACCCCATATAGGTGTGAGGGCGCGGACAAGTTGATCCCTTCTCAGGTTGCCATCCTGGTTCTGATCTCCGATGAGACCGTTCGTGCCCAGTAGATAGCACAAGCGCCACACCGGCTCATTTCTTTAGTTCCTTGGCATTTCATTTGCCACGTTTTTTCAGTTCCTTGGCAATTGATTTGAATCATCAGGAGCCCGTCACGAGAACGTGGCTGTGCACACCGGCGGCGCCCGCAGTCCTACCGGCCAAAGATCAACCGGCAGATGGGTCCTTCCTTGCTCAGCCGCTTGTTGAGAAATGAGAATTATCATGGCAACCAGGGATGATCCTGAGGAGCATGAATCGGCGAGGAGATTAGGGCGACGTCAATTCGTTAAGGCAGCAGGGATGGCTGGCGCCGGAGTGGCCCTGGGGCATGATTCCGTACCTGCGACTCCGTCGCTTCCCTCCAAGCCTGATGACAAACCAAAGAGCCCGCCAATGGGCGCGGATGCGGGAGAGGGCGAGATACCGCAACGGCCGCTCGGTCGCACCGGAATCAAGGTGTCGGCACTGGGGCTCGGCGGTCATCATCTCGGCGATTTCAAGACCGTAGAGGAGGCTATTCGGTTGGTTCACGAGGCCGTCGATGCCGGCATAACCTTTTACGACAATTGTTGGGAATACTGGAATGGCCGCGCCGAGGACTGGCTCGGGCGAGCGCTCAAAGGACGGCGCAACAAGGTGGTTCTGATGACCAAAGTCTGCACGCACGGGCGCGGCGCGGACCTAGCCATGAGAATGCTTGAGGAATCGCTGATTCGCCTGCAGACCGACCACCTGGACGTATGGCAGATCCACGGCATGGGCTTCGATAACGACCCCGAGCTGGCGTACGCCAGGGGAGGCGTTCTCGAAGCGCTCGACAAGGCTAAGAAGCAGGGAAAGGTCCGTTTCGTTGGTTTCACCGGGCACAAAGACCCAGATGTTCATCTGGACATGATCAAGCGGGGCTATCCCTTTGACACCGTACAGATGCCGCTCAATGCTCTTGACGCGACCTTCCGCAGCTTCGAGGCGAAGGTGCTGCCCGAACTCACCAAGCGCGGCATCGCGGCCCTGGGCATGAAATCCATGGGAGGCACGGCCACCGTCGTCAAGAGCGGCCTGGCCAAGGCGGATGAGATGTTGCGGTATGCCATGAGCCTTCCGGTGGCAACCACAATCTCCGGCATGGATTCCATTGAGGTGTTCCATCAAAACCTGCGCGTCGCGCGTGGCTTCAAGCCGATGACCGAAAAGGAGATGGAGGCCCTGCGTGACCAATGTGCCAAGGAAGCCGGGGATGGCCGTCATGAGACATACAAGCTATCTCTCCGCTTTGACAACCCTCATGCCCGAATGCCACATGGCTTCCCCCTGGACATTACTCAAAAGGAGGTCCAGGAGATGTTATTCAAGGAGGCCGGCGGCCCGTAACGGCAGCGCTTCGAAATTCCACCCGATCCTAGTCAGACTAATTGCCAATCCCGCCTCCTCCAGGGGAGAACAATCATGAGCGATCACCCCGAGAATCCAAACCCGCCCAGCCCCGACCGGCGCGACTTCTTGCATAGCGCCAGCGTTCTCGGCGCGGGCCTGGCCTTGTCCGGCGCCGCCGCGCACGCTCAAGACGCCATCGGTCCGATTGAGTTGACGGATACCGGTCCCGACCGAATCCCGCGCAAGCCGTTCGGGCGCACCAAGGAAAAGTTCTCCATCATCGGCGTGGGGGGCTACAGCCTGGGCGATGCCCCGTCGCAAAAGGAAGCCACTGCCATCGTTCATGAGGCGATCGACGCGGGAGTGAACTTTTTCGACAATGCCTGGGAGTATCACGACGGCAAGAGCGAGGAGTGGATGGGCGAGACGCTCAAGGGCCGGCGCGATAAGGTCTTCCTCATGACCAAGGTGTGCACGCACGGTCGCGACAAAAAGGTGGGCCTGCGCCAGCTCGAAGAATCACTGAAGCGCTTGCAGACCGACCACCTCGACCTGTGGCAAATTCACGAGTGCGTCTACGATAACGACCCGGAGCGGCATTTTGCCAAGGGCGGTGTGGCCGAGGCATTGGATGAGGCCAAAAAGACCGGCAAGGTGCGCTACGTCGGCTTCACCGGCCACAAAAACCCGGCCATCCACCTCAAAATGCTGTCGTATAAGTATCCGTTCGACAGCGTCCAAATGCCGCTGAACGCCTTCGATGCCAACTATCGCAGTTTCCAAAAACACGTTCTAACCGAAGTGAATAAGCGCGGCATGGCGGGGCTGGGCATGAAGAGCTTGGGGGGAAACGGACAGCCCATTCTCAAAGGCGTCTTGACGGTGGAGGAGGCCCTGCGTTACGCCATGAGCCTGCCGGTCGCCACGACCATCAGCGGCATCGACTCACTGGCCGTCCTGCGCCAGAACCTGGCGATCGCCCGCGGCTTCAAACTCATGACAGCCGAGGAAATGGAGACGCTACGCAAGCGCTGCGCTCGGGCCGCCGGCGATGGCCACCTCGAACTGTACAAATCAACAATGAAATACGACGGCGACGTCGGCAGGAAGGAACATGGCATGCCGCTCCACAAAGAATTGCCGCTCTAACGGGTTACACACAATCGATTGACCGCCCGTGGCTCACGCAGACGCCCACGCACGACCTCCTTCGCAAGTCGGTCGCCTACAGCAGCTTAACCGCTCTTCTCTCTACGTGTCTCATGCTCCGTGAGACACGAAACTTCACTACCCAGACAACCGCCTAACGGCGGAAACATGACAACGGCACGCGCCGGCGGCGCGGGTTGCTTTCGATTACCGGGCCGGTCATTACAATGAAATCAGAGGTTGGCAATATCGGCCAACTTAGGTGGACCGGTCCGAGACGAACGATGGAAACGAAAAACTCCCCGAAGGCAAGGGGAAATGGTATGGCATTTCAGCTGAGGCGCAACGAAAGCGTCGCCAAGGGGATCAAGCGGATCGCCCGCCGCCAGATTGAAAGTGCTCTCGAAGAGTTGGCGTCAAAAACCAATGCCAATGAAATCGTTCACGAGGTGCGCAAACGCTTGAAACGGCTGCGAGCGGTGCTCCGCCTGGTGCGCGAAAAGCTAGGTGAAAAAGTTTATCGCCGGGAAAACACCAGTTTTCGCGATACCGCGCGTCCTCTTACCGAGGTGCGCGACGCCGAGGCACTTATCGAATCGTCGGATGCACTAGCGAAGCATTTTGGCAATGACATCGGGACTGAAGCCTTTGCCGCGGTTCGTAAAGCGTTGCGGACCAACCTGCGAGCCGTCCGCAAGCGCGTGCTCGACCAGGAAGGCGCGCTGGCCATGGTCACCAAGGCCCTGGAATGTGCCAATGCTAGAGTCCGCGACTGGTCCTTCGGGGTCAAAGGCTGGGCTGGTTTATGCGGGGGCCTTAGGCGTGTCTACAAGGCCGGCCGGGGCGCGATGAGGGCTGCCGGGGACCGGCCCACGGGTGAAAACATGCACGAATGGCGCAAGCAGGCGAAGTATCTATGGCACCAACTGGAGATTCTCGAACCGGTCTGGCCCAGCGTCATGGAGGTGCTGGCTAATCAAGTCCACACGCTAACGCAGCAGCTCGGTGATGACCATGATCTCTTTGTACTTCGCCAGACGGTCACGGGCGACCCTGAAACCTGTGGCGGAGAGCCCCACATGGAGACGGTTATCGCTTTGATCGATCGTCGCCAGGAGGAGCTGAAGCAAGAGGCATTTCAGCTCGGCCGCCGGCTTTACCAAGACGCGCCGGACACATTCACCGATCGTATTGAAGGCTATTGGAAGGCATGGCGGTCAGAAGACATTGATTCTGAATCAGAGTGAAGGCTATGCCGCTTAGGGCTGTACCGACGGACTCGGGGCAACGTTGACCGCTTCTTTCAGGCTGAGTTCATTGGTCGCCTGGAAGCAGCATTGGGCTAAGGAAAACTAAGGATCTACAGTCTTACAGACGCTTGTCTTGGATCACGGAAAAAAGTATTCTGAGGACGATAGCATTTGACTCGGCGAGCGGGGGGCGAAAGCCCCCCGTGGTTGACAAGAAAACCCCACGGGGGGCTTTCGCCCCCCGCTCGCCCCAATCAGTCCATCTTTTCTTATTTGTAGGGTAACCCCAATGGAACACTTTATTTCGCTTGGCTCCAATGAAGACCGGCTGGAGATCAATCCCGACCATATAACTGGGTACCGCTTCCAAGGCACCGGCGTCACGCTCTACCTCCTGAATGGCCAATCGCTCGCGTTGACTGCGGAGGAAGCCAATCGGTTCAAAGAAGTGGTCGAAAAAACTCGCGAGAAGAGAAAGATCGGCTTGAGCCCATTTTGATTATGCTGGCGAGCGGGGGGCGAAAGCCCCCCGTGGATTATAAGTGGTTTATAAGCAAACCCCACGGGGGGCTTTCGCCCCCCGCTCGCCGTTTTGGCCCCCTGCCGTTCCCCGCCGCCGAGACCCAAGCTACGATATAGGTTAGGATGTCCTGGATTCAGTAGTCAAAGGAGCCGCGCGCAACATGCCATTGTTGCTCTTGGTTGTGCTAACGTTGGCGTGCTGGCCTCAAAAATGGGAGCAGCCCTGGGATTGGGTCGGATCGCCTTACGTCTGCATCGGACTGACCTGGCTAGCAGTCGGATCGACCCTGTTGGCTGCTAAGGGCATTAGCATTTGGCTGCGGTGGCGCCTGGCCTGGCATCCCGATCAGCGCCTCCTATGGACCCATCGCTTCCGGGTTGCCAAACGCATTCACTACTACGGGTTGTTTCTCGTATTCGGCCTGGTTCTCTATGTATTTGGCTGGGGCTGGGCCGTCCAATCCTTTCTACCGGGAGGCGACGAGACGCCGCCCTACCTCAGCGTAGGCGGCGAATTCCTGATCATTACTCCCTTTCTCGTCTCGTTGCTTCTTTCCTGGGCCTGCTTCTACGAGGCTGAACAAGCCGTTGCTCTATCTCATCTCGACCAGTTCTTTGGTTTTCCATGGCAAGGCCGGTGGGAATATGTCGGGTTTCAGGCACGTCAACAACTGGCGCTGATTGCCGTGCCGGTCACGTTCCTGATCGCCCAAAAGGCCCTGATTCAACAATTGTGGTGGGTGCCTTTCAATTGGGCCTGGTTGGCGGGCTTGGCCGGCGTCTTCGCGGCAATTATCGTGCTCTTGATCACGCCGTGGGTTCTGCGCCTTGCCTGGGGCTTGCAGCCGTTTCCCGAGGGGCCGCTTCGGGATCGCCTGCTGGCTAGCGCACGCCGGCTAAACTTTCGGTTCAGTAACTTGCTCCTTTGGAGCACGCATGGCCATGTTGCGAATGCCATGGTGGCTGGCCCATTGCCTTTTCCCCGCTACGTTATTCTTTCGGATCGGCTTGTCACCGACTTGACTCCGGACGAGGTTGAAGCGGTGTTCGGACACGAAATTGGGCACGTCAAACATCGCCATCTGTGGCTCTATGTGGTGTTCCTGGGGCTCAGCCTGGTTCTCCTTGGAGCCTTGCTACTTCCGAGCTTGAATTCCTGGGCAAACGGCCGGCAGGATCTGCAAATGGCGCCGTTTATGGGGTTGATCTGCGCCTATATCTTTGTCTTTTTTGGTTTCCTTTCGCGCCGGTGCGAGCGCCAGGCGGATGTTTACGGCTGCCGGGCTGTGTCCTGTGGCAAATCGGAATGCACAGGTCATGATCCTGGCCAGTCCTTGCCGGCCAATGCGGATGTCTTGTGCCCGACTGGTATTCAGACATTCATTCAGGCCTTGGAGAAAGTCGCCGATTCCAACGGCATGAGCCGCGATCGCCCCGGCTGGTTGCGGTCCTGGCAACACTCCACTATTGCTCGCCGAGTCGATTTTCTGGCGCGTGTGCAAAGCGATCCCCGGATCGAGCGCCGTTTTCAACGGCGCGTCTTGGCCGTTAAATGGGCACTATTCCTGGGCCTGATCGCCGGGCTTGTTGCAGTGGGCCTAAGTCAGGGTTGGAAGTCCTTGCTCTATGACGAGACGGAGCCGGTCGCAGGACAGCAGCAGATCTCGGCGGGTAATTAGCCGCCGTTACCAAGGTAAATCAATCGACGCTTGAGGCGCCACTACCCCCAGTTCGCCACTTTTTCAAGAAAGTGGCGAACTGGCTTTCATGCCGGAACAGACTATAATCAAAGCACTTGCGTCCTCGCGTTGGAGCGAGTTCGCCACTTCGCCACTTTGCCGGCGCGGAAGGAAAGGAGTTACAAATTAGCGCAGTATGTTTTTTTACCCGGTCTCAGGCGACGTAAGGAAGCACGTATGGCCCCTTGGGAATAACCGCCACCCGGGCTTGTGGACCGTAAGTTTTGAGGCATTCCTCGACGGCCGATTCCACGCTGTCGGCCGGCTCGACATTGCATTGCCGCAACGTCTCGGCCGACAGTCCGTTGCTGACGATCTTGACCTTGCAACGGGCGACGACCTTGGCCATTTCTTCAAGCTGCCATTGGTCCATCACGAAATAGTTCTTGCCCAGGATGCGCTGCTTGAATTTTTCCAGGTCGGGGTTTTCCTTGATAAGGCGTTGAAACTCGGGGCTGCCAAGTCCCTCGGTCAGGCTTGCCGCCATGATGATCGTGCCGCCTTTTTTGACGATTGGCAGCGCTCCGGTTAGACCCTTGATGGCCTGATACCACGTCGTATCGAGCGGATAGCCCGCACAGCTAGTGACCACGACGTCCACCGGCTCGGACACGGCAACCTTGACGACCCCTTCAACAAAGCGCACCCCCTTCTCCCAGGCCTTGATCATGTCGCCGGCGCCTACCCAGGTGACGCGCCGCTGGCCATCGAGGCAGACATTGACGATGAAATCGCAGCCGGCCATCTGGGCGATGCGCGTGTTTTCCTCGTGAACCGGGTTGCCCTCGACGATGCCGCAGTCCGCCTTGGGATGTTCGAGAAAACGCGGACCATGCCAAATCTTGACGGTATCCAGACCGGCGATGCCGGGGCAGATAACCTTGCGGCCGCCGCTGTAGCCCGCCATCAAATGCGGTTCAATAAGACCGGTCGTGATCTTGAGATCGGCTCGGACATACCGGCTGTCGAGGTAGACGGGTACGCCGTTGGGCGTCTCGCCGAGAAAATCGTGTTCCGCGCGGACTTTGCCGTGATGGTTTTCAATGCGATAGTGGGACCTGATCTCCGAGCCAACCATTTCTTCCAGTTCGGCCCCTTCGTTCGGCCGATGCAATCCGGTCGCGACAAGCAAGGTAATGTCTTTCCGCGCGATGCCTTGAGATTCCAGCGTCTTCAAGATCGGCGGGAGTATCAGCCGATTGGGAACCGGGCGGGTGACGTCACAAATAAGAATGCAGGCATCGCGGCGGCCGCGCGCGATTTCTTCGAGGGGCGGGCCGGCGATGGGTTCTCGAATTGCCTTGGCGATCGCGGCTTCCGGGTCGGCTAGAGGTTCGGCGTCGCGAATCGCTAGCGGGCCGATCACCCGCTCCCTCGGCAACCGCACTTCCAAACCCGTTCGGCCGTAATCGAGTGTTATGCGCATGGCTTATTAGTTCGAGTTGGGAAAAACGGGAATGTTGCACAAGGCTAAGTTCATTGTGAGGGAATGAGGAAGGTTTTTCCAGTAGTTGCCAGGCCCTTTCGCGGACTTAACGGCCTTGTCGGTAAATCGGTCTTGTTCTATCATCATCTGTCTCTAGAAGTTGACGAGATAATCACCCGATTTTAAGGTACGGCGATGTCGATCGATAAAAGCTTGCGGCGCAAGAATTCGCTGGCCCGTTCGCGCAATGTGCTGACACGGGGGGAACGCATCAAATTCCTGATTGGCGAGGAACGCTGGCAAGACGGCCGTAGCCCGTACAATCTACCGAAGGTTCGCGTGATCAAGATTGCTGCCAAGAAGACGAAGAAGGCCAAGGAAGAAGACAAACCGGCCGAGGAAGGCGCCGAGGCAGCGGCGCCGGTCGCGGAGAAGGAGAAGAAGACAGGAGGCAAGTAATTGCCGGGGGTCTGAGCGAATAGGAATGTGTCCGAAGTGTAGACACAAGCCCGAAGCGTCAGCGAGGTAGCCGTCATTCCTCGCTAACGCTTCGGGTTTATGTCTGAGCATCGGGCCTAAAGATGTCCTGAAACAAGAAACAGGCCTCCAACGGGTGTTGGAGGCCTGCTTTTTTTGGCAGCGATTTAGTTCAAGCGGTTTCCTTAGGGCCGTCCCGGTTCGGAGGGCCCGGAGGTAGCGGGCGGCCTAGGAGGTTCGCTGGAAGGCGGGGAAGCTGGTTCGCCACCGGCAGGCGGCAGGCCGATCGCTCCACCCGGCGCGTCTGGCGGATTCTCCCCGCCGGGCGGAAGCGGGGCTGGTGGCGCCGCGCTGCCTGGTCGATTGGGAGCCGGAGCTCCCGGGCCGGGCGGAAGCGCCGGACTAGCAGGAGGCAGTTTCCCGGCAGGCGGTGGCGGCGTTGGGGCAATAGGATTTGCTGCCGGCAGAGGAGGAGTAATGATATCCGGGCCGACCGGCGAAGGAGCCAGGCCACGTGGTCCTTCTCCGGGAGCGCGCGGCGTTGGTTGGGTACCAGGCCTGGGATCAGGTCGCGACTCTCTTCTTTCCGGACGCCGTCCTTGCATTTCCTGGCGAAGAGCCTGCAATTCCGCCATGATCTTTTCCATTTTCATTTCCAGCTCGTGCATGCGCGGATCCGAATCCGGGTTTGCTCTGGATTCAGGATCGCGGCGTTCAGGTACGTTTCGTGCCCTTGGCCCGCCGGGCTGCGCATCGCTTCGCCTCTCGCCTTTCCCTTGAGACTCCCGATCCATTGCACGCAGGACTTCCTTTAGTTTTCTTCCCGTGTTTTCAGTGGCTTCGTGTAATTTCTTCAGCTCGGCGGTGAGTTGAATGGCGGCATCATGGCTCTTTTGGAAGGAAGGGTCCATATTCCCCTCCTTGATCTTGCCATCTCCGTGGCAGCGCTGGCAGGTCTTTTCGGCAAGGACATCCTGGTGAAGTTCCTGGCGCACCCGTACTCTACCCTGAATCTTGGCATCCGCCTCCTCTTGACGGAGTTTGGCTTGGAATTCGTTTAGGTTTGCCTTGGCTCTCTGGAATTGCTCCGCAGCCTGCTTTTTGGCTTGATCGGCCTGCTGCTGGGCTTGCTTAAGTTGAGCCATCGCCTGCTCCAAATGGGCCCTCGCGGCATCAACCTGAGCTTTGGCCTTCGCCGCCTCCTCCTCGCGGGCCCTCTGTTCTTGTCCCTCCCCGCCAAAAGGATTGTCCTGAGCATCGAGCTTCGGAAGAGCCGGCAATAGCAGAGCTGCCAGGCCGATGACGGCCAGCGCTCCACACCAGGACAGGCCTCGTGGGGTCGTTCCCCGCATGATCATGGTCAGTCTCCTTTGCAAGTCGTGAACATACCCGATCCCACTGGCCACGGGCGGCAGTGACGGTCGAGCTTCGGAGAGAAAATCTACCGTTTCCAACAGCGTGAGCGCGTAGCCGCGGGCCCGGTCCGGCATGGCCCAGACCACCCAGGCGTCGCAGCATTGTTCCTCGGCCTCGCGGATTTCCCGCCGCGCCCACCAGAGGACGGGATGCCACCAAAACAGACCGGTGACGATCACCTCCAGCAAGCGAACCCAGTGATCCTGGCGGCGCAGGTGGGCGAGTTCATGAAGCAACAGCGTGGCTCTCTGTTCCTCGGACAGGCGCCCGAGCAACCCCGCCGGCAGAATCAGGCAAGCCCGGCCGCCGAAGGCCCAGAGCATCGGGGATAGGAAGCCCGGCACCAGCCATACTCCAGGACCGGTCCTCAAACCTAATTGACAAGCCAATGCGTCAGTTTGCTTTTGCAATGCCGGCTTTGCTTGAAGAGCCGTCCGCAATAGCAAATGGAATTTCAAGACGCGGATTGAGGCTAACCCGAACCAAAACCCGGCACCGACTAGCCAGACAACAGTCAAGGACGTTTGCCAATCAAACGGTGTCGCCGCCTCGGCCGTTTCAGGCGCCCGAGTCGTTGCTAAGGACTGATCGGGAGGTTCAAATTCAGGTTGAGTATGAGAAAAGACGCAGGCCTCGGCGGGTCCGTCACTTTCATCGTTGGATTTTTCCGGCTCAGGCTTTTCAGCAGAATCAAATGTCGAAACGAGGTGTTCATCGCTGTCAGGCTCGGTCGCATTGACCGGCGCTTTAACTTGCTCCTCGCCTACCTCCATCGCCGGTCTGGGCATTGACCACGGAATATGCAACGTGAGCAATGGCGGGGTAATTAACTTGGCCAGCACGAGGAGCCAAAGGGCATGAGTCAAAGCCGGTCGCCGCGCCAACCTGCCGACCAGGGCCGCGATCAATGCCAAGAAACAGGCCGCGACGGCATTGCTCAAGCCGATTTCCACAAGATCTTGCACGGCCAGGCCCTTTCACTCGGCGAGCGGGGGGCGTGAGCCCCCTGATTGTTAGCGGAATCAGCGATCGTTAGGGGAATCAGGGGGCTCACGCCCCCCGCTCGCCGGCTCAATAGTCTTAGGATTCTTTACCTTTAGATCCCTTGGCCCCATCAAGTTCATCGATCAGCAAGCGCAGGTCGCGGCGTTCGCGGTCGGTCAATCGTTTCGCTCTCACCAAATGCGTCAAAAGCGGCGTCAAGGAACCGCCACACAGCTTTTCGGCCATGGCTTGAAGGCGACGGCCAATCAAGACCTCCCGCTCCAAGGTCGCGGCAAACGTATGGGCCGACCCGCGACGATCCCGGCGGACATAACTCTTTTCTTCCAGGCGTTCGAGGAGCTTTTGGACGGTGGCATAGTGGGAAGCATTGCCCTGAGGATAGAGCACGTCGGTAATCTGGCGAATGGTCTGCGGCCCCTGATCCCACAAGACTTGGAGAACTGACAGTTGCGTGTCACTAATGTCGGTACGCGGTCGCGCCATGGTGTCCTTTCCCGATCAGTCAGAATGTCTGAGAAAGAAGGTAAGACATTATGACTGAGATGTCAAGGGAAAAAACGAATAGGATCGGAGAAGGATAGCCTCGTGAAGCGATCTGCCTGGTCCACGCGCCGGGCGTCATGCTTTCGCGGCGGCTGCGTTATCTGTGCGTCACGGCAGCCGTGCGGCAGCTGATCGAGGAGATAATGCGTCGCAGGGCTCCACCCAAACAAACCTAATTTAGCGCCGGTTGCGAGGTGTGAACCTTCAAGCGGAACGCCCTTCCTTCGCGACGGACGGATCAGGTTTAGGCTGTCCACGGTCGCTGAACCACCGCACCACGGAATAGAAGACCGGCGTCAGGAAGATGCCGAAGAGCGTCACCCCGATCATACCGGCGAAGACCGCCGTGCCCAGTGTGCGGCGCATCTCGGCGCCGGCCCCCTGCGCGATCACCAGTGGAAACACCCCGAGGACGAACGCGAACGACGTCATGAGGATCGGCCGCAGCCGCACCCGGGCGGCTTCCACGGCCGCGTCGAACCGGGACGCGCCCTCCTGCTGCCGGTCGCGGGCGAACTCGACGATGAGGATGGCGTTCTTGGCGGCCAGGCCGACCAGCACCACAAACCCGACCTGCACGAAGATGTTGACGTCCATCCCCGCCAGGGCGATGCCCGTGAGCGCGCTCGAGAGGCACATGGGAACCACCAGGATCACCGCCAAGGGCAGCGACCAACTCTCGTACAGCCCCGCCAGCACGAAGAAGACCAGGACGACCCCGAGGGCGAAGGCGCTGAAGGGGTTCTGCTGCAGGTCCCGGAACTGCTCGACCTTGCTGGACTCCTTCTGCAAGTAGCTCAGCTCGGTCCACTCGGAGGTCATGTTGCGTGGCAGTTCCTCGGCCAGCTTTTCCATGGTCGCCAGTACGTCCCCGGTGCTGACCCCGGATAGCGAGGCGCCGTTGATCGCGGCTGCCGGAAACATGTTGTACCGGCTAATCTGGACCGGTCCGGCGGAGTCGCGCACCTCGGCCACCGCCCCCAGCGGCACCATGTCGCCGTCGGCGTTGCGGACCTTGAGCTGGCGAACGGTGTCCGCGTCCACGCGGAAGGAGGCATCGGCCTGGATGTTGACCTGCCAGGTGCGGCCGAAGCGGTTGAAGTCGTTGGTGTAGAAGCTGCCCAGGTACGCCTGCAGCGCGTCGAAGACGTCGGTCAGTTGCACCCCCATCGTTTTGACCTTGGTTCGGTCCACGTCAACGTAGAGCTGGGGCGTCCGGGCGCGGAAGCCGTTGAACAGGCCGACGAGGCCGGGCTGCTGGTTGCCCTTGACCGCCAGGTTGTCGGCCTGAGCCTGGAGGGCGTCGAAGTTGACGTCGCCGGTCGCTTCCACCATCAGCTTGAAGCCGCCGGCATTGCCGAGGCCGCGCACCGCCGGCGCGCCAAAGACCAGCGCGCGGGCCTCTGGGATCTCCTGCTGGAGGCGTGCGCGGAGACGGCTCAGGATGGCCTCGCTGTTCAGACCGGCGCCTCGTCGTTCGTGGAACGGCTTGAGGATGATGAACATGGAGCCGTAGTTCGAGCTGAAGGCGTTCAGGACGAACGACTGCCCCGGGATGGCCACCGTATGAGCAACCCCGGGCGTCTCGAGCGCGATCTTCTCGGCCGCCTGGGTCACCTCGGCCGTGCGCTCCAGCGAGGCCGCATCGGGCAACTGGATATTGGCCAGCAGGTAACCTTTGTCCTGGGGGGGGACGAAGCCGCTGGGGACGCGGGTGAAGCCGAAGCCCGTCAGACCGATCAGGCCGACGTAGACGACGAGCACGATGACGCTGAGGCGGAGGCACCAGCCCACGGTCTTGCCGTAGGCTTGCGTCGCCCGGTCAAAGACCCAGTTGAAGCCCCGGAAGAAATGGCCCAATGCCCAGTTCACCGGCCGGATGAGAAACCAGCCGAGCGCCCCCCCGGCGACCGCGCCAGGGAGGAAGAGGACGAGGTACACGCCCCCCGCCAGCAGGGTGGCTTTCAGGCCGCCGGGACTTGCGCCGGTCGCTGACGCTCCCGGCTCGCCTGACTCGCCCGCAGGCAGGCCTAGCCAGGCGCCCAGGGTCGGCGCCAACAGCCAGACGGTCCCCAACACGCCCAACAGGGCAAAGCTCCACCAGGGCAGGGCCTCCTTGCCCTGGTCGCCGTGCCCCCTCACCCTATCCTCTCCCCCACCCTGTGGGAGAGGGTAGGGTGAGGGGGGCTTGCGGCCGGCGAAGATCCAGGCCGCCCGCGCCGGCGTCATGGTCATGGCGTTGATGGCGGAGATGAGCATCGACACCGAGATGGTCAAGGCAAACTGGCGGAAGAACTGGCCGGTGATGCCGCCGAGAAAGGCGCTGGGCAGGAGCACCGAGCTGAGCACTAGGGTGATGGCCAGGATCGGCCCCGTGATCTCGTTCATCGCCTGGATGGTGGCCTCGCGCACCGGGAGGCCCTTGTCCAGCCAGCGCTCGATGTTCTCCAGCACGACGATGGCGTCGTCCACGACGATGCCGATGGCCAGCACCAACCCGAACAAAGTCAGGTTGTTTAGCGAGAAGCCTATCATCTTCATGACGGCAAAGGTCCCGATCAGCGACACCGCCACGTCGATGACGGGCAGGAGCAGGGCTTTCCAGTCTTGCAAGAACAACAGGATAACGATGGCAACCAGGATGACCGCGTCGCGCAGCGTATTGAACACCTCATTCACGGATTCGCGGACGAACGGCGTGGTGTCGTAGACGATGGTGTAGCGGAGCCCCTTGGGGAAGCGGATTTCCAGCTCTCGCATCCGGGCCTTGATGCGGTCGCCGGTGTCCAGGGCGTTCGAGCCTGGCAGCTGAAACATACCGAGGCCCGCTGACGGCTTGCCGTCCAGGCGCGATAGCGAGTTCTGATTCTGCGCTCCCAGCTCGGTCCGGCTGACGTCCTTGAGGTAGGTGACTTCCCCGTCCGAGCCGGTCTTTAGGATGATGTTCGCAAACTGCTCGGCCTCAACCAGCCGGCCGAGGGTGCTTAGGGTGTACTGGAAGTCCTGGCCCTGGGGGACCGGCGGCTGGCCGATCTGCCCGGCCGCCACCTGCACGTTCTGCTCGCGCAAGACCCGAATCACGTCGTCGGCCGTCAGGTTTCGCGCTTGCAGCTTGTCCGGGTCCAGCCACACGCGCATGCTGTAGTCCTGCTGGCCGAAGATCGTTACGTCGCCGACGCCCTCCACCCGGGCAAGCGCGTCCTTGAGCTGGATGGTGGCGTAGTTGCTCATATAAAGCTGGTCATAATAGGGCCGGCCGGTCTCCGGATTGTCCTCGGAATATAAGCTGACCGCCAGGAGGATGTCCGGAGACCGTTTCTTGACCGTCACGCCGATGGCCCGGACCAAGTCGGGCAGCGTCGGCTCGGCAATTGCAACGCGGTTCTGCACCAGCACCTGGGCCATGTTCACGTCGGTGCCCAGCGCGAAGGTCACGTCCAGGCTGTACGAGCCGTCGTTGTTACTCTGCGACGACATGTACAGCATCCCTTCAACGCCAACGACCTGCTGCTCGATCGGCGCGGCCACCGTCTCGGCCACAACTTGGGCGTTGGCCCCGGGGTACTTGGCTGTCACCTGGACGTTCGGGGGCGTGATCTCCGGGTACTCGGCGATGGGCAGGAGGGCCGCGGCGATGGCACCGAGCAGGATGATGACCAGGGAAATTGCCCAGGCTAGGACAGGGCGGTCGATGAAGAAACGTGCCAACATGATAATCCCTTCCTCAGAGGTCAGAGGTCAGAGGTCAGAGGCCGGAGATCGGAGGTCGGACGTCGGAGGTCAGAGGTCTGACTTCTGACCTCCGACCTCTGACTTCCGCCCTCCGCCCTCCGACTTCCGACTTCCGTTGGGCATGTCCACGAGCGTCGGCTCGACGGTGATGCCCGGCCGAACCTGTTGCAGGCCGTTAACGATCACCCGCTCGCCCGGCTTCAGGCCGTCGGTGATCTCCCGAAGGCCGTCGTGCACTGCTCCTACTCGAATGGGACGGGACACTACCTCGTTTTTGTCATTGACGACGTAGAGGATTTTCTCGCCCTGGTCGGTGTCGAGGGCGCGGTCGCTGACCAGCAGTGCTTTGTGGGGTGGACCGATGGGCATACGGACGCGGGCGAAATACCCGGGGGAAAGGCCTTCGTCCTTATTGGGGAACACGCCCCGGACGCGCAGCGTGCCGGTTTTCGGATTGACCTGGTTGTCCACGAAATTGATCGTGCCCTGGTGGGGAAACCCCTCCTCGGTTCCCAGGCCCA
>Ga0073928_10000146_pt1 | contig 164827 bp, 128 predicted proteins | sample PaiPotPPA55metaG_FD_76969 | JGI IMG/M metagenome (GOLD analysis project Ga0073928, IMG submission 76969) | Iron sulfur acid spring bacterial and archeal communities from Banff, Canada, to study Microbial Dark Matter (Phase II) - Paint Pots PPA... ...
GCTCCGCTCAAGGCGCTCTGTGTCGTTCCCTTTGGCATGGAGGAGGGCACCGAAGCCATGATTCCCGACAGAGAATTCGGGCTGGTCGTGGGCGAACCTGCCGAGTTTCGCTTTTTAAGTTCTAGCGTCCGTAAGCAAGACAAAATCGGTAGCCTGTTGGAGGACTGGGGTGCCGACATCGAGGAACGCAGCCCGCTGGAGGTCACGCTCAAACTGGATGGCCAGCAGGGGACAGTAGTACCGGTGCGGCTCGAGACTCGCATCACCGAACTCGGCACGCTCGAGGTCTGGTGCGTATCCCGCGACAGTGCACACCGCTGGAAGCTCGAGTTGAACATTCGCGAAAAAACCAGGAGCTGAGGTCGTCGGTGCCTTCTCGCTATCTGATTGGCATCGATCTGGGCACGACAAACTCTGTCGTGGCGTATATCGACACTGACGAAATTGCTGATGCGGGCTCTCCTGTTCGTGTGTTTCCAGTACCGCAGTTGGTGGGACCGGGGGAAGTCGGCACGCTTCCTGCACTTCCTTCCTTTCTTTACTTCCCGACCGAAGATGAATTGTCTGCTGGAGGTGTGAGCGCCACCTGGGATGAGCTTCCGCCAATGGTTACAGGTGTGCTCGCGCGCGAACAGGGAGCTCTTGTACCGAGCCGCCAAGTGTCATCGGCCAAGTCGTGGCTTTCCTATCCTGGCGCGCATCGCCGCGCCAGAATACTCCCGGCGCAAGCTGAACCTCCGCAGCCGATGATCTCCCCTGTTGACGCTTCCGCGCGTTACCTGATGCATCTACGCGATGCCTGGAACGCCGCGATTGGAACTGACGGAGAAACCCGTTTTGAGCAGCAGGAAATCGTCCTTACCGTACCTGGTTCGTTCGACGAGGAAGCGCGTGAGCTGACGGTCGAAGCCGCCCGCAGCGCCGGGCTCGACAACCTCACGCTGCTCGAAGAACCGTTGGCGGCATTTTACGCGTGGATCGCTACCAATCGACACGCCCATGCAAGTGGCCCATCCTCGCGTCCATATTTGGCGACACGTCTGAACGGTGAAGACCTCACCGATGGCGAACTGATTCTGATCTGCGACATCGGCGGCGGCACGACCGACTTCAGCCTGGTTCGCGCTCGCTTGGTCAATGGCGAGTTGCAGTTCGAGCGAACCGCAATCGGCGAGCACCTTTTGCTCGGCGGCGACAATCTCGATTTAGCGTTGGCCCGCCACGCGGAAAAGAAGCTCAAAGGCATCAAGCTGACGCTGCGACAACGTTATGCGTTACGGCGGGCGTGCTGTTCCGCTAAAGAGCGGCTGCTGAGTGATTGGTCTTTGGAGCGCGTGCCGGTCACGGTCTTGGGTAGCGGTCGTGCCGTTGTCGGACAGGCGCTCAGCATTGACCTGACACGCCAGGAAGTGCTGCAGACTCTGATGGCCGGGTTCCTGCCAATCACGGCGCCGGGTGAGATGCCCGCGGCTGGCCGGCAAACAGGCTTGCGCGAACTAGGTCTGCCCTACGCCGTCGATCCCGCCATCACTAGGCACCTTGCCGCATTTCTGACGCAAGCCGCTGTCACGATGAATGATTCGTCCGCAAATCAGCGCATGGCTCGGCCGAATGCCGTGCTCTTCAATGGCGGCTTCTGTGCGCCATCGGTGACTCGCGAGAGGATTGTCGAGGCAATTTCCGTCTGGTTCGGTGGAGCCCAAAGCGGCTGGGGACCAAAAATTCTCAAGAACGAAGGCGTAGACAGTGCGGTTGCTCGCGGTGCTGTTTACTACGGCCGCGTACGGCACGGCACCGGTTTGCGCATCAGAGCCGGCAACGCGCGCACGTACTACATTGGGTGGGACTCGGACGACGGTTTGCAGGGCATTTGTGTTTTGCCGGCCGGGGTCGAAGAGGGCACCACGCTTCCGCTGCTCAATCGCGATTTCTCGGTACTGGCTAACCGTCCGGTGTCATTCACACTGTACAGTTCGCGCACAAGGCACGACGCGCACGGCGAAGTTGCTGAATTGGACGAAAAAGACGTATATCGTCATCCTCCGCTAGTGACATTGTTGCGATACGGCAAGAAAATGCGCGACGTCTGCCTGACTATAGGTCTCAGAGTCATTTTCACGGAGGTTGGTACGCTTGAACTCTGGTGTGAATCGCGGGCCACGCCCCATCGCTGGCGGCTGCAATTCGAACTGCGCGGTGAAGAGACACAACCCCAGCAACTTGACACGGTGAAATTAGAACCCGTGCCGAAACATTCATCCGCTGTTACGACTTCCGATGCGACTGTAGAATCTGCTGCGCAATTGATCGGCAGGGTTTTTGGCGGTTCCTCTGGTGGCGATACTTTAGCGCCCGACACCCTCGTGAGCCAAATGGAAGCAGAGCTCGGGGCGAAAAGAGACTTGTGGCCTACCTCGGCCATTCGCCGATTCAGCGATGTCCTCATCGAGGTTGGCGACGGCCGTAAAAAGTCTCCGCGTCATGAGACACGTTGGCTCAACCTGTCCGGCTTCTGCTTGCGGCCGGGCTTCGGTGTGCCTAGCGATGAGGCGCGCGTGAACGCCTTGCGAACGATCGTGTCAAGCGAGCTCGCCTTTGCGGACGATCTCCAATGTCAGGTCGGAGTGCTGGTGCTATTGCGTCGGATCGCCGGTGGCATCAATGCTAGCGAACAGCAGGCCCTCTACCGCGAGCATACTAGTCGTCTTGGTGGCAAGCACAAGGGCCGCGTGAATCGGCAACTCGAGTACGAAGAGTGGCGTCTGGTCGCGAGTCTTGAGCACGTTCTAGCCAGCCGGCGTGCATTGTTGGGTCAGGAGCTGATGGCCAAGATTAAAAAGAAGCCTGAAGATGTAATTTGGCTGTGGTCACTGGGCAGACTGGGTACCCGCATTCCACTGTACGGGCCGCTGCACTCTGTCGTGAACCCCGAAATTGCCGGCCAGTGGCTGAAAGCCCTGCTGGACTTATCCACGTTCACGGAAGAAACGAGTTCCGCCATCGTACAGATCGCGCGGCGCACCGGCGACCGCGCGCGTGACATCGATGATGAAATTCGCGAAAAAGCAATCTCCCGCTTGGTGGCGACTGGGATCGGTGAAGAAGCAATCGAGTTTCTGTCAAGATGCGTTCCGCCCGAACGGGCGGACGCGGTCCGCACCTTCGGGGAATCGCTGCCGCTCGGATTGCAGGTTGTCAGCTCTTCGAATTGCTTACTATCGGTACCGGCGTTGCACAATTCTGGGTCCGACTTTTCTGAACGGAGTAGCAGCCCATGAAAAAGCTCGGTGCGATTTCTTCGGAACGTTTCAAAGGCCAAGTCGCGATCGTTGTAGGTGGGGCGCAGGGCATCGGCAGGGCGATCGCCATCCGGTTACGGCGGGAGGGCGCCCATGTTGTCATCGCAGACATCGACCGTGCCAAGATGGATATCTTGTCGCGCGAGATGGCGGACGCAGGAACGACTGTACAGACCGCAATTTGCGATGTTCGCCGCAAGCGACAAATAGAACGAATGGTTGCAGAAACTGTACGACGCCACCGTCGAGTCGACATTCTGATGTACGTCGCGGGTGTCGCCAAGAGCGTGCCTTTTATACAAACCAGTGAAGATCTGTGGGACTGGACGATGGACATAAATTTGAAGGGCGCATTTCTGGTGGCGCGCGCGGTGGCTCCGCATATGATCAAAAAGAGGCGCGGCAAAATGATATTCATGGCGTCGACCAACAGTTGGGATGCGGAAGCCGAACTCGCACCGTACAACGCTTCGAAAGCCGCACTATTCCTCTTGGCCAAAACCATGGCGCGGGAACTGGGTCACTACGGCATACAATCGAACGCCATAGGTCCAGGATTGATCCGGACACGTTTGACGGAGCCCTTCCTGAAAGATTCCAGATTTATGCGCAAGTACAGAAAACTGATTCCCGCTGGCAGGCTTGGAGTGCCGGACGATATCGCCGGACCGGCTACGTTCTTGGCATCGTCCGACGCGGATTACGTGAATGGCGTTTTGTTGTTTGTTGACGGCGGACAGTTGGCTTGAGAACGCCCGCAGACACGTAAGATGAGTGCGATGTCGGATAGGATTTCTCATGGTCAAGTTTTTCCTTTTTTATTCGCTTTTTGTAATTCTTCTCGCCGTTTATATGACACCTACATGACACTGACACAGCCTTCGGGTAGTAGCCGAACGGTTGGCGTCGATTAGAGTTGGCACCCCTTGTAGAAAACTGTAGAAAACGGGAACAGCTCCAGGAAAGCATGAGCTGATGCGGTAGGATTGTTTCCTGGCGACGGTCAACCACCTTGAAGGTTCGGAGAAAGGTTCGGACAAAGGATGTCTTCACCCCTACTACCCAGCGCGCTCGATGCCAGCACACAAGCCTTTCCGGTTCTTTCCGTTTCCCAGATCGGAGTAGCAGCAAAGTTGGAAAGTGCTTTAGAATCAATAGTGCACTTCATGTCGGGGCGTAGCGCAGCCTGGTAGCGCGCCTGCCTTGGGCGCAGGAGGTCCCGAGTTCAAATCTCGGCGCCCCGACCAATCTTTCTGCGGCCTGCAAGCATTTCAAAGAAGTCCTTGCCGCTCTCCGAACCAGGAATCGGAAAATACTCCGAGTGCTTGCTGTCTACTCTGCGTAACAAACCCATCCGGCCGCGAGAATAGGCTCACTTCTCACGGTCAGACTTCCCTGCCTCGCGAACCGCTCGGATGAGCCGCAACGGGACGCAGTTCCGGCCGCACGAAGTCATCCGCGTGTGAATTTCCCACCCCCAAAAGCCGCATAGTGAGGATCGCCGCCGGCACCAGATACCCAATCGTGATGCAGGTCCACATCAACGCCCCCGCAAGTTCCTGGTCTTCAAGAACGGAAATGCCGAACGGCTGTGGCCTGGAAAGATAAACCGGATACACAACACGTTCCGCGAAAACAAGAAACCCGGAAAGGATGTCGCACGGCAAAGTCGCGAGAAAAAGGTACAAGAGAATCCACCATCGCGGCCTTTTCGAGACACTCGGCCAAGGCTGAACCACCGGCCACCAGAAAAGAAATCCGGCGGCGAGGAAACATGTGTGCTCCACCACATGCCACCCTTCCGATTGCAACGCTAACGTAAATGCTCCGGGAATATGCCATCCCACCAGGGCCGCGGCGGCGGCGAACCAGCAAAACACCGGCTGCGAAAGTACCCGCCCGACCTGCTGCACGGGCGTCCACCGGAACAACGGACCCAGGACGCCTTGCACGAAGGGCTGCGGCAAGCCATGCAAGAACGGCATCACCGGAGCGCCCATCAAAAGCAATGCAGGAGCCAGCGTCATTAGCAGCAGATGCTGGACCATGTGAACCGTGAGCAACTCCTCGTCGAATTCCGCGAGCGGTGAACCAACCGCCATCCAGATCAAAAACAGTCCGAGAAGAAAACTGACCGCTCGCCAGGCTGGAACGACGTTCACCGCCGCCGAACGAAGGTGTAGCCATCCCCGCAAGTACAGGAACGCAGCCAGAAGCGTCGCCAGGGTAAGCGGAACCGGAAGTGTCCACGATTCAACCGCGGCTTGAACAGGAAGTAGCATGACTTGCTTTAGGGTTGCGCGGGAACGCTTCCCTGTGGAGCTTCCTTGAGCACCGCATCGCGCGCCGCATCGCGCGCCGCAGCTTGCCCAGCCGGATGCAAGGTCACGAGAAACGCCACCAGCGCCGTTGTCTCCGCCGGACTCAAGTTCTTCCCGTAAGCCGGCATGTTGCCGCCTCCCTGGATGACTTGGCGAATCAGCTGGTCCTGCGTCAACCGTACCGCGACGCTATCCAGAGCCGGACCTCTCTGCCCGCCACTCTCCCCGAGGGAATGGCAGTTGCGGCACTGCTTGCCCTGAAACACGAGTGCACCTTGCCGCTGTAGCGCGGTGCTTCCGTGCAGAAATTTGTCGGGCACTGGAGCGCCGCTCCACGCGTTCATCTGCGGACTCCACGGCGCGTGGCCTGCAAGTTGCGTGAAGGTCCCTAGAGTCACGGCGATCAGCAGCACTGTTAAAACCGCAATCGGGCGCCGCCGCCAGCTCTTTTCTCCTTCACCCGACAGGAACGGCAGAAGAAGTAGCCCGGCAATCGCAACGACCGGCCCTATCAGCAGCGCGGGCGTCTCCATCGAAGGAGGCAACAGCGACAACAATGCGTAGAGCCATAGGAAGAAATAATCCGGTTTCGGCACTGTTTGGATGATCGTCGGATCGGGCACTCCGGAAGGTCCGAATGGTCCGAAATACACCGCGCAGGCAGCCACGGCCAGAAGGATGAATGCCGAAAAGAATAAATCTTTCCAGATGGCATAGGGGACGAACGGCTCTCCATCGGTCATTGTGAGTTGGTGATATTCGGCCTCGTAGGTGGCGCGCTTCACCAGGCGTCCCGGCATCGGCCACTCATTGATTCCGAGTTTCAACACCATCAAGAGGTGCACGCCGATCAATAGGAACAGCGTTCCGGGAATCACAAAAACATGCAGCGCAAAAAATCGCGACAGCGTAGCGCCCGCAATGATCGGCCCACCGAGCATCATTTTCACAATCGCTGGACCCATGACCGGCACGCGGCTGGCGATCGACGCGCCGATACCCAATCCCCAGTACGCATCCTGATCAAAGCGTAAGACCTGTCCACTGAACGCCATGCCCAGGGTCATCAACAAAAGAAAAACGCCTACAATCCACGTAAGTTCACGCGGGAATTTGTAAGCTCCGAAGAGAAACACCTGCACCATGTGGATGAGCACCACCGCGACCATGAAGTTCGAGCCCCATCCATGAATCGCGCGCACGAACCAGCCCAGTGTTACATCATGATTCAGGGCCTGCAGGCTGCTCCACGCCTCCGCGCCAGATGGCACGTAGATCATCGCCAGCAAGATTCCAGTGACCACTTGCAGCATAAAAATCGTCAGCGCGGCACTGCCAAAAACGTAAAACCAGCTCGCCGTATTGCGGGGTACGCGATGCTCGGAAACTTCGCGAATCGGCGCAGCCAGCTGCAAGCGCCGGTCAAACCATTCACCGATTTGTGCGATCAGGCGCATGGCGGTTTTTTCCCGAGCAGCGCGGCGCTTTCTGCCGGCGTGTGCAGTTCGCCGGCTTGAATCGTGACGAGACCGTTTTCCACTTTATAGGGATATTCGAAAAGTCCTCGCTCCGGTGGACCCGACGCGCGCGAACCGTCTCGGTAATAGACGCCTCCGTGGCAAGGGCACATAAACAATCCGGATTGCGGAAACCAACGCACCGGACAGCCAAGATGCGCGCAGTTGACCGCAAAAACCTGGAATTGCTCTCCCGCTACGCGACGAACCCAGCAAGCCGTATCCACTGTCTTGCCATCCGTCGGCGTCACATAGGGATTGCGAAAAGTGGCCAGCCGGGTTTCCCCTTCAGGAAATTCGTTCACAGAACCCAACGTCAGCCAGGAGAGGTATCCCTTCCCGCGTCCGCGCGTAACCGAGGACAGTACAAATCCTACGATCGGTACTGCCAGAGCCGCCGCGACCACTCCGTTAAACAGAATTCCCAGCTTCATGAATAACCCGCGGCGGGTAACCGTATTTTCCTGCGACATTGTAAGGCTCCTAGCGTTGTGCGGAATTCGAAACTGGATACGGTTGCCCGGGATTTTGCACGCGCTGCGACTCCAGCCACGCAACGACGTCCCCGATTTCCTGCTCGGACATCGGCTTGCCCGGGATATTCCCGCGCCAGTCTGGAGCGCCGAGTTCCGGGCGTCCCGCGATAACCACCGTTCGCAGTCCCTGATTGCTTACCAGTGCAAGAAAAGAAGTGTCCGTGATGGAGCTTCCCTTCGCGCTGCCCCGGCCATCCGGCCCGTGGCACGATGCGCAATAATTTTTGTAAGCAAGCGCCCCTCGCGAAGCATCGCCACTTGCCTTCGCCGCGTACGAAGGCGGATTCGCTGCGTCGAGAACGCCGGGCTTGCCCCAATTCGTCCGGATGCCCTTCACAATGGCGTCGACCTGTTTATCCGTCAGCATCCCGCCGGCACTCTGCGCGAAGGCGGGCATCGCGCTGCCAGACACGCCATTCGCGGTGACTTTCCGTAGCGTAACGTCGTCCACGATCGCCAGGTAAACCGGATCACCGAGCGCGATGGCTGCGCCTCCGCGCCCTTGTGCGCCGTGACAACCCGCGCAGTTTTCCGAATACAAAGTGTTGAACTCCAGAACGTCATTCGGCGCGAGCGTCTCAGAGCCTGCCAGCGGCTTACCGTGTGGCGCGCCGCATCCCGCCAGCAGCACCGTTCCCAACAACAAGGCGCATCTAAACCGAACTGGCTTCACGGGCGCTTATCTCCCTCATCTCGCGGCGACATCATGCCCGGCGCTTCGATTCCCGCCCGCAAAGCAAACGGCATATTCTCGCGCGTCCGCACCCGTGTATGACGCAGGACCACCAGACCCGCGACCACGCCAAAGGCCACCTGCGACGCGACAAACCACACCCAGTGAATCTGGCTCTCGAGCAAAGGGTTCAAAAGATTCAGCATCGAGTACAGCAGGCCGGACCACAGGACCGGAGCGATCAGGCCGCCTAACACAATAGGGTGCCGCGCGATCATCGGCAGCATGGCGCCGTAGAGTAGTCCCACCAACACAGATCCGGTGATATGCAGGATTACTGCGATGAAAAACGGACCGGCCTGAAACGAATTTAGCTGCGCCTGCGTAGGCAAATCCGACTGCGAATAGACAACCCCAGCCAGAAGATTGATCGGATACCAGATACTTCCGACACTGATCAAACCATACGCGCACGCGATCACGGCCATTGCGACGCTACCCGCAAGCCCGCCTCTCAATCCCGCTAATACCGGATAGGTCTCCACAGGAAGCCAGGCGCGCACTTGTTCTTCCGCGAGAGGAAATCGTTCGACACGGCTCCGCGAAGTAGTGATCGAAATATCCTCCGGCAGGACCGGGACGCGCTCTTCGTGCTCGTGCGGCAGGACCTCGCGGAACCACCCGACAGAACCTGCAAGTGCCAGAACTACGCCCAGCACGCTAACCGAGACATTGGTCAAAAGCCCGGCAAACAAGAGTGTAAAACCGAAGGCCAGAACGAGCGGCCACGCCGTCGGCGCCGGCAATTCGATTTCGCGAGGCGTTTGCGTGTTTTGGCCGGCGTTTTGGCTGGAATGGTCCGCGGAACCCATAATTCCCTTTCTCACCTCCACTACTCACCCTCAAGCGCCCAAGCTCAACGGCCGAGAATGTAGACCACCGTGAAAACCACCACCCATACCGCATCCACAAAATGCCAGTACATCGACAGCACTCCAACGCGCGCGGACTGCTCTGGCCCGACGCGGCCTGCAAGGCCAAACAGCAACACGATGGTCAGCAGGATCAGGCCAACGATCACGTGAGTTCCGTGGAGCCCAACGAGCGAGTAATAGGTTGTGCCAAACAGATTGGTGGAGATGGTCAGTCCGTGTTCGTAAATCAGTCGATGCCATTCCTGCCCCGTGCCGAACAGAAACAGACCACCCAGAACAATCGTGAGCAGCCACAGACCCAGGAACGCGCCGCGCTTGCCGTGTTCCAGGGATCGCGACGCAAAGTGAATCGTGACGCTGCTGGACAACAAGCAGATGGTGAAAAAAATCGGCGTCTCCAGCACTTCGCGTGGCGTCGGCCCGCTGAGGCTTTTCCCCAGATAAAAAAGGTACGCGACCACGAATATCGTGAAGATCGACGACTCTGCAATGATCAAGCAAGCCATCCCCACTTTGCCTTTATAGGGAAGGCTCCAGCCCGCCGGCGTCGGAACGATCGGAGTTGTGATGGCGCTCATTCGTCTTTCCCTTTACTCATAGCGGCTGTCCGGATCTTCAGGATGTTTGAGATCCCATAGCGGACGCCGGCTCTCGACCGTCGGGATCACAGCGAAGTTGTAGACCGGCGGCGGCGAACTGACGGCCCATTCCAAGGTCCAGGCATCCCACGGATCGTTCCCGGCTAAGCGCCCCTTGAAATAGGAAAAGATGAGGTTGACGACAAAAATGAGGACGGCGATGCCCTGGATAAATGTACCGAGCGTGACAATCAGATTTAATGTGTCCCAGCCTCGCCCCGGCTCGTAGGTATAAATGCGGCGCGGCATGCCCAGGATGCCGGGGATGTGCATCACGTCAAAGGTGAGATGGAATCCGATGATCATGAGCCAGAAATGCAGTTTGCCTAGACTCTCGCTCAGCATCCTTCCGGTAATCTTGGGATACCAATAGTAGAAAGCCGCAAAAAGGGCGAACAGGATGCCCCCGACAATTACATAGTGGAAGTGCGCGACCACGAAATACGAGCCGGTAAGTTGCCAGTCAAAGGGAGCGGATCCGAGCATGATACCGGTTAGACCGGCGAACAGGAATTGAAAGAGAAAACCGATGCAAAATAGCATTGGCGTTTTGAAAATGATCTTGCCGCCCCACATGGTCCCGAGCCAGTTGAAAATCTTGATGCCGGTGGGAACAGCAATAGCCGCCGTTGTCAGCACAAAAAAGGTGTTGGCCTTGGAGTTCATACCGATCGAGAACATATGGTGCGCCCACACGCTCATACTGATGAATCCAATGCAAACCGTCGCGGCCACCATCACCGGGTAGCCGAAAATCGGTTTACGCGAAAATACGGGAACAATCTCGGAGACGAACGCAAAAGCAGGAATCACCAGGATGTAAACTTCCGGGTGCCCGAAGATCCAGAAGAAGTGCATCCAGATCGCCGCCGAGCCGCCCGCCTGGGTGTCGAAGAAATGACCGCCCAGGTAGCGATCGACGAGCAGCATGATTTGCGCGGCGGATAAAGGAGTAAGCGTGATCAGAACCAACCCGGCCATCACCATGTTCATCCAGGCTAGCAACGGCATGCGGCTGAGCTTCATGCCCGGACACCGCAGGCTCAAGACCGTGGCGATGATGTTGATGCCGGTGGCGATGCTGCCGAATCCCGACACCAACAATGCAATTGTCCAGTAGTCGGAACTGTGGCCCGGCGAAAACGCGTGAGCCGTCAACGGCGCGTACGCCCACCACCCTACATCTGGCGCAGTTCCCGCGCCGTACAGTCCACTTCCGGAGACGAAGCTCAGATTGAGGAGCAATCCACCGAACGCCGTCAGCCAGAAACCGAAGGCGTTGAGGCGTGGGAAGGCCATGTCCCGCGCACCGATCATCAACGGAACTAGATAGTTGGCAAATCCGAACAGGACGGGCATGACCACGAAGAAAATCATAGTGGTTCCATGCATCGTGAACATGCGGTTGAAGACCTGCGGCGAAACAAAGTCGTTGTGCGGGCGTATCAGCTGGATCCGCATGATGGTCGCTTCGATTCCGCCGATGAGCAGAAACACCAGCGCGTAAACGATGTAGAGAATGCCAAGCCGTTTGTGATCGACCGTGGTCACCCACTCATGCAGGGTCTCCACCCAAGGCTTTCCCGCAGCGCCCGCAGTCTCAATCGCCAATGCATCCGAGGACATAACTCAGCTCCAGAAATTCTCCAACTATTTCAGCGTCTCCAGATACCATACCAGCGCGTCCAGGTCGTTGTCGGTCAACTGCATCGCTGGCATGAGCGAGCCGGGTTTGAGAGCGTCTGGTTTTTGAATCCACAAGCGCAGATTCTCCGTGGTATTTTCCGCGGCGCCCGAAGCAATCGTTCTGCGGCTCATCAGGTGCGTCAGGTCTGGACCGAAGCGTCCGTTCGCCGCCGTACCGCCGATCGCATGACAATTTATGCATGCGGTCGTTTCAAACACGCGCCGGCCGGCATTCTCTTTTTCGTCATGATTTGCGGGCTGCCTTTGCGCCCGGACCCACGCCTCAAAATCTTCCCGGCTGTCGACCGATACCAGCAGAAGCATCTTCGCGTGCTGCGTGCCGCAATACTGCGCGCACTGCCCCAGAAAAATTCCGGTCCGGTGCGGGTCTAGCCACATGTTGTTCACCCGATTCGGAATCAGGTCGGTTTTCCCCGCAAGTTGAGGAACCCAGAAACTGTGATCCGTATCGGCGGATAGGAGCTTTAAGAACGTGGGCGTCGGTCGTGCGGTCTCGCTGACAGGAATGTGCAGTTCGTTTGCGGTGACTACGCCTAATCCCGGATACCGGAACTCCCACCAGAACTGATGGCCAATGGCCGTAACATCGATGGCCGTCGAGGGTTTTGGCGCATCTTGGATGCCGTGAATCACCCGGGCCGAGGCAAGGAACAGGATAACCACGATCAGTATGGGGATAACCGTCCAGGCCAACTCGATCTGATTACTCCCGTACACCTGGGGCGGTTCGCGATCGTTGTCGGACGCCCGCTTGCCAAATTTCACGACCGCGAAGGCCAGCAAGCTGAAGACGACGAGGAATATCACAGCCGTAATGATGAGGACGAAGCGCGACAGCTCATCGATGGAATCCGCTGGTGTCGAGTGTGGCTCGAAGATGTTGGGAACCGGATTCGGCGTCGAGCTCTGCGCGCCGCACAATCGCGCGGCAAGGAATATGCCGATCAGAAAGATAATCGCGCACGCGGCCCGGCTGGTGACTACCAACCAATCCGTGCCCATCTTCGTTTTTCGCGTTCTGCTCAAGTCTTCCGCCCACGGGTGACAGCAGTCGCTGATGCGCTTCCAAGGTTCACGCCCATCCAAATCTTGGCGAGTCTACTCGAAACTTTATTAAAGCCACGTAATACGTAAAGCATCCGTCGTTCCATCTTGTGGGAGTCTCGCTGCTTCGATTTGCTCAACAAAATCAATCGTCAATGCACGATCAGCAAAAGTCCTTGCGACCCGGACTGTCATCTCCTTGACTCATTCGTCAAGCTTCTTACCCCGCTGGAAATTTTAATCTTCACTTCGTGGCGCGAATCGCGCCTGCGAAGCCCTCCAGCGACTCACTGGAAACACCGTGAATTTATCGACATCCTGCCCTGGCCAAAACCTCTATCGACAACTCTGGCACTTGGTCCTTGACCACCATCCCCGCCGGCTTCTGTTTGTCTTGCAGCTATGGATGCTTTGGGTGGATGGTTGGGACCAATGAATTTTTTGCAGGGGCGCATCTTCTTTTCCGGCCAACACCTGCGCCACCCCAGCCCCACCGAGGCTTCTGCCAACCCATCGCAGCAAGACCCCAATCTTTTCTTCATCCCGCCCGCATTCACTCCCCAGGACCGCCGGAAACCGCGTTGAAAAGGAAGGACTTTGAAGACATCTCGCGCCAATTTGCCTTGCGCTTTTTCCAATCAATGCCAGAAGGGCGTTTGCCCAAGTGCCGGGGACCCATTTGCGTGCGGGAGACAAAACGTGATTTATTCAGAGAATGAGCGCTCAGGGAATGAGTGCGGAGCCGCCTGCTAAGGGCGTACCCCCCGACAATCGCGAGCCCGTGCGGGACTTGGAGGGCAATCCACTAGGGCGCGGCTTGCGTGCGATTCTGCTTCTAAGTTTCGGAGGACTCTTGGCCTTGCTCCTCTACGCGGGGGCCAATGCTCTGCATACCCTCCGCGAGCTGCACGAAGCGGAGGAGTCCGCCAGGGCTGGGTCTCTCGAGCGCAGGCGTGTCCTCGCCACGGTCGTTCTGTCCGCGAGCACCTATAGCGACCACATGGAAGCAATTTTATTAAGCATGACGCCGGAGGAGGACGTCGACGCGGCTGGAGACGTCGCCAAATGCGCAGATCAAACACGCGCGGCGCTACAGTCGTATCCGGCCGATCGGAGCGCGGAAGAGCAAGCCTTGATCCAGCAAATGCAGGAATATCTGGCGGAAGAAGATAGCGTATTTCGTTCAGCGCGGGAATGGAGGCCGGACGAACGCAGAAGCCGCGGGCAAGCCATGGTCAGCGCAGACATTATTCCTAAGAGACAGAGATTTGTCGCGATCGCGCAAAAGATCGAGTTACTAAACGACCAGCAGACCGTGGCCGCGAAGCAGACGAGTTTTGCGGAGTTCGGCCGGCTGCAGGATCGCCTGACTAGGTTCTTGATCCTGGCGCTGTCCTCCGGTCTGCTCCTGGCAATGGGCAGCGCCGTCTATATCATGCGACTTGAGCGCCAAAGCAGGCTGCGCTACTCCGAACTGGTGCAGAGCCGCAGCGAGTTGCAACAGCTTTCCGCTCGTCTGGTGGACGCCCAAGAGACTGAGCGCCGCGCGATTTCGCGCGAACTTCACGACGAAGTCGGGCAGGCGCTGGGTTTGCTGTTGATGGATGCGGGGCGGCTGTCCAACCAGCTGGGCAGCGCCGACAAAAAGGGCCAGGAACTAATAGGCAGCATCAAAACCGTAGCCGAACGAACGGTGCAAACCGTGCGAAATATGGCGCTGCTGCTGCGACCCTCGATGTTGGATGACCTGGGATTGGTTCCTGCGGTGGAATGGTACGCGCGAGAAATGTCGCGGCGCGGAGAAATTGAGGTCGAAGTACACGAGGAGAATGTGTCCGAAGAGTTGCCGGATCCGGTGAAGCTCTGCGTCTACCGTATGGTGCAGGAGGCGTTGAACAATGCTGCGCGCCACGCGGCAGCAAAGAATGCCCGTGTGGAGCTGAAACAGACAAGCGATGCCATCCGCGTAAAGATCACCGACGACGGCCGCGGCTTTGACCCGCAACGCACGCGCGGCATGGGACTTCTCGGTATGGAGGAGCGCGTGAAACGCCTCGGTGGCACGATCCAGATTGATTCGCAGCCAGGAGCGGGGACCACGGTCCACGCCGAGCTTCCCCTGAACCGCACAAAAGTCTAGGAGCCAGACGAAAGCACGATGAAGAAGATCCGAATCCTGCTCGCTGACGATCACAATTTGATTCGCGGTGGACTGCGACTAGTTATCGAGCAGCAGCCCGATTTGATCGTAGTCGGAGAGGCGGGAGACGGACGCCAGGCGGTTTCCCTGGCAACGTCGCTCAAGCCGAACGTGGCGGTCCTGGATATTGGCATGCCGAATTTGAATGGGATCGAAGCCGCTAAGCAGATTACGGAAGGAGAGTCCGGCGCGGCGGTGGTCATCCTGAGCATGTATTCCGACGAAACCTATATCTTGAGAGCGCTGAAAGCGGGGGCGCGCGGATACTTGTTGAAGGATTCGGCGGAGGCGGATCTGGTGCGCGCGATACGCTCGGTGGCTGAGGGCAAGTCTTTCTTCAGCCCGACGGTAAGCCGCGTCCTGCTTGAGGACTACACGCGCCAACTTCAGCGCACGGGCGGTGAAAGTTCCTACGACTTGCTCACACCGCGCGAACGAGAAGTATTGCAGCTGGTCGCCGAAGGAAAGTCCAACAAAGAAGTGGCCGACATGCTGAACGTGAGCGTCTACACGGTAGAAACGCACCGTGGAAACTTGATGGAAAAGCTGAAATTGAAGGGCGTGCCGGAGCTAATTCTGTACGCGGTGCGAAAAGGAATCATCGCTTGAGCTAACTTTGCGTCCGGTCTGGAGAGAAGCCACCTCAACCCACATTCTCTGCTCGCCTAACCTCGCACTCGCCTAAACCTCGCTTCTTCAGTGGCATAGCCGCTCCCCAATCGCGGGTACGCAAAATACCAACCGGTTGGGAGATGCGAAAGCAGGACAGCGTGCGTCCAAGTAACAGAGAAAAGCTGGCGGACTCAGCCAGCAGAAACGTCGAGGAGAGTGAACATGAACGGAATACGATTTTCGCGCAAGTGGACGGGCGCGGCACTTGCGCTTGTTCTTGGCTTAGGAGGAGGCGCGACCGGCTACGCCGTAGCCCGCGCAAAGGAAGCGGTGACCGCGTCCCACGTACACGCGTCACTGAAACTCGCGGATCCCAGCGAAGGACCAAGCAAGATCGGATTCGCGCCAGTTGTGAAGGAAGTTCTACCCAACGTTGTAAACATTTCTTCGTCGAAAGTTGTGCGCACGCCGAATCAAATGCCGGAAGGAATGCAGTCGGACCCATTTTTTCAGCAATTTTTTGGGCACGGCGGACGTCCCGAAATCCCGCAGAACCGGCGGGAGCAGAGCCTGGGTTCCGGCGTGATCGTAAGTCCTGAGGGCTACGTGCTGACCAACAACCACGTTGTCGATGGCGCGACCGACGTCAAGGTCACGCTTTCGGACAAGCGCGAACTGAAAGCAAAGATCGTCGGAACCGACCCGAAGACAGACATCGCGGTTCTGAAGCTGGAAGGAGCAAATTTCCCTGCGATTACGCTGGGTGATTCTTCCAAGGTGCAAGTGGGCGACTACGCGCTGGCAATTGGCGATCCGTTTGGCGTCGGCCAGACGGTAACCATGGGCATCGTGAGCGCCAAGGGCCGCGGCAACTTGGGTATCGAGGACTACGAAGACTTCATTCAGACCGACGCTCCAATTAACCCGGGAAATTCCGGTGGAGCGCTCGTGAACGATCGCGGCGAACTGGTCGGCATCAATACGGCCATTCTGTCGCATGGTTCCGGCGGCAATGAAGGAATCGGTTTCGCGATTCCGGTCAACCTGGCTCGCAATGTGATGGGGCAGATCCTGGATCACGGCAAAGTGACCCGCGGCTACCTCGGCGTTGTGATCCAACCGATTACGCCGGCGATGGCGAAGCAGCTCGGCCTCAGCAAGCTTCAGGGCGCGCTGGTTGGCGATGTTAGCGGAAAGGGTCCGGCGCAAACTGCCGGAGTGCAGCGCGGAGACGTCATTCTTTCCATCAATGGAAACGCGGTGAATGACAGCAATGAGCTGCGCAATACCATCTCCATGATGCAGCCTGGCGAGACCGTTAAACTCGAGATCTCGCGCAACGGCAGCACCAAAAACCTCGACGTAAAACTGGGCGAGTTGCCGCTCTCGAAGCAGGACGCCGAGAATCAACCGGAAGGCGCCTCCAAGGATGCGCTGGAAGGCGTCAGCGTCGAGAACTTGGATGCGGAAACTGCAGCGCAACTGCAGCTTCCGGAATCGACCAAAGGCGTTGTTGTGACGGGAATTGACCCGTCCAGCCCGAAAGCTGAATCTGGCCTGCAGAAGGGCGACGTGATCCAGGAAGTGAACCATCAGCCGGTGCACAACGTCGCTGAATTCGAGCAGGCGATGCGCAAAGCCGGTGGAAGTGCGTTGCTTCTCGTTAACAGTGGCGGAACCACGCATTTCATCGCCGTTTAAATCTAACAACAGCAAATCAAGAGACGATCAAGAACCGGCCGCGTCGAGTGACGCGGCCGGTTTCGTTTTGATCGTCGGCCATTTGTGGAATAGGCAGAATTTGCGGGACCTTCGCCTTAAGAAGGAGCCCTCGCAAAGCAACATTCCCTTGACTTTTCGTCGGTCTGTGATACACTTGACCTTAGTTAATTTTTCGTCCAAGCGCCGTCGAACGGCGCTTTTTTTATTTCTGCACGACGAGTCGGGTGGCCTGACCCACTCCCTATCTAAACCTCGTAGAATCAACAGTTGCAGAAGTCTATCAAAACAAATGGCTTCAACGGCCTTTAGAATCAATACTTACAAAAAACCAAGGGGAGGGTGGTAATCAACTAGTTACTACATAAAACGGTCTCGCGATCACTCGTGGATTCAAGCGGCCCATAAGAGAACTTCTCTGATCGAAGTGTACTTTGATCGGGGCAAGACGCAACGGCCGGGCGGGGCAAGCCCCGCCCCTACAGTGGTCAGTTGGCACAGGGAAGTTGGGTTGGCACAAGGGCGAGGTGGGAATCTCGTCGAAGAATGTCTCCGGTTACCTCGTCAAAACTGCCACGTGCGGTTTCTGTCTGAATGACTTCCTCATCGCGTCGATGTCTTCCTGGCGGGGGTCACGAGTTGAGAAAAGCGAAATGGGGAGGTGGCGATGCGTGTAAGCTTGTGTGCCGCCGAGTCTGTTGTTGAGGGCTGAGAGCGGGAGGAGAAATCGCGTGGAAGTTGTGGCGGGAGTGGATCTGGGCGGGACGGCGATTAACTACACGCTGATCACCAAGGATGAGAAATTTTTGATTGAGAATTTATGCGAACACCCGGCGCTTTCGACGCAAGGCCCAGAGGTGTGTCTGCAGCAGATCGAGGATGGGCTGAAGATTGCGGCCGAGCTGGCGAGTGCCCCTTTGACGGACATTGTTGCGGTGGGGTTGGATACCCCTGGTCCGGCTAGCGCATCGGGGAGGTTGAGCGCGAAGGGGTCGACGAACTTTGTGCATCCGGATTGGGCCGGGTTTGATATTCGCGAGGGGTTGGCGCGGAAACTTGGAAAGCCGGTGACGTATTTGAATGATGGGAATGCCGGCGCGCTCTGGGGTCACTTCACTATTTTTGGGGCGAACAGCAAGGAGACTTCGGTTTCCATTGTCATCGGGACCGGTTTGGGCGGGGGAATCATCCTCGATGGGAATGTGGTGAAGGGACGGATGGGTTTCGGTGGTGAGTTGGGGCACGTTTTGATTCCTTATCAGAGCATTCGCGGAATTCCTGGGATGCAGCCGGAATGCAACTGCGGGCGGGTGGGTGATTTGGAGTCGGTGTGCTCGTTGACGGCGATCTGGAAGACGTTTTTGCCTTATTTTCTGGAGAAGTACCCGGGGCACGAGCTCGGGAAATTGGGCGATTTAAAACGCGCGTCGAAGTTAGTGCGTGGGATGGCGGATAAGGGTGATGCCATGTGCCGGGAGATTTTTCGGGTGCAGGCGCATGGGATTGGCATTTTTTTCGATGAGATGATCAATACGTTTGATCCGGATGCGTTGATTATTGGCGGCGGGGCGCTGGAGGCTAGCCTGGAATTTCAGCGGTGGTTTATTGAGGAAGTCCGCGTTGGGATGCCGTCACAGCGGGAGGAGCAGGCGGATATTCCGATTTATGTGATGCCGAATGGGGATACCGCTGGAGCGCGGGGGGCGGCGATTGAGGCTTTGAAATTGGCGCGAGGGAGTGGGTTGGCGTGAAGGCGGTGGCGCGTGAGTGGTCGTCAGGGGAATAGGTCTTGTGAAGAGTTGGAGAGTGCGTACGCCTAGCGATCGCGGTTGAAGTTGAGTCTAAACCCGCACCCTTAAAGACCAAGGGTGCGGCACCCGGTGCTTCGAGGGGAAGGCTTGCGGTTGTCTGAACAGGACGGATTTTTTGACGGCGGAGGAGGCAACATGAGGAAGCAATCGGCGGTACTGGCGGCGATTCTCGCGAGCGTGGCAGTTCTTGCTGTTGCTGCTCCGAAAATCGAAGTCAGCTGGAAGAATCCGACATTCACCGGGGATCCTGGGGCATTCAGGAATATTCTCGTGCTGGCCTTGAATGGGAAGGCGGCAAACCGGGCGGAATTCGAGGACGAGTTGGTTGCGGCGATTTCTCGTCCAGGGGTGAATGTTGCGCCGAGCTACGAATATATAGCGCGTCCCGATGCCACGCCGATCGACATGAAGGATTTGCGGGAACTGGTGAAGGAACAGAAAATCGACGGGATTGTGGTGGCGCGTTTGACCAAACAGGAGACGAAAACCACGTACGTGCCGGGCGAGGTCTACACTCCATATCCCTATTACGGAACCCTTTACGGCTACTACGGCGCGGTGTCTCCGGTGATCTATACGCCTGGATACATGGAGACCGAGAAAAAAGCGCAGGTGGAAGTGAATTTCTACTCCGCCACAAAACCGGAGGGAGAACTGGTGTGGACCGGAATGACGAATACGTTTGACGCGAGTTCCGCGATGAAGGTGATCAAGGATCTGGTCAAAATTGTGACCAAGGAACTGGAAAAGGAAAATATCATCGCGCGCGAAACGAAATGAGTTAGAGAAAAAGTCAACCGCAAGACCCGGGTTCAAAAACCGAACCCGGGGCACCCTCCGCGTGAGTTCAAACCGTGGATGCTCAGAGGGGAGAGGACGATGGCGGAAAATGCTCGCGGAACTTTTGAAGTGAAGGTGACGCCGGTGGCGGCGGATGCTGGGGATGAGACCGGGATTGGGCGGCTCGCATTGGACAAGAAATTTGTTGGGGATTTGGAAGGAACGAGCCGGGGACAGATGCTGGGTTTTCGGTCTGCGGTGGAGGGTTCGGCGGGATATGTGGCGATGGAGAAGGTTAGCGGGACGCTGCGCGGGCGCAGTGGGACGTTCCTGTTGCAGCATCTTGGAACGATGACGCGCGGGGCGCCGGAAATGTCGGTCAGCGTCGTGCCGGATTCCGGGACAGGGGAGTTGGTGGGAATCAGTGGGAAGCTGAACATCATTATTGCTGATGGGAAGCATGCTTACGATTTGGAGTATTCGATTCCGTAGTTTTTTGGGTGATCGGGCTGCGGAAAAATGCAAGAAACGAGGAAAAGGCTTCCTTCAGGGGCCCTTCGTTCCTCAGGATAAACTGAAGCCCATTGAGAGCACGCAGTTTACGTCGGCGCCCTTCGAGGCTCAGGATGAACTAAAGCACCGACCTCCTAAAGAAAAAGACTTTTTCTAGAGCCTGTAAGGAAAGCGCCCGCTTCAGAAAGCGGCCGCTACCGACGGTTGGTTGCCGAGTTGGGGCGCAGCAATGCTGCGCCCGTACAACGGGATTACGCCGCAACGTTCACGGAAGTGGCTGGTTAGGATTCTTCGCCGAAGAGTTTGATGTCGGCTGGGCCTTCTTGCACTGGCAGGCGTTGGCGACCTTGGACTTGTTCGCGGATTTGCTCGACGATGTCGGGGTTGGCTAGCGTGGTGATGTCGCCGGTGTCCATGTGATTGGAGATGGCGGCTAAAACGCGACGCATGATTTTGCCGCTGCGCGTTTTGGGCATGTCGGGGACGATGTGGATGGTTTTGGGGCGGGCGATTTTGCCGATCATGGTTTCGATGGTGCTGGTGACTCGGTCTTCGATTTTTTTGGAGGCCAGGACACCCGGCTTTAGCGAGATGTAGACGACCGGGACGCGGCCCTTTATGTCGTCTACCGCGGGAACCACAGCGGCTTCGGCGATTTCCGGGATGCTGAGGCAGGCGGATTCCACTTCTTTTGTGCCCAGCCGGTGTCCCGCGACGTTGATGACGTCGTCTACGCGGCCGAGGATGCGGTAGTAGCCGTCGGCTGGAAGGACGGCGCCGTCGGCGGCGTAGTAGGGCCAGTCTCGCCAGTCTTTGCTATTGGGGTCTTTGCAGTATTTTTTGTAGTACTGGGTGATGAAGCGGTCGTCGCTGCCCCAGATGGTTTGCATGATGCCGGGCCAGGGGTTGCGGATGCAGATGTTGCCCGCGGTGCCGGAGCCGGCTTTTACTTCCTTTCCTGTTTCGTCCCAGATGATTGGATAGATGCCTAGGGCGGCCGGACCTGCGCTGCCGGGTTTCATGGCGTCCAGTGCGGGCTTGGTGGTAATCAGGAAACCTCCTGTTTCGGTTTGCCACCAGGTGTCTACGATTACGGCTTGGCCTTTGCCTACTACTTCGTGGTACCAGCGCCAGACATCGGGTTCGATGGGTTCGCCTACCGTGGTCATGTGCTTGAAGTGGTAGTTGTATTTTTTGGGCTCGTCGCCGCCGGCTTTGCGGAGCATGCGGATAGCGGTGGGCGAGGTGTGGAAGATGTTGACGTCGAGGCGCTCGGCGATGCGCCAGGGGCGGCCTGCGTCCGGGAATTGAGGGACACCTTCGTAGAGGACGCTGGTGGCGCCGAGCGAGAGCGGGCCGTAGACAATGTAGGAATGGCCGGTGATCCAGCCGATGTCGGCCATGCACCAGTACACATCGTTGAGATGGATGTCCTGGTAATACTTGGAGGTGGCGGTGACGTAGGCCAGGTAGCCGCCGGTGCGGTGCTGGCAGCCCTTGGGCTTTCCGGTGGTGCCGCTGGTGTACATGAGGAAGAGTGGAGCTTCGGAGTCTTGGGAGACGGGATCGACGAGGTGGTTGTGATAGTCGTGGAGGACGTCTTCGATAAAGTAGTCGCGGCCCATGATCATCGGGGATTCGGAGCGGAAGTGGCCGTGATAGCGCTTCCAGATGAGGACTTTTTCGATGTGCTGGCCTTCTTTTTCGGCGGTGTCCACGGCGATGTCGGCGCTGGCTTTGTGGTCAACCCATTTGCCGTTGCGATGGTAGCCGTCGGCGTAGATGAGGACGCGGCTGCCGGAGTCGGCGGCACGGAGGCCGCAGGCTTCGCCGCTGAATCCACCGAAGACGACCGAGTGGACTACGCCCAGGCGGGCGCAGGCGAGCATGGTGATGGGGAGCTCCGGGATCATGGGCATGTGGATGGTGACGCGGTCGCCGGTCTTCAGTCCGGCGAAATCGCGGAGGAGGGCGGCGGTTTCGTTTACACGGCGGTAGAGTTCCTGGTAGGTGATGACGGTGGCGGCTTCATGTTCAGGCTCGGGAACGAAGATCAGGGCGGCTTTATTTTTGTGCTGCGCGAGATGGCGGTCGACACAGTTGTAACAGGCGTTCAGTTTGCCGCCTACGAACCATTTCCAGAAGGGTGGGTTGGCGGTGTCCAGCGTGGTGTGCCAGTAGTGGTCCCAGTGGAGGAGTTTGGCGTATTCGCTGAAGCATTCCGGGAAGTGCTTCTCGTCGAAGCGGGCGACGAAGTTGGGGTCGTTCAGGTTGGCTTGACCTATGAATTGGGGCGGTGGGTAGAAGAGGGTCTCTTCTTTCCAGTGGACGGCGATTTGGGCTTCGTTTTCGTGGGGGGAGGGAGGGGGTGCGGTGGTTGGATGCGGTTTTGGAGCGGAGGGCTTGGGTTGCGGCTTTTGTTTTTGTTTTTTGTTTTGGGACTTGGCCACGGTGGGGCTCCGTCAGGATACTAAAAGATTATTTTGGCGGAAGAGATGATGCTACTGGGGAACGGCTGGCGTCAATGCGGGAGGCGCGAAACGTCCCGGGTTAACACGATACTTGATTGCTGAAATGGGGCGCAGGAGTCCTGCACCCGTACACGGCCGGGGAGTTCGCGGAGTTCGCGGGCGAGCAGCGTTGCGGTTTGGGCATGGTTGAATCTAAACCCCGCCCTCGCGGCGAGGGCGGCTACAGGGTGGGCGGCGTCAATTGGAGTTGAGCGGATATGTCGTGATCGTGTTGACGCCGGGCGGGGCAAGCCCCGCCCCTACAAGGGCGGTGGAGAAGGGCAACGCCTGGCTAAAGCCAGGCGCCTACAGTCGGGGTTAGCGCATGCCGCCTACTTCGTCCCAGATTTTGGTGCCGTGGGTTTCTTTTAGCAGGATGCTGCCAAAGACCAGGGTTATGGCGGCTACGATCATGGGGTAGTAGAGGCCAGCGTAGATGTTGCCTGTGGCGGCGCACAGGGATAGGCCGATCAGCGGGAGCAGGCCGCCGAAGACTCCGTTGCCGATGTGATAAGGAAGCGAGAGTGAGGTGTAGCGGATCTTGGCTGGGAAGGCTTCCACGAGATAGGCGGCGATGGGGCCGTAGATCATGCAGACATAGAGAACCTGGATGAAAACCAGGAGGACGAGTTTAGGGATGTCGGGTGAGGGGGCTTCTTTTGCGGGGATTTGCTGGCCTGTGACGGGATCGGTGGTAAGAGGCGTCAAGCCGATGGCGCCGGTCACTTTATTTTTTGTGGAGTGCAGACCGTTGATGTTGTTGCCTGCCGCGGTCTGCATGGATTTATATATGGGAATGTAGGTGATGATGGAGAGGAGGCAGGCGGCCATCATCAGCCACTTGCGACCGATCTTGTCGGAGAGGGCGCCGAAGACGGTGAAGAAAGGCATGGCACAGAGAAGGGCGATGGCCACGATGATGTTGGAGGTTTTGGGGTTCACTTTTAGAACGGACTGAAGGTAGAAAAGCGCGTAGAACTGGCCGGTGTACCAGATGACGCCCTGGCCCGCGGTGGCGCCGAACAGGGAGATCAATACCCGCTTGAGGTTGTCCCACTTGCCGAAGGCGTCTGTCAGCGGCTGGAGTGAGGTCATGCCCGCGGCTTTGATCTCGGTGAAGATGGGGGATTCCTTCATCTTCAGACGGATGTAGAGGGAGATACTGACGAGGACGATGGAAATGAGGAAGGGGATGCGCCAGCCCCAGTCCGCGAAGTCTTCTTTGCTCATGGCATTCTGCGTGAAGAGGATGACGAGCAGGGAGACGAAGAGGCCGAGCGTGGCGGTGATCTGGATGAAGCTGGTGTAGAAGCCGCGCTTGCCGTCGGGGACGTGCTCGGCGACGTAGACCGTGGCGCCGCCGTATTCGCCGCCCAGAGCCAAGCCTTGCAGGACGCGAATCAGCAGCAGAGTGATGGGGGCGAACCAGCCGGCGGTTTTGTACGTGGGCAGCAGGCCGATGACGGCGGTGGCGCCGCCCATGATCGAGAGGGTCACCAGGAAGGCGTACTTGCGTCCTACGAGATCCCCGATGCGTCCGAAGAAGAGTGCACCGAACGGACGGACGAGAAAGCCGACGGCGAAGGTGGCGAGATAGGCGATGTACGCGAAAGTGTCGTTGCCGGGCGGATAGAATTTCGGGGAAAGAATGGCGGCGAGGCTGCCGAAGATGTAGAAGTCATACCACTCGATCATGGTGCCGACGGCGGAGGCGAGGATAACGCGCCAGATGCTGTATTCGGCGCTGCCGCTAACGGGGATTGCGTCTGCTCGACTAGCCATACTTTCTCCTGTGAGACTCACTCCTGTGAGACTGGCTCGTGTAAGACTCGTGCTCTAAACTCGCTCCTGTAAAGCGCGCTCCTGACGAAGTTCAACTCGCAATTGGTTAGCAGACAATAAGGCTTACAGTGCGGCGACTGGAGCGAAGGCACACTTAGCCGAGACACTGGTTATCCTATGGATGTTAATGCTATGTAAATGCGGCAGTTCGCTCCGTTAGAACGGCTGGCCCGCGCAAATTGCTCCTTGGTGGCACGTTCATATACGCGACGACAGAGGTTGTCAAGGCGTTGGTAGAGAGGTCGATGGCGGGGGAGGCGCCGGGCCGGTGGAGCATGGCTGGGAATTCGTGATACAAAGGCACGCTGACAAGGGCTCGCCAACAAAGGCACGCTAACCGGGGCACGCTAACTAGGACACGCTGACTGGGGCACGTTAACAAAGGCTCGCTTGGACACACGACAGGCCATATTTTTATTCGCCGCAGGGGCGTTGGGCGGGGCGATCAACGCGGTTGCCGGGGGTGGGAGCTTCGTTGCGTTTCCAGCGTTGTTATTTACTGGCGTGGCGCCGGTGGCGGCGAATGCTACCAACACATTGGCATTGTGGATTGGTGTTACCGCGAGCGGGGGTGCGTATCGGAAGCGATTGAACATTTCGCGACGGGTGATGGTACCGCTGATCCTAACGAGCGTGGTGGGCGGGCTGGCCGGGGCGGTGCTGCTGATCAAAACGCCGGCGCAGACTTTTTTGCGGGTGCTGCCGTGGCTGCTGCTGGGGGCGACGCTTTTGTTTGCGTTTGGCAAGCACTTGACTGGGCGGATTGCGGCGGGGATTTCGCAGGAATCGAGTGACCGGGCGGTGGCCGGAGCGTCGGTCTTTGAATTGATCGTGGCGGTGTACGGTGGATATTTTGGCGGCGGCATCGGGATCATGAACCTGGCTATGCTGGCCGCGATGGGCATGACCAACATTCATGAGATGAATGCGTTGAAAGTGGTGCTGGGCGGCGTGATTAACGGAGTGGCGGCTGTGACATTCGTGATCACGGGGGCCATTGTTTGGCCGCAGGCTCTGGTGATGACCGTGGGAGCCGTGGGCGGCGGATATTTGTCGGCGCACTACGCGCAGAAGTTGCCGCAGTTGTGGATCCGCGGATTTGTGATTTTTGTGGGGACGGCCATGACGATTTACTTTTTCTGGAGGGCGTACGGTGGGGCTTGATTTGCTGGGTGGCGCCGCGGTTTACATTTGGGCCCAGGGGTTGAGGTTGAGGTCTTTCGCCTATCCTTATCGGATAGGCTCAAGATGACAGGGCTGGGCCCCCGCGGAAACCGCTGGCGAGGGGCAGCTACGAGCGTAGGTTCTCGGCGGGTTTTATGATCGCTGATCTGAGGATTACCGATCTAAAGATCGGCCACTACAACTGAGGTTATGCTGACATACAATTCACCGCTAACCGACATGGTCGATCTCGCCGCGACATTTGAAGAGAATGCGATGGAAGCTGCCGCGATGGTGTGGCGCTGCGAGCGGACGCCGCTGGCGTTGCGCAAGGCTGTAGGATTGGCGGCACATAAAGCGCGGGGCATTGTGCTGAGCGAGCCGGAATTCCTGGGGGATACGCTGATCGCCGGACTTCGCGGTTTGGCAGGCGTGATCGCCCGGCCAGAAGACGATCAGTTGGCGACGGCCGACGCCGGGGTCACCGAAGCGTTTGCCGGAGTGGCGAGCACCGGGTCGGTTTGCGTGGCGCTGGGGCGCCCGCTGGTGTCGGCGACGAGTTTGCTGATGCCGCTGAATATTGTTTTGCTCGCCAGGGAGCGCATCGTGGCGCGGCCGCGAGATCTGTTCGATCCGGATTGTCTGAAGGGCGAAGGGCTGAAACGCAATCTGGTGTTCATTACCGGCCCCAGTGCGACGGCGGACATGGGGCCGCTAGTGCATGGGGTGCATGGGCCGCATCGTTTGCTGGTTCTTTTGCTAGAGTGAGCCATGGCGGAAACCGAACCGAAACCGGCGGCGAAGGGCGTGAAGGTTGATTTGCCACGCGATGTGGCCAATAAGAGCGACAAGGACCATTTGCTCCGTGCGATTCGCATGGCATTGGACATCGAGAGCCCGACGGTTCGAAGCAATACACAACACTTCAATCGAAGCCGCTATCGCGCAGTCGCGGAGTTCCCGGACTACGATGCGCTGAAGGATCAGACACGCCGGATTAAAGAAAAATCCATCGCCAACCTCCCGGAACTTGTGCAGATACTCAAGAGCTCCGTTCGCGGGCACGGTGGGCATGTTGTCGTCGCCAATACGGCGGAGGATGCGTGCCGATATATTTTGGATGTGTGCCACTGGCGAACCGCGAAGCTGGTGGTGAAAGGAAAGAGCATCACGTCCGAGGAGATTCGCCTCAACCACATTTTGGAGGCGGACGGGATCGAAGTTGTGGAGAGCGATCTCGCGGAGTTCATCCTGCAACTGGCGGACGAACAGCCGTCGCACTTTCTGGCGCCCGCGCTGCACTACAGCCGCGAGCGGATCACGGCGCTGTTCAAGCGCAAATTTCAAACCGAGCTTCCGCTGGATACCGGAGAAGCGTTGACGCGGTTCGCGCGCGAGCGGCTACGCGATAAGTTCCTGTACGCCGACGTCGGCGTGACTGGTGCGAACTTGATCGCAGCGGATACCGGCACGCTGATGCTGGTGGAAAGCGAAGGCAACATCCGGCTGGCGAGTTTTTTGCCGCCAGTGCACATCGCGATCGCGGGCATTGAAAAAATAGTACCGACGCGGCAGGAGATGGCGCCGTTTCTGGATCTGCTGTCGGCCAGCGCCGTGGGCCAGAAAATGTCGGTCTATACGAGTTTTCTGAGTCCGCCGCTGACCGATCCGGCGTTCGCACTTCCGGGCAAACCGCGCAAGCCGCGCGAGTTTCATCTGGTGCTGATCGATAACGGGCGGATGCGCATGCGGGATGATCCCGTGTTCAAGGAAACGCTCTATTGCATTCGCTGCGGAGCTTGCTTGAATTCGTGCGCGAATTTTCAAACAGTCGGAGGGCATGCGTTCGGCGGCGAGACGTATTCAGGCGGCATCGGAGGATCGTGGGAAGCGGGCACGAGCAAGCTGGAGAATGCGCGATTTTCGGAGCTGTGCACGGGTTGCACACGATGCGTGAATCAGTGCCCCGTGCGAATCGATATACCCTGGCTGAACGTAAACCTCGGCGAGCGGTTGAATCAGACCGAGGAGCCGTCTGCGTTGGGCAACGCGCTCGGTTTGGTTACCGGAGCCGCGCAAGACGACCGGAGCACGCCCGTCTCGAAGATGTTTTTCGGCAACTACCACTACTTTGCAAGATGGGGCACACGGTTTATTTCGATTTCGAATGCGCTGAGTGGTGGCGGGAAGAGAGCGGAGCCGGGCGCGGAGGCGGAGGAAAAAGAAAAGGTGAGTCCGGCGCGCCGGTTGATGGAGCGGTGGGTTGGATTGGACCACCGGCGGGCGCTGCCACCGTTTCCGAAGCAGACACTGGTGGAAGCGGCGCGGCGCTTAGAGGCTCCTTCGAGCAAAGGGCGGGAGACGAAGGTGGTGCTCTTTGCGGATGTCTTTACGAACTATGGCATGGCGAGGCGCGGGTTGGCGACGATTGAGGTTTTGCGGGCGCTCGGGGCGGACGTGGTGGTGAGCGAGTCGGTGCCGGAGGGGCGGGCGGCGCTGTCGCAGGGAATGATTGCCACCGCGAAACAGCATGTGCGCCGCGCGACGATGGAACTGGATTCGCACGTCAGCGATGGCCGCGATATTGTGGTGGTCGAGCCGAGTTCGTTGTCGATGTTCCGGCGAGACTTCTCGCATCTGTTGGATAGTAAGGAGAGATTCGAGAGGTTTAGGTCGCGAGCTTTTGATCCTGTCGAGTATGTGGCCTTGATGCTGGCCAAGTCTGGTCGGCGTCCGCAGGACTTTTTTGACATTTCGAAATCGAAGGTGGGCTACCGGCTTTTCTTTCACGCGCACTGCCAGCAAAAGACGATTGGCTGCGCCGAGCCAACCGAGGCGTTGCTGCGTGAAATTGGCTTTGACGTGGCGACGTCGAATGTGGAGTGTTGCGGGATGGCCGGCAGTTTTGGATACAAGAAAGATTTTTACGAGCTCAGCATGGCTGTGGGAGCGGACCTTTTCGGGCAGGTCGTGCTGCAGGATCGCAACGGCGGAGCGCGGCAGCTCATCGCGAGCGGAACTTCGTGCACGGAGCAACTGCACGCGGGGTTCGATCGCACGGTGTTGCACCCGATTGAGCTTTTGGCGTCGTTGCTGGGGGTTCAGGAGCCTTCCGCCGCAAAAGTCGAAGAAGAAGAAGAAGAACTCGAATCGGACCTGGAATCGGTGAAGCGGGCGCGAAGAGAAGAATCCAAAAGTTGAATGGTGTGCACGACGGGAATTTTTCGGCCGCTCCTTGCCAGCGCTGATTGAAGCTGCAGCAGACAACCGGGATTCCCGGTGGCGATGACATCCACATTCAGAGGCGCGATGAGTTGCGCTTTTCGATCACCCAGGGCGTTTGCTGCGTCAGGCTGGACCAGATTGTAGATGCCTGCGGAACCGCAGCAAACCGCCGACTCAGGAATTTCCACCAATTCGAGTCCAGGAATATTTGCCAGAAGTGATCGCGGCTGTACGCGTATGCCTTGCGCGTGTTGCAGGTGACACGCGTCGTGATAGGCGACGCGCAATTTCAACGGGTTTCTTTGCGCACGCGGCTGGAGTCCCGCCAGGAATTCCGTGACGTCTTTACATTTTGAGGAGAATGCTTTTGCGCGAGCGGCGTACTGGGGGTCGTCGCGCAGGAGATGACCGTACTCCTTCACGTTGGAGCCGCATCCGGCGGCGTTGGTGATGATCGTGTCTACATTTGCGCTTTCGAAGGCGTCGATGGTTTTGCGCGCCAGCAGGACGGCGGAGGCTTCCTCGCCGGCGTGAACGAGGAGCGCGCCGCAGCAGGGTTGATCTTGCGGCGCGACGACTTCGCAGCCTTCGGCCGCAAGCACGCGGACCGTAGCGGCGTTTACCTGGGGAAAAAATTCGCGCTGGACACAGCCGAGAAGCAGACCGACGCGACGCCGCTGGGAGCTTTGGGCTGGAGTGACGCTCGGGATGAATTCGCTGGCGCCTAGTTGTGGCATCAGCGCTTCCATCGCGCGTACTTTTTTCGGAAGCAAATTCAAGATGCCAGTACGGCGCAGCAAAGCTTGCGCACCGGATTTCTGGTAAGCGAGCAATGGAAGCCGTAGCATTCGAAGTCGATCCGGTCTGGTGAACGTGCTGAAGATGAAACGCCGGTAGAGTTTCTCGGCAATGGAGCGGTGGTGATTGCGTTCGATTTGCGAGCGGGTGGCTTCAATCAGTTTGCCGTAGTCGACGCCCGAAGGACATGCCGTCATGCACGCCATGCAACCGAGACAGGAGTCGAAATGGCTGACCCAATGCGGGTTCATGTCGGACTGGCCGTCAGCCGCGAGTTTCATCAGATAGATGCGGCCGCGAGGCGAGTCCATCTCTTCGTTCCAGAGTACGTAGGTCGGGCAGACCGGGAGACAGAACCCGCAGTGGACGCATTGATCGATGATTTCTCTGGATGGCGGGTGATGGGCGTCGAACGTACTGGCGGCGGGCGTAATCGTTTTGGGATCCGCCATCAGATGCCACCGACGAAACGGCCTGGGTTCAACGTGGATTTAGGATCGAATTGTTGCTTTACAGCGCGCATGAGCGGGAGCGCGTCGCCGGGATCGCCCCACGCGTCGAGCGCGGGCATGGCAGACGGCGGGTGAGCGATCATCACGGATCCGCCCATCGCTTCGAGTTTGGCGCGCAGCGTTTTTAGAACGTCGGCGAGAGCCGCTGGCGTTCCTTCGAGATGTACCGAGCCAAGGCCAGTCGCTTGCATTACGGCATTGCAGCGAGTTCGATTCGCCGCAGGAGCAGAGAGTATTTCGAACGCTTCCGCAATCCGCGCCGGGAGAACAGAAATCTTTGCGAGGGTGGAGCCCGATTCGTTGTCTTTAGCCGCGGAATAGAGTTCCTGCCGGGCGTTCCATACCGCCGATCCGGGATCGATAACAGCGGATGGAGCGAGAATCAATTTCAGTTGCTCGACCTGGGCGGTGAGGCCGGCTTGCGTGGCCTCGAACAATACATCGATCTGAGGCTGCATGGATTCGACAAAACGAATCTGCAAAGCGGAGTGCGCAAGCTTGGAGTTCTGGACTGCGAGCACAAGGCGTTGCGCTTCGCGGACGTCACGCGCCAGGCAAGAGATCGTGCAGGTTTCTTGCGGTAACGGATGCAGCCGAAAAGTGGCGCTGGTGATGATTCCGAGTGTGCCGAGCGCACCGGTCGCCAGTTTTGGGAGGTCGTAGCCAGCAACGTTTTTGACTACTTTGCCGCCGCTTTTGGCCAGCGTACCGTCGGGCAGAGCGAGAGTCACACCGATGATCAAGTCGCGTAGCGAACCGAAGCGGAGGCGCAGTGCACCGCTGTCATTCGTGGAAAGGACGCCGCCAACGGTGGCGGGGCTGGGCCATAGAGGGTCGAGCGCAAGGCGCTGGCCGATTTGGGCGAGTGTCTCGCGTAATTGTTTGATGGTGCAGCCAGCTTCAACGGTGACGGTGAGGTCGGACCAGGTATATTCAAGGACCGCGTTGAGACGCGCGGTCGAGAGAACGATGTCGGCGCGTTGCGGCGGATTGCCCCACGCAAGCTTTGTCCCGCCGCCCCGGGGAATCACTGCCAAAGCGGCATCGTTCGCGAGTTTCAGTATTTTCGCCAGTTCCTGCGCACTGCCCGGTTCGACGACGAGCCGCGGCTGCACGCCGCGAACGGCATCTCCCACGCTCGCTGTTCGCACATATTCAGCGGAGACGATGGCGCGGGCGGCGTCCTCGAATGCGGCGATGTTCTGCATGGATCGCGAAGAGACACCCGCGTCCATCGTTAGAAGCGCTCCGCGATACCGGCGGTCTCGAGCGGATGCGCGACATACTTACCGGGTTTCTCTCCGCACAGGCGCGGCGTAGGAAACAGCTTTGTCGGATTCGAGAGTTGCAGGGGATCGAAAGCGCAGCGGACACGTTGCATGGTTTGCAGGTCAGGCTCGCTGAACATTTTTGACATAGCCCTTTTTTTGTCTTCGCCGACGCCGTGTTCGCCGGTGATCGACCCGCCGGCGGCGATGCAAATCTCGAGAATCTTATAGGAAAGCGCTTCGGCTGCGGCTTCCTGTCCGGCGATGCGCCGATCGTAGAGTACCAGTGGGTGCAAATTGCCGTCGCCTGCGTGGAACACGTTGGCTACCCGCACACCGGCTTCTTTGCTGAGGCGGTCGATTTCGCTCATCACCTGGGGAAGAGCGGTGCGAGGGATGACGCCGTCCTGCACGATGTAGTTGGGCGAGATGCGTCCCATCGCAGCGAAGGCGGCTTTGCGTCCTTTCCATACGAGCGCGCGCTCGGCTTCGGATTGCGCGACGCGAATCTCCCATGCGCCATTCTTGCGGCAAATTTCGTTGACGTGGGTCATCAAGTATTGGACTTCGGCGACCGGGCCATCGAGTTCCACCAGTAGCAGCGCGCCACAGTCGGGATAATTTGCGTGCACCGCGGCCTCGGCGGCCTGAATCGCCAGATTGTCCATCATTTCGATCGCGGCGGGGAGCATGCCCGCGGCGATGATGTCGCTGACTGCCGCGCCGGCTTCGTTGGTGGAGGGAAATGCCGCGAGGAGCGTGTGCACGCACTCTGGACGCTTCACGATGCGCAGGATCACTTTTGTGGCGATTCCGAGCGTGCCTTCGGAGCCGACGAAGACTCCGGCAAGGTCGTAGCCCGGCGCGTCCAGGGATTTCCCTCCAAGATGTACAAGGGTTCCATCGGGTAGCACGACCTCCAGCCCGAGAACATGCGTCGTGGTGAATCCGTATTTCAAGCAATGGGCGCCTCCGGAATTTTCCGCGACGTTGCCGCCGATGCTGCAGACGGATTGCGATGAGGGGTCGGGGGCGTAGAAATATTCCTGCGGCGATACGCGGCCGGTGATATCGAGGTTGACGACGCCGGGTTCGGCGACCACACGCGCGTTGGGCAGGTCAATTTCGAGGATGCGGTTCATGCGCGTCAGGCTGATGACGATACCGTTTTCGACGGGAAGCGCGCCGCCGCTCAAGCCGGTTCCAGCGCCGCGCGCGACAAATGGGATGCGTTCACGATGGCAGACGCGGAGGATCGATTGGACTTGCTCCGTGGATTCGGGGAGCAACACGCCCAGTGGCATGACGCGAAAATTTGTCAGCGCATCGCATTCATAGGTATGAAGTTCTTCGGCGGAGGTAATCAGGCCACGAGGACCGACAATGGCACGCAATTCTTGAACGATGCGAGCGTCCACGCTGACCTTTCCGGGCTGGGCGGCTGCTCCCCAAGTTGCGATCGAGGAGAAAGAGAAGCTTGCCCCATCGGTTCGGGAAGGTCAAACCGCGGGAACGCAAAGGTAATCGACAACGGGCAAGGCGCAACGGTCAATGGATGACCATTTTCGTAAGCGGGAAAACGTAAGCCTGTAGGAACACCAGGACACCCACCAGCGAGGCGAGTGCGATGCTGTGCAGGAAGACGTAACGGAGAATGTCCCCTTCGTGTCCGTACCATTCAGTGGCGGTGCTGGCTACGACGATGCTCTGCGCGTCGATCATTTTACCCATCACGCCGCCGCAACTATTGGCTGCGCACATCAGAATGGGTGAAACTCCAACCTGGGTGGCCGATATTTTCTGCAAGCTGCCAAAGAGCACGTTCGAAGAGGTGTCCGATCCGGTGAGGGCCACGCCCAGCCAGCCCAACAACGTGCCAAAGAAGGGGTAAAGCATACCCGTGCGCGCGAAAGCTAAGCCCATCGTGGCATCCAGGCCGGAATAGCGGGTCATGAATCCGATGGACATCATGGCGGAAATGGTGAGCAGGGAGAACCGAACTTTGTATAAGGTCTTGCCGTACTGTCGCAAGAGTTGCAAAGGGCCGAAACCCATGAGAAAGCCGGAAATAATGGCCGCGATCAGGATGGCGGTCCCCGAAGCGGAAATCCAGTTTAACTGGAAAATCGCCGGCTCCGGTGTGGGTTTTGCAACGACCGGTGGCATGCGCAGGATCAAATTGTGGAGCCCCGCGACGGGAATTTTGAAGATGGAAATTTTATCGAGGATGGCCTTAACCGAGGGAAGGCCCCATGCGAATACCAGCACGCTTAAGACGGCCCAGGGAATCCACGCCTTTACGACTTCGGCGGTGCGATGTCCGTGCGTTCCTCTGGCGGCGCGGTCGGCTTCGTGTCCTTCCAGGCCCCAGATTCTCTTCGGGTGCCATACGAGGAGTAGTATCGTGACAGCCGCCATCGAACAAACCGATGCGGTGACATCCACCAGCCACGGGCCGTGAAAGTTCGAAACCAAAAATTGTGGGATCGCGAAAAACACGCCCGCGACTAAGACTGCAGGCCAGACTTCCAGCGTTGCGTTGAACCCGGCAAAAGTCCAGATCAGCCAAAAGGGCACCAGCACGGAAAAGAACGGCAGGATTCGGCCGGCCATGGCGCTCAGTTGCAGTAGATTCAGTCCGCTCACGCCCGCCAAAGCGATGAGCGGAGTTCCGATAGCCCCATAGGCCACGGGAGCGGTGTTGGCGATGAGTGAGAGCCCCGAGGCTTGCAGTGGTTTGAAGCCCAAGCCAATCAGAATGGCTGCGGTTACAGCCACCGGCGTTCCAAATCCAGCGGCACCCTCGAAAAATGCGCCGAAGGCAAAGGAAATCAAGACGAGTTGGAGGCGGCGGTCCTGGGTGATGCCCATCAAACTGTCCTGCAAGATCTTGAACCGTCCGGCCTCGCAGTTCAGGTCATACATGAAGATGACATTCAGGATGATCCAGCCGATGGGGAACAAACCGTACAACATGCCGTAGATCCCGGCGATGACCCCCATCTTCGCGGGCATCCCAAAAACGCCGACCGCAATCAACAAAGAAGCCGCCAGCCCAAGCAACGCCGCGTAGTGCGCCTTGATGCGCAACACTCCCAGCGCCCCGAGCAGCACGAGCACGGGTATAGCCGCCACTAGCGTCGAAAGCCACCAATGTCCAAGCGGGTCATAGACTTGCGTCCAGGTCACGGCTGCCCTCCCAAGAGCAGGAATGTCGAAGCGGATTGCGTGGATTATCTTGGATGCAGTGAAGTTGGATCAGGACATTGCCACTGTGCTCATCGCCACTGTGCTCATCCTGGGCCCCAAAAAGACCCCAAGTTGCGGATGCTGGATACTGCCTTATGTCCACGATGTCAAGGGGTGTGTCCGAAATCCCGCAAGAGCAATGCGTGCCAATTCGAGGGAGCGCTCACGTAGAATACGGCATGCGAAGCTATCGAAAGTTAGGACAAATGGTGCACCACGTTTTCGCGCGTCCGAATTCTCGTCCAGGATCCGTCGTCGATTCAGTTATAACCTAGGTAAACTGGCCCAATGCCATCGCGAGACGACATTCACGCCGCCTTACAGCGTTACTGGGGCTACGAGTCATTCCGTCCCTTACAGGAGCGTATCGTTGCCAGCCTTCTGGAGGGCCGCGATGCGTGCGTGGTGATGCCGACCGGCGGCGGCAAGTCTCTCTGCTATCAACTGCCCGCTGCAATGTTAACCTGTCAAACGGTCGTTGTCGTTTCACCTCTCATTGCCTTGATGCAGGACCAGATGGCGCAGCTGACGCACATGGGAATCGCCGCGGCTGTACTGAATAGCTCGATGACCGCGGACCAGCAGACGAGGATTATGCGCCAAGCAGCGGCCGGAGAATTCCGCCTGCTGTACCTTTCTCCTGAGCGGCTGGCGCGCGCCGACTCGGTGGAGTGGTTGAAGCGCATTCCTATCTCCTTGTTCGCGATCGACGAAGCACATTGCATCTCCGAATGGGGACACGAGTTTCGTCCGGAGTATCGCCAGCTAAGCTCGCTGCGCACGCATTTCCCGGACCGTCCCATTGCCGCATTTACCGCCAGCGCCACAAGGCAGGTCCGCCACGACATCATCGAGCAATTGCGCTTGCGCGAACCCGACAAATACATTGCCAGTTTTCACCGCCCGAATCTCCGCTACATCGTCAAGGAATGCGAACCGCGCACCCAGTCCGAGTTGTTGTTGCGGGCGCTGGGCAACTACGGAGACAGCAACGTGATCGTCTACGCGCCCACCATCAACCGCGTGGAAGAAACCGTGGACTTGCTCGAGGGGCAGGGGATTCCGGCTATCGCGTATCACGGGAAAATGGACAGCGACGCGCGCCGGCGGAATCAAGAACGCTGGATGTCCGACGAAGTCCGCGTCCTGGTGGGGACGATCGCGTTTGGATTAGGCATCAACAAAGCTGCGGTGCGCGCCGTGATCCACCTGTCATTGCCCAAGTCGGTCGAGCAGTATTATCAGGAGGCCGGCCGCGCGGGCCGAGATGGGCTTCCCGCCGACTGCCTGCTGCTGTGGCAGAAAAAAGACGTGGGCTTGCTTGCCTATTTCATCGGGCAGATGACCGATCCGGCGGAGAAAGAACGCTCATGGCAGCGCTATCACGTGGTGAGACGCTTCGTCGAATCGGAAGGCTGCCGGCACCTCCAGATCTGCTCGCACTTCGGGGAAACCGCGAAATGGAAATCGTGCGGCGCTTGCGATGTGTGCGGGGCGACGCCTCCCTGGCTGGCCGAGCCGGTGCAAGCTCAAAAACCGAAACGGCGAGCTGCGCCAGCCGCTGCTGCGGCGGCGGGTTCCCACGGTGTCCCCAGAATCCCGGTTTCGCCGAGGACGGGTAGTACCACGCCCGATGCTGATCGCGCGCTGCACGAGTATCTTCGCGAGTGGCGGCGAACAACCGCGAGGGCGCAGGGCGTCGCGGCCTTCATCATCATGCATGACACCTCTCTTGCGGAACTTTGTCGCGTCAAGCCCCGCTCCTTGTCTGAGTTAAGACGCGTACCCGGTTTTGGCGAACGCAAAACAGAGTTGTACGGTCAGGGCATCCTGGATGCGCTCGGTCGATTTCGTAACGGCGCGCGAGCCACGGAGGCACCCGGCCCAGCATCCGACCCCGCGGGCGAAACGTTGAGACTACTGCAGGACGGTCGTACTCTCGAAGAGATCGCTCAGGCTCGCGGCAGGCAACTGAGCAGCGTTGTCTCCATGGTTGCCGCGATGGTGGAACGGGGCGAAGTGGACTTCGAGCCCGGCTGGATTCACGACGACCATCAAGAAAAAATTGAGCAAGCCTGCAAGCGCTTGGGGATGGAACGCCTCAGGCCGCTCAAGGAAGCGCTCCCCGAACAGGTTACCTACGACGAGATTCGCCTGGTCCTCGCTTATCTTCGTCGGCAACAAGACAATTCCTGAAAGTTGCTCCCGCACAGAAACGCCAGAAACTTCGGGAGTACCGTCGCAAAGCAAACAACGATGCGGATCGTAGGCGGACTCTTTGGTCAGCTCTAGCTAATCGTTCCTGCTGTTTTCGTAGGGTGAGAAAGGCGACAGACCATCTGAACTTGGCCATCTACCCGGGACGCTTCACTGCGGTTCTAGCCAGCAGGTACCACAAGTATTTAGCGAATCGGTACTATTCGTACTCCCGTGGCACGCTCCAGTAGAATCGGTACCTCTTATCTATGGCTTACGTCCGATGTGGCGCCGAAAATAACAATGCAGAGCTAGAGATGTTCCGGGTTCAGCGGAGAATTTCTCCCGCGACTTGGCGAAGCGCTGAGAGGTCTCGCCCCCGATTGAAATTTGTGGAGTGGCGAGACAGCGCGATCGCCAGGATCGGGAGTGATTGGAAGCTCCAATGCTCGTAATTGTCGGAATGATTTTGTTGTTGACGTGGATCTTCGAGCGCGCCTTTCATTTGACTGCGGATTCGCTGGTCCTGCTACTAATTTTTGCCAGTATTTCCTTCGCGCTGGACTTTATTCGCGAGCAGGAAATCACGCAACCCCGGACGGGCTGGGATCACCCCCCGAGGAGACTTCACGTCGGCTCCGTGGCGCGATGGATTGGGCGTCGCTTGGACGGTCCGTCCGCGCCATTGCCTGCGCCGGCAGAGAAATCAGCCGCGGATGGAAAAGGCAACGCATAACGCCGCGGCATCTGTTGCAGCGCCCCCACTCGAACGGAAGCACCAACCGTGATTGAGAACCGCAATTCTCGTCCAGGCTGCGAGAGCTTTTTTACCTCAAATAAATCGTGTACTTTCATTCCTTCAGCGTCTACTTCTTAATCTTAAACAACGCGGCGATTCCCTGGCGGTCCACAAGCTGCAGTTGGTTTGGCAAGAAGTGGTCCAACTCCGGAGCTCCCTCGGCGTTGAGCACCAACACGTAGTCGAATTTCTCTTTCCAATCCGCAAGATAAGGAAAATGCGCCAACTCTTCCTCGGGCACGTGACTCATGGTGAGGTCGGTGTAGTTGAGCGGAGGGCTGCGGATGGCTCCCAGTTCGCGATATGGCGCACTGATGGCGATCGGCTGCTGTGATTCCTCCGCAAAAATGTTCGGCCAGAAGGCGTGGCGGTCCAGAAGCACAAAGGACGCCAGATGCCAGTAGGTAGGCGCGACCTCTGGCAAGCGCCGGCACAGCGGCATGTTCGAATACCAGTCCGGGTTGTCACTGTATTTCACGTCGGCAGCCAACACGCGGCTGCCTGGAGTCACCGAGGCGATGGTTTGGCGAAGATCAGCAAGATCGCGTTGCGAGTCGACCCAAACGTTGGTGATCAGGGCCATTCGAGCTACGAACAGGATGATAAAAAAGGCCACTGATGCAGTGCGCTCGCGGGAATTGACACCTCTGGCCATGAAGCCAGCAAATACCATGAAACCCAACATGACGGGCAAGCGGGTGTCCACGAAGTAGACGCCCTTGAACGACACCGGAGTTACCAGGTAGATGCACAGCAGGGCCGTGCAGCAGATCAACGCGGCCTTAGAAATGCGGGCCCGACCTTTCATCGCGCAAAAAAAGAGGAACGCAACCAATGACGCGGCAATGAGCCAATCGAACAGAGACGAATATTCCATGATGGAGTCAAACGCAAGGTACAACTTCCTGGGAAGGGAGACCCACGCGGGGGAGAAACTAACCCTTTCGAGCGGCGAAGCGCTATAGAGAAGCGCCGGGATGACCATAGCCAAGCCGAACGCCGAAGCCCGCCTGGCCGCGTACCTCACATCGGTCCAAGTTCTCAGGCCTCTCTCGAAAAGCACGAAAAATTCGTACGAGCCGACAAGAAGTGCGTAAAAACAGAATCCAAACAAATGAAAAAAGAAGACAATGGGCGCGAGAATAATTGCCGAACCGACCGCCGCTGCCAGATTCTGCTCCCGATAGCGGATCCACGCTGCGGCTCCCCACATCGCGATTCCGATGGCCAACTCGAAGTTCATGAAGCCCATCAAGAACAACACATTAAACGCGGCGAAACCTGTGGCGATTTGCCACAGCGACCTCCGCCGGAAGTATGCACAGCTCAAGGCGATCGCGCCGGTCGTCGGGATCAGCAGACAAAATGCAAGCATCACCCGCCCTGCCAGGAGCGGCGGAAACACATGCATCAGCTTTGGCAGGATCAGGTCTACGCCGATATTAGGGATAATTTGCCAATGCGCGGAGAACATCGGACGCAGCGCGGGATCGGAACTCCCGAAAGCCAGCAAGTAGCAACGCGCCAGGTGATTCGGATAGTCGGTGAGCGGCGGCACCTCGGTCAAGATCAGTGGTATAAGCAGGCAGCCAAGCATGAGCGCCAGACCAACCCACCAAGTGATCGCGCGATCGAGCAGATTCTCTCGGGAAAAATTGGCAGACGGATTTTGGCCGGCCACAGATTTTTCCTGTTCCTCGGGCAGGTACACCAGAGCCACTTCGGGATTTGCGAAGTCGGGTCCCATGGTCACTATGGTCAGTCCACTGATTCAGAATATTTCGTGAGGGTTGCGCGGGAGGGGGGAAACACAACACCACGAGTAACGATGAAAGCGCGAACCGAAGGGGCACCTCCATACAGGAAACGTTGTACGGAGGCGATGGAAGTACTGTAGGCAAGAAACTCGGGTAAGACCCGCGCTATTCTCCGTGGCCGCCGGAAAGTTCGCGCACGATCGAACTCACAAAGTTCTTGGCATCGCCGAACAACATCAGCGTCTTATCGAGATAGTAGAGCGGGTTGTCGATCCCGGCGAAGCCGGTGGCCATGCTGCGCTTGACGACCATCACCGTGCGCGCCTTGTCCACGTCCAGAATGGGCATGCCATAGATTGGGCTGCTGGGATCGGTGCGTGCCGCGGGGTTGGTCACATCATTCGCGCCGATGATCAGCGCCACATCGGTCTGCGGCAAATCCCCATTGACCTGGTCCATCTCCAGCAATTTGTCGTAGGGAATATCCGCTTCGGCCAGTAGCACGTTCATGTGGCCTGGCATGCGGCCTGCCACCGGATGAATGCCGAAGGTCACATCCACGCCGCGCTTGGTCAGCGAATCGTAAAGTTCGCGCACCTTATGTTGCGCTTGCGCCACGGCCATTCCGTAGCCGGGGACGATGACCACTTTACTTGCCGAGGCAAGAATACCCGCGGCTTCTTCGGGAGTGGCGCTGCGCACCGGCGGGGCTTCCTTCGCGCCGGTGGCCGCCACCTGGATTTGTCCGAATCCGCCGAACAACACATTCGTGAACGAACGGTTCATGGCCTTCGACATGATCACGGAAAGGATGAAACCCGATGAGCCATCCAGCGCCCCGGCGATAATCAACAGCTTGCTGTTCAGCACAAAGCCCATGGCCGCGGCGGAAAGTCCGGCATAAGAATTCAACAGCGAGATCACCGTCGGCATATCGGCGCCGCCGATGGGGACGACCAGCATTACGCCAAACACCAGCGGAATAAGAATCATCGCAGGGAAGAGTCGTGTCTGTTCCGGGTGAATCACCAGAATAACGGCAATCGCGACGGCGAGCCCCAGCATCGCCAAATTAACGAAATTTTGCCCTTTGTAGGTGATGGGCCGCTGCGGCAGGATTTCCTGAAGTTTTCCCGCAGCCATCAAACTCCCAGTAAACGTGAGCGAACCGAGGATCACCTCCATCGCCAGCACGGCCATCATGAACGGCTCGATATGGGGCGCACGCAAATAAAATTCGGCGGTGCCCACCAGCGTCACGCACAAAGCACCGAATGCGTGACTCAATGCGGTTCGCTGTGGCACCGCGGTCATCTGCACTTTGCCGAGCGGTATGCCGATGATCGTCCCTACGACCAGTCCGATGGCGATCAGTTTGTAGTCGATGATGCCGCGATGCAAAAGAGTGCCGCCAATGGCCAGCGCCATGCCCGCTTCGCCAGCGAACACCCCGCGGCGCGCGGTGGCCGGAGAACTCAGCCATTTCAGCGACAGAATGAAAAGCGCCGTGGCGATCAGGTAGGTGATTTCGATGAGCGTGTCGGTGCCCAGAAAGTTGTCCATTATTTTTTGGGCCCGCTGGATTTGAACATCTTCAGCATGCGGTCGGTGATGATGAAGCCGCCCACGACGTTGCTGGTGGCGGCGACAATGGCGATGGTGCCGAGGATGGCCGCGAGATTGCTCTTGTGTTCGCCCGCCAGGATGATCGCGCCGACGACCGCGATGGCATCCAGCGCGTTCGTAAGGGACATCAACGGCGTATGCAGCAACGGCGACACGCGCCGGATCACTTCAAATCCAATGAAGGCCGCCAGCATGAAAACGTAAATGCCGGTGAGCAGGTCCAGCTTCATGTTTTCGCGTCCTCCTGTGCCACCAAGGCGGGCAAAGAGAAAAATTCCCGCAATCGGGCGTTGACGATCTCGCCGCCTTGCGTCACCAGCGTTTCGCGGATGATGTCGTCCTTCAAATTCATTTGCAGCTTTCCGTCTTTTACCAGCAGCGCCAGGAAAGTACTGAGATTACGCGCATACATCTGGCTGGCATGGTACGGAACGTTGCTGGCGAGATTCACCAGTCCGATGATCGTCACACCACGCTCGACAGTTGTTTTTCCCGGTTGCGTTAATTCACAGTTTCCACCGCGCTCGGCCGCCAGATCCACGATCACCGAGCCAGACGCCATTCCCGCCACCATTTCCTTGGTGACCAGCGTCGGCGCTTTTTTCCCCGGAATCACCGCCGTGGTGATCACCACATCCTGTTGCGCGATCACTTGTCCCAGCAACTCGCGTTGCCGGCGGTAGAAGCTCTCGTCCTGTGCGGTGCCGTAACCACGGGCGTCCTGCGCGTCCTTCGCTTCAAGTGCCAGTTCCACGAAGCGCGCACCAAGGCTCTGCACTTGTTCCTTCACAGCGGGGCGCAGATCATATGCTGAAACCACGGCGCCCAAACGGCGCGCCGTGGCGATCGCTTGCAGTCCGGCTACGCCAACGCCGAGGATCAACACGCGCGCCGGAGTAATCGTGCCGGCGGCGGTCGTCAGCATCGGAAAGAATCGTGGCAGCGCGTCCGCTGCGACAAGAACTGCCTTATATCCCGCGACCGTAGACATTGTAGACAACGCATCCATGCTTTGTGCGCGCGTGGTCCTCGGCATCAGTTCGACGGCAAACGAAGTGATCCCTCTTGAGGCGATGTCCGTGATGCTTTGCAGCGTACCCATCGGCCGTAAGAATCCCATTAGAATCTGATCGCGATGGAACAGAGGAAGGTCGGAGCTGCCGGTCTTGTCGTTGGCGCCGTGGGCCAGCACCTGCGCGACAATGTCCGCCACTCGGAAGACTTCGGAACGCTGCGAGATGATCTTGGCGCCTTTGGCGGCATATTCAGTGTCGGGATAACCGGCCTCCGCGCCTGCTCCCGCTTCCACGACAACTTCTATCCCTGCCTTTGCGAGATTGGCCAGTGCCGCAGGTACCAGCGCGACGCGCCGCTCGCCTGGGAAACTTTCTCGGGGAACACCAACAATCATGGAGAATCCTCCGACAGCTTCTAAAAGAACCTAATTCAGAAATCTCGCGGTTAACCCGACCGCGCGGCATTGTACACCGATTGGTGGCCCACTTTGGTTGACGTGGCGATTCTTAACGACGTTACATCGGCGGCGCGGAGAAACAGGATTTTGCTGCTCCGTTTACTCGGCATCCGCAATTACTCGGAGGCTTCTTTCCCCGGAATGAAGTAGACTTCTTCAAACGTCGAGCCCTTCGGCCAGCCCGCGCGCGCCAGAATTCCCTGGCCGTTTTCGCACATGCTGGGGTAGCCACAGAGATATGCGGTGGTGTTCTCGGGTCGTAGGTTCCATTCATCCGTATACTTGCGGATCAGGTCATCGACGCGGCCGGTCTCGCCCTTCCAGGAGGCGTCTTCCCAAGGGCGGCTGATGGTTGCGACGTATTTGAACCATGGCACTTCGGAAGCAACGCGCTCGAGTTCCTCGCGATAGCCGAACTCCCACGAGCGGCTGCCGCCGTGAAGACAAAAAAAATTGTGATCTCCCGGCATCGCGCTGTTGCGGGATTTCCAATCCTGATACAAGGTGCGCACGTAGCTGACAAACGGCGCAATGCCGGTGACCGTTGCCAGCAATAAATGATTGGTCCGGCCGCTGCGCAAATCGAGGGTAAAACGGCCCTTCGCGATTTTGCGGCAAAACAGCGTGTCACCCTTGTGGAGCTTGTAAAGGTGCGGCGTCAACTCGCCCTGCGGCACGAGTTCGACGAAAAACTCGAGAAATCCCTGTTCATACGGCGAGGACACGATCGAATAGGCGCGCTCGATCCGTTTATCTCCTTGATCGACGCCCAGCGTCGCGTATTGCCCCGCCTTGAACTGGAAAGGCCCGCCGGGATCAACGCGCACCAGCCACAGATCTTCGGACAGTTCTTTGCGATCGATTATCCGTGCCATGAAGTGTTTGTCCGTGGGAAGAGCCATCTTCCGTTTTTCCTCGAGTGCCGTTTGTCCCGCGCCCATCCTGCCAAAATGCGGCGGGAAACTCGCATTTCATACTGTCCACGACCGCGCAATTTTCCACCGCGTTCGGAAGGCTTCTCCGAGCGCAATCATGCTCAGATTTTAGAATGCGGTACCGCGCATTGTATACCGTGTTGGTGTTTCGGAAGGTGTTTTGAGATTTTTTTGAAGGAAAAAAAACGCGTGTGCGCCGCGTCATCGATAGAGAAAGCTGGTCGGCCGATTAGAGACTTAGCGTTTCAAAGTACGGAGCTTTGCTGCCGGCCTTTTTCGCTCCAGCCAGCCCCTGATCCACACGCGCGAGAAATTCCTCGGCGCTCTCTCCCAATTCATATTGCTTCCACGCCGCTGTGAACGTCACCGGAACCTTTGCCCCGTTCCAATCCAGCTCAAACGGGCTGAGACGCCCGAGGACGCGCTGTAACTGATCGGACGTACATTCCGGCAAAAGGATCATGAATTTGTCGGAGTCCAGGCGCACGGCCAAATCGGACCCGCGAATCACTCTGCTCAGCCGGGTGGCAAACGCCTTCAGCGCCTGGTCACCCGCCTCTCGCGTGCTGCTTTCATTCAGCGGCTTGAAATTCTTCAGGTCCAGCATCACCAGCGCCAGCGGATGCCCCATGCGTTCCGAGCGCGAGACTTCCGCGGCCAGCCGCTGTTCCGCAAACCGCCGGTTGTACAGGCCGGTCAACGGGTCGATCATCGACAGGTTGCGAAGACTGTAGAACTGCCCCTGTTTCTCGGTGAGCTGGTTGCGCAGCTGCTTGATCAGGATTTCCTGCCGGATCGTGTACACATTGAACAGCACGATCAAAGCGATCAAGCCAAAAATCGCCTCCGTAAGTCTGATCTTATAAAAGGGTTCGGCTCCCTGGCGCAAGGCCACAACCGCCAGCGCGACGATAGCTCCGACCAGCAGCAGGCTGACGAAAGTCGAGTAACGCCCCGCCCACGAATCGCGCTTCTGGATGCGCGAAAGCTCTTCGGCGAGTTCGCGCTCGCCCGGATCTAACGAAGGAGGCACTGGAATAACGTTGGAATCACCCATAGATGTCTCAGGAGCAGCACGGCTCCGCTCATCCAAGGTAGGCATCTGGCCGATACCGGTCAATGGGACTTTGGTCCCGGTCTCACCACTTAGCTATCAGTGACTTGCGATCGGCAGTACCTCGTAGCCCACAGGCCGTTTATGGAGGTAGCGAAAGTTCACGCCTACTGTTAAGCCATGTAGAACCTGAAGGGAAGGGCTTGCCCCTCCCGGCCGCGTCTTAACGGAGCCAGGTAGGACCCTCAGGGGCGAGGCGCGCTCTGAGTAGGCAGCAGGCGAATCGAGACGACGAAGCTGCCATGCTGCTTTCCTATCATCGAAAACTGGGCAGTGTTGTCCGCTCCTCCGCTGCTGGACATGCGCGCGGGATTCCCGCCGGCCAGTTCGGCAATACCGGGAGCCATATTGTGGGCCTCGAGTGCGACTTTGGCGGTGGTGCCGCGAACGCGAACCGTCAGCGCGCGGTGGTCGCCGGGCGCCAGCGGTGAGGAATTGGCTTCCAACGTAAGCTCCACGAACCGAATGACGAAGCGTTCGGAATCCTGCTTGTTACACGTGACCACGACCGAGGCATCGCCGGGATCGAGCTCCGAAGGAGGAAGAATTACGAGCGATGTCGGCGAGGAGGCCAGCACCAAGGCGGGAAGCCCAGCTATGGTGACTTTGTTTGCGTCGGCATCGCCGCAGAGGGAGCGGCCCGCGAGTTCAAACCGGTCGCTGATAGTCGCAACGCGTGGAGCAGCAGAAATTTCGATCGAGGGCGAAGAAGCTTCCAAGGGACTAAGGATGGTCGTATAAATCCGACCAGGACGCCCCGACAGAGCCGCCGAGATAACCCCGGGATTTAGCGGCGCCACAAAAAGCGCGCGGCCAGTCGCGTCGGTGGTCACCCGGTCACCGTTAGAAAAGTCCACGCGAACTCCGGGAGTTAGCCGCCCGTTGACGTCGAGCACCGCCAGAGTCGAGTGCTCCCCGGAGACGATTTTGCGCGGAAGCAGCAGGATGCGAGCACCGGAGGGCGGCGGTGGTTGTTGAGAGGAGGCTGAAGAGTTTAGGATTAACGCGACGCCGGAAACAAAGGCGAGAACGGCAGACATGCGGCGGCGGGACATGTTGGGATTGTAGCGAAAAATAGCCGGCTTACGAGAGTATGTGGAGGTAGGCCGCGACTCTCTCGTTTGGGCATCCCTTTGGGCCTCGATGACCACGCCCGGGCAAGCTGGTACGCCGCATTGCGTCCCTACAACGGCGACGTTGACCCTGAGGCGCTCATACCCTTCAGCGTCGCGGCGCCGTGTGGGCAAACGATGAGTAATTAGTAGGGTTCAGTGCCTTCCGCAGGCTTGCGGGGTCTGCTAGCGTGGAGGCAGGTTGCCGGGCATGGGTGTGGGTGGTCCGTGGGAGCGGCCCGCAAGAAAGCCAGAGGAGCCTCAGTGCAAATTGTAAGCGGCGGCGTGACGAACGTGGGACGCGTCCGCACGAATAATGAGGATTGCTTCCGGATTGTGGAGCCTCTGAATCTGTTTGTCCTATCGGATGGCATGGGTGGCGAAGCACACGGAGAGATCGCCAGCGCGTTGGCGGTTGAGTCTGTCGTCAAACATTGCCAGGAGACAGAGACTGATCCCGCTATGACGATTTTTGAAGACATGCCGCCGACATGGAGCGAGAAAACGAAGCGCCTGTCGAGCGCTGTACACCTCGCAAACAAGAGCATTTACGATTCGGCGCAAGCGAATCCCACGCAGCGAGGCATGGGAGCGACACTGACCGCGGCGTGGATCGACGGGGACAGACTTAGCGTCGCTCACGTGGGCGACAGCCGGGCTTATCTTTTGCGCAGCGGCAATTTGCAGCAATTGACGAGCGATCATTCCCTGGTGGCGGAGCAAGTGCGTCGGGGCATTCTGACGCCGGCGGAAGCCGATCGCAGCGAAATGCAGAGCGTCCTGTTGCGCGCTCTGGGCGCTCATCCGGAGATTGAAGTCGATTGCGACGAGCACACGCTATTCGGGCATGACGTGTTGCTGTTGTGTTCGGACGGATTGACACGCATGGTAACGGAGCCGGAGATCGCGGGCACCCTGCAGGCGGAGCCCGATCCAGCCAAGGCCGCCCAGCGGCTTGTGGAATTGGCCAACGAGCAAGGCGGCGCGGATAACGTGACTGCGGTGGTCGTGCAGATTAGCGGCGAGTCCAAGGGATGGTTCTCCTGGCTGCGTCGCGGGGCCCAGAAGAAGGCGCACAAGAATGGCTCGGCGGGAGGAAAGTAAATGGCAAAGCTGACGCTGATGTTTGAAGACAAGCTGGTAAAGGAAGTGCCCATCGGCAGCCGTCCAGTGGGCATCGGCCGCTCACCCGACAATGATTTGCCGGTGGATAATCTCGCGGTATCGAATTATCATGCGCGCGTATACGTCGAGGCAGGACGCTTGGTGGTGGAAGATCTGGACAGCCTCAACGGCACCTTCGTGAACGACCTGCGCGTGGAACGCGCCACATTGCACGATGGCGATTCCATCTGGGTCGGAAAGCACCACATCAAAGTGGATGCCTCCGGAGATACCACCACCTTCGGCGATACCGGAAAGAAAGGCACCGCCGCGCCGCGCATCAATGAAACCATGATGCTCGACACCAAAGCGCGGCGCGACATGCTGCAACAGGCCGCCGCGATGGGAGAGCGCACGCAGTTCGCTGCGAGCCGCGTGAAAGTTCCAACGCTCGTGGTGCTTAGCGAGAACACCGATCAGACAGAATATGTGTTGACCAACAAGCTCACCGTGATTGGCAAGTCCAAGATGGCCACGGTCAAGTTGAAGGGCTGGTTCAAGCCGCAACTTGCAGCGCAGGTGAATCAACGCGATGACGGGTATTACATCGGGCCGGGGGACAAGGTGCCGGTGGTCAACGGATCCGCCATTTCGGGGCCGTTGCGTTTGAACGACGGCGACATGATCGAAGTTTGTGGCTTGCGCATGAATTTCATTTTTCGCGACTAGCGAGTCCCTCCCGCCGATAGCGACGCGACACGCCACGCATCGGCCACAATACGCTGACGTACTTCTTCCACGCTTCTTCCACGCGTGCTCTTGGCCATGCGCGCCCTTCGACGCTGCGGGCGTTATTCGGTCATTTGACTCCGTCCGTTCGCGAGCCGAGTGCCAAAAAATCGACATCGTACCCGCCCATAATGTACCAACCGTCAAAATATGGGCATCCAATTTACGGAATCAAGGCTAGGCGGCTCGATCCATTTCCATGTACAACTGCCTGAGACGATAGGAGTTGCCGGGCTGGCTGTGTGGCATCGTATTGGCGTCAGAATTGCGACACCCATTTTGGATCTCGAAGTAGGATGGGGCCTGTGATTCCGTGAAGATTGGTGGCGCCGCGGTTCCGCGTATCACCGCCGTACCCAAAGAAACGGGTTGGCGAATCTAAAGGAAAGCATCCGATTCGCTCGACGGACGGGCGGTTAAGTTCTCGAGCTCTAACAGGTTTCAGTGTCGCCGGAAGTTGAAAAATTATGTGGATAGTCCGATTAGCACTCGCTAGGCCTTATACCTTCATCGTCTTGGCGATGGTGATCATCCTGCTGACGCCAGTGGTGCTGCTGCGAACACCTACCGACATTTTTCCGGACATCAACATCCCGGTAATCAGCCTGGTTTGGAAATTTACGGGCCTGGAACCGCAAGAGATGGAGCAGCGCATCACCTCCAACTCCGAGCGCGCGGTGACCACGCTGGTCAACGACGTCGAACACATTGAGTCGCAATCGCTGAACAGCACGTCGATCGTCAAGATATACTTCCAGCCCACCGCGAACATTCAGACCGCGCTCGCGCAAACTACGGCGATCGTACAAACCATCCTCGTCTCATTGCCGCCGGGAACGACACCGCCCCTAGTAGCCATCTTCTCGGCGTCAACCGTACCAGTCATCCAGATCGGACTGACCAGCGACACCCTGAGCGAACAGGCCCTGTTCGACTACGGGAATAATTTCATTCGCACGCAGCTGGCGACGGTGCAAGGCGCGGCGCTGCCCTTCCCGTACGGCGGCAAACAGCGGCTCGTTTCCGTGGATATTGACTCGCAGGCACTGCAATCCAAGGGTCTTTCGCCAAATGACATCGTGAATGCGGTCAACGCGCAGAACCTGATTCTCCCCACGGGTACGGCGAAAATGGGGACCCTGGAGTACACGGTGGAAATGAACGGCAGCCCGCAGACCATCGCGGGCCTGAACGATCTGCCGATCAGGACCGTGAACGGCGCAACGATCTACATGCGCGAAGTGGCCCATATCCGCGACGGGTTTTCTCCGCAGACCAACATCGTCCGCGCGAACGGGCAGCGCGGAGTGCTGATGGCCGCGTACAAGACCGGAAGCGCCTCCACGCTCGACATCGTAAAACGTGTCAAACAAACTCTGCAGGACTACTCCGGGTCTTTGCCCGAAGGTCTTCATCTGACGATGTTTTTCGACCAGTCGGTCTATGTGCGCGCGTCGATCCAGGGCGTGCTACGCGAAGCTTTGATCGCCGCGTGCTTGACCGCGATCATGATCTTGCTGTTCCTGGGAAACTGGAAAAGCACGCTGATTATCGCCACCTCGATTCCGCTTTCCATCCTGGTCAGCATCCTGTTGCTCAGCGCGCTGCACGAGACCATCAACATCATGACGCTCGGCGGATTGGCGCTGGCCGTCGGCATCCTGGTGGACGACGCCACCGTCGAGATCGAGAACATCAACCGCAACCTGGCGATGGGCAAGGAAACCGTTCAAGCGATTCTGGACGGCGCGCAACAGATCGCCGTGCCCGCACTGGTTTCCACGCTATGCATCTGCATCGTGTTCCTACCAATGTTTTTCCTGTCCGGGGTGGCGCGGTACCTGTTCGTGCCCCTCGCGGAAGCGGTCTCCTTCGCGATGCTGGCGTCGTATGGGTGGTCGCGCACCATCGTACCGACCATGGCTATGTATTTGTTGAGCTCCGAAGACGAATACATTCCCGAAGAACATCAGGGCGAGAAGCAGGGATTTCTCCGGCGACAGCAACAAAGATTCGAGCGCGCTTTTGAGAGATTCCGGGAAGGCTACCGGGACGCACTGGGCTTCGCGCTCGAAAAATCGATTGTTTTCTCCGCTTGCTTCCTGGGATTTTGCGTGCTGTCCGGCGGATTGATTTTCGTGCTGGGCCGAGACTTCTTCCCGAAAGTGGACGCGGGCCAGATTAGGCTGCATTTCCGCGCGCGCAGCGGTTTGCGCATCGAAGAGACCGCGCGCCTCGCGGACCAGATCGACAGCGAAATTCGTCGAACCATTCCCGCCGACGAACTCGACACCATTCTGGACAATCTCGGCGTTCCTTACAGCGGCATCAACCTCAGTTACAGTAACTCCGGCACCTTCGGCACCTCGGACGGCGAGATCCTGGTGCAACTCAGCGAGAAGCGCGGCCGTCCGACCGGCGAATACATCAACGATTTTCGCGAAAAGCTGCCCAGGGAGTTTCCCGGCGTTCAGTTCTTTTTCCAGCCGGCCGACATCGTGACGCAGATTTTGAACTTCGGATCGCCGGCTCCGATCGATGTCGCCTTAATGGGCAACAATCAAATCGGAAATTTCGCGGTGGCCCAGAAACTGGCCGGGGAGATGCGGCACATCCCCGGGGCGGTCGACGTACACGTACAGCAGGCCATGGATCAGCCGACCCTACGAATGGATATGGACCGCACTCGCCTGCAAACTGTGGGCCTGCAGGCCAGGGATGTCGCGCAGAATGTGCTGGTCTCCCTGAGCTCCAGTTTCCAGACGGCGCCGGCGTTCTGGCTGGATCCGAAAAACGGCGTGAGTTACAACGTGGCCGTGCAGACCCCGCAATACCGCGTGGACAGTTGGCAGGCCTTGCAGAACACACCGGTTAACTCGGGCCCCGGAACCACTCCGCAGATTTTGGGCAACCTGGCCACCACGACCACAACCGCGCGCCCGGCGGTCGTTTCGCATTACAACGTGCAACCCATGATCAACGTGTATGCAACGGTGAACGGCCGCGACCTCGGCGGAGTCTCCGATGACGTAGCCAAGTTGGTCCATAACGTTGAGCCCGAATTGCCCAGGGGAAGCCACATCGTGATCCGCGGCCAGGTGCAAACGATGAAGAGCTCGTTCGAGGGCTTGGGCTTTGGACTGGTCGGCGCGATTGTGCTCGTCTATATGCTGATCGTGGTGAACTTTCAGTCGTGGCTCGATCCGTTCATCATCATCACCGCGCTGCCAGGCGCTCTGGCCGGGATTTGCTGGATGTTGCTGATGACCCGCACGACCCTGAGCGTTCCGTCACTGACCGGCGCGATCATGTGCGTGGGCGTGGCCACCTCCAACAGCATTCTGATGGTGTCCTTCGCGCGCGAACAATTGAATGAAGGAAAAAGCGCGAGAGACGCGGCGCTGGAAGCGGGTTTCGTGCGCATGCGGCCCGTGATCATGACGGCGCTGGCGATGATCATCGGCATGGTGCCGATGGCCACCGGGCTGGGCGAAGGCGGCGAACAGAACGCGCCGCTGGGACGCGCGGTCATCGGCGGGCTGTTGTTCGCCACGTTCGCGACACTGTTCTTCGTGCCCTGCGTGTTCTCGATCATCCACGGGCGCCGCGAACGCAAGCGTGCCAGCGACGATGGCTCGGCAATGTCGCCGGCCACCGCTTAATCGCAAAAAGATTGTAGTATTGTGGAGCAAACGGAATGACGACGACGGAAGTCAGGCCCCAGATAGAACCTAATTACGTGGAATATATGCCGGAAAGAGAGCCGGAGAAGAAGAGCAGGCTGTTCCTGTATCTGCTGCTGGGCGCCCTCGCCCTGCTGATACTGGGAGCCTTCACGCTGCTGCAGCGCCGCACGCAATATCGCGCGCTAGCCAATGAAACCGAGAAAATGGCGGTGCCCACAGTTTCCGTGGTGCACCCAACTCCGGAGCCCGGCCAGGAAGATCTGGTCCTGCCGTCCACGACCCAGGCGTACGTGGAATCGCCGATTTACGCCAGGACCAACGGATACCTGAAGAAGTGGTACCACGACATCGGGAGCCGCGTGCAGAGAGGCGAGTTGCTGGCGGACATCGATACGCCCGAAATCGATCAACAGCTTTCCCAAGCGCGTGCCGATCTGAACACGTCCAAAGCGAACGAAGACCTTTCCAAGATTACGGCCGTCCGCTATCAGGAACTGATCAAGACGGATGGCGTATCGAAGCAGGAAGTGGACAACGCTGTCGGTGACTACGCGGCGAAAAAAGCCACCACGGCATCGAACGAGGCGAATGTTCGGCGTCTCGAAGATCTCGAATCGTTCAAGCATATTTACGCTCCCTTTAGCGGTGTCATCACGCAACGCAACATTGACATCGGGAACCTGATCAACGCCGGAAATGGCGGCACTGCTCAGCAACTCTTCGATCTCGCGCAGACCGATCCGATTCGCGCCTACGTTCGCGTGCCGGAAGTTTACGCAGGCACGATTCACGCCGGGTTGGGCGCTTATCTGGAGTTATCGCAATACCCAGGAGATAAGTTCCAGGGCAAGGTTGCACGCACCGCGGACGCCATCGATTTGGCCAGCCGCACCCTCAACACGGAAGTGGACGTCCCCAACAAGGACGGCCGCTTGCTGCCGGGCGGCTATGCGCAGGTGCATCTGCTCGTAAAAGTCGAGGGCCAGCGTCTGCAGGTGCCCGTCAACGCTCTTCTGTTTCGCTCCGAGGGGCTGCGCGCGGTCACCATCGATGAAAATCACAAGACGCATTTGCAGCCGCTGTCGATTGGCCGCGACTACGGCACCGCGCTCGAAGTGCTGCAGGGGTTGAAAGCCACCGATTGGATCGTGCTGAATCCCCCGGATTCGCTCGAGGAGGGACTTCAGGTCCACGTAAAGGAAATGCCGCGTCCCGCCCCGCTCGTAGGCGCAGGCCAGCCTGCGCAGAGCAATGGCGCGGCAGCCGGTGGATCCAACGCAAACGGTAACCCGCCCCCCAGCGGAAATAAGAAGTAATGCGGCGCTGGCTCCAATTTCGCCGAGGCTTCCGGCCTTGGCTGGTGAAGGTCGCGCGCACCTCCGTGACGCCTACACTGCTTCTCGCCGGGGCGTTGCTCGGCGGCTGCACCGTCGGACCGAATTACAAGCGACCCGCCGCGACGGTGCCGCCGCAATGGGATGTCGCGGAGCCGTGGCGCGAAAGCTCACCCAAAGACAGCGTGCCAAAGGGCGAGTGGTGGGACGTTTTCAGTGACGACGAACTGAACGCCTACGAGAAACAAGCGCTCACCGAAAATCAGACCATCAAGATTTCCATCGCCCACCTGGAACAGGCGCGAGCGACCGCTGCGATTCAGGTCGCCACTCTGTTCCCCACGCTGAACGCGGGAACGAGCAGCCTCGGACCCAACCTCGGACGCCAGCGGCTATCCGGAAATCGCCCGACGAATGGCGTGCCGATAACGCTGCAGCCGGTACAGCAGAACACCTTTATATTACCGTTCACCGTCAACTACGAAGTGGACCTCTTTGGCAGACGCCGGCGAAGCATCGAAGCGGCGGAAGCCTCCTATCAAGCGAACGCCGCCGACTTGGAAAATGTCCGCTTGCTGGTGACCTCGCAACTCGCCGGCGATTATTTCAACCTGCGCCAGTTGGATTCCGAGATCGGAATCTTGCGCCGCACCGTGGAAGCGTTGCAAAAAGGATTGGATCTGGTGAATTCCCGGCATTCGGGCGGCGTTGCTTCCGGCTTGGACGTCGCCCAGGAAGAAACGCTGCTGCATACCACGCGGACCCAGGCGACTTTACTCGAGCAGGAACGCAAACAGTTCGAGGACGCCATTGCCGTTTTGGTGGGGCGTGCGGCTCCGGATTTTCACGTCCCCATCAAGGAGCTGAACGCCGAGCCTCCGCCCATCAACGCCGGCCTGCCTTCGGATGTGCTCGAGCGCCGCCCGGACATTGCGGAAGCGGAGCGCCAGATGGCGGTGGCCAACGCGCAAATCGGCATCGCGCGCGCCGCATACTATCCTTCTCTGAGTCTGTTCGGCCAGGCCGGCTGGGAGTCGGCTTCCATCTCGAAGCTTGCCAACGTGCAGAGCATATTCTGGGCGGTAGGTGCGAATGTCGCTGAAGATATCTTCACTGGCGGCGCGCGGCGCGCACAGGTCCAGTTTTCCCGCGCCGGGTACGATGCAAACGTGGCGAGCTACCGCGAGACTGTGTTAGGCGCCTTCCAGGAAGTGCAAGACGACCTTACCGGCTTGAGCGTGTTGAACGATGCGCAGCAATCTCAGCAGCAAGCTGTGGACGCCGCGCGCCGCACGCTGGACATCTCCACCGACCGTTACTCGGGAGGCCTGGTGAGCTATCTCGACGTCGTGACCGCGCAACAAAATCTGCTCACGGATGAGCAAGAGCTCGCCATAATCCACGGCCAGCGGCTGGTCACCAGCGTGCTCCTGGTGAAAGCGTTGGGCGGCGGCTGGGACGCTTCGAGCCTCGCGGCGGTGCAAGTGAAGCCTCGAGCAAAAGACATCATCACTCCGTAGGTTTCTTGGACGGAATCGCAGCCACCCAAAACACTCAGTCGCCGTAGCACAGGCATTCAGCCCTTGTCGCTGCGTCCGCACCGCGACGTCTCGAAGACCGCCAAAATTGCGAGCTCGCAAAGGGCTCAAAACCGGTCAAGGTCGATTCTTGAGGTTCAGCTGCGTTCCGATACTGGAACTACCCTTACTCCCGTCGGGATTTCCCCCGATATCTAATGGCGTCGCCAATCTGTATCCTCAGTCCCACTATGACGATACGGCCAAAGGCTCCCCTCCGAATTGCCCAAGTTTCGCCCTTATATGAGAGCGTTCCTCCGAAGCTTTATGGCGGAACCGAAAGGGTCGTTTCCTATTTGACTGAGGAGTTAGTCGCGCTGGGGCACGACGTCACGCTGTTCGCCAGCGGGGACTCAAAGACTGCTGCCCGGCTCATTCCCTGTTGCCCGATGTCTCTTCGCCTGAACCCGGATTGCATCGACCAACTCGCGCACCACTACGTGATGCTCGAAGAGATCTTTGCGCGCGCCGAAGAATTCGACATCATTCATTTCCACATCGACTATCTCCATTTCCCTATCTCTCGCGTCACTGGGATTCCGCAACTCACGACCCTGCATGGACGGTTGGACATGGGTGATCTCCCGCCCCTTTATCACAAGTATCCGGACATGCCGGTGGTCTCGATCTCGCGAGCGCAACGCAAACCGCTGCCCTTTGCCAACTGGGTCGGCAACATTTACCACGGCTTGCCCGCCGGCGCCTTGAGTCTGGGGGATGGTTCCGGAAAGTACCTGGCATTTCTGGGCCGCATCTCTCCGGAGAAACGGGTTGACCGCGCCATTGAAATCGCGCTGAAGGTCGGCATGCCGCTCAAGATCGCCGCGAAGATCGACCGTGTCGACCGCGAATATTTTGAAACGCAGATCAAGCCGCTGCTGAACAATCCCGACATCGAATACATCGGCGAAATCACCGAAGATCAGAAGTCCGAGTTTCTCGGGAACGCCTACGCTTATCTCTTCCCGATCGATTGGCCCGAACCGTTCGGACTAACCATGATCGAAGCCATGGCCTGCGGCACACCCACGGTCGCCTTCAAATGCGGATCGGTGCCGGAAATCATTGCGCACGGCACGAGCGGTTTCATCGTGGACAACATCGAGGATGCCATCAAGGCGGTACCTCGGGTGGCCGATCTGGATCGCGCCGCTTGTCGTCAGGCGTTCGAGATGCGCTTCACCGGGTCGAGAATGGCCAAGGACTACGTTAAGCTGTATGAGTCGATGTTGAACATCCGCGCCCTCTCCATGGAGACATCCGAGGTCGACACGTTTCTGACGCAATAGGCGAAACAGGAAGGTTCGGTTTTTTGACGGACATTGTCCGGGTTGCCGACGAATATTACGTCCGCGCATCTTCCGCGTTAGTGGACGACCGCACCCGTGTGCTCAAATGCGGCGACACGTTCGCCGTTCTCAATCGTTACGGCGATATTGAAGACTTGGGATTCTCGCAGTTCGGGCTTTTTCACGCGGAAAGCCGCCACCTGTCGCGTTTCACGATGCGCCTCAATCAGCAGCAACCCCTACTCCTGGGCTCGACCGTTCGCGAAGACAACGCCTTTCTCTCCATTGACATCACCAATGTCGATACCGCGCTGAACACCGAGGACAGTTTGCCCCGTGGCACCGTTCACATTTTCCGCTCACAGTTTCTAGGCGCGGCTAGCCACTACGAACACCTGCGCATTCTGAACTACGGCCTGGAGCCTGTGCGCCTTTCGTTGCTCTTCCAATTCGACGCGGACTTCGCCGACATCTTCGAGGTGCGCGGCACCAAGCGCGCGCGGAAGGGCGATCGCCTGCCGGATGTCGTCGATGGAAATGCAGCGATACTCGCCTACCGCGGGCTGGACAACGTATTCCGCAGGACGCGTCTGGAGTTCTCTCCAAATCCGACATCGCTCACGACGCGCGAAGCTCTGTTTCGCATCAAGTTGGAACCCAAACAGGAAACCTCCATTTTCACTACGGTTGCCTGCCAACGCGATGCCAGCACAAACGGCGTCGTTCCCTATCAGGCCGCGTTCCGTTCGCTGACACGCGAAACCGAACGCGCCCGTAGCGAAGATATCCAGATCACGACTTCCAGCGAGAGCTTCAACGCGTGGCTCAATCGCTCCTCCGCGGATCTTCGGATGCTCATCGAAGGCAATCCCGAGGGCCCGTATCCCTATGCAGGAGTTCCCTGGTTCAGCACCGTGTTCGGCCGCGACGGCATCATCACCGCGCTCGAATGCCTGTGGACCTCGCCGCGCATCGCGCAGAGCGTCCTGAAGTATCTCGCCGAGACGCAAGCTACGCGGGAAATACCCGAACAAGACGCAGAACCCGGAAAAATCCTGCACGAAATGCGCCGCGGCGAAATGGCGGTAACGAAAGAAGTTCCGTTTGGACGCTACTACGGCAGCGTCGATTCCACCCCCCTGTTCGTGATGCTTGCGGGCGCCTACTTCCAGCGCACCGGCGACCAATCGCTAGTGAAAGAGATTTGGCCGAACGTCCAACACGCTTTGCAATGGATCGACACGTACGGCGATCTCGACGGGTCTGGCTTCGTGCAGTATCAGCAACGCGCCTCCAAGGGACTCGTGCAGCAGGGCTGGAAAGATTCGCAGGATTCCGTGTTCCATGCCGACGGCCGCCTGGCCGAACCGCCGATCGCGTTGTGCGAGGTACAAGGCTACGCATATGCTGCGAAGCGCGCCGGGGCATTGCTTGCCCGCGCAATGAATGAGCCGGAATTTGCGGAAAGGTTAGATGCCGCGGCAGAAAAGCTGCAATCCAAGTTCGAGGACGCATTCTGGTGCGAGGAATTGGGCATGTACGCGCTCGCCCTTGACGGCGAGAAAAAACAATGTCGGGTGCGCACTTCCAACGCGGGTCAAGTGCTCTTCAGCAAGATCGCCAGCCACGAACATGCCAGGATCACGGCCGCATCACTCATGGAAGAGCACTCCTTCTGCGGCTGGGGCGTCCGCACGGTGGCCGCATGCGAATCCCGTTACAATCCGATGTCTTATCACGACGGATCGGTCTGGCCTCACGACAATGCCATGATCGCGTTGGGATTTTCCTACTACGGCCTGCAAGACTACGTAGCCAAAATTCTTGAAGGCCTGCACGAGGCCAGCCGTCGCGTCGAATTGCACCGATTGCCGGAACTGTTCTGCGGATTTCACAGGCGGCCCGAAGCCGACGGCCCGACGCTCTACCCCGTCGCGTGTTCGCCGCAAGCGTGGGCTGCGGGCTCGGTGTACATGCTTCTGCAGGCATGCTTTGGACTTAGTGTGCGCGGTCCCGAGCGCCAGATTTGCTTCACCAACCCAAGCCTGCCCTCCAATCTAAGCGAAGTGCGCATGCACAATCTGCGGGTTGGCGACGCCACCGCGGATTTCCTGATTCGCCGCGACGGCGCCTCCATCGCGGTTGAAATCTTGCGGAAAACCGGCAACGTCGAGATCGTTGAATCCCTCTGACCCACCGTTAGTGGTAGCGAGCCAGTTTCCTGTAGCCCGACTCTCACGCAAAGACCAACTGTATGGCGTTCCTCCGTTACGTGGAGCTAGCATGAATACTGAGCTGCTGGCCTTGTCAATCACGGCCGCGAGTTCAAAGACAATGCCGTTAGGTCCCTTGACGATCATCGGCTTCATCCGTTTGTCCGTCGCTGGAGTGAATTGCCGAAACGCGCGATAATTGGACTTGTCGCGCGCGTATCGACTTCCCGGGGCGCGTTTGTCCGGCATCGCGGGGCAACCCTGATGCCGTCGCGGGAGGTCCAATGCTTTGGGGAGCGGCACACACGAGGAGATCCGGCATGCTCAACATCACCTTTGGAACACCCACTAAACTTCGCCTGCGGGCCGCTTCGGGCACGGCCATTTCCGTCGCGGCCCTGGCGTGCACGCTATCCGTGGCCGCGCAACTCCCCACTCTGGACGTCTCGAAACAAGCATCGCAGACCTCGACCCCCGCGCCAAAAAACGACGCGTCCAATGTTTCCAACAAGCCGCCCGACATTCCCGTTCCGGAAATCGTCAAGAAATTTGGCGATCGTGAACTGGAGTTCAAAAAAGAGCGCGACAACTTCACCTACACACAGACGTTCGTTGTCCAGACCATCGACTTCGACGGGCGCCCCGACGGCGAGTACCGCATGACCAGCGACATTCTCTTCACGCCCGAAGGCAAGCGCTATGAAAAGGTGATCTCCGCCCCGCCGCCAACGCTGCAGCGCATCTCGCTTTCGCAACAAGACCTGGACGACCTCGAGCACGTCCAGCCTTTCGTGCTGACCGCAGACGAACTGCCGAAGTATGACGTCAACTACGCCGGCCGCGAACAACTCGACGAGCTGGGCACCTATGTCTTCGATGTCAAGCCCAAGAAAATAGAAAAGAATCAGCGCTATTTTCAGGGACGCATCTGGGTGGACGATCGAGACCTGAATATCGTGAAGTCCGACGGAAAAGCGGTCCCGGACATCATCAAGAAGGGCAACGAAAACATTTTCCCGCGGTTTGAAACCTTCCGCGAAAACATCGAAGGCCACTACTGGTTTCCGACCTACACGCGCTCCGACGACGAACTGCACTTCAGCACCGGCTCGGTGCACATGAAGATGACCGTGCGCTACGCCAACTACAAGCGGTTCGGCGCCACTATCAAGATCGGTCCCGCGGTTGAGATTAAAGATAAAGACAAAGACAAGGAAAAAGACAAGGACAAGGACAAGCCCAATCAATAGCGAGCGCTGAGCGACCTACAAATTGTCCAGGAAGAACTTCGTCACTCGGTTCATCAGCACGCGGCGCGCCTCGGGATCGCTGGCTCCATGTCCGCGACCCGGAAACGCCATAACCTCGACGTACTTCCCTGCGTCGATCAACTCGTTGATCAGCGCCAGCGTGTTCGCGTAGTGCACATTGTCGTCCCCGGTTCCGTGCGCGATCAGCAGTTTGCCCTTGAGCTTCGCCGAGTTCTTGATGGGCGACGACTCCTGGTAGCTCTCCTCGTTTTGCGGCAGCAACCCCAGGTATCGCTCCGTATAGATCGTGTCGTAGTAGTGCCAATTGGTCACCGGCCCGCCGGCAAAGCCCACCTTAAAATCCTGTGGATCCTCGAACACCGCGTGCAGCGTCATGTGTCCGCCGTAGCTCCAACCCCATATACCGATGCGATTCCCATCGACGTAGGGCAGCGACTTCAGATACGCCGCGCCATCGCGCTGATCGGACAACTCTTGCGCCCCTAACCGGAAATGGATTGGTTCTTCGAATAGGTGGCCACGGCCGGCAGAGCCGCGATTGTCGACGGCAAAAATGATGTAACCCTTGCGCGCCATAAGCTGGTGCCACAAAAATGTCGAGCCTTCCCACGCATTCAGCACCACCTGGGCGTGCGGACCGCCATACGTATAAACAAGAACGGGATATTTTTTCGTGGCATCGAAATCCAACGGCTTGATCATCATGGCGTTTAGTTGCATGCCGTCATGCGTCTGCACGGAAAAAAACTCCACCGGCGACAAATGCAGATCGGCAAGCTCGGCCACTTTGTTTTCGTTTACGGCGGCGATGCGTGAGCCATCGATCTTCACCAAATCCTGCCGCGGAGGGTTCATGCTGTTGGAATAGGTATCGACGTATGCCGCGGCGCCGGGCGCAAGATTGATTCCGTGCGTGCCGTCTTCTTTGGTTATGCGCGTGAATTGGGAGCCATCCAGCGCGACCCGATACAGATGGCGCTCGAGCGGCGATTTTTCCGCAGCCGTGAAATAGACCAGCCCTTTCACCTCGTCCACTCCTTGCATCGCGGAGACTTCCCAATTCCCTTTCGTCAGCTGCGCGAGCTCTTTTCCTTCCAGGTCATACAAATAAATGTGCCGATATCCCGAGCGTTCGCTCGACCACAAGAAGCGCTTGCCGTCCTTCAAAAATGTTAGATCATCGCTGACATTGATCCAGTACAAATCCTTCTCGCTCAAAGCTACGCGAGACTTGCCGGAACCAGCGTCGGCAACCAAAAGATCGATCACCGTCTGCGGCCGGCTTAACCGTTGTATGGCGACATGCTTCGAATCGACCAGCCATTTCACTCGTGCAATGTAGATGTCCGTGTTCGCGCCCGTATCCATCGCGCGCGGCTCGCCTCCGTCCACCTTCCCCACAAAAACCCGCACGACAGGATTGTGACCGCCAGCGACGGGATAGCGCTCGTCGTCCGCCTCACCCGTATACGAGGCAAAATCCACCAGCGGGTATTGCGTCACGTTTCGCTCGTCCATCTCCAGGTAAGCAATCGCGGACGAATCGGGAGCCCACCAGTACGCCGTCGTGATATCCAACTCTTCGGGATACACCCAATCCAGCTCGCCCTTGCGAACTTCTTCGGTTCCTCCCTGTGTGAACGCGTGCTCTTTTGCATCCGCCACGCGAACCACCCACAAATTGTGATCGCGAACGAAACTCACATAGCGGCCATCAGGCGAAATCTTGGGGTCGGCGATCGCCTCCCTGCTCGAAACAAGCGGACGCGCAGTCTGCGTCTTCAGGTCGAACCAAGCGAGCGAGCTACTCCCTTGGAGTAGCAGTGCACTGCCATCGGGGGCCCACTGATACTGCGCGGGAGCGTGTCGCCCCAGTCCGGTCGCCTGCGTTGCGTTTTCCGTTGCCGCCGGAAGCGCCGATTCCAGTTTCTCCGCGGAAACCAGCAATCGGCTCTCGCCCGATGCCCCGTCCATCAACCAAAGCTCTTTGCCACCCCCCTTTCCCGCTCCAGAGGACGCTTCCTTGAAAAAACTCAGATGTTTGCCGTCGGGAGCCCACGCGATTCCCGGCGTCGGATGGCCACTCAAGCTCGGCTCGCTGTAGATGCGGTCCACGCTGAGGCCCTTGCTTGCCGGCTGTTCGGCGGCGGCCCGGCGGGACGTCGCTGATTCCTGCGCTGTCGTCGGCGCCGGCCGCATGCCACAAAGCAAAAACCCCAGAACCCCGAACAACAAGAGCCCGCCATTTGATTTCCTCACGAAGCCTCCGCAAAACCATCTATAATCTTAGCTTGGTCGAAACCTTGGTCAAAATCACGGACCAGCTGACGGAACTTTCCTCTTGCCCTTTTCCGTCGACTCATCTTCCATCACTGTTTTCCGCCGTCACCTGTTGGGCCTCAGGCGGGCCCACCAGTCATACCTTCGCCGAGTAGTTGTAGCGGCCGCTTTCTGAAGCGGGCGCCTTTGCTCAACTCGGGCTTGAGCCTTAACCGGTGCGCATGTTCTCAACCTTTCGGTACTGATGGTACTGTCCGGTGGGTCCCAGTCATTTGGGTCTTGAGCGCCCTCGACGTCGTCGCTACAATTCGCGCACCAGGTTGCGGAACGACCAGACTGATTTCAAGAGTAGCCCTCGGTTGCCGTCCCACCGAGTATCCGCCGCGGAGTTAAGCAGCGGGTGTGTGTGCAAAGGTTCCGTGTACTGTCCCGGCACGGACTTAAGCTGATCCGTCATATAGTAGTATAGTAAATAGCGAATTGGGGGTAACCAGCGATGGTCCGGGTTCAGCGGGTGTGTGTTGGCCTCCGTAAGCGCTTCGCGGAAAGGCGTCGCCGCGTGCGTTTCGTCGGCGGCACCGTTCTCGCCTGTGGATTGCCCTTGTTCTGCGCCGCCGGCGCCTTGGCACAGAGTGTCGTTACCGAACACTACGACAATGCGCGAACGGGTTTGAACCCTAACGAAAGCATTCTCAACACCTCCAACGTAAACGCGACCTCTTTCGGCAAACTCTTCTCGCAGTCCGTTGACGGGCAAATCTATGCCCAACCGCTGTATCTGCCCGGCCTCACGATACCCGGAAACGGGACTCACAACGTGGTGTTCGTCGCCACCGAAAATGACAGCGTTTACGCCTTCGACGCCGACAACAACGGCGGAACCAACGCCTCGCCGCTATGGCAGATCTCGCTGCTCGCTTCCTCCCACGGAGCTGCTTCCGGCGCGACCACGATTCCAAACGGGGACGTCAGCAGCACCGACATTCAACCGGTCATTGGCATTACTGCCACGCCGGTCATCGATCCATCCACGAACACGATGTATGTCGTCGGCGCAACAAAAGAAAATGGCTCCTATCTCCAGCGGTTGCACGCTCTCGACGTCACCACTGGCGCGGAAAAGTTCGGCGGCCCGGTCCCGCTATCCGGCAGCGCTTCCGGAAACGGCAACGGCAGCTCGGGCGGCACCCTGAATTTTGACATGAAGTGGGAAAACAACCGCTCAGGCTTGCTGCTCCTGAACAATATCGTGTACATCGGATTCGGATCGCACGGCGATAATGGCCCCTGGCACGGCTGGATTCTGGCCTACAACGCCGCCACACTGAAGCAAACCAGCGCATGGTGCGCGTCAGCAAATGGCATCGGAGCCGGAATCTGGATGTCCGGGTCGGGCATCGCCGCCGACACCAACAATCCTACCGGTTCGAGTCCGGGAGGCCGCCTTTTCGTGTCCACCGGTAACGGCACCTTCGATGCCACCAAGCCGTACACCAACACGATGGACTACGGCGACAGCATCGTGCGTCTACATCTGAACAACGGCGTGATGACCGTCGCCGATGATTTCACACCGCTCAACCAGGCCGCCCTCAATTCCGAGGACCGCGATGTTGCGTCCGGCGGCGTAATGCTCCTCCCCGATCAAAGCAGCGGCGGACACACGCACCTGCTCGTGCAAGCTGGCAAGGAAGGACGAGTTTCCCTGGTTGATCGCGACAACATGGGCGGTTACAGCACCAGCGCCGACAACATCGTGCAAGAGCTTCCCGTCAACAATTCCGGCCAGACCAACCAGAACTTCCCGATCGGCGGCTTGTGGGGAACGCCTGGGTTCGGCAACAACACCGTGTACTTCTGGGGCACCTCGGACAGCATGAAATCCTTTCCACTGACCAGCGGAAAGCTCCCATCCACTCCGTCGCACACGGCCGCGCAATCGGCCGGGTTCCCCAGCCCGACACCCATCATCACTGCCAACGGGACTTCCAGTCCGATCGTCTGGACCGTCCAGACCGATGCCTATAACTCCGGCGGCTCCGCGGACGTGCGCGCTCACGACGCTACGAACATCACCACCACGTTGTACAGCAGCCTTACCAACTCGGCTCGCGACAATCCTGGCGGCGCGGTCAAGTTCGTGGTTCCTGTCGTCATCAACGGCAAACTTTATGTGGGCACGAACAACGCCTTGAGCGTCTATGGCCTGCTCAACGGCGCTCAACAAGCTGCCGCTCCCTCGATTACGCCAGGCGCGGAGACTTTCACCGGATCGATCAGCGTCACGATTACCGACTCCACTGCCGGCGCTTCCATTTTCTATTCCACCACCGGCACTGCCACAACATCTTCCACGCCTTATACCGGTCCGATCAGTGTCAGCACCACGGAAACCATATCGGCGATCGCCAGCGCTCCCGGCTTCCTGCAAAGTTTGCCGACCAGCGAAACTTACACGCTCCAAACGCAAACCCTCATGCCCACGTTCTCGCCGCTGCCCGGTTCTTACGGTTCCACGCAAACCGTCACGATCTCGGATGCGTCCACTTCCCCCACGATCTACTACGCCATCAACGCGCCGGCCTCCACTTCTTCCACGCCGTTCTCTGGAACGGCTACGGTTACGGTGGGCCAGTCCGAGACGATCAATGCCATTGCCACATCGCCCGGCCTCACCGCCAGCCCGCAGGCTAGCGCGACGTATGCGATCGGCGCCGGAACAGGAGCCAGCTTCCCGGTCGGCTTCAGTTCCGCCGCCAGCGTGATGACATTCAACGGCAGCACGGATCTCGATGATACCCGCCTGCAACTTACCGACGGCCTGACGTGGGAGGCGGGCAGCGCCTGGTACAACACTCCGGTCAACATTCAGAACTTCGCCAACGATTTCACCTTCCAGTTGAGCAACGCCGACGCGGACGGCATCACCTTCACGATCCAGAACACTAGCCTCACCGCTCTTGGTCCTTACGGTGGCGGATTAGGCTACGGGCCGGATACGCCGGGTGGCACCGGCGGGATTCCGAAGAGTGTGGCCATCAAGTTAGATCTCTACAACAACGATGGCGAGGGTGACGACTCGATCGGTCTTTACACGAACGGCGCGTCGCCAACGGTTCCCTCCACGGACCTCAGCAGCACCAGTATTGATCTTCATAGCGGCGACACGTTCTCCGTGCACATGGTCTATAACGGCACCACGCTGACGATGACCATTACCGACGGCGTCACCAACGCCACTTACACCACTAGCTGGACCGTCAACATTCCTTCGATCGTTGGCGGCAACACCGCCTACGTCGGTTTCACGGGTGGTACGGGCGGACTCGCGGCCAGCCAGAAGATCGAGACCTGGAATTTCGTGAGCACCGGCACGGCACCGCAGCCCGCGACTCCACCGATTTTCAGTCCGGCCGCCGGCACCTACACCGGAACGAAGTCCGTCACCATCACCGACACCACCCCCGGCAGCACCATTTTCTATACCCTGGATAAATCCACGCCGGGAACCACGGCAGTTGGAAGTACGTTCCAATATTCCGCCGCCGTCTCGGTCGCGTCGTCGGAAACAATTACCGCGCTCGCGACCGCGCCCGGCTTCACCACCAGCGCGACGAGCAGCGCCGCCTACGTCATCAACAACACCTTGCCTGTGGCAGCTACCCCGATCATCACTCCCGGCACCGGTACCTTTACATCGGCTCAGACGGTCACGATCACCGACCCGGGCACGACGATCTTCTACACCACCAACGGAAATCCTCCCACGACGAGTTCCACGCAATACACCGCGCCGTTCGTTGTCAGCGCCACCAGCACCGTGCAGGCCATTGCCACCGAAAGCGGCTTCAGTAACAGCGCGACAGCTCAATCGGTCATCACCATCAACAGCGGCGGCGGGTCAACCAGCGCCGTGAACTTTGCTTCCGGATTCTCTGCCGCAGGCCTGCAGTTCAATGGGCACACCAAGCTCAACGGCACTCGCCTGCAGCTCACCGACACGACCACAACCTATGAAGTCGCGAGCGCCTTCTGGACCACACCCGTCAACGTCCAAACGTTCACCAACGATTTCACCTTCCAGCTAACCAGCCCAAGCGCTGACGGCTTCACCTTCACCATTCAGAACTCAGGTATCACCGCGATTGGTCCAACCGGCGGTGGACTCGGTTATGGACCCGATTCCCCGAGCGGTGCCGCCGGGATCCCCAAGAGCGTCGCGATCAAGTTCGATCTGTATAGCAACGCAGGGGAAGGCACCAACTCCACAGGCCTGTACATCAACGGCGCATCGCCCACGACACCAGCTACAACGTTGAGTGGCGGCGTCAATCTCCACAGCGGCGACATCCTGCGCGCACACATGACCTACGACGGCACAACCCTGACCCTGACCATCACCGACACGGTCAACACTGCGCAGACGTTCACCACGTCGTGGCCCATCAACATTCCCTCGACCGTTGGCGGGAATAGCGCTTACGTCGGATTCACGGCCGGTACCGGCGGGCTGCTGGCGCAACAGGAGATCATCACCTGGACCTACAGCACTTCGGGAGGTGGTTCGACCTCAAAGACGCCCATCGTCTATCAGACGGCAAATCTTCCTTCGGCTAGCTCCGGTCCTACGTTCCGCCAATTCACGTTTGCGGGTTTTCCGGACACTACCGGCACGATACTGGACGCGACCGCGATCGGTGACAACGTCACTCTTACGGTCAACGTCCCGACAGCGGGAATCGCGGATGTAAAAGTTTCCGTGAAGGAATTCGACACGCGCGGAATTTGGCAGCTGACCATCAACGGAACCGCCGCCGGCCCGCCGCAAGACGAGTACCAAAACACCGGCAACGGCACCTACGCGGTATTCGACCTCGGCAATTTCAACTTCGCCGCCGCCGGGAACTACGCCTTCAAGTTCACGGTTACCGGCAAGAACGCCGCCAGCTCCGGCTATTCGATTGCATTCGACGACATAACCCTGACGCCACAGTAGCGCATCAATGTGGCACAGCCATTCCTGGCTGTGTCATCCGGTGTCACGTTGTCCCTAAATATCAAACAGTTTCGGCAAGTCTCTAAGCCGCGCCACGAATCAGCGTCCTAATCCCCTGTCTCCTAATTCCTGTTTCCTAATCCACGGCCTCCGAATCCCCCGTCTCCTAATCCCCTGTAGCGGCGGGGCTTGCCCCGCCCGGCGTCAACCCAGGCACGCTCCAAATTTCGGAGCAAATTCTCTCCGCCCTTTTTCCGCAGCCTATCTAGCCGGGAGGCCATCCAAACTCCCGCCCACCCAGAAGATGCAAGTGCAAATGGAACACTGACTGGCCCGCTCCAGCCCCGTTGTTTGCCACCGTACGGTATCCATCCAACAGCTTCAACTTGCGCGCCAATTCCGCCGCCACCAAATGCAATTTCCCGATCACCGCCTGATCTTCCACAGTAGCTTCGTTCAACGAAGCAAAATGTTTGCGAGGGATAATCAGAATGTGCGTCGGCGCTTGCGGACCGATATCTTCGAACGCGAAAACATCGTCATCCTCATAAACAATTTTCGACGGAATCTTCTTCGCTGCGATCTTGCAAAACAAGCAGTCGGCGCTCACAAATCTCCTCCTCCCGGCGCGCTGGTATCCACGCGAAAAATCAAAGGTTTCACGCCTTCGCGTTGATGCAACTGCTCGCCCAGCTTCTTGGCCGCATCCTCACCGGAAACTTTGCCGACGTGAACGCGATAGTACGAGCCGTTGGGCGACTCAAAGGACTGGATGGCCACCGGAGAGTACGAGGAACTCAAACGGTCGCGTAATCGCTCGGCATTAGCCCGATCGCGGAAAGCCCCAATCTGCACCGTAAAGAAACCCACCGTCGGATCGATCGCCGATAAAATCTCCAGCCGCACGGGTACGACGCCCGGACCCACCGACTCGATTTCGCGAGCCGCCGCATACGACAGATCGATGATCCGATTGTCCACAAACGGCCCGCGGTCGGTAATGCGCACGGTCGTTGATTTTCCATTGTTCAGGTTGGTCACCCGCACCATGGTGTTGAAAGGCAGCGTGCGATGCGCGGCGGTGAGCTTGTTCATATCGTAGATCTCACCGTTCGAAGCCTGGCGCCCGTGGAATGGCGCGCCATACCAGGACGCCTTGCCCTCTTCGAACGGCACTCCCGTTCGCGGAGTCGGGATCACCGGCGAAGCATCGCTCTTCGCGGTCTCCGCCGGAGGCTCCGGGCCAGGTTGCACCGGCGGCGCAGGCTGGCGATTCGCGGCCGGCTGCCGCCCAGCGCAGCCAACCAGAAAAACCGCCGCCAGGAGAATTGCAGCCAGGAAAGATGCAGCCAGTCCTGGAAGTCGCTGGCCAACTCGCACCGCCCGCGTGTATGGATCGAGCCAGGCGGTGGAATTCGGCGCATTGACTGCGCCCCAGTGAATGTACTCGTCGCGGCAGTCGCTGCCGTGGACCTTCACAAGCTATCCGCGCTCATGGCTTTGGATCTTCCGGAGGCGGCGGAGTTCGCCGAGACATGCGCGCCTCGAGTTTCGCGGCAAACTCATCAAGCTTACCGGAAACATCGCGCAGGAAGGTTGCGGTGCGGCGCTCGGTTTCCGGAGCTATTTCTTCGTCAACGTAGCGGCGAAGGCGTTCCATCTCTGCATCGATGCGACGGCCGATCTCTTCAAATTTGTCCATGTTTACCTGAATTGTCTGCCTGCAATGCGCGCCCGCCGGAAGTCCTGACGGGATTTGGGTATTATAGAACGCTCTGCACTCGCTGCAAGGAGGAGTGTTTGGCCCTTCCCTATCAATGGCAATACCGCGTAGAACGATGGAAGAACTCGCTGCGCGGGCTTTTCGGCGGCGGTAACCAGCAGCCGCGCCCCAAGATCTGTCCGAACTGCGGCTCGTTGGTGGGTATCAACGCGACGCGATGCCATCAGTGCGGCACGAATTTAAGATTTTCGATGGCGGCGGTGAGTAAAGGACTCGCGGAGTTATTCGGCGGGCACGCCCCGGTTACGACGATTCTGCTGATCGTGAATCTGCTGATGTTTGGAGTAGAGTTCATGGCCATGGCGGCCGCTGGTCAAGGAGGCGGGCTGGCCATTCTGTGGGGCATGGGCGGCGAAGCATCCTATCGGCTGGGGGCGAGTAATCCGTATTCCATTTTCCTCATGCACGAGTGGTATCGCCTGGTGACCGCGATGTACCTCCACGGCGGACTGATTCACATCGGCTTCAACATGATGGTGTTGATGGATATCGGCCCGGTAGTGGAGGAATTATACGGTTCGGCGCGATATTTCTTTCTCTACACCGCGACGGGCGTGGTTGGATTTCTGTTCAGCGCGTTTTTCGGCAGGCATTCCTCCCTGGGCGCCAGCGCTCCGATTCTGGGACTGATCGGGCTGATGATTGCCGTCACCACCAGGCGCGGTGGCGCGCAGATGGAGCAATTGCGTTCGCGACTCATTTCCTGGGTCGTATCGATTTTCGTTTTCGGTTTTCTCATGTCTGGCGTCGACAACTGGGCCCACGGCGGCGGATTGGCCTCGGGCTTTTTGCTCGGTCGAGTGTTTGCGGACCACTCGCCGATGAACCCGAGCGAACGGAAGACAGCGTATGCATTAGGGTGGGTCGCCGCCGTTATTGTGGTCTCGTGCTTCGTGGTGATGATTTTGCATTATCGTGATCCGCTGCCCGGATCGTAGCTGCTACCTCCATGCAGTCTTCGATTGAGATGCTGTCAACTCTTTCCACACGACCTTGCATGCCACACCCATTGGTTCTGTGGAATGCGGTACTCTGATCTCCAGGAAATTCCAGAATAGTCATGGAACCACACTCGATCGTCGTCGTCAGCCTGCACACGCCTAAAGAGAAGGTCTGGGGCGAACTGCTGGCGATCAACACCGCGGGCATCACGCTCCGTGGCATCGACCTGAATTCGTTCGATCATTTCATCCGCCAGATCAACGAGCCCGACACCGAACGCATCGGCGTGCCGACGCTGTTTTTTCCGATGACGCGGATCGAACGTATCACCCTCGATGAGCCTTCCGGCTCGATTCCGTCGATGGATGAGCTCTTCAGCCGCAAAATAGGCCGGGGATTGATCGACTATCTGGCTCAGTTCGCCTGAACTGCGCTATCCTCATTTCCCAATGCAAGGGCGGATTTTCACAGTACCCAATCAAATTACACTGCTGCGTCTCGGCTTTCTGCCGGTGTTTCTGACGCTGATTTCCTATGAACGGTACCAGTGGGCTCTGGTGGTGCTGGTGGCCGCGGGCCTGAGCGACGGAATCGACGGCCTGCTGGCGCGCAGGCTCAATCAGAAATCGTCGCTGGGCGCGTATCTGGATCCCATTGCCGATAAGCTGCTGCTCTCTTCCTCGTTCGTGATTCTTGCGTTCAAACACAAGATTGGCTGGTGGCTCGCCATTATCGTGCTCAGCCGCGACACGCTGATTCTGATCGTAGCGGTGGTCATCCTGCTGATCTCGGGCTATCGGCCGTTTCCGCCAAGCATTTTCGGCAAGCTCACCACCTTTTTCGAGATCACTCTGGTCTTTACGGTAGTCCTGACCGCGGCATATCCGGCATTCCATTCGCGACTGTTGCACAACGCATTGGATGATATCGTGACCGTGTTTGCGATCGGCTCCGCGGTGCACTATTCGTTCCTGATCACTCGCCACGCACCCGCCACGTAGCGAAAAGTAGCACAGACACTCCCGTCTGTGTCCCACCAAAACCCAGCCCAAGCGCAACCGCGAAGCGCCAAATTCTACATTGCCAGCTCGTAGGCCTCTCCCAACCACAACAGCGCATCTCGAAGATCCTCCGACGAATTGATCTCGAAAGAGAGCCACCCCTTGGCCCGCATCTTGGTGCCGATCGACAAGCGGCAATCGCGGTCCACGCGCTGCGACAAGTCCGGAGGCATGGACTTGAATTTGAAAATGATGGAATTCGGAGCGCCGATCGCGCGGGTCACCGGCAGCGCTGCGAAGATCGTCTTCTTGCGATAGTAGCCGAGCAGACCAAACATCGGACGCGTGGTCACGTGCGGCCAACTTCGCAGCTCGTTTTCCAACATTGCGGACCATTGCTTCATGTCTTCAGTGATTCGGTGCATGTTGGGTCGGCGTTTCTTGGTCTTGGTGCTCATATGGAATCAATACTGCTTCGCTGAAGAGGACACAGACCCTTCGTAGCTCAGGGTAAACAAGAGTGTCTGTGCTACTCCTGCATCTTCGCTGGACCACCGGGTGGCAGAAGCAACTTCGGCTCGGTCAGGGACTGAACCTGCTCGAGCGTGGCGTCGGACGCGAGTTCGCGGAGGACCAGTCCTTCGGGCGTCACGTCGATCCAGGCGAGTTCGGTGACGATATGATCGACGACTTCGACGCCAGTCAGCGGCAGCGTGCATTTTTTCAGGATCTTCGGCTTATTGTCGCGGGTGGCGTGCTCCATCGTTACGAAGACGCGCTTGGCGCCTGCTACCAGGTCCATGGCGCCGCCCATGCCCTTCAGCATTTTTCCCGGGATCGCCCAATTCGCTAGCGTTCCCCTTTCATCGACTTGCAGCGCACCTAAGACCGTGAGATCGACGTGGCCGCCGCGAATCATCGCGAAGGAATCGGCGGAGGAGAAATAGGAGGTGCCGCGGAGTTCGCTGACGGTTTCTTTTCCGGCATTGATCAGGTCGGGGTCGACCTCGGAGTCGAGCGGGTATGGTCCAACGCCGAGCATGCCGTTTTCGGATTGGAGAATTACCTCCATACCCTTCGGGACGTAGTTGGCGACCAGCGTCGGCATGCCGATGCCTAGGTTGACGTAGAAGCCGTCGCGCAACTCAAGAGAGATGCGCCGTGCGATGCGTTCGCGTTTTTGTTCGTCGGTTAGCGGCATGGGTCAGTTCACAGTCGACAGTCTAGAGTTGAAAGAAAAGCGCGCCCTGATTGAACGATTTCGATGGGGGCCGGCTTTAAACCCGCACCCTTTGAAAATCGCAAAGGGTGCGGCACCCGCGAAAGGCAGACTCGAGGTCGCGGCGTGGCGGACCGAACTCGCCGAGTTGGGGCGCAGCCGTGCTGCGTCCGTACAAATTCTTGCCAACTCGAGAATGACTTGCGTAATCAGGATCATTTGCGGGTGGTGCGGCGCTCGATGCGCTTTTCGTAGTTTTGGCCTTGGAAGATGGCGTTTACGTAGATGCCTGGGGTGTGGACGTTGTCGGGATCGAGTTCGCCTACTTCGACCAGGCGCTCTACTTCGGCGATTACGTAGTCGGCAGCTGTGGCCATCATGGGATTGAAGTTGCGGGCGGTTTTGCGGTAGATGAGGTTGCCCCAGCGATCGCCTTTCCAGGCTTTTACGAAGGCGAAGTGGCCGCGGATGCCGCGTTCCAACACATACGGGCGGCCGTCGAATTCGCGGGTTTCTTTTCCTTCGGCGACCATGGTGCCGTAGCCTGTTGGCGTGTAGAACGCGGGGATGCCTGCGCCGCCCGCGCGGATTCGCTCGGCGAAGGTCCCTTGCGGATTCAGCTCCAATTGCAATTCTCCGCTCGCCACCAATTGCTCAAACAGTTTGTTTTCACCTACGTAGGTGGAGACCATTTTTTTGACCTGGCGTTGCTGGAGCAGCAGGCCGATGCCGAAGTCATCGACGCCGGCGTTGTTGCTGACGATGGTCAGGTCTTTGGTGCCTTTGCGGCGGACCGCGGCGATCAGATTTTCGGGAATACCGCACAGGCCGAAGCCGCCCATCAGGATGGTGGCGCCGTCCTGGAGATTTTCGACGGCGGCGTCGGCTGAGGAGATGCGTTTATCCACGAAGCGCTCCGAAGGTGCGTCGAGAGTTTACTTCAACCCCAGCGGTGGACAATAGCGAGGTGTCGAGAGAGCCCACGCCGGGAGGGGCAAGCCCCTCCCCTACAAGCAATTTTGCCTGTAAGGGTGCAAGCCCTGGAACCGTGATATGGATCAGGTCGCGTTGGCATAAGGCTGCTGTTGATGGAACGGTTACCCCTCTCCCCCGTGTTTTTTGTAAGTGTTCATTCTAAAGCCATTTAAACCTCCTTTAGAATCAACAGTTACACAAGTGTTCATTCTAAAGAGGCTTAGAAGCTGACGCTTTCGGTCGCTAGTTAATCTACATTCACGGGCGATGTCTGGAAGTACGGAGCACATTTCTTCTAAAACCGCCCGTGTCGCCCTTCGATGCTCGGGTAAAGAGAGCGCAGCTGCCTGGCACGAACTCTAGGTTCGTCACGGAATTGGGATGACGGATCTAAAGATCCGCCACTACAACGGCGCGGCTCACACTTATTATCGCTGTGATCGGGTTGTGGGCCAATGATGCAAAGGTACAGAAATTGGACAGGACCTGGGACTGTCGCACGACTCTAGAGAATTGCTCGGCTACGATTTTGTTTGGCAGAAATCATGGGCATCGACATGATAGGCTCATTCGGTTTGTGTGCCGAGGTTGTGGTTTATCTGGTCAGGATGGTCTAAATGAAAATGGATTGGGATTCGCTGGCGCGGCACGGGCGTGTCGCGACGGTGGGAATTTTTGTGTTTATTGGCGTGGTCGCCGGACTAGCGGGATTTGGCGATTCGGTGTTTGCGCAGCATCGGATGCATGGGCAGCAGGAGAAGGTGGATCGGAATCATCCCTGGATGAACGCCAGCCTGTCCCCTGATCAGCGGGCGGAGATGGTTTTGAAGGAAATGACGCTGGACGAGAAAATCGGGCTTGTGCATGGCATGGGGATGCCGGGGTGGCCTCGCGATGTGCAAGATCCCGAGCCGGAATTGGGGAATGGCGGGGCGGGCTTTGTCCTGGGTGTGCCGCGACTGGGGATTCCGATTATTCAGATTAGCGATGCGGCTTATGGGGTGCGGAGTAGCGGGGAGAATGGAAGATATTCAACAGCGCTTCCCGCAGCGATCGGGGCGGCGGCCAGTTGGGATACGCAAGCGGCTTGCGCCTATGGGACTTTGATCGGGAGAGAATTGCGGGCGCAAGGTTACAACATGACGCTCGGCGGAGGCGTGAATATTACCCGAGAACCTCGGAACGGGAGGACGTTTGAGTATCTGGGGGAAGATCCGATTCTGGCGGGGACGCTGGTGGGGAATTTGATGAAGTGCGAGCAGGCGCAGTATGTGATTGGGGACATCAAACATTACGCGGTGAACGATCAGGAGAGTGGCCGGAATGAAGTGGACGCGATCATTGGGAAACGCGCGCTGCGGGAGAGTGATTTGCTAGCGTTTGAGATCGGAGTAGGGATCGCGCAGCCGGGGGCGGTGATGTGCTCGTATAACGCGGTGAACGGAGTTTTTGCTTGCGAGAATAAGTATTTGCTGACTGATATTTTGAAGAAGGAGTGGGGATTTCCGGGATTTGTGGTGTCGGATTGGGGCGGGACGCATAGCACCGTAAAGGCTTCGGCGGCCGGACTGGACAATGAACAGCCTTTGGATGAGTTTTTTGGGGCGAAGTTGAAGGCGGCTGTGGAGGGCGGCAAGGTTTCCGTGGCGGAGTTGGATGAGCACGTGCGGCGAGTTTTACGGTCGGAATTTGCTTGCGGGATTATCGACCATCCTATGCAGAAGAGCGTTGTGGACGTGCTGGGAGGATTGGAGACGGCGCGGAAAATTGAGGAGCAGAGCGCGGTGCTTTTGAAAAATGCGGGCGGCGTACTGCCTTTGCATGGCGCGGAGCTTAAGTCGATTGCGATTATTGGTCCCCATGCGGATGCGGAGATGATTTCGGGTGGCGGGTCGGCGCAGGTGGATGCTCCCGGGCGGCCGAATGCGGGTTGGCAGGCGCACGTTTGGTTTCCAACTTCGCCGATGAAGGCGGTGAAAGCACACGCTCCCGAGGCGGATGTGCGATTTGATTCGGGAGCGGATCCGGCTTCGGCGGCGGCGCTGGCGAAGAAGTCGGATGTGGCGATTGTGTTTGTGTATCAGTGGATGAGCGAGGGGATGGATTTGGCTAGTTTGTCGCTGCCGGAGAAGCAGGATGAATTAATTGCGGCGGTTGCGGCGGCGAACCCTAAAACCATCGTCGTGCTGGAGACAGGAACAGCGGCGACGATGCCGTGGGTGGATAAGGTCAGCGGAGTTTTAGAGGCCTGGTATGCGGGCAGCGATGGGGCTAATGCGGTGGCGAAGATTTTGTTCGGGGATGTGAATCCCAGCGCGAAATTGCCGATGACCTTTCCGAAGAGTGACGCGGATTTGCCGCATCCGAAATTGATTCAGCCGGGGCCGGGGCAGACGGGTGAAACCGCAATGATGAAGACAGGGGAGGCGAAGGCTACCTTCAGCGTGACCTATGACGAGGGGTTGAAGGTTGGGTACAAGTGGTACGACGCGGAGAAGAAGGCGGTGCTGTTTCCGTTTGGGTTTGGACTTTCGTACACGACGTTTGCTTATTCGGGATTGCAGGTGACTCCGGGCAAGGGGACGACCGTCAGCTTCACCGTGAAAAATACCGGGAGTCGCGACGGAGCGGAGATCGCGCAAGTGTACGCCGCTTTGCCGGCAAGCGCGGGTGAGCCTCCGAAACGGCTGATCGGATGGAGCAAAGTGTGGCTGAAAGCGGGCGAGAGCAAGGACGTGAAGGTCAGCGTGGAGCCGAAATATTTGTCGATCTACGACGACGCGAGCGGCTGGAAATTGGTGCCGGGGGCGTACGAGATCATGGTGGGCGGCTCGTCGGCGGAATTGCCGCTTACTCAGAGGATTGAATTGAGGTGAGGGGGGATGGTTCCGACGGGTTCCTCGTTGGTGACATCGAGGAGAGATCCCTCCACTTCGCGGGCCGACGCGTTCACCCCGCAACACCCTCCGGGGTAAACAGGAAGTGAACGCGAAAGAAAAAGTCGTCCCGCTTCGGTCGGGATGACGGTTTTTCGGCGCGGGCGCTGAGAGATGGCTGGGCGCGCTTCTCGACTCAGGACAAACCGGCGCCACGATGAAGCTTGAAATTTTGCCGAGATGGGGCGCAGCAGTGCTGCGCCCGTACAACGGCGGGATGAGGTCGGGCAACGCGATGAGATTGCGGGTCGCGGCGCGAGAAGCCGGCAGGATGCCGGCGCTACCAGTTATTGCCAAGATGCATTTGGCCGATTGAGCGGACGATGAGGCTAGAGGCTGCGGAGAAGTTTGTAGAGTTCGTTGGCGGCGTCGAAGTCGGCTTCGAGTTCGCGCGAGTTCAGCCGCTCGCGAATATCATCGAGGCGTCGCGCCAGCAGATCGAGCGATGCAGATAAAACTTCGCGGTTGGTGAGTACGATGTCGCGCCAAGTGGAATACGGGCTGCCGGCCAGCCGCAGTGTGTCGCGAAGGCCAGGGCCCGCCACCGTGATCGGCAGACCATTTTCATCCAAGCGATCGTAAAGGAATGAGGCTAACGCTACGGCCACCAATTGGGGTAGATGCGAGGCTAGCCCTACGGCGTAATCGTGTTGCTGCGCCCCGAGCCAGAGGGGACGCGCGCCAATTTTTTCGAGGAGCTTGAGGAACGCGGAGATGCGTGGATCGCGCTCCGAGGGAGGCGCAACGTCAGCGCCCGCTGGGATGGGATTGGCGATCAGGGCGTAGGGGGCGGAGCGGAACAGGTCAGCGTCGGCGTGAGCGAAGCCAGCCAGTTCGCGGCCCGCCATGGGATGGCCTGGGAGGAACAGCGGCGTGGCTGGATCGGCGAAGAGTTCTTCGGCGGCTTGGGTGATGCGGAGTTTCGTGCTGCAGGCGTCGGTGATCAATGTGTGGCGCGGGGCGGAACGCGCGAGGTCCGGCAGCAAATCCAAGGTTACGCCGATGGGCAGCGCGAGGAAGATCAGGTCGGCGGTACGTATGGCGGGGGCCAGATCTCCACTAAACATTTCGTCGAAGGCGCCGCTGGCTTCGGCCGCGCGGGCTACGTCGGGGCGGTCCCATCCGGAGATGTGAAGATCCGTAGCGTATTTACGTAAGGCCAGGGCGAACGAACCCCCGATCAAGCCCGTGCCGAGAACCGCGACGCGATTAATAAGGTGTGTGGTCATCGGCAAGAAAGATCAAGCGATGCGGCGGCCAATAGCTGGTGCGATGATGCGGAGTTCATTCATCAGCTGAGCGAATTGGCCAGGTTCGAGGGACTGAGCGCCGTCGGATAGGGCGTGGTCCGGATCGTTGTGGACTTCGATCAGGAGGCCATCCGCGCCAGCAGCCACTGCGGCGCGGGCCATGGGCGCAACCTTGTCGCGACGACCAGTGCCGTGCGAGGGATCGCCGAACATGGGGAGATGCGAAAGTTTTTTGATCGAGGGGATAGCCGCGATGTCGAACGTGTTGCGCGTGTAGGTTTCGAACGTGCGGATGCCGCGCTCGCAGAGGATCACGTCCCAGTTGCCGCCGGCCAGGATGTACTCGGCGCTCAGCAGGAGTTCCTCCATGGTGGCGGACATCCCGCGCTTCAGCAGCACCGGCTTGCGGACTTCGCCGAGGGCTCGGAGCAAGTGGTAGTTCTGCATGTTGCGCGCGCCCACTTGGAAGATGTCGACGTAGCCGCCCATCATTTGGACTTGCGAAGGATCCATGACTTCGCTGACGGTGAAGAGCTGAAATTTTTCGGCGGCTTCCTTCATCAGCTTCAAGCCTTCTTCCCCCATGCCCTGGAAGGCATACGGCGAAGTGCGCGGTTTGAACGCGCCCGCACGGAGAATTTTGGCGCCGGCTTTGGCGACGCTTTCGGCGATGGAGTGGATTTGGTCGCGCGATTCCACCGAGCAGGGACCTGCGGCGATTACAACGTCGTTGCCGCCAATGGAAACCCCTCTGCCAAGTTGGACGATCGTGCCCTCAGGTCTGAATTGGCGGCTGGCGAGTTTGTACGGCTGCGTGATGCGCATGACTTCGCGCACGCCATCAAGAAGTTCGAAATCGCGGTGGTCGAAGTCGCGGTGGACTCCGACGGCGCCCAGGACGGTGTGGGATTCACCCGTGGAGCGGTGAACGTTGAAGCCGCTGCCAATCAAGCGATCGATTACGTGTTGGATTTGCGCGTCTGTGGCGCCCTCTTGCATTACGATGACCATTTGCGTTCCCTGAATTCCTTCCCTGTTATTGTTCGTGGGTAACTTGGCAAAAAGCGTCCGCCACGGTCGGCGGCCGCTACAATATCTTCATCTATCCTTACCCGAAACGTCGCGTGGCGAATGATCGCTGGGGTGCATGGCTTCGCGTTCAGCCGAGCGCGCTTCGTCGATGATGCGCTCGAAGAGGCGGCGGATCGCGGCGTCGGACAGCGGTCCGGGATTGGAGCGCTCGGCGTTCTCCAGGACTTCGCGCTCGCGGTCGGGTTGATAAAGCGGAAGATTCTGCGCTTGCTTGAGCTTGCCGATTTCGAGGGCGCAGCGGGAGCGCTCGTTGAGAAGCTCGACGAGTTTGCGGTCGATGTCATCGATGCGCTGCCGCCAATCACTGAGCACGGTCATAGCGCAACCTCGCGGCGCGACAGGCCGTGGCGCGCAGCTTCTTTCAGCGAGCGGATGCGCACGGCCAGCGCGGTTGCGGCGGCTTCGACCGATTTTGCATTTTCGATTTCGCTGACCAACGCCGAGCCGATCACGGCCGCGTCGGCCAGGCCGCCCAGGACGGAGACGTGGCCGGGCAAGGAGATGCCGAAGCCTACGGCGATGGGAAGCGTTGTGACGGCCCGCGCGCGCCGCAGCAGGGCCGGCAGTTCGTCGGGGAGCGAATCCTTTGCGCCGGTGACGCCAGTGCGCGAGATCAGATAGAGAAACCCGGAGGTGACTGCGGCGACGGTCGAGAGACGCTCGTCGGTGGACGTGGGCGCGCCAAGAAAAACGGTGTCGAGATGACGAGCAGCCAAGATGCGCCGGTAGTCAATGGATTCTTCGGGCGTGAGATCGGTGACCAAGACTCCGTCGGCCCCGGCGGAAGATGCCGCGGCAGCGAATTTTTCCACGCCCATCTGAAAAATCGGATTGTAGTAGCCAAACAGGATGAGTGGAACCTGTGAAGACTGGCGAATGCGACCCACCAGATCGAGAACGCCGGCCAGGGTTGTGCCGGCTTTTAGGGCACGCTCAGAAGCGCGCTGGATTGTGGGGCCGTCCGCCAGAGGATCGCTGAACGGAATCCCCAGCTCGATGACGTCGGCGCCTGCCTCGGCCAATGCAAGAACAAATTTGTGCGTGGCGTCGAGCGAGGGATCGCCGGCAGTGATGTACGCGATGATGCCGAGTTCGCCGGAGTCACGGAGTTCCGCGAAACGCTGGGAGATGCGGGTCGAGTTGGCGGCTGGCGCGGTCATTCGGATTTAGGTGCTTTCGAGAAGAATAAAGATTAGAGCAGGCGCGAGTAGGTGTCCATGTCCTTGTCGCCGCGGCCGGAGAGATTGAGGATGACGAGATCGTCTTTGGTCATTTGTGGGGCGCGCTCGATCAAGCCAGCGACGGCGTGGGCGGACTCGAGAGCCGGAATGATCCCTTCCGTGCGCGCGAGCAGCCGCGCGGCCGCGAGCGCGGCATCGTCAGAGATGGCGGCGTATTGGGCCCGTCGTTCATCGGCGAGCCAGGCGTGCTCGGGGCCGATGGCGGGATAGTCGAGCCCTGCGGAGATGGAGTGCGTCGTGGCGATCTGGCCGTCGGCGTTCTGCAAAACGTAGGTGTAGGTGCCTTGCAGCACGCCTGGGCGTGCGCCCGTGTAGCCTTGCGTCGCACCGAGCCGCGCGGCGTGTTCGCCGAGTTCCGTGCCGCGGCCGCCCGCTTCGATGCCGACCATTTTGACGCTCGCGTCACGCAGAAAAGCGTGGAACAGGCCGATGGCGTTCGAACCGCCGCCGACGCACGCGTAGAGATATGTGGGAAGACGCCGCTCGGCGGCGAGGATTTGCTCGCGAGCTTCGCGGCCGATCACCGACTGAAAATCGCGGACCATCGTGGGATAGGGATGCGCGCCAAGAACCGAACCCAGAAGATAGTGCGTGGTGCGAACGTTGGTAACCCAGTCGCGCATGGCTTCGTTGATGGCGTCTTTAAGCGTGCGGCTGCCGGCATCGACGCCGACAACTTGCGCTCCCAGAAGGCGCATCCGCGAAACGTTGAGCGCCTGCCGCGCCATGTCCTCCGTACCCATGTACACGACGCATTCAAGACCGAGCTGCGCCGCGATGGTGGCGGACGCAACGCCGTGTTGGCCAGCGCCGGTTTCGGCGACGATGCGCGGCTTGCCCATTTTCACCGCGAGCAAACCCTGACCAATCGCATTGTTGATCTTATGCGCGCCGGTGTGCAGCAGGTCTTCGCGCTTGAGATAGATGCGCGGGCCGCCAAGCTGCTCCGTGAGGCGCGAAGCAAATTGCAACGGCGTCGGGCGTCCGGCGAAATTCTTGAGCAGATTGTGAAACTCAGCCTGAAAGGCAGCGTCGGACTTAGCAAGTTCGTAGGCGCGTTCGAGTTCGAAGAGCGGCACCATGAGCGTTTCGGGGACGTAGCGGCCGCCGTAGGGGCCGAAGCGTCCGGGAACCGCTGCGGGATTGACGATTTGTGAGCTCATGGATATATCGCTGTGACCCTTCCCTTACTTAAACGCGACTCCGAAACACTCTCCGCGACCTCTGTTTACCCTGAGCCTGGAAGGGTGCTCCGACCTCCGTGTCCTCTGTGTTAAATCCTTTTCTGTCTTAGGCCTTCAGATCCCGATTAGCCCACTCCACTTCCGCGAAAAACACCCGAAGCTTGCCATGATCCTTTTTCCCAGGCCGAGACTCCACGCCGCTAGCAACGTCTACGGCATAAGGGCGCACAAAACGAATCGCGTCGCCCACATTTTCCGGCGTAAGGCCGCCTGCGAGAATGATACGGTGCGACTTTGCCGCACGACGCGCGAGGGGCCAATCAGCCCGTTTTCCAGTACCGCCATATTGGCCTGTTCCCGCTGCGTCGAGCAAAATTGTGGAAGCGGCGCTGTACGAGCGAAGGATTTTGAGCTGGAAGTGAGTTCCGGCCCGGAATGCCTTGGTAACCTGGAAATGTTTCGCGCATTCCCGCACCACACTCGGAGCCTCATCGCCGTGCAACTGGACCGAGTCGAGAGATAACGCCCCGGCCAAAGCAACGATCGCCTCAGCGGACCAATTTACAAAGACGCCCACACACTCCACATCGTCGCGTTCAACATCGTCGCGCAGACGAGAAATAATCTTCCACGCAGCAGCAGGGGAAATGACGCGTTTACTTTTCTTGTAAAAATTGAAACCGAGCGCCGCAGCTCCCAAATCGCATGCAGCCTTAGCGTCCTGCCAGTTGGTGATGCCGCAGATTTTTACGCGGACCATCGGACTATTCCGCCGCCGTAGCGCCGCCGAGCAGCCCCGTCAGCGCAGCCGCCGGATTGTCGGCACGCATCAGGTGTTCGCCAATGAGGAAAGCATCGAAGCCTGCACCGCGCAATCGACGGAGATCGGCATTCGTAGAAAGTCCGGATTCCGCGACGGCGATCCGATCGTCGGGAATAAGGTCGATTAGTTCGAGCGAAGTCTCGACGCGCACGTCGAGGGTCCGCAAATCGCGGTTATTCACGCCGATGATGCGGGCGCCCGCGGCCAGAGCGCGGGCGAGTTCCGCAGCGGTATGCACCTCGACCAACGGCTCCATGCCGAGCTCCCGGCCAAGAGACAAAAGCTCGCGCAGCAGAGCGTCGTCGAGCGCAGCAACGATCAGCAGAAAACTATCCGCATCGTTGGCGCGCGATTCCCACACTTGCCAGGAGTCAAAGATGAAATCCTTGCGAAGCACCGGGGCAGCAATTTCCTTGCGCGCATCCCGCATATTCTTGAGCGACCCTCCGAAAAACTCCGGCTCCGTCAGAACCGAGAGCGCCGCAGCGCCAGCGGCGGCCAGCGACTGAGCCAGCGCCACCGGATCGAAGGGATCGCGGATCACGCCTCGCGAGGGCGAAGCAGGTTTCAGCTCGGCGATAACATTGAGCGCGTCGCGAGAGAGCGCGGCCGCGAAGTCGCGCAGCGGCGACGCCGCCTTCACTCCGTACTTGAGCGCAGTTTCGGGCAGCACGCGCTTCCGGTGATCCACAGCAGCTCGCCGAGCATCGAGGATGCGGTCGAGCACCGTGCCCGTGTTGGCGTGAGCAGACATTCGCGTAAGTTTGTATGCTATGGGTGGGTGCGCGGGGTGTCAAATGGCTGAGCGCGAAGAGTGCGTGGCAGCGAGTTCAGATGGTTCCAGCCAAGGGAGGCAGTCAGGGTCCATGACCAGCTATTCGGAGCGGTACGGGCAGGTGCTAGAAGCCATTGCGAATGAAGCGGATGCAATGGCCATGGAATATTTTCGGACCGCAGCGATGCGCGTAACAAGGAAGCTGGACGGAACAGCGTTGACCGTGGCAGATGGAGCGATTGAGGCGATGGCGCGCGCAAAGGTAGCTGCCAGCGGCGTCGCGCTGGATGTTTTCGGCGAAGAAATGGGCGCGGGCGACAGCGAAGCACCTTCGAAATCGGCGAGCCGAGCGCGCTTGATCATCGATCCAATCGACGGCACCGAAGAATTTTCCCGCGGGATTCCTACCTTCGGGACGCTGCTGGGGGTCGAGAACGGAGGCGAAATCGTTGCGGGAATGGCCAGCGCTCCGGCGCTGGGAGCCCGTTGGTGGGCCTATCGCGGCGAGGGTGCGTATCGCAACGGACAGAAGATTCAGGTCTCCAAGACGGCGCGACTCGACGAGGCCATGGTGTTCACCACCGGCACGGGTCCCAGCAAAGGCAAAGAAGCCCGCGAAAGGATTCGGCGTTTGGCGGACGCGGCCCGAAATGGTCGAGCGATCGGCGGATTCTGGCAGCATATGCTTGTAGCGGAAGGTGCGATTGACGCGGCCTTAGACTGGACTTCCAAACCGTGGGACTTAGCCCCGCTGGGAATTATCGTCGAGGAAGCCGGCGGCCGATCGACGAACGTGCGCGGCGACCGAACCATCTACACTGGCGATCTTCTCAGCACAAACGGGTTGATTCACGATGAGGCGCGGGCGCTCCTGCAGTGAACTGCGCCACGCAGACGCAAATATTCCGCGAGCGTTAATCTTTGATCAGAGCAAGAGGATGAGAGCAACGGGCTCGCCAAATTGGCCGTTTCAGAATTCACAGCGATCCATAACCTTACAGATTTCCGGACCCGACTGGAGCTGAGCATGAACATGCAAGCGCAGGCGCACAAAGCAGAGCTGTTGAGAAAGTTGCACGCCGGGCCACGTATCCTGGTGTTTCCGAATGCGTGGGATGTGGCGAGCGCCCGCATCGTGGAGGAATTAGGCTACCCCGCCATCGCCACCACCAGCGCCGGCGTCGCGGCGGTGCTTGGTTACCCGGATGGCCAGATAATCTCGCGCGATGAGATGCTCGACGTAGCGGGACGCATCGCCAGGGCCGTGCGCGTGCCCGTGACGGCGGACCTGGAGGCGGGGTACGGCGACTCGATTCCGGACATGACCGCGACGGTGCAAGCGATGGTAGCCGCAGGCGTCGTCGGATTGAATCTGGAAGACGTAACCGGAAGCGACGAGAGTTCGCACGTGGATTTGCCGCTCCAGGTCGAGAAAATCCGGGCGATTCGCAAAGCCGGCGAAGCCCTCGGTGTGCCCGTAGTACTGAATGCGCGCACGGATATTTATCTGATGCCCATTGGACCGGAGGAAACCCGCTTCGAACGCACGGTACAGCGCCTTCGTGCGTATCGCGAAGCCGGAGCGGATTGCCTGTTTGTTCCGGGGCTGAAGGACGCAGACACCATTGCAAAGCTGGTGCGCGCGGTAAACGGTCCCTTGAACATTCTGCTGTCCGCTGGTTCGCCGACGCTCCGCGAGCTCGAAAAAATGGGCGTCGCCCGCGCCAGTGCAGGTTCCGGTGTAATGCGGGCAACGCTCGGGCTGACGCGACGAATCGCGAAGGAAATGATGGAAGCCGGAACGTACACATCGATGCTGGATGGAGCCGTAACTTACACGGAAGTGAACGAGATGCTGGCTCGCGAGAAATCCTAGCGCGATGCCCGACGCCGCCGAACTGCTGCAAATCCTAAACGAAGAGATTGTCGCGTGCCGGAAATGTCCCCGGCTGGTGGCCTACCGCGAGCAGGTGGCGAAGGAAAAGCGCCGAGCCTATCGTGACTGGATTTATTGGGGCAAGCCTGTGCCCGGATTCGGCGATCCGAAGGCGCAATTGATGTTAGTCGGACTAGCGCCGGGCGCGCATGGGTCCAACCGCACAGGGCGTCCGTTCACGGGCGACGCCTCGGGAGTGTTCCTGTACAAAGCGCTGTTCGATGCAGGGTTTGCCAACCAGCCGGTCGCGCTGCAACGCGACGACGGCTTGCAACTCTTGAACGCATACATCACCGCCGCGGCGCGGTGTGCGCCCCCCGACAACAAGCCCCTGCCCGGCGAACTCCTCAACTGCCGACCCTACCTCGAACGTGACCTGGAAATCCTGAAGCCGCGAGCGGTGCTGGCGCTCGGCAAAATCGGCTGGGATGTCTACCTCACCATCCTGAAACACCAAGGCCTGATCAACACGCGAGCAGCGTATCCATTCACTCACGGCGCGGAGACGGACATTCCGGCTGCCGGCGTCCGATTGTTTGGCGTCTATCATCCCAGCCAGCAAAACACAGCCACCGGCAAAGTAACGCCGGCAATGTACGCCAAAGTCCTGCGACGAATTAAGCGCTTTCTCGAGAAATAAGCGTATCCCATCCCGTCGAAATCTCTCCTCGTTCCGGAGATGTCAATCCCAGACGTCAATCCCCCGTAGGGGCGGGGCTTGTTTACCCTGAGCCTCGAAGGGCCCCGCCCGGCGTCAACCCAGGCACGCATTACACCGGAGCCTGACCAGTCCGGGTTGTAAACGTAGATCTCCGGAAGTGTCGGCATTGGCAGCCGATTGACGGAAACGAGCGACAGAAGACCCGATTGCCGACTAAACCGGCTTGACAATCGCACTGTAAATGCTTGCATCAACGATCTTTGCCGAACGCAAGGATAAGGCGACGCTGGAGGCCCGTGTGCTTCCTCAGCAGCGTGGTCCGAAAAACCGCGAGGAGATTCCCATGAACCGCAACGGCATTCGATCGCTTGGAGCAAGCTGCGCGCTTGCCACGGTGTTTGTTTGGGTGGCATCCGCGTCAGCACAGGAGCCTCCGCAGGAGCCCGCAACACGGGAATCTGCGGCACCACCTGCCGAACCCAATCCGCCCGCGCCGAAAATCGCCGACGGTCGCCGCCGCGCCGATTTGCCAATCGAGACGTATGCCGTGGCTCCGGGAACGAAATTCCTGGTGCGATTGGAAGATCAGTTGGATACCGGCGAAACGCGGCAAAACAGCAGATTCAAAGTTCGCACGCTGGAGCCGCTGGAAGCAGGCGACGGAATTTATTTGCCGGCAGGCGTGGAGGTCGTTGGTCATGTAAGCCGCGTGGTATCCGCGGGAATCGCAGGTCGCGCCCGCATCTGGCTGACCTTCGACGACATTCGCACGAAGTTCGGCCGGTTGCCGATCGTAGCGGAGGTTGTGGGCGTGCCCGGCGATCACAGCGTAAAAACAGGCCCGACACAGGAGGGCTTGATCGAAGGGCGCACCAGCACGCAGCAGGCTGCCGCAGAGGCCGCGGCGGCGGGAGCGGCGCTAGGCGCCGTGAAGGGCGTAAAGGATAAGGACAAAAAGGAAGTCGCCGAGGGCGCCGCAGCAGCCGCACTCGCCGCCTACCTGATGGAATCCGGCCGCGGCCACGAAGTGGATTTGCCGAAAGGCGCGAAACTCGAAGTCGAACTGGAGCGCGCGCTGTATTTAGTAAAAGAATAAACAAGGAACATCTTCAGGAAGCACCAGCAATACCCGAAACATCGAGACCTTCAGTTCCCAGGGTCGTCGATCAAGCGCCATAAAAATGGTTGAAATTCCGCAAGCCTGGCAAAGTCCCGGGCATTATGCGTTATCACTGTAACTCCGGCGCGCCCCGCACTGGTGGCGATCAATGCGTCGTTGGTGAGCCTTCCCTTTCCAATGCGTTCGTAGTGATACTTGGCGCCCAACCGAAACAGAACTCGGCCGGTTTGCGCCCAATCGCGAAGATCGGGGACGAGCAGACGCCTCTGTTTTGTGAAGTCGAATTCTAATCGCTCGACCACATGTCGAGCGCCGTTGCTTGCGCCAGCGTAGAGTTCTTCTAGGACGACCGCGCTGAGCCACACGACGGAGCCATCCGCTAGCCTTCTCAAGTTCAAGGCCGCATCTTCTCCTGACCTCAAGACCGTGATGTAAATGGACGTATCGAACAGGACCGGCAACATCTAGTCTTCTAACACACCGTAAACGTCCTTGATGTCGATGCCGCTCTTCGCGAAACGGTCGTGTGCTTCCGCAATTAAGCGATTCCTCTCGTGCTCGGAAATAACAAAATCCAACGCGCGATCGATGGTCTCGGTTTCGGTATCGGCGCGCAGCACCCGTTGTGCGCGTTTGATCTTGACGGCATCCAAACGGAAATGTTTGTGCGATCGATTTTTAGCGTTAGCCATGCGTCGCTCACTTTCTCCATTATACTCCGTGTACACGCAAGAGTGAATCATGAACATCGCAATCGCACGCTCAAACACTTCAGCTTCGCCAGGGGGATACCGTGTACCTTTCCAATTCCATGATTCAGCAGCGCTTGGCAAGTGAGTGTGGGCTTGTTACAGTCGAGTGTTAAGCTTGCGCATATTTTGAATCGTGCAGATCATTGACCTAGGGGAGAGGCTAGCCGCATGGGCGAAGAGACGAAAACGGCGGTGCGCGCGGTCGAAACCGGCGAGCGCAAAGACCGCGTCCTGATTGTCGAAGATGAAGACAATGCACGGAAAGGCTACGAGCAATTGCTCCAAAAGTGGGGCTATGAAGTGCTCGGCGTTGCGGCTGCCGAAGAGGCGCTGGCGAAATTTGGCAACTTCCAGCCGGATACGCTGATCGCCGACGTCGAATTGCCCGGAATGAACGGCCTGGATTTGCTGAAGCAGTTGGGCTCCGACCTGAACAATGTGCCGGCGATCATCATCACTGGCAAAGGAAGCGACGAGCGCGCGGTGGCGGCCATCGAAGCCGGAGCGTTCTGGTACATCGAAAAGCCCATGAAGGCGCCAGTGCTCCGCGCGCTGCTGGATCGCTGCCTGGAAAAGGCGCGAGACACGCGACAACTCGCCGTCTTGCAGCGGCAACTGCGCGAAACCGGCCGCCTGGGTGATCTTGTCGGCGGGTCAAAAGCGATGCAGGAAGTGATGCGCATCGTAGAAATGGCCGCGCCGAGTTCTGCGTCGGTTCTGATCACGGGCGAAACGGGATCAGGCAAAGAGATCGTCGCGCGCAGCATTCATAAGCTGTCGCCGCGCGCCTCGGGACCCTTTGTGGCCATTAATTGCTCGGCCATCCCCGAATCGTTGATGGAAAGCGAGATTTTCGGGCACGAGCGCGGCGCGTTCACGGGAGCCGCGGAGCGGCGCATCGGCTGCTTCGAGTTGGCCGATGGAGGCACGCTGCTGCTGGACGAAATCGGCGAGATGCCCGCGCCCACCCAGGCAAAGCTGTTGCGCGTTCTGGAAGACCGCAAGGTCCGCCGGCTGGGCAGCAAGAGCGAGACGCCGGTCGATGTGCGCGTATTGGCGGCGACCAATAAAGATCCGGAACAAGCGGTGGGCAACGGGCAGCTGCGCCAGGATCTCTTCTTCCGGCTGAACGTCTTCCACATCCATTTGCCGCCGCTGCGTGATCACAAGGACGATATTCCGCTGCTGGTGGAATACATCCTGCGCGACGTGAACGCCAAGCACGGCAAAAGTGTGCGCGGTGTCGGCACCGAGGTCATGGACATTTTCAAGAGCCACACCTGGCCCGGGAATGTCCGCGAGTTGCGAAACGTCCTGGAACGCTCGACGATCATGTGCGAAAAGGATTTGATCACGCGGAGTTGCCTGCCCGACGAGTTCGGCAAATCGCAAGCGAAAGGCCCGAGCGATTTATCGACGATCAAGTTTCCGGTCGGCACCACCGTGGACGCCATGGAACGCGAGCTGATCCTGCAAACTCTGAACGCCACTGGTAACAATAAGACACGGGCGGCAGACTTGCTGGGAATCAGCCTGAAAACATTGCACAATAAGCTGAAAGAATACGGCGGAGCGAACGCCGAGGCGGAGTAGAGATCCACAATGCAGCTGCGGCTGCGCACGAAACTTACGCTGGTGATGACCGGGCTGGTGCTGCTGGTCGTCATCGTGATTTCCGGCGTGTTCGTTGCACAGCTTCTTGAGCAGGTTCTCCAGCAAACCGACAAGCGCGCCCATGAGATCGCGCATCAGGTATTCGACCAGGCCCATCGCGCGCTAACCGATGCGGCCAATGAAGGGTTACGCCCAATCTCCAATAGTCCCGAAGATATCCACGAATATGTCTGGCAGGCTTTCAAGATCGACGATGGCCTGCGCGCACAATTGAAGGCCGCCAAAGATATACCCTCGATTTATGAAGTTGCGATTACCGATCGCGACGGCATGGTGTTGATTTCAACAGATGAGTCTTTGCAGGGAAAATTCCTTCCGCGAAGAATGCCACTGTCGCAACTGACGCAGCGCGGCTCGTTGCATCAAGTAAAAGCGCTGGCTGGGCCGGCGAAGATTTACGAACTGGATTTTCCGTTTACCAAGAGCGGCGAGCCGTTTGGCGAGGTCCGCGTAGCGGTGTCATCTGCTCTGTTGCTTGAAGATATTTTGCCGAACGTCAGGAAATTCGGGACCATCGTGCTGTTGGCGTTGGTGATCTCGGCCGGTCTCGCGGCCGTTGTGAGCGGTGCGACGCTTGCGCCCTTGCGCGGGATCTCCGACCAACTCGACCGCATCTCCGCTGGGCAATTTGATATGCCAGCCGCGGAAGTACGAGGATTCGTCGGCGGCACCGATGAGCTTGGGCAGGTGAGCCGCAAAATCACACAGGTAGGGCAACAATTGCGCGGCGTTCACGAGATCTTCAGCACCATGCGCGAAAACATGAATTCCGTAATGGCCGGCATGGAGGATGGCTTGCTCCTGTTTACGCGCGAGGCCCGGGCGGTGATGGTTAGCCCGGCGGCCGAAAAATTTCTGGGTGCGCCCGCCGGAGCGTTTCTGGGTCGGCGCGTGAATGAGATTTTTCCTGCGGGGCACCCATTGCACGATGTGTTGCAGGTGCAAGGCGACGAGCTGAGTGAGATTGCGGCGGAAACCGACTTGCAGACGATCGAAGGGCCCCGGCGCGTCAGCGTCAGCGTGCAGGCCATCCAGGAGGACGGAGAACGCATGGGCGCGTTGGTAACGTTGCGCGACCTGGACTCCATCGAGAGCATCAATACGCAACTGCAGGTCAGCGAGCGCCTGGCTGCTTTGGGCCGCATTACCGCGGGCGTGGCGCATGAGGTCAAGAATCCGCTGAACTCCATGCGGCTATGGCTGGAAAACTTGAAGGAATCTTTGCCCGCCGAAATGGACAGCAATGCGATGCAAGCGGTCCAGGTGCTCGACAAGGAGATCGACCGCCTGGACGCCGTCGTGAAGAGATTCCTCGATTTCACGCGCCCGATGGAGGTGCGCTTGGAGGCCACGCAACTCGCCGACATTTTGCGCGAAGTGGTCGAGGTGGCGCAGCCGCAATTGCGAAAGTCGAAAGTGGAAGTGGCTCAGCTCTTGCCAATCGATGTGCCGGAAGTTTACGTGGATCGCGGATTGCTGAAGCAGGCGGTGCTAAATCTGGTGTTGAACGCGCTAGAGGCCATGCCGAGCGGCGGAAGATTGCAGCTGATGCTAACCCGTCGCGGTGAAATGGCGGAAATCAGCGTCGGCGACACGGGAAAAGGAATTCCGCCGGAAAATAAGCAAAAGATCTTTCAGCTTTTTTTCACCACGCGGCCAGGCGGAAGTGGAATTGGACTTGCCAGCACCTTCCGAATTGTACAGCTTCACAACGGTTCGATAGACTTTACGTCGGAGGTCGGCCGCGGAACTACGTTCCGGATCGAGTTACCCCTCGCGGCTTGATCATTGATGACGCAGAGATCGACCCAGCCCCGTGCCGTCTCGCATTGCGCCGCCTTGCGCTTCGGCGTCCTTGGTCTAGGCCTGGCGGTAGCGGTTCTCGGTGGATGCGCCGCCCAAAAGAAAACCAAAGCACAAGCATTTCCGTGGGCCACGGTGAAATCGGTGCGACCCGTGCTGCCCAGCATCATCGCGCCCTCGCCAGATACAACCGTGTCCGATTTCCTGCCGGAATTTGAGCTCGAAGCGCCTCCACCGCCATCTCCGCTGGCAGAGATTCAGAGTATGCCTCAGCGCCCGCGCGTTGCCGCCGCTCCTCCTGAACCGAGCAGCACTGCGCGACCCGAACCTCCCCAGATTGCGCCACAGTTGACCGCGCAAGAGGCGGCGGCGGCCGAGCAGCAAACCAATGTGAGTTTGAGCATTGCGGAGCGCAACATCGCAGCCTCGCAAGGCAAGTCGCTGAATCCCACGCAGTCCGACCTCGCCTCGAAGGTGCGCAGCTTCGTCACCGAGGCGCGCGAGGCAGCTCACTCGGGCGATTGGACACGCGCAAGCAACGCCGCCAAGAAAGCGCAAGTACTCTCCGAAGAACTAGCTCGATCGCTGTGAAGTTGTGGCGGCCGCTTTCCGAAGCGGGCGCCTTTCGCGTCCCTCTTAAGTGCTCCGCATCTAATCGATACTTTCCCCATGTTTATCCTCGTCAGGTCCGTCGACGCGAAGCAGACGCACCGGATGCGCTAGAATGCCCTCATGAAACACCTTGACGTCGCCATCGCCGGAGGCGGGCTGATCGGTGCCGCAATCGCTCTGGAACTGGCACAAGCCGGCCTGAGCGTAGGTGTATTTGAAAAAGGCGAGCCAGGACGCGAGGCTTCGTGGGCCAGCGCGGGGATTTTGTCCCCGGCGCCGGAAGCACCCGGAATGATTCCAATCGTGCCGCTGGCGAAGGCCAGCATGGGCCTGTATCCGGGTTTCGTCGCGAACGTCGAAGAGATCTCCGGCCAAAGTGTGGGGTTTCGGCCATTCGGGACGATGGACGCGCTGTTTTCACGTGATGCTACGCGCGATTTGAGTACGTTAATCGCACTGCATCACGGTCTGGGTTTGCGAGCCGAGCCGCTGCGGCCAGAAGAAGCGCGGGAGCTAGAGCCGGCGCTTAGCCCGGAGGTGGAGGCAGCCGCGCTGCGCCCGGAGGAAGCGTCCATCGACAATCGTGCGCTGACGCGGGCGGTGTTGCTGGCAGCACAGCAAACCGGCGCAGAGATTTTTCCAGATCACGACGTGGAAGCAATCTGGCGCGAAAAAGGACGATGCGCGGGCTTGAAACTCCGCGACGAAAACGTTTCTGCCAAATGGACCATCATCGCCGCAGGTTGCTTCTCGGCGAATATTAAAGGAGTGGCTGCCTACGCTCCCGTGCGCCCAGCGAAGGGCCAGATGGTTTCAATGCGTGCGGATGAGTTGAAGATAGAGCGCGTGCTTTGGTCCGAAAAGATTTACATCGTGCCGAGAAATGATGGGCGCATCCTGGCGGGCGCTTCGGTCGAGTACGTCGGTTTCGATAAACATGTCACCGCCGGCGCGGTGGAAAAGATTCTGTCCGACGCCATTGAACTGGTCCCGGGATTGGCAAATGCCCGCATCGAGGAGACTTGGGCAGGCTTGCGCCCAGACTCTCCAGACCACCTCCCGATTTTGGGGCCCACCGACCTCGACGGTCTGTTGATGGCCACCGGGCATTTTCGTAGCGGGGTGTTGCTCACGCCGGTCACAGCGCGGCTGATGCGCGAGTGGATTACGCAACAGCAGGTAAGCGTCGATTGGGAGCGTCTGAGCCCCATGCGCTTCGCCACCGCCAAAAAGCAAACCACCGCTTAGCGGCGTCCTGTAGCCGCCCTCTCCGAGAGGGCGGGGTTTTGATGAGGCCCAACCCGAGTCTAGATGAGGCCACCCGACCCAACCAGACGAACACCCGGTCGATAATCCGGTGTACCCGCTGAGGGCGATTTTTCGCCCCAAGGCAGAATTCCCGCCTATTGCTTCACCCACAAGAAGGCGATTCCGCTAAAAAAGTCACCGACCAGCCTTAGACTCATCACCAGTAACCTAAATCTCCGGGTACATCTCGAAAAATGCCTCAATCGACTGCCGAAAGGTCGCCTCAATCTCTTCCTTGCTTCCTTCAATCAAGTGCATGGTCACCCGCGCCGTCCGGCCGTTTTTCAACACCACGGTCGCATCTTTAACTTCGCCAAGGTCCTCTTCTGGTAACAGCCGCATTCCATAGATCAGCGCCAACTTCGCCATGCGTTCCTCCAAATCGTTCCGTACCAGCCTATCTCCGCGATATTCGACCGTCAAACTCGGTGTAGCGGTCGAGGCTAGACCCAGAACAGACACAGTCCGCGCAACCGCACAGACGCAAGCCGATCGATTTCCGTTGACATTAATTTATAATCATGATATATTAGCACTTAGATATTTCGACGATTTCCGTGGGGAGGAGTCGGAGGGCCAAGCCCACCCAATCTCGCCAATAAAGCCTTTAGAATCAAATCACTGAGCCATTTTAAAGCGTATCCCCTTTATTTTCAAATCACTACACAAAAACCAGGGGGGTGGGGTCTACACATCCTTTTTTTTCCAAACTCCTGACGCCGAACCAACCACGTATACTACGAGCATCCGTAATTGTTCCGTACGCATCGCACAGACAGCCCGGAGAATCACCATGCACGTTAAGCGCACCACCTATCTCTTAGTCACCGTACCATTGGTTCTCGGTGTCACTGGCGGCATCGCGCGAGCCCAGGAGCCAGACGGCCCTCAGACCTCCGCGCCCGCTCCGGTACCGCGACCCGCGCAGTCCGCCGCCCGCACAAGTGGGCCGGCGCAATCGATCAGCGTTCCTGCTGGGACCCGATTCGCCGTGGTGCTGGAGAACGGTATCTCCACACGTGGCGCGAAACCTGGCGATTCCCTCTATTTCCGTACGTCCTTTCCAATCACCCAAAACAACCGCATCGTCGTGCCGGTCGGCTCTTATCTGCGGGGAGAAATCCTGGAATCCAAGCGCCCCGGAAAGATCAAGGGCCGCGGCGAGTTTCGCATGAAGCTCAACACGCTGATCTTCCCGAATGGGTACACGGTTGACTTGACCGCCGCTCCCCGCAGCGCAGACAGCGGCGGCAAAGAGACCATGGATCCTGAAGGCAAGGTGACCGGCCCGGGCGGCAAGGGGAAAGACGTCGGCACGGTAGCCACCACGACGGTCGCCGGCGCAGGGATAGGGGCCATCGCGGGCGGCGCGAAGGGTGCGGGCATAGGCGCGGGGGTGGGCGGCCTGGCGGGACTCGGCGCCATCTTGCTCACGCGCGGCCCGGAAGCGGAACTTCCGCGCGGCTCCACGCTCGACGTCGTTCTCGAGCACGAGCTGTCCCTGGACGCCAGCCAAATTCAATACACGAATGTGGGTCAAGCGTCGCCTATTACCCCGCCGCCCGCACATCAATAAAGCGCGCCCGTGTTGACGCTAGCGGGGAATGCCCCGCCTTTACAGGATTCGGGGAAGGTTTCTAGCGGTTGCCGAAGTTTTCGGGGTCGGCGTTGGGGTCGCCCAGCGTGTCGGAGATGAGCACCGTCGATTGGCCTGTCAGCTCGAAGCGTTTGCGGCATTTGTAGCAGGCGACTAGATCGTCCAAGCGCACCATATAGGAAGCTGCTTTCGCGAATTTCCGGCGGTCTTCTTCGCCTGCGCCGCGGGGTAATTCCTTTTTTTTCCTGCACACCTTCCAGCGCACGGGAAATTCAAACTCGCCGCGGCAACTGGGGCACAGGAGCTTGATTTTTCTTGTCTCTTCGCGCTCGGTGTAAAAAGCTCGCTCGTCCATAGTCAGGTTACGGGAGTATGCACCGCTTGGTCGATTGTAGCAAATTCGAGGCCGAGGTCGCGCCATCGCGGCAGCCAATATTCTAGAGCGGCGAGCGTGCGAGTGCGGTCCCAATTCTGGCCGCGGTGGCTGCCGTCGTGGAGGCACAGGATGTCGCCTGTGCCGGAGGCGGCCGACCGGAGTCGAGATGCGCGCTTAGCGATCGGGTTCATCCGGGGAATCAGCCACTCGGCTGTGGGGGCGCGCCAGTCGCCCGGTATCAGCGTCCACATGACGGTGCGCAGATCAAGCTCACGGGCAGCGCTTGCGAGCCATGGATTGCGGAGACCGAAGGGCGGGCGAAACCATTTGGGTGCTGCATTTAGCGCATTGGCAATCGCGTCCTGGCAACGCCGCAATTCTTCCCTGATTTGCGATGGTCCACACAAGAAAAGATTAGGGTGCGTCTCGGTGTGATTGCCGATCACGTGACCTCTGGCAACAATTTCCCGGATCAGGTCAGGGCATTGCCGCGCATAGCGCCCGATCAAGAAAAATGTCGAGCATGCATTGTACCGGTCGAGAAGATCGAGAAGCGTTGGTGTAATCGAAGGATTGGGCCCGTCGTCGAAAGTGATCGCGAGCGTGCGCGGCGAGGTGGTGCGGCAGGTGGTGGGCCCGAAGAGTTGCGCACGCGGGTATACAGCGCCATAGGCGGTGAGCGCCGAGATGCCTGCCAGCGTGGTGGGCGTCGCGATCATCCATGGATTCACAATTTTATTCTCGCATGAGCTGTCTTGAGGGAAGGATTTGAATTGATCTGCCCGGCAAGAGTTACAGCGCCCGACTAAAGTCGGGCGCCTACATCTTGCTTGCCCATTGCGCTCCGGGTCTGGCAGGATGCTGCCAGCGATTCACGCCACCTCGACGGAAAGTCCAAGGGAGATTTCAATGGCTGGATTTTGTAGGAACTGTGGAACTGCGTTGGGCGACGGACAGGCATTTTGCGTGAAGTGCGGAACGCGGGTTGGCGATGCTTCGCAACCGAGTGGGGTTCCACCCGCCGCGGCACCTCCGGCCGCCACTGGCGTGCCACCGCCAGCCCCAGCGGTCCCGCCGGCGGCGTACGTGCCACCGCCACAAGTGGCGCCACCTACCTCTTCCGGAATGACTCCGTTGGTGAAGATTTTGATTGGCGTCGTCATCGTGTTTGTCGTTTTTGGCGCGTTCGCTGCCGCGGGCGTGCTCTACATCGGCCACCGGGTGCATGAGAAGGCGGCGGAGATGGGGCTGACTCGTACCCCTGAACAGCGCAGAGCAAGCCGTGAGGAGTTGCGCCGAATTGATGGCTGCTCATTGCTGTCGAAATCGGATGTCGCGCAAGCCGTCAAAATGGATATCGTTCGCGTGGAATCGACGACGGGCGATCCTGGATGTACTTATAGCGTGAGCGGCGACCCAGCGGACATGACCGCGAAACACGTCACTGCTCTTCACAAGAACGAGATGAACAAGGCGCAACAGGATCAGGTTGAAAATTTCGGCAAGACGATTTTTCATAGCACCAACTCGGGGTCGGACAGCACCGGCAGCGAACATCCCGGCGAGGCGCCAGTATTTTCTTTTTCGATCGATAACAATGCTCCGGAGCTTCAGATGCGGCTGAATAAGGCGACTCTGGGGTCTATGGGGCCAGCTATCACTCCGGCGATTCCGAACTTGGGGGATGAAGCGTTCGACGCCGCTGGGGCTATGATTTTCATTCGCAAAGGCGACAAGGTGATTCGCATCATGTATATGACTTGCCCCTGCGGGCTGGAGGACGTGTTGCCGCTGGCGCGGAAGATTGCCGATGGTTTGTAGTTGGGTTCGACCTTCTGTAGCGATTCGCCGGGCTGAAGCCCGGCGCCTACATTTGCGCTGCGCGCTTGGGGATTTCGCGCGATTGTGCGCGGTAGACGGATGGCTCTTAGCCGGGTAGGAGACGGCGTGATTTTAGGTCTTCTAGTAAGCGCTCGACTTCGGTGTCGCGGTCGATACGCGTCAGGCGCTCGGCCACGTCGTCGGTGGACAGGTCGACTTCGGCGCTTGCTATCGCTTCCGTTTGGTTTACGCGGTCCTTCAGGCGGTCGAAGGTGGCGCTCTTCGCGTGATCGCCTATCGCGGTCTGGGCGCGGGCGGCTTTTCCCAGGGCGATACTGCGGCGGTGGCGTGCCAGCAATAGTTCGCGCTTTGATTTCGCTTCGTCCAGCTTTTGCTCCAGCTTCATGAGAGCTCCTTTCAGGGCTTCGACCTGGGCTTTCTGATCGCCTACCTGCTCGCGGTAACTAAGTGCGAGTCGCTGCGACGTTTGATAGCGATCTAGGGCGGCGCGGGCCAGGTCGTCCTGGCCTTTGTCCACGGCGCGTTCGGCTTTGCGCATCCAGTCGGTGCCGGCGTCTTCATTCTCTTTGAGTTTTTTCTCCAGCATGTGCTGATCGGCGATGGAGACGGCTACCTGCGTCTTGACCTGCAAGTATTGGTTCTCCATGTCGAGGATCACCTGCTTGATCATTTTTTCCGGATCTTCGGCACGATCGATCACGTCGTTGATGTTCGCGCGAATCAAAGTGCTTACACGTTCCAAAAGTCCCATGATGATTCTCCTTTCCGTGATTCGACAAACTCGAAAGAAAACTGGCCCTCAGCGGCTGAAGCCGGTTGATAACCAAGTACGGCACGGCTAAGGCCGTGCCCTGACGCTGCGACACATGACTCTAATGCTCGGATCCAGTGAACAGCATTCATAAGATGGCCTCCCGCCGACTACAGGCGCAGACCCGACGCGAAACACTTTTCCAAAAGTTGCAGCGCATGGCCCGAAAAATGGATCGCGAGAAACAGGCCGAGAACTGCGGCCAACACCCACAAGATCAAGACTAGCTTTCTAACGGCCATGATCTTTCCCCCGCCTTCGAAGAAGAAGCGCCGGGGTAGATTCCCAATCCGCCCCGGCGGAAGTGATCTTTATGAATTACTCGGCAACGTTGGTGGTACTGGCTTTGGCGCTTTGTCGCCGATCAGCCGTACCTTGGAGAGCAGGTCCGACATCTGCATGCCGGAGAGCGCTTCGAACAGCGCAGGAACTTGCGCTGCCATCTTGGTGATGTCGCCGGTCAGCTTGTAAGCGCCTGCGGCGTCACCGTTGCCGGTGGATACGATGGTCACCTTGTCCACCTTGCTGAGCGGCTCGGACAGAGCGCGCACCACTTCCGGCAGACTGGTAATCAGCTTGTCGACGACGGCGGCCTGGTTGTACTCCTGAAAGGCCTCCGCCTTGACGTTCATCGCTTTGGCTTCCGCTTCGCCCTTCTTGAAGATGATCTCGGCTTCGGCTTCGCCCTGCGCGCGGGTTGCGGAGGCGCGGCCCTCGGCTTCTTTGATCAGGCGTTGCCGTTCGGCTTCGGCGAGCGTCTCGATGCGTTGGCGCTCGATTTCGGCGCCCTTGAGCACGGTGGCGATCAGCTCGCGTTCGCGACGCGCAATCTCGGCTTCCTGCACCTTTACTTGCGCTTCGCGTTCGACTTGCTGGACGCGCACGGCTTCGGTGATCACCTGCTGTTGTTGGACGTTGGTTTCAATTTCATAGGCTTTGTCCGCTTGCGCTTGGGCCTTCTTGGTGGCTTCGACGTAGGCGGCTTTTTTGATGTCCAGGTCGCGTTCGGCTTCCGCTTGCTTCGCTAGTGAGGCGGTTTCAGCGGCTACGCGTTCTTGATCTGCCTGGGCTTTCGCTACCGCTGAAGCGCGTTGTGCTTCGGCGCGCTTGATGGCGATGTCGCGATCGGCTTCGGCTGCGGCTACTTCCGCGTCGCGCTTGATGCGCGCGATGTCCGGCCGGCCCATGTTGGTGATGTATTCGTTCTTGTCGCGTACTTCCTTCAGGGTGAAGCTGATTACTTCCAGCCCCATCTTGTTCATGTCGTCGGCACAGGTGGAGCGCATGCGATCGGCGACCATTTCTGGTTCCTTCACAATTTGCTCTACGGTGAGCTGGCCGATGATGCCGCGGAGATGGCCTTCCATCACCAGACGGATCAGGCCTTCCCGCTGCTCGGGGCGCTTGGTTAGGAATTGTTCGGCTCCGGTGCGGATCGATTCCGGATCGGACTTCACTTTGATTTGGGCGACCGCCTCGATCGTTACGGCAACGCCCTGCTTGGTGTAGAGGCTTTGCTGGGGCGCGACGTCGAAAGACATCAGTTCCAGGGATAGTTCGCGGCATTGCTCGATCATCGGATAAATGATCGTGCCGCCGCCTTTTACGATGCGGGTGCCGCGGAGGCCGTAGATGATCAATGCCTCGTGCGGGCCCGCTTTGCGGAACAGCTTCGCTAGTACCGCCATGATGAGAAGCAAACCCAGCACAGTGAGACCAGCGATTACTGGGACTGTCATTTGATCGAACATATGGGCCTCCCTTTCTCGACTCGTCCGGACCGTTCGCGGGGCAATGCGTCCGGCGAAATCCGCTGTTCGGTGGTGCTTGGAGCTAACCGGGACACAGACCCTTCGAAGCTCAGGGTAAACAGGAGTGTCTGTGTTACTTCCGGCGCTACTTCGTGAAGTCGTCCCACCTTTTTACGTATGCGATTCCTTTGTCATAGCGCTCGATCACTACTTCGGCGCCTTTCTCCACGACTTCGCCGGCTTCGCTGCGTGCGCCTGCGCACCGGCGGACACCGCCGAGCGAGAAAATCACTTCGCCGGTGCCTTTCTCGCGAATGGGCATGCTTAGCGTGCCGACGCAGCCTTCGATGCGATAGTCTGCGTCGAACATTTGCGAATCGCCGGCGCGCGTCAGTTTCAACATGAAGCGATAAACGATGGCGCCGGCCACGAGTCCCGCAAACGCCGCGATGGTCAGGCACAGCACTCCGACCAGGTGCGATCCGCGCGTGAGGATGTAGCCAGCGCCGCCGAACCACGCTAGAAATGCCATGATCGTGGAGGCGTTGAACCAGGAAACGTGGCTGCCCGCTCGCGCTCCCGCGCCCTTCACTGGCACGCTGTGGCCTCCCGTTCCGGCGTGACCACCGTGGGCCGGCAGGTGCAGGCGGAACGGCAAATGAATGTGAACCGCACCGGCCAGGAACGTCAGCACGCTGAACGCGAAGCCAACCAGGAAACAGAAGAGATAAAAATCAGACCACGTCATAGAGCACCTCGAGCGCACTTTCACGCGGAAGCGTGATTGGCTGAGTGCGCAAGCCGGGAATCGAGACGCGAAACCTCGCGGTTAGTTGCGGAGAGAATTTGTGGGCGGCGGATGCGTGCTGCTCGGAACGCGTGCGGGCCGCAAGACTTCGCTGAGCCGCTCGGCAAGACCGGGGGCGCGCAGAATCTCGGCCAGGAGCAAGAGCGCCTGGCGCGAGTCGGGAACTTCCGCAATCGTCAGCAGCGCGTCGCTCAGATCGGGATCAGTCGGAAATTGGTCGACGCCGCCGTAGAGCCAGCGATCGACCTTCGCGTCCGTGGCTCGCAGATCGGACTGGAGCCCCAGCGAGTACCCTTCCGGATCGTCCACCAGAAAACCGGGATAGACGCGGAAGAAACGCGCCAACAATTCCCGCGTGGCCTGGGTCAGGTGCGGCCGCGAACCGCTTTCGATCTGAGAGAGGTACGCTTGGCTCAGACCGCGGCCGACTTCCTTTTTCATGGCGCGATGCAGCTCCAGCTGGGTCATCGGACGGCCCAAGCCGCGCAGCGAACCTTCCACCGCCCTTAAGGATCGAAGTTTGTCTCCGAGAGTCATGAGGCACCGCCGTGTATTGCAATATGCAAAACTTATATCGCAAATAGCTATTCCCTGTCAAGGACAGAATTTGGCTTGTTATCAATAACTTACGGGGCCACGCGAGGTAGCAATAGTGTCGGCGTGGGACTTGTATGGTTAGATTGGATGGAGGTGACGATTCAAAATATGGCGGAGATTCGGTGCAGTTTTACTTGCAGTTTACGGGGACACGGACCCTTCGAGGCTCAGGGTAAACAAAAGTGTCGGTGCTACTCGACCTTGCGAATCGACTGAAGATCAATTCCCAACTGCTGGCACTTCTTATAGAGATGGCTGCGCTCCAGTCCCATCGCACGAGCCACATTCGTCATATGAAAATTCTGACGCCGAATTTCGGCGAGGAGTACTTCCCTTTCAAACTGTTCGGTCCGCTCCGCCAGCGTGCCCGTTCCCAGCGAACCTCCAACGGAAGTGGAACCCGAACCGTCGTCCGAAACCGGCAATACCAACCGCACTTCAGCTGCACTGACCGGCGATTCGCCGGCAAGCAGCACCAATCGCTCCACCACGTTTCGAAGTTCGCGAATATTGCCTGGCCAGATGTAACGCCGCAATTCGTCGATCGCGTCGTTGGCGAAAATCTTCTCTTTCCATCTATTCTGCGCGGCCACCTGGCGGGCAAAATGTTCCACCAGCAGCGGAAAGTCTTCTGGCCGCTGGCGCAAAGGCGGCAAGAGCAAAGGGAAAACGTAGATGCGATGAAATAGGTCGCGGCGAAAAGTATTCTGCTTGACGAGATCTTCCAGATTGCGATGCGTGGCCACCAACACGCGAACGTTCACGCGGATAGGCCTGTCGCCGCCAACCCGCTCGACTTCGCCCTCTTCGAGGACGCGCAGCAACTTCGCCTGCATCGACACGGGCATGTCGCCGATCTCATCGAGAAATAGCGTGCCGCCATCGGCTTGTTCGAATTTGCCGAGGTGCTTGGCAGCCGCGCCGGTGAACGCGCCCTTTTCATGACCGAATAACTCGGACTCGATCAATTCCGCGGGAACCGCCGCGCAGTTAAGGGTCACGAAAGCGTTCTCGCGGCGTCCCGACTGCTCGTGAATCGCTCGGGCCACCAGTTCTTTGCCGGTGCCGGTTTCGCCGAGAATACAGACGCGCGTTTCGCTGGGCGCGACGCGCTGCACCTGCGCCAGAAGTTTCGCCATTGCCGGACTGGAACCGACTAACTCGTGTTTGCCGAGGCGGTCGCGCAGCTCGCGGTTCTCTTCCTGCAACCGCGAAAGGCGCATCGCGTTTTCAAGAGTTACCAGGAGCTTGTCGGTGGAAAGGGGCTTCTCTAGAAAATCCAGGGCGCCCAATTTTGTCGCTTGGACGGCCATTTCAATGTTGGCTTGGCCGGATACCAGCACGATGGGAGTTTTCACGCCGGCTCTTTTCAGATCTTCGAGCAACTCGATCCCATTTTTGCCAGGCATGACGACGTCGGAAAGGATCAGGTCGAACGCCTCGCTGCGAACGAGGTCCAAGGCTCGGGCGGCATTGTCGCAAACGGTTGCCTCGTGGCCAGCGAGACGGAACGCGCGGGAAAGCGACGCCAGCGTGCTGGGGTCATCGTCGACTAAGAGAAGATGGGCTTTGCGCGGCAAGCTTCCGTCCTTTGTATCGAGGGTGTGTTCGAGGGTTGCCCGTTCTGGCGTGGAGTATCGTGTTAGTCAGAAGCCGCGGCAAATGTCGGAGGAACATCCTTGTCACTCATTTTGTCTTTCGAGTCCTTGTCAGGGGTGGGCTGATCCTCGCTCTGCGTTACTGTGGCATTCGCCTGCCGCTTGGGTAATTCGATGCGGAACGTCGTGCCGTGGCCCTCTTCGCTGGACACACTGATGGTGCCGTTATGGTCGGTGACAATCGATTGGACGATCGCGAGACCTAGCCCGGTTCCTTGCTGTTTCGTAGTGTAGTAAGGCGTAAAAAGACGCGCGCACTCTTCGGGCGTAAGACCGGCGCCGGAATCGGTGATCTCGATGAGCACGTTTGCGCCGCGTTCAAAAGTTCGCAGCGTAAGCGTGCCGCCCGTGGGCATCGCATCCACCGCGTTTAACACTAGATTCTGGAATGCGCGATGCAAGAGCACGGCGTCAGCATCAATTTCGGGAAGTGGCTCGGTCAGAAAATATTCCGCGGCAATTGCGGGCTTGCCCACGACGTTAAATTGCGGCTCAAACAGCCGGATGATGTTGCGCAGTGCCTCGTTCACATCCAAGCGCGTGAATTGCGGGGCGGGCATCTTGGAAAAGTCGCTGAAGCGACCCACGATGGCGTTGAGGTTGGCAAGCTCCACCTTGAGAGTCGCGGTCGATTCGTTGAAGACTTCCAAAAACTGCTTGGCGTCCAACTGTTTCGCCCGTTGCAAATTTTCTACCGTAATTTGCAGCGGAAACAACGGATTGCGCAGCTCATGCGCGAGCCGCCGCGCCAGTTCTCGCCACGCCGCCACTCTTTCGGTCTGGAGAAGGCGATCGCGCTGCGACGCCAGCGTTCGCGTCATATCATTGAAGGCGATGCCCAGTTGGCCGATTTCGTCGAGACCCCGCACATCGATGCGCGTTTCCCAACGGCCAGCGGCGACTTCGCGGGCGCCTTCGGCGAGTTCGCTCACAGGTCGGGTGATCCGCGACGCAACCCACAAGCTGACCAGCAAGCCGATAAGCAGGGCACCGGCCGCTACCGCCAGTGCCGTCATCACGATTCGGTTGGTCAGCAGCACCAGTTCCTTGCGCGAGCTTCCTACCAGGAGCACGCCGAGGAGTTCGTTATTACGGCCCGGGAGAGGCATCGCGTGGAAGGTCTCGGCCGAGGTGGCCTCAGAATTCCAATTGATCGTTTGGACCAGCGTCTGCGGCTGTCTCCGAATCTGGTCGATCAGAGGTTGCAGACGCTCCGGCTGCTCGACGGCATCTTTGGGGCCGCTCAAAAGAGCCGCCGGACTAAAACCGGGATCGAGGTTGACGTACAGAAATGCACGCATGCCAGAGGGGAGCACCAGGGTCGAAAGAAAATTTTGGTCGAGGCGCCGTCCGCCAACAATGTATAAGTTCTTGTCATTTCCTCCGGATATGGAGCGTACCGCTGTTAAGGAAAGTGCCGCGCCATCGACGAGGTCTTCTTTCTTCAAAAACCAATGGGTCGCGTTCCAATCCTTCGTGGCGGTGACCCAGTCTTCCTTATGACCAACCCGCGACGGATTTTGCGCCGACGAGATCACCGTTCCGTCCCAGCCCACCAACTCGACGAAATCCATCTGGTGATCCTGGGCGGCTCCGGTGGCATCGTGAACGTAGAGCGATTGATCCGCGCTGGGCCGCGCTAAATCGATGGCTACCCGCAGGGTGATGTCGGCATCGGCTATGTTCTTTACTTGTTGCGAGGTCTCGTCGCCGCGCTGAATATATTCCTTCTGGAACTGGGCCACGATCGCTTCGGTACGCTGCGTGTCCATTTCCTCGAAGGCGGTACGCGTGAAGCGTGTTACGCCGTAGGCCACGATCGAAACCGATCCCAGTACGGTGACCATGAAAATCAAAAATAGTTTCGTTCGGAAGCTCATCGAGACGCTCCACGCAGAACCGGCCCGGTGTCCTCACCTCGCGCGACAATTAGCACGACGGACGCAACGTGCTGGGGCGAACCACCACGCGGTTGTGGCGCACTCCGCGAGCGCTCGGGCCTCGCTGCTCCAAACTCATGAACATTCCGTGAGCTCATATAAATATTCAAACAGCAAGCATATCCTGATCGCCATCGCGACAAAAGACTACCATTCCCAACTCTTGCCACCTCCGCAACAGGCAAGCAGGAGTCTCGGTGCTACGGCCTCCGCGAAGCCTTCTTTTGCGCCTTTGCAGCCAACGCCGTCGGCGCCGAATCGTCCGACGCGTCGTCCGAGGACGACGCACTGCCGCCGACTCCCGAAAACGCCGACCGGAAGACATCGTTCGCAAAGAAATTCTTGCCATCGACGGGCACCATCATGATTTGCAGCTTGTCCGACAAACGCTCGGCGATAATCTTCTGAATCAGCATCGGGTTCGACTTCAATACCGCCGCCTCAAATTTCATTCGCTCGGAATCTGCTGCGGCCGTCACACGGATTCGATTTGCTTCCGCTTCGGCGAGGTTTCGCTGGCGTTCCACTTCCGCCTTGCTATCGATTACTTTCGCCTGCGCAGCCGCGTCCGCGTTCTGCAACGTAGCTTCCTTGCGCGCTTGCGCCTCCAGCTTTGTCTGCTCGATTTGCTTCTGCTTTAGCGGCAACGTGTACTGCATCGCGTCCGACTCCGCCTTGGCTTGCAACACGCGAACTTGGGCTTGGGCTTCCGCCTGCTTCACCTCACGGGCTTTCTGGGCTTCGGCTTCGAGTTCCGCGATGCGGACTTGTTTCTGCTTGATCTCGGTGTCGGTCCCCAGCCGCTCGTTCTCCTGCTCCTTCAAGAGCAGTCCTTCGAGCCCCTGGGCGTACTCCTCGGGCAATTTCAAATCGCGCAGCAACACTTCGCGCACAATGATTCCGTCGGACCCCAGCCGCGCGGTGATCGCGGTTGCCGCCGAAGTCCGCAACTCTTCCCGCTTGGTGGCAAAGATTTCACGGGTAACGTAATTCGGCGCCAGTTGACGGTAAATCGTCGCTACGGTGGGCGCCACGACTTCACCTCCCACGGGTTGCGGCAGGTTTGCATGAATGTAACTTAGCCGCTGAGGATCCAGCCGGTAACGCACGCTGACCGCCAGCCCGATGTTCAGGCCCTCCCGCGCCTGCACGGTGAGCACTTCGTTGCTCGACTTCGGAACCTCAGCCGCCGAGGTGGTGTACACCTGTTCGCGGGTGTCGTAGAGCACCACGCTGTCGATCAGCGGTGCAACGATGTGCACGCCGGGATATAAGGTGCCGGGCCGCGCGCCCCAAATCTGGCTGATGCGCACACCGGCCGACCCGTCGGGGATCACCACGATGCTCAGCGCCAACAGAAGTGGCACGATCGCGAACAGCAACAGTTGCCTCGCCAGCCCCCACCGCACCGGGCGCGAAGGGTGCTGCCCCGAAGCGAAACCCTCCAAGGCTCCGCCTCGATCCGGCCCGCCGCCGTCCGCACCGCCGCTGCTGCTGGCAACGTTCTCCCGCCGCAGTAAGCGCAACAACTGCGCTGATAGGTAGATGTCGTAAATCACGAGCGCCGCAGCACTTCCGAAAACTCCCACTCCCACAATCATCAACAAGTATTTCAGCACCAGCATAAGTCACCTCTCTCCGAGAAATCGGCCACCATCGTTCCGTTCAAATCCGTTCACCTCAAACGCTCGCAGTGAAACATTCACTTTTAGGGCACTTTGTCGGGCACTTTGTAGTGCTGGAGCTTGCTCCAGCCGGCCACTGCATCTTGCCGCTGGGTGTGGCGGAGCGCGCTACGGCTGCCCCGTCCGGATCGCCGCGCGGATCAGCGATGCCCAACAAACGCCCGCGTCAAACCCGCCGTTCCGCGCACCAATTCCGTCCGCACCACAACCCGGCGCGCCGCCGCGGGCCGCATCAGATGAAAGGCAATCCGCAAGAGCAGCCAGTGGAACGCCGTAGCCGCGGCGAGCGCAAACAAGGTGGCAAGCGTAAGAGTCGTAATGCTCAGCAAAGCGATCATGGGAACCTCCCTGAGGTACGCAGAGGGAAATGGCACCCCAACGACCAATCGTCATCCGATTGAAAATAGGGTAGTTACGGGAATTAAAACGTGAAAATGCTGTGGCCCCCGACACACGACGTAGCCCTAGATACACAACCGCCCGGCGTTCCGCCTGCTCACGCTTGACCAACTACTCTGTGCTAGGCTAAAACCTGCGCAGCTATGAACCCCGGATCAAGCCTCCGCATCGGCCGGATTCTCGGCATCCCCATTTACATCCACGCCAGCTGGGTGATCATCTTCGTCCTCATCACTATGTCGCTCGGCGCACAGTTCACCGCCCAACATCCGCAGTGGACCCGGACGCAGCACTGGTCAGTGGGAGTGGTGACGAGCTTCCTGTTTTTCGCATCCATTCTTTTCCACGAGCTCTCGCACAGCGTCGTAGCCCGCGCGTACAAAATTCGCGTCGACTCCATCACGTTGTTTGTGTTCGGGGGGGTGGCGCGCATCGGCCAAGACGCGTCGAAAGCGATTCAGGAATTCAACATTGCGATCGCCGGACCCATCGCCAGTCTGTTTCTGGGTGGCGTCTTCTATGCTCTGACAAAATTCTTTCCCTACGGCACGATGGTCGGCGCTTTAGCGACTTGGCTCGCTGAGATCAATGTGATCCTCGCCGTATTCAACCTTCTGCCCGGCTTCCCACTCGACGGGGGCAGAATCTTCCGCGCCATCGTTTGGGGCATCACCAAAGATTTCACACGAGCGACAAAGATGGCGGGCACCAGTGGAAAGCTCGTTGCTTACGGAATGATCGTCTACGGCGCGGGATTAGCACTCAGCACGGGCCAGTGGCAGGCGGGTTTATGGTATGCCTTTATAGGATGGTTCCTGTTGAACGCGGCACAGGAGAGCGTGGCCCAGATCGCCATTCGCGAATCGCTGTCGGGCCTACAAGCGGCTGACGTAATGAGCCAGGAAGTCCCTATCGTCCCGCGCGAAATCTCGCTCGAAGACTACAGCCAGGAAGTTGTGCGCACAGGCCGCCGCTGCCACCTCGTCGTCACCAACGACCGCCTGGTGGGAATGATGAACGTGCACACGCTGAATTCCGTTCCTCGCGATGAATGGGCCCACATGTCGGTTCAAGCGGTGATGATTCCGCGCGACAAAATTCTCTGGGCCAAGCCGGAAGAGCCGTTGCTCGGCCTCCTCGAGCGTCTACTCGCCGCCGACATCAATCAAATGCCGGTCGTAAGCGGCGGCGAAAATACCGAAAATAACGCCACCCACATTATCGGCATGATCACGCGTGACTCCATCCTGCGGGTAATGCGAACACGCGCTGAACTGGGCCCCCTGGTGCCAAACAAATAGCCTTGAGATAGTTCGCCGTAATTTCAGAACGTACTTCCGGAATCCATTCCTCTGTAGGAAGGAGTCCCTGCGCCCGAGCTTGCCGAGGTGTAAGCCACAGGGCAACCTCAATCCGCGACAGCCGCCTGCACATTCGCGGAAGCCGGAAATCCCGCGGTAACCCGCGACTCGATCCTCCCCCAAATCCCAGAGCGCGGCCGCAGCGTAATCGATGGCATCGGTACCACCGGACGGCCTTCTACGAGCCGGATTCGAAACCTCTGCGCAATCGTTGCCAACAATAAAGTCGCTTCCATTACCGCAAAATTGTTTCCGATGCACTGGCGCGGGCCTCCGCCAAACGGAAAATAGGCAAACCGCGGCAGGCGCTTCATCAAATCGCCTTCCCAGCGCTCCGGACGGAATTCCTCGGGCGCATCAAACCAACGCGGATCGCGATGCACGACCCACTGCGCTAAGGAAACGCCGCAACCCTTGGGTATCGGGTACCCGCCGATCTCCACGTCCTCAATAGCGATCCGCGCCATCCCCCAAGCCGGCGGATAGAGGCGCATCGATTCCGTGATGACTTGGCCGGTGTAGCGCAAACTCGGCAGGTCGTCCAACGCAGGCGTGCGGCCGGCGAGCACGGCATCGAGCTCGGCGTGCAGCTTCGCCTCCACCGCGGGATTTTGGGACAGCAGCATCCAGGTCCAGGAAAGCGCGTTGGCGGTCGTTTCGTGGCCGGCCAGAAAAATAGTAATCGCCTCGTCGCGCAGCTGGCGGTCGGTCATACGCGATCCGTCATCATCGCGCGCCGCCAAAAGCATCGACAGCAGGTCGCCCGAGTCTTTTCCGGAGGCACGGCGCTCTTCAATAAAGCGGAAAATAATCTTGTCGAGCCGCCTGGTGGCGATCGTTGCGCGAATGTTCCGCGGCGTTGGCAACCATTTCGGCGTCAGGATCAATTTACGGAAATCGGAGTTCAGCTCCATGATCGCTTCGAGGGCGTGGCCTACTTTCCGGGCTTCGCGATCGACGTCGGCATCGAACAGCGTCTTCGCCACGATCTGCAGCGTCAGCCGCATCATGTCGGCGTGGATGTCGCGCTCTTCCCCGCCCTTCCATTCCGCCACGAGTCGCTCGGCGTAGCGCACCATAGTGTCAGCGTAGGAAGCGACGCGGGCGCGGTGAAACGCAGGTTGCGCCAGGCGGCGCTGCCGGAGCCAGAAGTCACCTTCGCTGGTCAACAATCCGTTCCCGAACAATTGCTTGTTCTTCCGCAAAATCCTGCCTTTGATGAATTTGCGGTTGTGCGTCACCAGCACTTGCTCGATATAGTCCGGGTGGCTTATGAAATACACGCGAAAGTTGTAGTAACGCATGGTCACGATGTCGCCGTAGTCGCGCACCAGTTTGGGCATGTAGCCCAACGGATCGCGGCTGTAGTCTTTGAAACTCGCGGTCCAAGATTCGGGCGACGGCCCGGGAGGAAGCTTGCTGGGTGTGGGGAGACGCATAGTGGAAGCTAGGGCGTATTATAGCGACTTCTCAATGCAAAGGCGCTTCGGAATGCGTCAACCCTCAGCGCCCTGTAGCCGCCCTCTCCGTGAGGGCGGGGTTTAAACTCAACTTCGGCCATCACCAAACGTCAAGCTTAGCCCGCGCGAACGGCGCGGAATCCAAATCCACCCGGCCTAAAATCGACGCTGGCGCGAGAAAAACCCGCGGCGCCGAGCTGACTCGAGATCGTCACGGGACTCACCGGAACAAAGGTGCTCTTGAAGTGCACCGCGCGCTGCAGCCATCCATCCTGAATTTCAAATCCGAGAAAAGAACCTCCCGGCCGCAACACGCGAAAGATTTCTCTAAAGGCGCGCTCCTGTTGCTCAGTCGAGCGCAAATGATGCAGCACGAGTATCCCAATCGACGACGAGAAACTCTTCTCCGCGAACGGCAAAGCCGCGGCGTCCGCTTGTAGAACGCTACCACTGCCGTCGAGAGCGCGCGCCGCCAGACTCGCCGCAAACGCGTGACTCCATTCGAGACTGGTAACTCGTGGGGCCAACCGCCGCAACTCCTGCGTCGCCGCACCAGGTCCCGCACCGATTTCCAAAACGTGATCGCCTAACTCAGAACCGGATAGAATCCAGGGCAAGACGTTCTCGCACGTCACGCGCCGCCAATAGCGCGTGGCGCAAAACCAATTCTCAAGCGCGTTCAAAAAACTGCACAGGCAGTGTTGCCTGCGTCTCCAGAACCACGCCACTCCCGAAGCGAGTTCGCTGTCCAGCCTTCCGACAAGTCGGTCACCCGTTGATCAAACTCATCATGTGCTCCGGGTAGCGCGCTCCGGCCGCTGCGCCATGAGGGGCAACCTCATCGATCCTGCGCAAATCTTCGGGCGTGAGCGTAACGTCAAGCGCGCCCGCATTCTCCTCAAGATATTTGCGCCGCTTTGTGCCTGGAATCGGAATGACGTCCGGCCCCTGGGCGAGCAGCCAAGCCAGCGCGAGCTGACTTGGCGTACACTTCTTTTCCTTCGCGATGGCCTCGACGCGCGCCACCAGATCCAGATTCTTCTGGAAGTTCTCTCCTTGAAAACGGGGCGAGAATCTCCGGTAATCGTCGGAAGCCAGATCTTCGAAGCGCTTGTATTGCCCGGTAAGAAACCCGCGGCCCAATGGACTGTAGGCAATAAAGGCGATGCCGAGTTCGCGGGTCGTAGGCAGGACTTCGTCCTCGGGGTCACGCGTCCACAGCGAATATTCTGTCTGCAGCGCCGCAATCGGATGCACCGCCGCGGCACGGCGAATCGTAGCGGGTCCAGCCTCCGACAGGCCGATATGCCGGATCTTCCCTTCGCGCACCAACTCCGCCAATGCTCCAACCGTTTCTTCGATTGGTGTATTGGGATCGACGCGATGCTGGTAGTACAAATCGATGGTGTCGACACCGAGACGTTTCAAGCTGGCGTCACAGCAAGCCCGCACATATTCGGGCTTGCCGCTTACTCCGCGGAGGTCAGGCTTGGCTTTGTCGCGCACGATGCCAAACTTTGTGGCTAGAAACACTTTGTCGCGGATTCCGCGAAGTGCCTTGCCGACCAGTACTTCGTTGTCGCCGTAGCCGTACACGTCCGCGGTGTCAAGAAAAGTAATGCCAAGCTCAATCGAGCGGTGAATTGTGGCGATCGATTCCGCATCGTCGCGCCCGCCGTAAAATTCCGACATGCCCATGCAGCCAAGGCCCAACGCCGAAACCAAGGGCCCGTTTTTCCCTAAATGCCTTTTTTCCATAAATAACTCCTAATTGGGGTTTTCCAGTGTGATGCTCCGCCCTTTGATAAGGGTACAGTCGCGGCGCCACCGCAGCCCAGCAAGCGACGACCGGCAATGGCGCGGGCCTGTCGGGTCGATTATCCTGAAATGCAGATGAAACACGAAGAAGAGCCTCGAACCAACCGGGAAGAAAATCGCGCGCGCACAAGCGGCGCATCGACCGGTGCGGATCAAACCGTGGATGTGGCGAGCGAACCCGCGCCGTCGCAAAACGCGCCCGGCGCACCGATCGATGCGCAAGGCCTGCCAGCCTCCAGTCCAACGAAGCCGCAAGCGCCTCCAGCACTCAACAAATTTCAGACCTTTTGGCGCGGCGTGCAACATGTCGACACCGCAAAGATGGAACCGTGGATCGCGTTGCGCAACGCGCTAGGCGTCGCGATTCCGCTGGCCGTGGGCATTGCGATGGGTATGCCGCTCGGCGGCTTGGCGGTGGCCAGCGGGGCGCTCAACGTGTCGTACTCCGACGGTCACGATCCCTATAAGGGGCGCGCGAGACGCTTGCTCGCATCGAGTGTGTTGTGCTCGATCGCGGTGATGGCGGGCGGGCTCGCGGGACACCACAACGTCGCCGCAGTGGCGCTGATCGCGGTTTGGGCGTTCGGGTCGGGAATGGCGATCACGCTCGGAACTACAGGTGAAAGTTTGGGCGTGATCAGTCTGGTGGTCCTGATCATTTATTCGGCGCAAGCGCTGACGCCCGAGCGCGCTGTGCAGGCGGGCGCGTTGGCTTTCGCGGGCGGCTTGATGCAAATGGCGCTGTCCCTTGCGTTGTGGCCAGTGCGCGCGTACGAGCCGGAACGCCGCGCGCTTGCAAATCTATATTTGACGCTGGGGCGGGTGGCATCTTCGCCTGAGCAACTTATGAAGGCTCCGCCGCCGGCCCAGGCCAGCACGGAAGCTCAGGCGGCGCTGGCGGGCCGCGCTTCCGATCAGAGCCTCGCGAGCGAACGATTCCGATCGCTGTTGAGCCAGGCGGAACGCATACGGCTGAGCTTGTTCACGCTGGGGCGGTTGCTTCGGCGCATGCGGCGCGAGAAATTCGGATTCGCGTCCGCGGAAATGTTGGAACATTTTCTGGAATCCGCGGCGCACGTGATGACGGCGATCGGCGAGTCGCTTGCGCGCGATGCCCCGCTGAAGATTGACCAAACCTGGCGGAGTGAAATGCACACCGCGGTGGAAGCTCTGCTTGAGACGGGCGAGAACTCCGAGCGAACATTTCTCGCGGCGGTGGTGCGTGACGCCCGCCATCAGATGGATGCGCTGGGGGGACAACTCCGCGCCGCGATGCAACTCGCTGGAGATGTTACGCCGGCCGGCCTGGAGGCTTCCGAGCGACGCGAGAAGACACTGCCGTGGCGCATGCGCTTCACCAGCAATCTCCCGCGCCTGGTTGCGAATTTGAGCTTGCAGTCGGCGGTATGTCGCCATGCGATTCGCATGGGCGTCGCGGTGGCCATCGCGGAGATAGTGTCGCGGAGCCTGGAAACGCCGCGCGCGTATTGGCTGCCGATGACCACCGTGCTGGTGCTGAAGCCGGAGTTCACGGTGACCTTCACACGGGGATTGCTGCGCATCGCGGGCACGATTGCGGGATTGTTGCTGGCAACGGCGATGTTCCATTTTCTTCTGCCGGGAATCGGGCTGGAAGTGGTGTTAATCGGCGCGTTCGTATTTTTGTTGCGCTGGGCTGGTCCGGCGAACTACGGAATTTTTGGCGTGGCGGTAAGCGCACTGGTCGTACTGATGATCGCGATCACGGGCGTGTCACCCAAAACGGTGATCCTGCCGCGCGGCCTGAACACCATCATGGGAGGATCGCTGGCGCTGTTGGCCTATGTGGTGTGGCCGACCTGGGAGCGCATGCAGGTGGGTGAAATGATGGCGCGGCTGCTGGATTCGTACCGCATCTATTTCGTGAAGGTACAGGATGTGTTTGCGGGCCGCGAGGGAGCGAGTACGGCGGACCTCGACAAATTGCGGCTGGGGTCGCGGCTGGCGCGAACCAATGCGATCGCGTCGGTCGATCGCATGCAAGCGGAGCCGGGAACGCGTCCGCTGGAAATCGCGCTGCTGATTGGCATGCTGGCGAGTTCCCATCGGTTTATCCACGCCGTGTTGTCTGTGGAAGCGGCGATTTTATCCGCGGGGAGGCCGGCGATCCGTGACGAGTTCCGCGTGTTTGCGGCCGACGTGAATAAAATGTTGGAGGCCCTGGCCGCGGAGCTCCGAGGCTCGCGAACCCCAATCGAGAGATGGCCGGACTTGCGCGAAGACCATCGGCGACTGACGGCAAATCCTCTTTCAGCGGGCGAGCAGTATACGCTGGTGAATGTGGAAGCGGACCGTATGACGAACAGCTTGAACACACTGCGCGAACAGGTTGAGCGGTGGCGGCGGTTGAAGCGCCCGGCCGGCGCGGCTGTAGACGCTGGGCTGGCGCTGAGTTAGGCGCCCGGCTTTAGCCGGGCACTGTCGGACTCCTGTCCGGTGATTTAATCTTTGTTCGCGCGTCGGGGCCACGATTTCAGCCGGCTTCAAGGAGGATCCATGAGCCGAGAACAGACCCACCTGGATCGAATTCGCGAGGCACGACGCCGATTCCTGGCAACCGTCGCGATCGCGGGAGGCGCGTTGGCCACGGGACAAATGATGCTCGCTCAAGCGCCCATACCTGGAGACGGACCGCCGCGCGGGATGCCGACACCTCCACCAGCCGCTGAGCCAAAAGATCAAGGCGATGCCAGTCCGGTGTCCAACGCGTCGGCCGCGAAACGCGCGCAGATGCTCCAACAAGAGAAGGAATTCCGGGAAGGGATCGAGCGGCTGTACGCGCTGTCCGGCGAGCTGCGCGATGAAGTCCAGAAGACCCCCACGCTGCAGGTGCTGTCGGTCCGCATGTATAAGAAGACCGAAGAGATCGAGAAGCTGGCCAAGCAATTGAAGAGCAAAGCCAAGGGCGGCTAGGCGGCGCAGGATCCTGACATTCATTCGCCATACGCATACGGCATGTGCCGCCGGTAACCCCGAGGAAGCGAAGGTCCGGCCAACTCAGCAAGTCAAGAATGCCTCGATAACAGGTCTAGGTGGAGAATTAAGACCGCATCCTTTGGGTGGGTTCGGCAATCCAACCGGTGCGTGTTGGTAGGCCCTCATTCCGGAGGGCGTCGGTGTTTTGTGAAATCTTGAGAAGGAGATCGCATATGAGTCCGAAAAATGGTGGTAAGGGATTAGAGCTGGCGGCGGGAACGGAGAGGTCTCGGCCGATTTTGCACCAGAAGGCGCGGGAGATTCAGCCCTACGGGAAGATCGCGAAGCTGCCGATTGCGTTGGACGAGAAGGTTTGCGCGGAGAGCGTTGAGAATTTGAACCAGCTTTTGGCCGATACCATCACTTTGCGGGACATGTACAAGAAGCATCATTGGCAGGTGGCGGGGCACACGTTCTATCAATTGCACCTTTTGTTTGATAAGCATCACGAGGAGCAGGACGAGTTGGTGGATACGATTGCGGAGCGGATCCTGTTGCTGGGTGGGATCAGCCTGGCTATGGCGCCGGACGTGGCGGAGACGACCATTATTCCGCGGCCGCCTCGGGGGCGGGAGGAGGCTCCGGTGCAGATTTCGAGATTGTTGGAGGCGCATGAGACGATTTTGAAGGAAGCGCGGACGATGGCGGGTCAGGCGACCGACTCGGGGGATGACGGGACGAATGATCTCCTAGTCAGCAACGTGATTCGGACCAATGAATTGCAGGTTTGGTTCTTGGCGGAGCATTTGGTGGATGTGCCGTTGGTAAGGGCGGACGACGCAACGTCGGCCGAACCCGTGAAGGCCAAAACGGCGAAGGCCTAAGAGGGGTTAAGAAGAGTGAACCGTCGGGGATGCCAGCCGAGACCGGTAGGGTTGAGGTCGACGCGACGGGCTCGGCGAGGTTGAGTATAAACCCGCACCCTTCGAACCCAAGGGTGCGGCACCCGTCGAAGCGCCGCGGCTGGGAGGTTGGTGGAGTTGCGCCGGGCGGGGCACGTCCTCCCACCAGGAGCGATCCCGCGCGGGAATTAGGAAAAGGGATTTGACGGATTTGGAATTTGCATTGGACTTGGAGGTGGGGTGCTCCTAGAGTTGGTGTCCCGCTGAACTTGGCACAGGGCTGCAGAACCCAGCGATGTTGAATGGCGGTTCTGAGATTGCCAAGGCTTTGAGCGAGAACCGACCTGTAGACAGCCGCGACACCAGCGTGAGATACGAAGTGTGCGGCGGCGGGCGGGCTTGGGAAAGACTCATGACCGCTACGGCCCTGCCATCGCGAATTGGAATCCCGCCTACGCTCTTACACTACCCATACGGAAGTGCTTACGACGAAATGTTCGCTTCGCCCGATGTGCCGCGCGCGCACTACCAGGCGCTACAGCGGACTTTACTAGGATTGCGTCCCGAAGAATTGCGGAAAGTCCAGCAGGCGGCGGACTTGACATTTTTGCAGGAAGGCATCACGTTCACGGTGTATGGGAGCAAAGAAGGCACCGAGCGGATTTTCCCCAACGACCTGATTCCCCGCATCATTCCCGCACACGAGTGGGCGCAAATCGAAAAAGGGCTGACGCAGCGGCTGACGGCTCTTAATTTGTTTTTGCGCGATATTTATCACGAAGGGCGGATTTTGACCGAAGGGGTTGTGCCGCGCGAACTGGTTTACAGCTGCAAGCACTTTCGGCGGGAGATGCGCGGGCTGAATGTGCCGCGGGACACGTATGTGAGTATCTGCGGCACGGATTTGGTGCGGCTGCCGGACGGCAGCTTTGCGGTGCTGGAAGATAATCTGCGCGTGCCGAGCGGCGTTTCGTACATGCTGGCGAACCGCAAGGTTTTGAAGCGCGTTTTTCCGACGATGTTCCGGGATTACGGCGTTTCGCCGATCGATCATTATCCGCAGGCGCTGCTGGCTACGCTGCGAAGTCTGGCGCCGGAGAATTCGCCTTATCCGCAGGACCCTACGATGGTTTTGCTGACGCCGGGCGTGTCCAATTCGGCTTATTTCGAGCACACATTTTTGGCGCAGCAGATGGGCATCGAGCTGGTGGAGGGGCGCGACCTGCTGGTGCATGACAACGTCGTTTATATGCGGACCACGGCGGGGCCGCGGCGCGTGGACGTGATCTACCGGCGCGTGGATGACGATTTTCTGGATCCGCTGACCTTCCGGCGGGATTCGATTTTGGGAGTACCGGGGCTGTTCAACGCGTACCGGGCTGGAAATGTAAGTTTGGCCAATGCGATAGGCACTGGAGTGGCGGACGACAAAGCGGTTTATGCGTATGTGCCCGAGATTATTCGATTTTATTTGAGTGAAGAACCTATTTTGAAGAATGTGCCGACTTTTTTGCTGACCGACCAAGTGCAGCGGAATCATGTCCTGGAAAATATGGAGCAGATGGTGGTGAAGGCGGTGGGGGAGTCGGGTGGTTACGGGATGCTAATTGGGCCGCACAGCTCGAAGCAGCAGCAGGAGGAGTTTCGGGCGCGGGTGTTGGGGGATCCGCGGAATTATATCGCGCAGCCGACGCTGGCATTGCCTACGGCGCCGTGTTTGATCGACGGCGAAGTGGAGTCGAGGCACATTGATTTGCGGCCTTACATATTGATGGGCGAGAAGGTGACGCTGGTGCCGGGCGGATTGACGCGCGTGGCGCTGCGTAAGGGATCGCTGGTGGTGAATTCGTCGCAGGGCGGCGGGAGCAAGGATACCTGGGTGCTGCGCTCTGGAAATGGCGACGACCGCGTGGCACACATGGGGGCGGCGGCGGTGAAGGCAGCGGTCGAAAAGAAGGTGGCGGAGAGATGAGGGAAATGCGGCCACCACGCAATTATTTTGTGCGCGCATTCCGGCGGGACGCCGGGATGCTTTCGCGCGTGGCGGACAGCTTGTACTGGATGAGCCGGTATCTGGAGCGCGCGGAACACACGGCGCGACTCGTGGATGTGGAGCTGCAGCTTTGGCTGGATCAGTCGCCGGAGGCGGGCGCGGGGCGCTGGAGATTTTTGCTGGAGGCGCTGCGGACGCCGGCGGCGCCGGGGCCCATCGATCCCACGCGGCTGGTGGATACGCTGGTGTTCAGCCGGAAGAATTCTTCGTCGATCGTGTCGTGCATCGCGACGGCGCGAGAGAATTTGCGGCATGTGCGCGAACAGTGCAGCTCCGAGATGTGGGAGCAGCTCAACCGGCTTTATCTGGGAGTGATGGACGCGCGGCCGGAAGAAGCGTGGATGCTGAAGTCGCACGGATTTTTCCGGGGGGTGCTGGAAGGGGCGCACCTGTTTCAGGGAATCACCGACACAACAATGAGCCACGGGGAAGGCTGGCAGTATATCCAACTGGGACGCTATGTGGAGCGCGCGGATACGCTGGCGTCGCTGATGGAGACGCATTTCAAACGCATGGCGCAACCTGCCGACCAAGTTGTGGAAAGTGCGGAATATCTGGAATGGGTGGGGTTATTGCGGGCTTGCGTGGCGTTCGAAGCGTATTGCAAGACGCATACGGCGGAGATACGGCCTTTGCGTGTCGCGGAATTCTTGCTGCTGAATCCGGAGTTTCCGCATTCCGTCCGGTTCTCGGTGGATCGCGTGAACGCGGCGCTGCACATTGTTGGCGACTTGACCGAGCGGAAGGCGAAAACTCCGACGAGGATTGCCGGGAGGTTACGGGCGCAGCTCAGCTTTAGCCAGATCGAGGAGATTATGGCGGAAGGCGCGTACACGTATCTGGAGAATGTACGGAGCGAATGCGCCCAGATTCATGCGGCGATTCACCAGGTTTATTTTGACTATGCGATTGAGGCGGAGTTGGCGTCGTAAGACGAAGCGACGACGTAAAGAAGTAAGGGTAACGAAAGGATTCGCGGCGGCTTCACTTTATGGCCTATTCGGTGCGGCACACTACCTGTTTTCAGTATGAGCCCGCGGTGCGGGAGAGCGTTATGGAAGTGCGGATGCAGCCGCGGACCGACTTCCGGCAGCGGTGCTTGAGTTTTTCTCTGAACATCGACCCGCGCGCGAACATGATGATGTACCGCGATTTCTACGGGAACGCGGTGCACAATTTCGACATTCCGGAGCGGCATCGCAGGATTGACGTGTTGGCCCAGGCCATTGTGGACGTGCTGCCCGCGCGGAGCCTGGAAGCGGCGGCAGCGGACGATTGGGACGAACTCGACCGGCGAGTGGCCCAAACCGATTACTGGGAGATGCTGCTGCCGAGCCATTTCGCGATGCCCACGGATTTGCTGGAAAAATTGGCGGGCGAGGTGGATCTGTGTCGCCGCGGAAATCCGCTAGCACTACTGCAGGAATTGAACACCAGGCTCTACGAGATGTTTGATTACGCACCGAATACCACGGAAGTGGATTCGCCGATCGATGATGCGTTAAAGGCGCGTCGCGGAGTTTGCCAGGACTTTGCACACATCATGATTACGCTGGTCCGGCAACTGAAAATTCCCTGCCGGTATGTGAGTGGCTATCTCTATCACGAAGCCAAATCCATGGACCGGTCTCCGGCGGGCGCGACGCATGCCTGGGTGGAGGCGTACTTGGGTGAGCTAGGGTGGGTGGCGTTTGATCCGACTAATAATTTAGAAGGATGCGACCGACACGTGCGCGTGGCTGTGGGACGCGACTACTCCGACGTGCCTCCCACGCGCGGTGTTTACAAGGGCGAGGCAGAGAGCGAGTTGAGCGTGGTGGTTACGGTTTTGCCAGTGGATGCACCGGAGCCGGAGGAGATGCCGCGGATGACCGTGATTCGGTCGAGATCGCGGAACCTGGAATTGAACGAAGATACTGAACAGCAACAACAGCAGTAGTGCCCCCTCTAACATCCAGCTAATTCACAGCCAGGAATGGCTGTGCCACTTGTTACGGTTCTATACGGGTGCCCAGGACTTTTAGGAACTGGGCTAGCCAGTCGTGGAGAGCGGGCCAGGCGGGGCCGGTGACCAGGTTGCCGTCGGTGTGGGCTTGGTCCATCGGGAGGTCGACCCAGGTGCCTTTGGCGAGGGCTACGTCGACGCTGGAGGCTGGATAGGCGCTGCACTTCCTGCCCTCCAGGACTCCCGCGGCGGCCAGGAGTTGCGCGGCGTGGCAGATCGCGGCGATGGGTTTTTTCGTTTTGTCGAAGTGGCGGACGATTTCCAGGACGCGCGGATTCAGGCGGATGTATTCGACGGCGCGGCCGCCCGGGATAATCACGGCGTCGTAGTCTTCGGGCTTCACGTCGTCGAAAGTCGCGTTGAGGACGAAGTTGTGGCCGAGCTTTTCGGTGTAGCTTTGGTCGCCCTCGAAATCGTGGATGGCGGTGCGAACGAATTCGCCAGATTTCTTGTTGGGGCAGACGGCGTGGACGGTGTGGCCGACCATGAGCAAGGCTTGGAACGCGACCATCACTTCGTAGTCTTCGACGTAATCGCCGATTAGCATCAAGATTTTTTTCTTCGACATTTGGCCTCCGACGATGGGAAGGATAGCAAAGATTTGGCGAGGTTGCTTGCGTACGAAGTAAAGCGCCCGCTTCCGAAAGCGGCCGCTACATCAGCGTTCAGCGTGTTTGGGCGGCGTTTCCCGGGCCGCCTACCGGTTGGAGGCGGGGGAGGCGCTGGTCGACCGGCGGAAGCGCGGGGAATTGGGCGTGGGGTTCGGTCTGATACCAATAGGCTACGGAGTAGAAATTGTCCGAGCGGTGGTTGGCATGGCCGTGTTCGATGGTGGCGCGCAGGGATTTCGTGAAGGTGATCGGGGAATCGAGATGGAAGCGATAGACAGAGCTGCGGCTGCCGGCGCGCTCTTCGCCCTTTACAGGCGCGCCGAAGAGACGGTACGAGAACGAATGCTCGCCGAAGTCGTAGGCCCCCAGGAAATAATCTTCGGAGCCCGTTCCCGTGATGGATGGGTGCGGATCGCCGTCGATGAAGAACATGTCGTCGCCCTCGCCCCACCAGTAGTCTTGGTTTTGCAGAATGGACATGGTGACGCCGACGTAGTGGCCCTGGCCGGTGGCCTCCATCCAGACGTAGTTGTCCTTGCCGTCGAGATTTTTTGCGTCGTTCACTCGCGGATCGCCGTTGTTGGCCCATTCGGAGGTCCAGCCGTGATTCGGCTGGGCCTGACGGAATTGCGCGTGGAAATAAAGAGTGCCCTGCGGCAGCGGATGGGATAGCGCGCGGTAATCGAGGTTGAAATAGAAAGCGTCGACGGTTTCCTGGCCTTCGTTTGTAACGGTAATCAGCGCGTGCTTCTGAAATGGCATGGGAAAGAAAGAGTTCAGCGCGCGCTTGTGGCCTACCGAGAGAAGTTCTGATTCCCAAACGTAGTAGTCACCCAAGCCGAGGCCGAAGAAATCGCCCAGCGGTGTTTCGACGCTGGGACTGGTCTCGTGATCCCAGTACATGCGCAGGACCAGCTTTTTTAGATGATAGGACTCGGGGCTGGAGAGCGTGATCCAGATGTGCGTGAGCGTGGCGGGGCCGTCGACGTCGAGAACCGTGAGGGTTTGGCCGGCGGCTATTTTGCGGTAGTCGGCGTTGCCTCCGGAACGATCGAAGCTGGAGATGCGCTTGAGGACATAGTCTTGGGGCTGGGTGAGATCTACCTTGGCGGTCGGGGTTTGCGCGGGGGAAGTTGGCAGAACTGCGTGGGCGACGAAGAGCGAGAGTAGAGTCAGACGGAGAGAGTGCATCTGGTCCTTTCTCCTTGCACCTTTTTGCGATTTGCTGGGCGGATTGTGTACTGAACGGAGCCTTCTGACAAGTGCGCTAGTCAGCCGGAGTAGTGCAAAGAAAAAAGCGCCGGGCTGAAGCCCGGCGCCTACACCGAGCGCCTCATACCGCCAGGTGGGACAGCCATTCCTGGCTGTCTGCGTCACTCTGTTGACGTTACTGCGGCTGCGTGGAGGCGAAGGCCACGCCGGACTCTTGGATCGTTAGCATGTCAGTGCGGCGCTTTTCCCATTCGAGCAGGGTTAGGCCGTAGGACGCGAAGAGACGCCGGATGCGCGCGGAATCCCAACGCAGCACTTTTTCGAGCACCGGGACCAGGACGCTCATGGCGTTGTCGCTCAGCACCGTGCGCTTGGCAACGCGCGTAATGTATTTCGCTTCAGACACCGCGATGGTGAGGCCGTCGTATTGATTGACGTGCATCATCACTGGGAGGTCGGAGCTGCCGTCACCCATATAGATGATCTGATCGTGGCTGATGCCGAGTTGTGCGCGAAGCTCTTCGAGGACGGTGATTTTGCCCCACCCCGCGGAGGCGCGAATGATGGAATCCACTTCGCCGGTGGTTTCGTTGTAACGGAAACGCGTGCCGAAGATATGATCGCGCGGAACGATGCCTTCGAGCGCAGACTGAATGATTTCCTGCGGCGCGGCGGAGATCACGTAGAAGGAAAATTTGTAGCCGTCGGCAAGGCTCTCGAGCGCACGCGCAAAAAGAGCGACGTCGTGCTTCAAGCGGATGCGCTTGCCGGTTTCAATGAGATGCTCGCGACGCACGCGGCGAAATTCCGGGTCATGAAGAATCAAGTAAGAAAGTTCAGCGCCCTGTTGGACGAGGTTCATTTCCGATAGCCCCGAAACCTTGTCGTGGAAGCCGTGAAAGCCGATGAGTTCGCTCAACACGACTCCCGAGTCGTTGAAGCTGAGCGTCTGGTCGAAATCGCTGGCCAGAAGAAACTGCTTTACCATGTTCTAGTACTCCCTTTTTGGTAGCCTACGATTACACCTTAACCGAGGCTCTAGGATCCCACTCACGAATAATTTTAATCGTTTCTATGCGTATAAATCGTGAATGTTTTGTTAGCTTTTACTTAGATGCCGCCAGACGGTAACCAGTTACAACGAAAGGGCTTGGGATAAGACAGGGAGTGCCTGGCGGCCTCGCGGGATCGGTCGGGGAGGGCGAATATCTGGAGAAAGGGATCCAAGTCGCGGGCCTGCAAGGGCTTTGCGGGTCAGGAAACCGGGGTATTACCACAGACTTATTTAGGCGGAGGTAACCATTCTCAGGCCCGGCTGTCGTGTGCTTGGCGCTCGCGCGAAGGGCGAAACGACCGCCCATTCAACGCCGTTCACCGATAGGACGCAATGCCAAGCAAAGTTCCAGGAAAGGTCTCGCGGGTATGTTAACAAAGTAAGGGCCCATGGCGATCCATTTCCTGCGACAACCGGTTGAATCACATCGCGCGCTGGCACAGCGAAAAAAGATGCTGGCGCTGGGCATCGCGCTTGCGATCGGAATTGTTACCGTGCTTGCGCTTCTGTTTTCGAACTGACCGGCCTATCGACCCTTCCCCGCCCTTTTTCCACCGGCAATCCGCGAAAGCGTTTTCGTGTACTCATCGATGGTTTCGGGAACGACGCGGCTGCGAACAAATTGGCCGACGCGGCGGCACTCGATCAAGTTCGCGTCGACGAGGACCTTGAGATGATGGGAAACGGTGGCGGGTGTCACGCCCTGCATGGCCACGATTTCGCTGCAATTCATTTCTTTGCCGGCAGAAATGGCTTCAAAAATCATGAGCCGCGTTTCGTCCGCGAGTGCCTTGGATACCTTCTCTACCTGAATTCGTTCCATGGTGGAGTATCAGTTTAGCGCGGTACTGGGGCCTAGGCCACACGGAGCCCGCGCGCGGACCCTGCCGCCAGCCTTCAAAAAAAGATGTAACCAGTCATTTAGACGCTCATCTAAACGCCTGATGGACCTTGAAGGAGAGAAAAAATGAGACGACTAGAAGGAAAAGTGGCGGTAGTAACCGGTGGAAACAGCGGAATCGGGTTGGCCTCGGCAAAACGATTGCTCGATGAAGGCGCTCGCGTTGCCATTGCAGGGCGCAGCCAGAAGACGCTGGACGAGGCGGTGAAGTATTTGGGAAACGGTACGCTAGCCGTCCAGACCGACGTAGCTAAACTAGCGGACCTGGACAAGCTGTATGCGGCGGTTTCGAAGAAGTTGGGGAAGATCGACATTTTGTTCGTAAATGCGGGGGTGGCGAATTTTGCGCCTTTCGCCGACACCACCGAACAGGTGTATGACACGAATTTCGACATCAACGCCAAGGGCGCTTTCTTTACCATCCAGAAGGCGATCCCCTTCTTGAACGATGGCGCCTCCATTATTTTGAACACCAGCGTGGCCGGCCAAAAGGGCTTCGGAACCGCCGGCAGCTATGGGGCAACCAAAGCTGCGCTCCGTTCGTTCGCGCGCACCGCGGCTTCCGAACTTGTAGGAAGAAACATACGAGTCAACACCGTTGCCCCGGGTCCGATCGAAACCCCGATTTTTGGCCGAACCGGACTAGATAAGGCCGCAATCGATGAGATGGCACAGGGATTTGTTTCTCTGGTGCCGATGAAGCGGTTGGGACAGCCAGAGGAAGTTGCGGGGGCTGTGGCGTTCCTGGCGTCGTCCGACTCTTCGTATATTACTGGCGTGGAGATCAATGTGGATGGCGGCATGGGCCAGGTCTGAGCGGATCTTTGCAATCGCGATGCGGGGTGGATGGGGCGCTTTGTGGAGTTTGTCGAGCGCCCCTATTTTTTGGCTGACGGCACCGGGCTCGCGCTCGCCATCTTGTGTCCTTGAGACCCCGACCCTTCGAAACTCATGGTGAACAAGAGTGTCTGTGCTACTGCGCGCTATTTCGCCGACGACGGATCCGGCGACGTGGCGGAGTTCACATCGAGAAACCACGCGTGTGTGGTGTCGCCCGGCGCGTAGCAATTTCCATCGGCGTTATACGTCGCGGCGCACTTGGCGGTGTATTCCTTGCGCCGTGGCGACTGCACAAATTGCCAGATCGCTGCGTACGGTACCCCGCCCGCCGATACTGGCGGAGGATTTTGCGGCGCGCCGCACCCGGGGGACGGTGGGCAGACATCGTTGTAGACCCAGTAGACCAGTTCGCGGTCGCCGATGTGGTGGCGAATGTCGTCGGAAGTGAGAATGGTCACACCGCGGCCCTCGTCGACAGGCATTGCCGAGCAGTAAACGCCCGGGCGATAGCCAGCGCGGTTCAGTTCGTCGGCCCAGACGCGCAGATACACGTGAAAGCTGGGCGAGAGCCTGCCGCCGTCCTCGATATCAAGAAAAATAATTGTGTGCGCAGCGAAGCCTTCCGATTTCGCGGAGGCTGCGGCATTGCGCGCGTCCAGAATTCCCTTTTCTCTGGCGGCGGAGTCCTTCTTGACCTCGTTCGCTTGGCGAGCGCGATAGAGGGCGGCGAATCCGAAACCCTGCGATTGCAGCAGCGCGCGTTTGCCGCGCCAGGTGTTGATTTTTTCCCCTGGCGGCGGGCCGAGCCAGTAGCCGGCGAACGCAAAAGTCTTGCGCAGGATGGGGAGAGCATCATCACCAGGGTAAACGTTACGGTCGAAACCGAGATAGGCGGCGTTGGACGGCGCATGAGCACTCATATCATGAGCAGTCGTATCAGATGAGGCGCGGGAAATGGCGCCGACCGGAAATAGCGCGATGGCGAACAGAATTACCAACATTGTTATCAATGTCATGGATACATCGATGAACCGGCGCATGCGTTGACTCTACCGCATCTGCGACAGCGGAAAAAGGGAGCGATGACCCGGACGGAGCAAGAATCGCGCCGTCGCGAACCATCCCCGGCGCAATACCTACCACGAATAACCAAGTCTTACACGGCAAGCGTCACAAACAAGTATTAGCATCCCCGAACCTCGCGTGCCAATTAATGAAGATGAAGAACGGAACCCTTCGGGAGCACGACAAAAACCGGGGCATTCGGACCAACGGGGGAAGGCCAGCATAGCATCATAGGGTCGCACGGTTATTTGATGGACAAATAGGTGAAAAACATCCTTTGAATCTTAGAGTTAATGCGTAGTACACTTAAGGCTCGGCGACATGCTTTTTCCGCTTGACGAGTGGTGTTGCCGGGTGTAGAGGGAATTCCCGTTCGCTCTCGCCCGAAACGATGTCGCTACCGAGGCGAAGGCAAGTACTAAGACTATGAATGATGCTCTAACGCTAGGCGCGGCGGGCCTATCAGGCTGCGAGGGGCCGCTTGACCGTGTGTTCGCTTTCCTAGCTTCTTTCACGAAGAAATCCACGAGTGAATTGTCTTCTTCAGCCAGTGGTGTCTTCCAAGGCGTCGCTGACTTTCGAGATGGTCTGTTGAGGAGCATGATCGAGAAGCGCACGGCGGCGGAATTCAATTCTGCGCTAGCTGAGACATTTCCGAAATATTTCGCTTTGGCCCTATCGCTGTCCGCGATAGCAAAGACGGTTGTCCCCCAAGACGTTGTTGAACGCCTCGCGCGTGAATCCGTATGCGAACTTGAATCAGACTTCCGAGAAAAAGCCCTGCATGCTTTTGGGGCGAACGTCCGAGACCAGGCGATGTTCACTATCTGGACGCTGCGAAAGATAAACGATCTTCTATTTCAGATCACTTCGACGAAGGTGGACGAAGCCAAGGTTAATGAGGACAAAGATTTTTGCCACCAGTTCAATTTCGCCGCTCTTCATGCGTATTTCAGCCTCGACTGCCTTGAGATGGCACTGCGCCTGAAACAACCGATCTATCCAGAGGTCATGCCGGAACTTATCAACGGCTTGAGGTCGATGGTCAATGCTTATGCTTGGGCAAGGCGCGGGGCAGAACTGCGTTTTCCATCCGTGGAGATGCTCCCCCTCGAAACGGATATTTCCGATGATGAAGATGAGATGCTATTGCGTGCGTCTATGCACGGCATGTCGACGATGAATGAGGATGATGATTCTCATTAAATGCCTCTTCTCCCTGAAACACCTCTCGACCCCGGCGACATCTACTGGATTACTCTGCCGATAGGTGGAGACGGTAGTGAGCAACATGGTCGGCGACCGTGCATAGTAATGTCTCGAAGGGCGTTGAACCTAGGGAACACGGTAGTCGTCGTGCCGATGAGCACGAGTGTGGCAAAGGCGAATTCCCACAAAATACTTCTTCCCGCCAACGAGATAATCAAAGACCTAGGTTGCCAGACCGAGATTCAGCACAGCGTCGCTCTTTGCAGCCAACTCAGAGTTGTGGACAAACGCCTGTTCGAAACGAAAATCGGAAAACTTACCCAGAACGCCGTCCTCGCCGTACAACTTGGCATTACGTACCTCTTCGACATCCGCTGACATACAAACACGTCGCAAGTGGGGTAGTTCAGTTGCCGGTTGGAGGAACTAATACATCCGTGGGCGGCTTAAACAACACTCCTTTGCTACGTGAAATCCCAAAACGCCGATAGATAAGCAAAAAAATAAGCAAAAGTGACCCACTTTTGCCCCTAAATGATTGAGGTGCGATTTTGGGCTCGCGCCTCGGTAACCGCATAAACATCGCATAGAATGGTGCCCGGGGTGGGAGTCGAACCCACATGAGGAAAAATCCCCGGAGGATTTTAAGTCCTCAGCGTCTGCCATTCCGCCACCCGGGCGCTGGCACAACAAATCTAACCAATAGAGTCACTTACTGCAAGACCGACACGATGCTTGCTATCCGCCATGGTGTCGGAACGGAGGGAACTTTGATGCTCTAACACGTCTAATTCGTGACTTTCTGCAGCGCCGCTCCCGAGACTTTTCCAAGGCCGGAATCTTGAACAAGAGCAATGATGCGGATATTTGCGGTATCCGTCCCGGGCTTGAGCTTGACTTGGAAATCCTGGCTGAACGTTTTTTGCTTCTCGAGCTTTCCGACCTTGATGAACTCTTGCGCTACCGCGACATGCGTCAGGTGGCGGCCCGAATTTTCTCCTCGTAATACTTGAGACTCCGCGTGGTCCAGGGCTACCACCACGAAAATTTCGGAATTGCGCTTCTGCGATGCGCCGTCCACGTCCAGGTGCGCGCGGACGACCGCCGGGGATCCGGCCGTGATGCTTAGCGAGCTGATGCGCACCGCAACCTTTGGTGCCGTGGCGGCCTTCTGGAGGAGTTGCGCCAGCTCCGGGCCATTTCCTTTCAATTCTCCCGCTCCATCCACAATCATTTGGGGAGTGTACGGGGTATTCAGTCCGAGGCTGTGGACATAACCGCTCTGTCGCTCCGTCAACTGCGCCGACGAATAAGGATCTTTCCAACCGTCATGGTTCCAATAGTCCACATGCTCACTGAGCACAATTAACTGCGCGCCGGGAACCGGCTGTGTGGCGTCCATTCGCTCGAGAAGCGCGTCGGCCGGAGGGCAACTCGAACACCCTTCCGAAGTGAACAATTCGACCAGAACCGCCGACCCTGCCGTATCGGGCCCCGCTCCATAGTCCCCAGCCGCGGCGCACAGAATCACCAACAAGGTTGCGATGCCTAATTTGGTTACCCGTGTCATTTTCATCGGTCCCTCCCAAGTCTCGCGGAGAAGGCGGCAAACCACAATAACCACTTGCCACAACCGCCCCATTACCACTACCGAAGGCCTTAGAGGCACTCCATTCTCCCACCGTCGCGGCGTGAAATCCAAAATTGAAGTGGTCATGATGAAACCAGCTCAAATGGATATTGCGGCAAACCACTTCACAGCCCAGGATAGACATAACGGCGTAAATTCAAGCGCCGACCTACACCTCAAGGGAGCGCTGCAAAAGCGCTCCTGCGAGTCTGCCTGGAATCCCTGCATTGATTCCCACAGTTTGCAACTCGAGGTGCGACCTCCCGCCCAGCCCGTAGCCGATGCCGTCCCGTGCCGAGCTAGATTGGCCAGGCGCTTTTCGTAGCACAGACACTCCTGTCTGTGCCCCCGAAAGCGCAATGACCGAGTCTCCGCGGGAGCAGCGTTCCTGATGACCCAGATTTGCGAGGCGAGTTTCGTCCAAGGGCGCCCCCATCGTTAAGCGTCTCAGCAGTTCCCGATTCGTTCGCCCAATTTGTTCGCCCAATTCGTTCGAATGATACCTAATATAATACTTGACAATTATATGATGTTAATGCTATCCTCTCCCGTGTATCTTGGATCGAATCATCCCAGGCCCCGGCTGCCCCGCCTCACCCCTGGCCAGCCACTTTTCCACTATTTCGACGGCAAGCGTAAGCGATTTAGAATGAATACTTACAAAAGTCTATCAAAACAAACAACTTTAAGTACCATTAGAATGAATACTTACAAAAAACCGGGGGGGGAGGGGTCAGCTCGCAACTCGGGTCCTCTTGGCCTGTACGTAAGAAAGAAACCCGCCCGCACCGTGTCCAGTGCGAGCGGGTCAAGTTGACGTATTTCCCGTGTTGCTAGAAGTAGATCTTCCCTCCGAGCTGAAAGACTCGCGGGTCGAAGGCAGAAGTCACTTGGCCGAAATTGCTGGAACCGAGCCCGTTGCTGACCTGGTTGAACTCGGTGTGATTCCAGGTGTTGAAACTTTCCACACGCAGTTCCAGCCTGCTGCCACGAGTTTCGCTGAGTACGAAGCTCTTGAACAGCGAGAGGTTCCAGTTGTCGCGGCCTGGGCCACGCAATGAGTTGTGTCCCGCGTCGCCAAAGGTGCCCACCGCTGGGTCGACGAACGATGACGTGCTGAACCATTCGGCAACCGTGTGCGGATAGGAGACCGGACCGACCTGGTCCGGGCGATTGGTGGCGTTGGGAAGACCGTTGCTGCTCTGTCCGCCAGTCAGTTGGGGATTGAGCGGGAGACCAGACGTCAACGTAACGATTCCCGAGACCTCCCAGCCGCCGAGGGTCGACTTGAGTAAGCGGTTTTCAGTGTGCCGGAAGATCGGCAGATCGTAGATGAAGTTGACTGCCGCATTGTGGGTGCGATCGTAGCCACCCGGTCCGTTATCGTACTGCCATCCCGCGTAGGGATTCGAGACGTTTTGCAGGTCCTGACCACCATTGCCAGTGACCGGATCGATCGTACGCGACAGCGTGTAGTAGGCTCGCAGGGTCAAGTCGCGTCCGACTTGAGAGGTCAAATCGACCTGTAACGCGTTGTAGTGCGAGTTGGCCTCGTTTTGGCTCAGATCGATCGAGTGGAAGCCCGGATAGGGCAGACCTGGCGCCAGCGTATAGATGCCGCCGGCGATCAGTTCAGGAAGCGCGCCCTGGTCTGGCAGATTCGTTTCCCGATAATCGTTCTGATGCCGGTTTTGGTTCCCGACGTAGGCGATGCCAAGCACAGATCGGGCGCCTAACTGATGCTGAACTCCGACGCTCCACTGGTAGCTGACCGGGAGGTTGTAGTCGTTGATGGCCAGCCCGGTGACGCTGGCAGCGTTGATCGGCAGTGCAGCGGCCGTGCCCGAAGCCAGCGAGAGAGTTGGATTGCTGAATTCGACCGGGCCTGGTGTGGTGACCTGCAAGCTGAAAGGGATGTTGGGTCCGGCGTTGTACATGTCGTTGCCCTGAATGCGCTCATACATGATGCCGAAGCCGCCACGGACGACGGTCTTGCCAGCACCCGTCAGGTCGTAAGCAAAACCCAACCGGGGACCAAATGCCGCCCAGTGATTGTTCACCAAGCCCTTGGGAACTCCGTTTTGGCCAGGGATGCCGATTCCGTTTAGGTACAGCGGAATGCCTGCAAGAATGGGGTTGGGGCTGGTGCCGAGTCCCGGGCTGGCCGGATTGATGCTGCCATCGGGATTGAGAAGAGCTGCGTTCGCCGGGTTGTAGAGGTTTGGATAGAAATTACCCATGCGGTTGTTGGCTTCGTAGGTGTGCGGAACACCATCCCAGCGCAGACCCAGGTTGAGGGTCAGCCTGCGATTGACACGCCAGTTGTCCTGAATGTACGCGGCCCACGAAACGTTGTTCCATTGGCCGGCGTCCTGGACGGCGAGTTCCTGATAGTTCTTGGCATCGCCCAGCAGGAAATCGGCAAAGTCATTGCCGGTGAAGGTTCCGTCAAAGTTGAAACCGCCTTGGGTCTGACCGAAGAGGTCTTGCGTCTTCTTGTAGAGAGCCCAGCTCCCACCGAACTTGAACTGGTGAGCGCCGTGGGTCCAGGAGATGTCATCGCGGATCTGGTAGTCGTCGGCTACGTTGTGCCACGGCCAGCTGGAGATTTCGACTTTGGTACCCGTGGAGCCATTCAGGTCGATGTTGGGGAAGCGGTTATCGTTGTTAGGGCCTGTGAATAGCCGGTTGCTTTCAAATCCTGCGGGGATTGCCAAGCTACTCAAGCCAGCACCCGCGAAAGGTACGATGTTGATGCGATTGCCGTTGTAGTTGAAGGCGATCTCGTTCAGAAGGTTGGGATTAATCGTGTATGTTGCGTGAACTACCGCGCTGTACGAGGGATTGCCGAAGGTATCGCCGACGGTGGGAACGTTGGCACCGCTCCACTGGCTGGTCGAGTAGCCCTGTGACACCTGCTCGGCGATAAAGTGTCCAAAAATTGAAAATTTGCTGCTGAAGTTGTGATCGATGCGCACGATCTCTTCCTTCACGTTGGTAGGCGAGGTGGCGGCGCCGGTGAACTGGTCACCCGAAGTGGGTGCCGGAAAAATCCCGGCGTTGAGCAAAGCCGTCGCATTGGGACTGATCATGCAAGAAGGGATCGTGTTTCCCGGAAAGGGCGAACCCTGGATGATGCCGGCGGGCAGAACACCACCGGGACAATTCTTGGCTAGAACCGAAGGCGCAACCTGCGCGGCCGTCGGAACGTTGATGGCTGTGCCGCCGAAGTCGCCTCCATAGGTGGAGGGGAGCGGCACTGGCTGGCCGTTGTTGACGATGCCCTGGATGAGCCTGCGCCATTCCATGTTGTAGAAGAAGAAGGTCTTCTTGCGGTCGCGATTGTAAAGCCGGCCGAAAGTCACGGGTCCGCCCACGTTGAAGCCGAACGTGTTCAGTCGCAACTCCGCGACGGGTTGCGGAGCCGGATTGAAGAAGTTGCGGGCGTCGAAAGCGTCATTGCGGTTGAATTCCCACGCCGCTGCATGGAGCGTGCTCGATCCGGACTTGAGAACCATAGTCATGGTTCCGGCGGAAGAGAGGCCATAGTCAGCGCTGTAGTTCGAAGTGAGAGCGCGGAATTCCGCGATGGCATCCGAAGACGGCGCGATACTCATGCCGCCCGCGCCGCCGCGATCGTCATCTTCGCCACCGTCGAGCAAATAGATGTTGTGGTTTTGCCGCATGCCGTTGAATTCCACGTTCGCGTCGCCGCCAGCCGAGGTGTTAACAACACCTGCGCTCATCCCGCCAGCACCAATCTGGCTCGAGGCGCCGGGGGTCAAAGCCGCAAGCTGGTACATGCTGCGGCCGCTGACCGCGATTTGCGAAATCTGCTGCCCGGTGATGACGTTGCTTTGCTCACCGGAGTCGGTTTGCACTTGCACGGCATTGGCTTCGACAGTGACGGTTTCCTGAGCGCCGCCGAGTTGCATTTGAAAATCAACGCGAGTGCGGTCGCCTACTTGCAACTGAAGACCTTTTTGTTCGGCCGCTTTAAAACCGGTGGCTTCGGCCTTGGCATTGTAGTGACCAATCTTCAGTTCAGGAATTGCGTACTGGCCTGAGTCATTGCTCACCACGGTGTGCGTCGAACCCGTTTCCGTATTTGTAACCGTGATTTTCACGTTCGGAACCGAGGCGCCGGAAGGATCGGTAACGGTGCCGACGATGCTGGCGTCCTGAGCGAGAGTTGATAGAGAAAAACCAAGCAGACCAACGGACAGAATGAATAAAAACCTCAAGCGGAACCGCTTCACAGCAAAAACGATATCCTGACCACTGCGCACGAAGGTACTCATTAAATTCATCGCTATGCCTCCAGACCCCGACTGGATTTTTGGGACTATCCCTTTGGACCAAAGTAGAAGTTCAAGTGGTTTGTGGCAATATCCACTTGATTGAATTCTGATATGACCACTACACTGTGGAAATGAAGAAAGTATCGAGCGGATTATCACCAGTCATCGCGGTGGATCGCAAGGCGGCGAAGCCTTTGCACAAGCAAATCTACGATGCCTACCGGAACCTGATCGTCAGCCGCAGCCTGGGAGCGGGCCAGCAAATTCCATCAACGCGCGCCCAGGCGTCCGAATTGAAAATTTCGCGCATCCCGGTACTTACCGCCTACGCTCAGCTTCTGGCAGAGGGTTACTTCGAGGCTCGCGTAGGTGCAGGAACGTTCGTGTGTGGTTCTCTCCCGGAGCAACTGACATTTCATGAGTCGGGCAACCACCATTCGAATCAGGTTCGTTCCGGGTACCGGCCTGTGGCGAAACGGGCTTTGCTTCTGCCGCGCTATGAAATCCCTCCTTGGGTACGTGGAGTGGGGCCGTTCAGCGTGAGCCAAGCTGCGTATGACCAGTTTCCATTCCAGATATGGTCGAACCTGGTGATGCGGCACTGCCGGAATCCACACGCCGGTGAGCTTCACTACGGCACCGCAATAGGTTTTGAAGGTTTGCGCGAGGCGATTTGCACTTATCTCCGAACTTCTCGCGCGGTGCGGTGCGAACCGCAACAGGTGATGATTGTTTCCGGTTCCCAGCAGGCGCTGGAGATCTCTGCGCGCGTGCTGCTGGATCCCGGAGATGCCGCGTGGCTGGAGGAACCCGGCTACTGGCTTGCGCGGAACGTTCTTACGGGCTCGGGTTGTCGCTTGATCCCGGTGCCCGTTGATAAGGAAGGACTGAATGTGTCGGCGGGCATCAAGTTATGCAACAAAGCTCGAGTTGCGTATGTGACGCCGTCTCACCAATATCCGCTCGGGGTAACCATGAGTGCTTCGCGCCGATTTCAGTTGTTGGACTGGGCGCAAAATTCGGGCTCCTGGATCATTGAGGATGATTACGACAGCGAGTATCGCTACGAAAATATGCCCATCGCGTCGCTGCAAGGACTCGATCACAATTCTCGCGTGATCTACATCGGAACGTTCAGCAAGACCCTGTTCCCGTCGTTGCGGCTGGGCTATGTAGTGATCCCCTCCGACCTCGTCGAACGTTTCACGGCGATTCGTCAGGCGATGGACTTGAGTCCGTCCTACCTGAATCAGGCGGTGCTCAACGACTTCATGCGAGAAGGACACTTTGCGCGTCACATTCGGAGGATGCGGATCCTCTACGGCGAAAGGCGAACTGGGCTAGTGGACAGCATAGTTAAGGAGTTTGGATCCGCGCTCGAAGTGCTCGGGGCGCAGGCGGGGATGCAACTTGTGGTCACGCTGCCAAAGGGGTTCCGCGATCGGGAGGTTGCGGCGAGTGCCGCACGTAAGAGGCTTTGGCTTTGGCCACTTTCCCCTGCGTATCTTGGAAGAGCTGCTCGCCAGGGGTTAATTTTGGGGTTTGCAAATGCGAGGGTAACGGAGAGCGCTCAGGCCGTCCGCCAGCTGAGAAGCTTGCTCCTCTCGCATGGCAGCCTGGCTTTACCAAAGTGAAGCGGCGCGCGCACAGTCGGAGGGATCACCGCTACTGTCCGACAATAACTCAATGAGCGCTAAGGCCTGTTTGCGACGGTCGAGAACAAGCTGCCCATGGCAACCCTGCAATTCAGCGTTAAGCGGTAGCGATCGCCATGACTTTGCCGTCTCGCAGAGCCTTGATATCGCGAATTGGCGGCCGGCCAAAGAATCGCCTGTACTTGCGATTGAATTGGCTCGGGCTTTCGTAGCCGACCTCGAACGCCGCACTTGCCGCATCCAGTTCACCCGTAAGCATGCGTTGCCGCGCGGCATGCAGCCGAAGCTGCTTTTGAAATTGCAGCGGACTCATCGCCGTAAGGGCGCGAAAATGGAGGTGCAGCGTAGATCGACTCATGCCTGCAATCGTTGCCAAGTGCTCTACGCGCAGAGGCTTCTCGTAGTTTGAACGCAACCAGGCAACCGCCTTCGCCGTCCGGTGGCACTTGGTCTCGAACGTGGCAATCGCGCGAAGGCGTGCTCCCTGACGTCCCTGCAGTAAGCGATAAATGATCTCGCGTTGAATGAGTTTGCTAAAGAATGAAATGTCCCGCGGAGCGCCCAGCAGATCCATCATCCGAGAACATGAGTTGACCAGTTCAACCGTGGTCTCCCCGGTGGAGATTCCGCATGCGCCAGAGGACTTCTCAGTCGTATGGACTTCCTCTGTCTTCAGAATGTCCCAAACAGCCGACATATCCAGCTTCAGGAAGAAGGCAAGGTAGGGTGCCTTTTCGCTGGCCGTAATCACCTCGCTCACGACCGGCAGTTCCAGAGACGTAAGCAGAAATCTCGATTGGCCGAAAACGTAGCTCGCTTTACCGAGGTCCACTCGAATTCTTCCTTGCGCAATGACAAGAAGGCTTGGCTCGTAGCTACTCGGATTCGGAGCGGTCGGAGCAGTCCGGCGATAAAGCATTAGTCCCGGCACCTCCGTTGCACGTTCACTCGAGTCACCAAGTGAATTGCTAATCTTCTTCGCTAGCTCGGTTAGAAGGTGGGAGAGCCTGGATGCATTTGCATCGCCAATTTTCCTGTGTTTCAGCATCTTTGAGGCGCCCTCCCTCTCCTGAGCATAACCGGCGGTTAGCACGCGCCGTACAACCAAATCATAACATCCGGACGAATAGGCAATGATTCGAAAGAATCGGGCTACCGCAGATGGATCGGAGGTCGCTAGGGTTGAAGTGAGGAGTGAAACACCATGAAAAGACGAAAACTCGGAACATTAGAAGTCTCAGAAATGGGATTCGGCTGCATGAATGCCAGCGGCAACTACGGAGCGGCCCCCGACAAGAATAAAGGCATTGGGGTGATTCGTGCAGCCCATGAAAAAGGCGTCACGTTCTTCGATACAGCCGAATTCTACGGTCCCTATACAAACGAAGAGCTTGTCGGAGAGGCGCTCGCGCCTGTCCGCGACAGAGTCGCTATCGCAACCAAATTTGGCTTCGACAATGAAAAGGGCGGTCTTATTCTTAACAGCCGACCCGAGCACATCCGGAGAGTGGTTGAGGGATCTCTCAAGCGCCTCAGAACCGACCACATCGATCTGTATTACCAGCACCGGGTCGATCCGAACGTGCCAATTGAAGACGTAGCCGGCGCGGTGAAAGAGCTGATCGCAGAAGGAAAAGTGCTGCACTTCGGTCTATCGGAGGCGAGTGCAAAGACAATCCGCCGCGCGCATGCGATTCAACGGGTGAGTGCAGTTCAGACGGAATACTCGCTCATGAACAGAGATGTAGAGCAGAACGGTGTACTGGAGACTTGTGAAGAGTTAGGAATCGGCTTCGTGCCTTGGGGTCCAATTGGACAAGGATATCTAACTGTGAAGATAGATGCTCGAACGAAGTTCGACCCCAAAATGGACGTGCGATCTGAGTTTCCACGCTTCTCTTCTGAAAACATTGCAGCAAATATGCCGATTGTTGATTTTCTCAGGCAGTTTTCTGGGAAGAAAAATGCAACACCGGTTCAAATTTCGCTGGCTTGGTTGCTCGCGCAAGAGCCGTTCATTGTTCCGATTCCCGGCACACGAAGTGCCGATCACCTGCACGAGAACTTGAGAGCAATCGATGTTCAGCTAACGCCCGCGGATCTTCGTGAGATCGAAACTGCTCTTTCTAAAATCGAAGTGCACGGTGGCCGGATGAATGAAGAACGAATGAAGGTTGTTGACCAAACAGAGTGACCGGTTATCGCATGATCATAGGTTCGATGGGAACTTGGAGATGTCAGGCTATTCAGAACAGCAGACTTAGATTGCTCGACGCCAATTCGGTCATTCACGGCGTTATGAATCGGCTGCTTGCACCCTAGGTAACGCTTCGTTGTTCTGGACTGACATATGGGCAAGCATAAACTGAATCTGCTCTAGCTCGCCCCCTGCCTGATGGCAGGGGCGGGCCCAGGTTCTCGCACGCATTAGTTCCCATAAGGGTAACGCATGCGCATGCTAGCTCTTCGAGTAACCTGCCTGTAATAATGTTCACGTACGGTTTGGGCCTGGGATTTATGACCAAGGCATGGATGGCTTGCTGGCGGCGTGTGGCCCTTGGCCTCACGGTAAGTGCCGCTGGTCTTTCGCTGGTTGACGCGGGCACGGCTGCGGCCCAAACGGCCGTTCCACTTTCGCAAATCAAGAAGATCTATGTCGACTCACTTGGTGCCAAGAAAGGGTCGGCCGAGCTGCGCGATGCTCTTGTCAAACGATTGCGCAAAGTTCGCGGATTGGAAGTCGTCTCCACGAAAGAGGATGCGGACGCGGTGATCACGGGGACCGGTGAACTCTGGGTAAAAGGCTACTACACCACAAATCCACGGCCCTCGGCCTACGGGCAGAATGCGATCTACGGCGGCATGCTCTCGGTTGAAGTGAAGGACAAGAACAACGAAACGCTGTGGTCCTACCTGGTCACACCCGGCAAGTTTCATTGGGATAGCGTAACGCAGAATCTTGCCGACCTCCTGGTCAAGAAATTCGAGGAAGCGTTGCAGGCGAGCAATGTTAAAGGAGCTGCCCATTGAGACAGCTGCGCCGCGTGGCTGCGGCAATTTCTGTTTGCGCCAGCCTAGGTTTGGTGTGCGCCGGGTGGAAAGCCCGAGCGCAAAGTCCAACGCAAACAAGTCCCTCGCAAACCCTGCTGACCGCCGCGGGCGCCACTTTTCCCGCGCCGGTCTATCAGAAATGGTTTATTGCGTTTACTGAGAAAGACGCGAATATCCGGATCCACTACGACGCGGTTGGCTCACAGGAAGGTATTCAGAAGTTCAGCAAAGGCGAAGTGGACTTCGCGGCCACCGACATGCCCCTGTCCGATGAAAAGCTGGCTCAAATTGGACGGAAAGCCTTTCACTTTGCGACGGTGCTCGGTGCGGTTGTGCCGGTGTACAACGTCCCGGGCCTGAAGGAAGACCTGCGTTTCACGCCGGAGATTCTGGCCGGGATTTATCTCGGTAAAATTACGAAATGGAATGATCCGCAGATCCGCGGCGTCAATCGCGGCGCTCCTTTACCGGATGCTGAGATCGCTGTCGTTCATCGCTCCGATGGGAGCGGCACAACCTTTGCCTGGACCGATTACCTTTCCAAAGTCAGTCCGCAGTGGAAGTCCGCTGTGGGAGCGGATGTCACGGTGCATTGGCCGGTCGGAAACGGGGCTGAGCGGAATGAAGGCATAGCCCAGGGGGTGCAGGAAACGCCTAATTCCATCGGCTACGTCGAGTTCATTTTCGCCATCCAGCACAGGCTGAGCTTCGGCCTGGTGCGCAACGCCGCCGGGCGTTTTATTCAAGCTGATCTGCCCAGCCTGACCGCCGCCGCTGCTGGCACGCCGGCAGCGATGGGCTCCGAATTTCGAATTTCGATCACGAATGCCGTCGGCAAGGATTCTTACCCGATCGCTACGTTTACGTGGTTTCTAGTTCCTCAACAATTGGACGGAGCGGCGAAGAAAACCGCGATGGCGGAACTGTTGCGCTGGATCTTGTCGACTGGGCAGAAGCAATGTTCCGCACTGGGTTATGCGCCGCTCCCAGCTGACATCGCCGCACAGGAATCGCGACTTGTTGATTCTTTGCAGCCTTAGGAATCGGTCTTTTTCTTATCCTTTGCCAAACGCAGCACGGGTGATCGTCTTAGCAGGCTGCGGAAAAATGCGACAAAACGAGGAAGAAGCTTTCTTCAGGGGCTGAAGCCCGTTGAGAGCACACACTATACGTCGGTGCTAAAGCACCGACCTCCTGAAGAAAAAACTCTTCAGTCAGCTTGTTGGGGAATTATCGTCAACGTGAACGACTGCGAGTGTTCGACTTGGACCGACGAGGAGGCGCCAAATTGTCTGTTGCGTCGCGCGAAGAGGCTGGTAGTTTGCTCTTGGATTGGGGTTTGGTGAGATGGCGAGGTGCGGCTATGTTGCGCATCGAGAGCGCGGAAACGCCGGAATTTGTTCGGCTCGCTCGCGACCTATTCGTGGAGTACTCAGAGTCGCTGGACGTCGATCTGTGCTTCCAAGGGTTCGCGGAGGAATTGGCTCGGTTGCCAGGAGAATACGCGAGGCCCGCTGGGCGGTTGCTGCTCGTTTTCGATGGAGAGCAGGCAGTCGGCTGTGGAGCGCTGCGCCCGATCGACGAGGTCGTGTGCGAAATGAAACGCGTCTACCTCCAGCCGTCGGTTCGCGGAAAAGGCGCGGGCCGCGTGCTGATGCGTACATTGATCGAAATGGCGCGCGAGATAGGTTACGAGCGAATGCGCCTGGACACACTTCCTTCGATGACGCGAGCTCAGGAAATTTATCGCGCGCTGGGATTCCGAGAAATCGCGGCGTACCGCGCCAACCCTGTTCCGGGCGCGTCCTTTCTAGAATTAGACCTGAGCACGCGCGTTGCGAGCGAATAGGATCTTCGATTTTGGCTTCCGAGAATTCGGGAGAACGACGAGTTTTTGACCGCCCACAGAGGCCCGTTTAGTGCGGCTATAAAGGTCCGAAAAAAGCTCGCGCCGCATCCCTCGAATGCCTGCTATACTCTTCTAGATAAAAGAGATACCTGCACCGACCCGCAAGAGGACTATGCCGCCAAAGACGATTCATAACGTAAATCCGCGACGCCTTTTTCGGGCGATTTTTGCGCCCATCACGCTGCGAAAATTTGGCGTCGCGTTGGTGGTTTTTCTTACCGCTAGCTGCGCAATTGGGACTGCGAATGCGCAGACCGCCGCCGCACAGGATCAGGGTCTCAATCCGATTCGGGAGTACATCGCGGCTGGATGGGATTCGCTCACGCGTTCGCTGACGGATTGCAAGACCATCGTCGATTCGAAACTCGCGACCGCTTCCGTGCTTTACATCCCGGCGGACTTCGAGGTTCCAACCGCGGTCGAACAGCTTCAGAAGCAATGTAACGTCCAGGCGCAGCACTTGCCTATCGTCATTCACAAGCTTGGCGAAGTCGATCCGGGGAAGATTGACCCGGCAGGACTGCTGTATCTGCCGAGCAAATACGTGGTGCCGGGTGGAAGGTTCAACGAGATGTACGGCTGGGACAGCTACTTCATCGTTCGCGGTCTGGTGCGGGACAATCGAATCGAACTAGCGCGAGGCATGGTCGAGAATTTTTTCTTTGAGATCGAGCACTACGGCGCGGTGCTGAATGCGAATCGCACCTATTATTTGACGAGGTCGCAGCCACCGTTTCTTACGTCGATGATTTTGGCGGTATACGAAGCACAGAAAGCTGCCGGACATGAGGATCGCGCCTGGCTAGAAAAGGCGTACGGTTACGCCGCGAGAGACTACAGCTTGTGGACGCGCGAGCCGCACTTGGCCGGCTCGACGGGATTGTCGCGCTATTACGATTTCGGGAACGGTCCAGCGCCGGAAAGTTTGAAAGACGAAACCGGGCACCTCACGCAGGTGGCGGCGTATTTCCTGGCACACCCCAGCGGGGGGCGCGGCTACCTGGCTCCGACGAAGACCGGCGAAGGATCGCAGGCACCAGTCGGACCGCAGTTTGGGCTGCAAGTATGCGAGACGACCACGACGATGGCGCGCTCGGACTGCGCTTCGGCGGGAAGCGCGGCGCTGAGCACGGATTACTACAAGGGCGACCGCGCCATGCGAGAGTCAGGCTATGACATTTCGTTTCGCTTCGGCCCGTACGGCGCGGCAACGCACCATTACGCTCCTGTCTGTCTGAATAGCTTGCTCTACAAAACCGAGGAAGATCTCGCCTTGATGAGCGACATGCTTGGCCGCAAAAAAGAAGCGGCCAATTGGCGGAAGCGCGCCGACGATCGCAAGGAGCGCATTCAAACCTATTTGTGGGATGCCAAGCGAGGCTTGTACTTCGACTACGATTTCGAAAAGCAGCTGCAATCGTCGTATGAATATGTAACCACGTTTCTCCCGATGTGGACCGGCATCGCGACTCCCGAACAAGCGCGGGCGATCATGAAGAATCTTGCGGTCTTCGAGAAGCCCGGCGGACTGGTGATGAGCCCGTTCGAAAGCGGCGCACAATGGGATTACCCGTACGCGTGGGCACCGAATCAGTTGCTCGCGGATGAAGGCATCCGGCGATACGGCTTTAAGGACGACGCGGACCGGGTTTCCTACGAGTTTCTCTCGACAGTGGCAGAAAACTTCCGGCGCGACGGAACCATACGAGAGAAGTACAACGCGGTGACGCGATCGTCGGAGACGCAAGTAACCGCGGGCTATCACATGAACATCGTCGGCTTTGGATGGACAAACGGCGTTTTCCTGGCGTTGCTCAATCAACTTCCACCGGACGCGGTATCACGTCTGGCGCTGGAGCAAAATGCCGCTACTGCCGGCGCCGTGCATTAGTTATTCTTCGCCACTTACCGCGGTACGAATCTGTTGTAGGTAGTAGTCATCGCGAGGCGGAGTCGCGCCGGTTTGACTGGCCACCCACGCCCCCATGCGATTCGCAGCCTCGTTCAGTGTCGCAAGAGAGGCGCGGCGCAGGTAGTGATAGACGAGCGCAGCCGTGAACGCGTCGCCTGAACCGACGGTGTCCGCTACTACAACACGACAACCCGGATGTTGACTGACTTCGCTGCCATTGACGAGTAAACTCCCTTTCGCGCCGCGCGTTACGCAGACGAGCTGCAAACTATAGGTGTCTCTCAACCAACGCGCTGCCCGTTCGTCATCCTGGAACGCATGCCCCAGAAGCTTCACGACAATCGGCAATTCCTCTTGATTGAGCTTCACAATATCGGTGAGCTTCATGGACTCGGCCAGCGTGTCCGCTGAATAAAAGGATTGCCGAAGATTCACATCGAAGACGCGCGTCGTGCCGCGCCTGACCTCTTTCAGAAACGCGCGGATCGTGGCGCGAGATTGCGAGGAACGTTGCGCGAGCGATCCAAAACAAACCGCGTCCGCTGTGGCTGCGAGTTTCTCCCACTCCGGCGTCCACTCGAAAAAATCCCAGGCAACGGACTCGGCAATCTCGAAGGTAGGCTGCCCCGCGGGATCAACTTGCACTTTTACGGTGCCGGTCGGATGAATAGCGTCAATCTGCAGGTATTGGCCGTGGAGACCGATGCGCTGCAATCGACGGCCGGCAGTGCGTCCCAACGCGTCGCTGCCGACTCGGCTGGCGACGACGCCAAGATCACCCAGCAGGCTGGTCATGTACGCGAAATTCGCAGGGGCGCCGCCAAGTTCTTTGCCCTTCGGGAAAACGTCCCAGAGGAGTTCGCCCAGGCCCACGACGGTATAGGATCTAGTATCCGGCATGATTGCAGTGAAACCAGTGAGCGGAGTTTACAATGGCGGGCCGCCGCGCTACATAAAAACTGCGGTCCATAGAAGTCTTCATGGCCTCGCGTTCTGGCGTTCCTCCAATTGTGCCGCGGCGTTGAGCTCCCGCTCGGCGTCCTGGGTGCGCCCCATGTCGCGATACGCTTGTCCCAGCAGGTGATGCGTGACGGGATTGTTGGGATCCATAGCGAGAGCGCGTTGCAGAGCCCTCACGGCCAACTCGGTTTCCCCCTTCTTCTCCAGAACCTTGCCCATCAGAATGTAGGGACCCGTAGACGTTGCATCAAGCCAGATGGACCGTTGCAATAGCTTTTCCGCCTCTTCGAGGTTCTGCATTCGGTAGTAGGCGTCCGCCAGTTTGTAGTATCCCGCAGCGTAACCCGGATTCAGCGTCAACTCCTTTCGAAACTCCGCAACCGCTTCCGGGAGCTTGGAATGATACAGGTTCAACTCGCCTAAAAGAAAATGCACCAAAGGCATCTTGGGATCCAGAGTCGCGGCCTTCTGTGCATACTCTTCCGCAACCGGACTAAAATCCTGGCGCAGCAACATGCGAGCGGTAAACAAATAGCTGGCGGCCGATTCGTCAGGCACGCCGTACATTTTCGCAAATGCCGCGCGCGCATGCGGATAGTCTTGGATTTGGATGTAGCAGATCCCCAGAATGTAAGAGGCGTCCACGTTGGCGCTGGCAAACCAGGTCTGCACTCTTTCCAACGCAGGAATTGCGTCCGCGGGGCGATTCGCCAGATAGTAGGAAAGCCCGAGCAATTGGATCGCTTCACTATCCTCAGTATTTTCTTGCTCGGCCTTCTTTAAGGACGCGGCCGCTTTCAGATAGTCGCCCTTCTTGTAATACGCCAGGCCAAATTCATGTGACAGCCCCGGAGTTTCCGAGTGTTTTTCTTGAAGATCACTCAGCGCCATGAGGGCTTCGTCATACTTTCCCTGCTGCAGAAGCTTCCGGGATTGTTCGAACTCGGGGCTCAGGGGTTTTGGGGTAGATTTGGGTGATGCTTCCGGCACTGGCTGGGGCGTTTGAACAGATGTGGGCGCCTGACTTGGAGGTCTTGAGCGTGCCGACGAGATTGAGCTGTCGACGAGGACCAGCGTACTTGCCAATACCGTGCAGACCCACCTGAATTTTCCCATCTGAATTCCAATCACCACGGAAGAACGATTAGAGCATAAAAAATGGGGAGCCCGCGAGGGGCTCCCCATTTTGTTTGGCGATGCTAGAGGTTAGAAAGTGACCCGAACGCCGAACTGCAGTTGACGCATGCCCACGGGCGAACCCGGGGCAGCATCGGCCTCGATGTCCGTGATCTGGCCAGCGCTGCCGCCGCAATCGATACAAGTATTGCCCGGAACCGCGAGCACCGGATGGTTGAACACGTTGTAGGCATCGAATCGGAACTGCGCCTTGACGCGCTCGGTGATGGTGAAATTCTTCGAGAGCGACATGTCGTCGTAGAAGGCGTGCGGGCCCCGCAACGAATCGAATCCGGCGTTGCCGATCTGGCCGCAACCTGGAAGAGAGAAGATACCAGAGGTTGGACGCGCAAACGTGCAGGAGTCGAGTCCCGCATTGGCGGGGGAGAGTGGATAAGCGAGCGGGGCAACCGGCGTATACCAGAACGTACCAGCCGCCGTATTCGTAACGCCAGTCTGAATCTTACTGCCAGGGACGACGTTTGGACGGCATGGGCCAGCATCTTCGATCGTGCCGCACTCCCCGATACTAGGAGTGAAGGGAAGACCGGTGCCGTATGTTAGAGTGTTCGTCACCTGCCAACCACCGACGACGAGGTCCATGGCACGGCCAGAGCCGCCCATGAATCTCTTGCCTCTGCCAACTGGCAACTCGTAGATCGTGCTGATCACAAACACTTGATTGCGGTTGTACGGGTTTGGACCCCAAGCAAGCTTCTTGTTGACGGAGTAATAGCTCGAGTCGTACGCATATGCGTGGGAAAACGTGTAGTGCGCGAGGAACTCAAGACCATAACTCATGCGCTTTTCGCCCTTCACCTGCAACGCGTTGTATTTATTATCGGCGTCGTTGCCGAAGTAGGTGGTATCCACCGCGCAGCAAGGGGGTGTCGGTGTGACGACGCCGGCCGTGTTCACGTAGGTGAATCCTGGATAAGTGAATGCCGGCACGCCATTCAGGAAATACCTACGGCGATCGGCTTGCGATTGCGCCGGGACAAATCCTGCCAGAGAGCAAGTCGTCGGAGTGGGACAGACCACGTCGTTGGTACCAGGGCCTATCGCGATTTCGTTGTTGTTATACGACGGCCCGGTACCCGCGAAAACGTGAGTTCCCTTGTTTCCGATGTAACTGGCAGTAATGTTCAGTGATGGAGTGATCTGTCGCTGAATCGTGGCGTTCCACTGATCGATGGTGGGAAGCCGCTGAATGGTCGGGCGCGCCACGCCTTGCGTCGTGCCGTCGATACCGTTGATCGGCAACAAGCCATTGGCAGAAATAGAGCCCAGGATAGGAGCAAAGTTAAAGGGTTGCGGTCCCTGGGAAAGGGTGAAAATGGGACTGCGATTGTTCGAAGCGGCGGGATTAAAGGTGCTATCCGAAAGATCCTGCCGTGCGAGAACAGGAAGATTCTGAGTGACCACGTGCCCGAAGTTGGAGCCAAACACGCCGATGTCGAAGCCCCGCCCGTAACCCAGGCGAACCACGGTCTTGGGATCAAAAGCGTAAGCAAAACTGAGGCGAGGCGCGAAGGCCTTATAGGTATTGTCAATGTTGCCATTCGAGCCGATGCCGCCGAAGCCAGCGACTCGGATCGTGCCGTCATTCAAGTTAGCAAAACCCCCGTTGCCCTTGGCGTTGACACTTTCAGGGAAGTAGATTTCCCAGCGAACGCCGTAGGTCATCGTGAATTTGGGGCTGATGCGCCACGAATCCTGGCCGTAGAAGAACCACCGTTTCTGACGCTCGGCAGCGTCCAAGCTTTGGCTGACGTAGCGCTGGAAAAAAGTAACGTCTCCAAGAAGGAAAGTGGCCATCGCGAGACCGTTAGCCCCCTGGTTGGAAGTACCACCCTGATCGAAATACAACAGACCAGTACGGCTCTGATCGCTGGGCACACGCAGATTTTCCGCATAGCGAATGTCGGCGCCAAACTTAATGGTGTGGTTGCCCTGAGTGCGCGTCCAATTGTTTACAAACTGAAATTGTTGCTCGCTTTCGGTTAAGGGGCAATTGCAACGGCCAATATTCAAACCATCGCCAAAAGAATAAGCACCTGCGGAGTTATTACCCAAGGCGCCGTTCACCCCCCCGTTGTTGCCGTTACTGGTGAAGAGGAAGCCCGACAGGCCACCAGTGACGGGGGTACCCAGATTGAGGCCCGGGAATCCAAGAGCAGTCATGGGGTTCGAATTTGCGTCGGAATACGCCGTTTGCGGATTGTATTTGAAATATCCGAAACGGAAATCCGTAAGCCACTTGGCGCCTATAGGCTTGGTGAAACCGCTAGCCAAGCTGTAATTATGAACATTGGAAGTGCCATTCAAACCGCCGGGACCAAAACCAAGTCCTCCCAGCGCTCCCAAGCCTCCCGCCCCGGACAGCGAGAAATAGTCGAGGCTGAAGCGGCCGAACACCTGGAAGTTGTGAGGAGCGCTATAGTCTATACGGACATCGAAGGACTTCTGATCAAAGGGACCGGAGCCAGTGGAGACGAAATTGTTGTTAACGCCAGGGGCCGTTGGCGTCGGAAACAAAGCGAGCACATTGCCGACATTCTGGGCGATGTCGGCGATAGGGATCATATTGTTCACAAAGGGGAGACGACCCGCACCGTTTAGAGGGTTACTACCCGGGGTGTTGGGATTATAGACCTGGCCGCTAGGCACCCCACCTACTGGAGCCCCGTAGGCATTCAGATACTCGCTCAAGTCGCAGAAGCCGGGAGTGGCGCTGGCGGCATTGGTCGCGGGATTACACGTTTTGACCACTTCCGGGGTCGGGACTGTATAAAGGTTGGTGATTCCCTGTATCTGTTTGGTGCCTTGGTAGTCGCCGAAGAAGAAAAGCTTATCCTTTAGGATGGGTCCACCTACGGAGCCGCCAAACTGTTTCCAGTTCGCTGGGGCGAGAGGAACGCCGGGCTTGTTCGTAAAAGGATCGCGCGCCTCCTGGTCGCTACTGCGGTAGAAGTAAAAGCCGCTGCCGTGGAAGCTGTTCGAGCCGGACTTGGTCTGCACCCTGATCACGCCAGAGGTGGCCTTGCCGGATTCCGCGTCGTAGTCTTGGAGAGCGATCTTCGTTTCGGCGATGGCGTCGAGGTTAGGATTCACCACGATGATGCCAAGGATGGGATCTTGGTTATCCGTACCGTCGAGTTCAAAGTTGGTGCCCGAGAAGTGCTGCCCATTGACCTGAATCTGCCCGCCACCCTGGGGATTCTCGGTGGCAGCGTGATTGAACCCGGGTAGTTTTTGCGTGCCTGGCGAGAGCAATTCGAAATTGGTGAAGTTGCGGTTGAGGATCGGTAGATCTTCAACGTACTTCTGGCTGAACTGGACGTCCACGTCCGCGCGGTCGGTCTGGAGCTGGGGAATTTCGCCGGTGACTTCAACCGTTTGTGTGACCGCTCCGACCTGAAGGGCGGCATCAACATTTACAGATGTGTCGGCGGATACGGCGACGCTCGCGACGTCGTAGGCCTTGAAGCCCGTGGCTTCGATGTGAACGCGATAGTTATCCGGAATTAAGTGAGTAACCGAATAGTTGCCGCTTTCGTTCGAGGTCGTTTCGAACGCCGTGTTCTTAGAGAGCGAGGTTACTGTTACCTTCGCTCCGCTGACAGCAGTCCCTTGGGGGTCCGTAACAGTGCCAAGGATGCTGCCGAAGACCGCTTGAGCTAACGTGACCGACGTATAAAGGCCGCACACCAAACAGAGAACTACGAGTCCCACCCAAATCGATCGCCTCACGATTTTACCCTCCCTCGAGAAACGCAACCCGAACCTGATGACTTGTGACCATCTTTTGGAACTTGACTCAGCACGAATCTGAGCCGTCGAGCAATGACGCTTCATTCAAAAAGGTTAGAAAAGTGAATCGTTCAGGGGAAGGTCAAGCAGGAACACGCCAGCGAATGTCACTCTGGACATGAACACACGCCCTCCAACGACCACCCTCGACTGAAAAGCACCCCAAACGCATTCTTCCTGGGACTGCCACCTAGGAAAGAATCACAACAAAACGCAGCTCGGGCCCTCGACAGGCCGAACAGAGATTACGTTGCCTACTATTAGTTTTTTTTCTGTGTTAGATTGAAGTCTCAGGGCGTCTGATACGGTGACGTTTCTTAAATCCAAATCTTGCAAGCAGATGGACCCGTTGTTACACTCCCTTTAACCGGGTTGTCACGAGGTTGCGTTGACGGAACGAGAGCAATATCTCGGACAGATCGACAGGCTGGTGAACAGTCATGTCCTGCATGGCTCTGAGTCTCTGTGCAAACTGCTCCGCTATCTTGCCAAACATGTCTTGGATCACCCCGGATCGCCGATCAAGGAATACCAGATAGCGACCGAGGTTTTTGGACGTTCGACGGATTTCGACCCCCAACTGGATTCGATGGTCCGCGTCCAGGCAGGGCGTCTTCGCGTAAAGCTCACCGAGTACTATGGGTCTGACGGCGCCGGGGATCCCGTGGTCGTCGAACTTCCTAAGGGTACGTACGTGCTCGCGTTCCACCACCGAGCTGTCGGCCCCAGCCGACCGAACTCCGCGGCGAGCACAGAGACCGCGGTCCTTGGGGCTGCACCACGGCGCAACTGGATCATAGCCACCGCTTTGTTGGCCGTCTTATTGGCGGGATCGGTCGTTGCGATTCTAAGTATGGTCTCCAGTCGAAACCCCGCCCAAGCAGGGATCGCTCGCGACTCCGATGGTGTGCCGGCAGCCTTCCGGGTCTTCTGGGACGCGTTCGCTTCGGGACCGGAAGAGCCCTGGGTAATTTTCAGCAATGCCAAGTTCGTCGGGCGGCCTGAAATAGCTATACGTTACTACGACGCCCGCAAAGACAATCAGAACACGTATATTTTTGACCATTACACGGGCGTTGGCGAAGTCCTGGCAGTTCACGAACTCGATCACCTGTTCGCAACGCTCCATCGCCAAATACGCGTCAAGCGCGGGAGTCTGTTTTCGCTCGATGATGCCAAGAACAACAACCTGATCTTCGTCGGATCGCCGCTAGAAAATCTGACGCTGCTGGAAATTCCAGGCACGCAGGAGTTCGTGTTTCATAGAGTGGAGGCTGGGCCGCGTAAGGGCGATCCGGAAATTATTAACGTCCATCCACAACCAGGGGAGCTCAAGGAATTCCGGGGAACCCCGAGTGGTGAACCCATCACCGACGACTATGGCGTGATCGCACTAGTTAGAGGACTGGACCCGGGCCAAGCTGTTCTGATCCTGGCTGGAGACACTACGATGGCCACACAGGCGGCCGTCGAGTATGTTTGCCGCAAAAACTCCGTGGAAGAGCTGCTGCTGCGGCTGTCGGTTTCGCAGACTGGCCAGCTCAAACCCTTTGAAGCAGTGATTCGTGTAAAAGTGACGCGGGGAGTGCCGGTCTCGACCGAGTTGGTGGCCCTGCGCAATGGCAGCTAGAGACCAGCACCGGAAGAGCTCGCCGCGGCCTTCAACATGGAGCGTCAGCGTGGAGCATTGAGGCGCGGATCGAGTTCCGCAGCCTTCTGAAATTCCTTGAGAGCCTCTTCTTTGTCTCCCTTTTGCTGCAGCGCTAGTCCCAGCTCAAAGTGAGCCGGAGCGTAATCTGGCGTCGCGCCAATTGCCGATCGGAATTGAGAGATCGCACCGTCAAGGTCCCCCGCGCTGAGCAGTCGTTTTCCGGAGTTAGTCGCAAAAAGCGCTGCCTGCTGATCCGTTTTCTGTTTGCTGATCTCGACTCCCGCTTTCGACTCCGCGGCCGCCCCTTGACTATCGCCAAGCTGGCGCAGAACCGCAGCGAGCGTCGTGTGTGCTCCCGCGAAGTCGGGCTGCAGACGGATTGCCTCCCGCAACGAACTGGCGGCTTCATCGAGTTTCCCTTGTTGCTTCAGAACAGTTCCCAGCGTGTAACACGCCTCAGCATAGTCCGGTTTCGCACGAATCGCCGCGCGAAGTTCTTCCACCGCCGCGGGAAAATCGCCCTGCTGCCACAGAGTCACGCCCAACGTGTAGTGCACGTCAGCCTGCTGCGGATCCAACTCCTCTGCTTTTCGGAACTCCGCGGTAGCTTCGGGGAGTTTGTCCTTGAGCTTCAGCGCCAAACCCAGATCGTAGTGCAACGTCGGGTCCTGCGGAGCGGTCTTGAGCGCGACCTCAAACTCACCTGTCGCCGCGTCGAAATCCGTCTTTTGGAGGTAAGCCACTCCGAGATTCGTTCGGTATCGAATATCTTGTGGGCGCGAATGCATGGCGGTCTGAAATTCCTTGATGGCCGTATTGGCGTCCCCGGCCTGCAAGAGCGCAAGCCCGAGATTGTTGTGCGCGTCTGCGTTTTCCGGTTGCGCTTTCACCACCTGGCGAAAAGCCGCCACCGCCTCCTCCGCATTACCGGAGCGCTGTTCCAGCAAACCAAATAGATTCTGAGCATCCACGAGCTCCGGCTGCAACCTTACCGTGGCACGAAGCTCGCGGAGAGCAGCGTCCTGGTCGCCCTTCTCGTGGAAAGCCTGTCCCAGGTAAAAGTGCGCCTGCGCATTGTCCCCATCCAGCCGCACAGCCTCTTGGAGATGAGCAATCGCTTCATCCAGCGCTTTCTCTTGAAATTTCAAAACGCCCAAATGCAACTGTGCGGCCCCATATTCCGGCTGCAGCCGGAGCGCTTCGGCATATTCCTTTTCCGCTTCCTGGATAAGCGACAAGGTTCTTCCGCTGACAGGGACTCCCGATGGATCGATGGCTCCGGCACGTTGAGGCGGCTCGTCAGTGGGAGAAGAATTCGTTGGGCTCGCTGATTGGCGCACCAGCAGGGTTCCCAGCTCGTCGTGTAATTCCGCGCGACCGGGATCCAGCTCCACCCCACGCCGCATTTGCTTGACCGCCCCCGCCACATCGCCCGAACCATCGAGCGCACGCGCCAGCGTCCGATACGCTTCAGACTCGGTCGGCGCGAAGCGAACCGCCTCGCGTCCTTCACGCGCCGCGCGTTTCGCATCGCCCTTCAGTAAAAAGGCGCTGGACAAATTCATGTGCGCCTGAAAAAAATCCGCCCGCAAATCCAGCGCTGCCTGGAATTGTGCGATCGCCGGATCAACCTGCTTCTGCGCCAGCAAGACCCATCCGAGGGAATTGTGCGCCTCAGGACTTCGCGGCTGCAGTTGCACTGTCTTCTCAAACGCCGCGCGCGCCGAAGCCAGGTCTCCCTGCTGCAACGCTGTAATTCCCAGCCGGTAACTTGAATCTGCCTGCGCCGCCCGTCCGCCGCCGGGCGCAGACGCATCTTGGGCGCGTAATCCCATGGTTGGGAGAACAAACATGATCAGTACGGCCGGCAGCAAGGTGCGGAACTTCGCAAAGGTAGTTGGGCTGGCACTCACATCAAAATCCTAACATGCGCCAGGAATGGTATGACGGGCTGTCATCATTTCGTACGCGAGACTGGGCACCCGCACTAACGCACAGCCTTGACCGTCTCTGGTGCAAACCCTACTATCCCTTGACGGCATGATTTTCGATACTCTTGGTCAGCGGCGTATGATTTCGTCGGCATTTTGCTTCACTTGCGCCGTTCTTCTCCCAATTGCCCTGCTTTTTGCCGTTGACAATCCCCAAAGCGCGACTCCCGCTACCAAGCCGCTCGCGTATTTCACAGACGTCGCAAAACGAGCCGGCCTCACGATGACCAACATCTTCGGCGGCGTCACCACGAAAAAATACATCATCGAAACCACCGGCACTGGCGTCGCAATCTTCGACTACGATAACGACGGCTGGCCCGATATCTTCATCGTCAACGGCACAAAGCTCGACGGCAGCTTCGCTGCAAACGAAGCTCCCACAAATCATCTCTATCGCAACAACCACGACGGCACCTTCACCGATGTCACTCAAAAAGCCGGCCTCGCGCACACCGGCTGGGGCCAAGGCGTCTGTGTCGGCGATTATGACAACGATGGCTTCGAGGATCTGTACGTCACTTACTACGGCAAGAATGTCCTCTATCACAACAATGGCAACGGAACATTCACCGAGGTCAGTGAGAAAGCCGGCGTCGCAGGCTCGGGCAGAGCATGGGGCACCGGCTGCGCTTTCGTCGACTATGACCGCGACGGTCATCTGGATTTAATGGTGGCGAACTATGTTGATTTCGATTTATCAACCACGCCCGCTCCCGGCGAGCGGCCAACTTGCCTGTGGAAAGGCGCTCCGGTCATGTGCGGCCCGCAAGGCCTGCCTGGCGCAAAAAATATCCTGTACCACAATCGCGGCGATGGAACCTTCGAAGACGTCACCGCGAAATCTCACATCGACCAAACCGACGGCCATTACGCTTTCAGTGTCACCACTCTCGACTACGACGACGACGGCTGGCCCGACATTTTCGTCGCGTGCGATTCCACCCCAAGCATCCTTTACCACAACAATCGCGACGGCACCTTCAAGGACGTCGCCATCACCGCAGGTGCCGCGTTCAACGAAGACGGTCGCGCCCAGGCCGGCATGGGCTCAACTGTCGCCGACTACAACGGAGACGGCCGCTTCGACATTTTCAAAACCAATTTCTCCGACGACACCGCCACGCTCTACCGCAACAACGGCGACGGCACCTTCGACGACGTCACCTACGCCGCCGGCCTCGGCCTGCACACCCAATACCTCGGCTGGGGCGCGATGTTCTTCGATTTTGACAACGACAGCTGGCCTGACCTGCTGCTCGTAAACGGTCACGTGTATCCCGAGGTCGACACTCAGCATCTCGGCAGCAATTTTCAAGAGCCGCGCATCCTCTACCACAACAACGGCAACGGCACTTTCACCGACATCTCCGCCACTTCCGGACCCGGCATCAACAACGTCAGCTCCTCACGAGGTCTCGCCATTGGAGATCTGTGGAACGACGGGCACCTCTCCGCCGTGGTCAGCAACATGAACGCACCACCCAGTCTCCTGGTCAATAAAATCGACAACACGAATCACTGGGTCACGTTCCGGCCGGTCGGAGCTTTCCCTGCATCCCAGAAGCAATCGCTGACAACTTCGACGGCTTCCGGAACGCATGCCACAAAATCCAATCGCGATGCTATCGGCGCGCGGATCAGAGTCAAAGCTGGCGCGCGCGTTCTTATTGACGAAGTGCGCAGCGGCTCCAGCTTCATCTCCAACAATGATATGCGCGTTCACTTCGGCCTGGGCTCGGCGAGAAAGATCGACTGGGTCGAAATCCGCTGGCCCAGCGGGCTTGTCGAAAAATTCGACAACCTCGCCGTCGACGCGTTCCACACTTTGAAGGAAGGCACGGGGAGTTCCATACCTAACACCACGAAGAACTAGCACTGCGCGACGGGTGCGCGGGCCGCCAGCTAGAGATCACTTGGGTCTGCGGACGCCTGTGTACCAATTTCGATCGCTCGATTCGTGCGACCCGTCATCGATTGGAAGAATTAGTCGCCCGCGCTTCGGTCAACCGGAACCGCAAAGCGCAACTTCACCGCTGCGTTGGGAAGCAACGGCATGGGCCGCAAAGCACTGAGCGCGACTGGCTCCGGATTGCTCACTCTCTTGTGTATGCTCTCCACTGGGAGAAACGCCGACGCTTCCAGCATAAGGTCCACGCGGCCTCGCACATCGAATTTTTCCAGCAACGTGGAAACGTGAAACTTGATGGTTCGCACCGAAACGTTGAGCTTTGCCGCAATTTCCTTGTTGCTAAGATTCTGCGCAATGTTCGTGAGTACTTCGCGCTGTCGCCGACTCAGCGGAAAACCCGGCATCTTGGTGCCCGAGCAAGTCTGAATGAGCTTGGTTGCGCGCGCTGCGATTGCGGCAAATAAATCCTCACCCGCCGCCACCATCACGCCAAAATCTCCAGGTGTCTGCTGCCGCGCCACACAATGAATGGCCAGCAGGCTGACGGCCTGCTCGACTGGCATCCTGCCGTCCTTATCAGCTTTTATTTCGAAACGGCGCGTCCCGGTCTTCTTGTCAACGAATACGAACTCCGTGGGTCGAATGGAGTGCCCCCGGACCAAAGAATGCTCAGATTGTAATTTTCTTACCCGGCCCATGGACCCTCCCGTGCATCGCTTGTAGTTCATCGCGCACGCAAGCCTCCGCTCTCCGCCCGCTCGGTCGGTTTCAAGAAGCCTGCCTTTGTCTGCAAAGACGCGCTGCTGATTGCGTCCTATCGATGGATGTGTGCAATCACAGGGCCACGCAACCCCGCGCCCATCGCCCACTGCGGCCGTTCTGGACGCGACACCTCATAGAAATCGAACTGCACGCCTACTCCGCGTTCTTCCTGCGTCGATTCCCCCGGTACGACCCGCACTACGTGGCCGGTGCACAACCACTGCGCCGCCGGCACGCCCGTGATCTGTTCGGGCATTTCCACCAACAGATCGAGTGCCGCTCCTTTGCTCAACTCCAGGTCGGTCGCAAAGAAAACGCCCCTCTGCGACAAGTTCTTCGATTCCGCCCGCAACTCGCCGGCGTTGGACCTGCGCACGCGGATGCGTAAGTCCGTTCTGAAGTTATGCCGTCGGGACAAGCGCCGGTCGTGCTCGAACTTATCTACAAAACGTTCCATGGCGAAGACCTCCAGGTATTTAGGGGGGTGCGAGCGCAGAACGCTCGCGGAGGGGGTAACTGAGAGAATCGGCTCATTCCACGGATTCGCATAGACTCAATTTGGTACTGCTCCGACGAAGCTCGCGAGCACACGCGAAGATCGGCGCACGATCCCGGGCCAGAGTTGATCCCTTTGAGATTTCTAATTCTGTATTGGGATCCAAGAAGCATGGCGTTCCATAACGGTAGCGGTTGGAATCGCAACCGAAAGCGACAAACGCCCGGATTGTTCGGCCACCCCGTCCCAAGGCACTTCGTGTGGGTTGCCGAGCTCGCGAGATTTGCCAGCGCAATGATACTCTCGCATTGGCAATATGTACAGTATTAGTTATATATGATACAGATTAACATCGACTAAAGTTTTCTGAGAGCTGTCGCTCTCGGGCTCATGATTCCGCAGCCCTATTTTATGGCGTCCGCTCCCGCCTTCGCGCACTGGCCGTCCTGCGGCGCGGTTCCGCCAGACACCCCGATCGCTCCGGCGATCTTGCCGTCGACCAAAATCGGAATTCCCCCCTCAATAGGAACCGCTCCCTGCAAACGCAAAATGCGCATTCCATCTCCCCCCGCGGCCAGCGCATCCTGGTAAGTCTTGGTCGGTCGCTTGAACAACGCCGCCGAACGCGCCTTTTCGATCGCGACGTTCGCGCTCCCAATCTGGGTGTTGTCCATCTTTTCGTAATAGACCAGGTTTCCCGACGGATCGACAATGGCCACCGCCATCGCCCAATTATTTTTCACCGCCTCGGCGATCGCGGGAGCAGCCGCCTTTTTCGCGTTCTCCAGGCTAATGGCCGCTCCGTAGGGATTCGGCATCTGACCGAACGCGCTCGCTAACACGCTAACCGCAAAAAGCAAGGCAGCACCAAACCTCGCAGCGTATTTCTGCAGCATTTTCGCTCCTTTTTTATTCCCGTGGCACAGCCATTTCTGGCTGTGTCTTGACTCACTCCAAGCCGAAACACACCCACCACTAAGGCTGCGGATGCGGCAACGCATTGCTGCGGTCCACCATATCCTGCGGCGCGCTAGGCTGATGCAAAGGAGGCTGCCCCCGCGTTATGGCCCAGTGCTCCAGCCAACCGGATCCCTCTTCACCGACGTATGTATCCGGCAGGGCGTACACCGAATCACCCAATGCGTTCTCCAGCGTAATGAACCGATAACCGCGTTTGCGGAGCAGGTCCAGGACCTCGCCAATATGCTCCGCTTCCAACTGATTGGCATGCATCAGCAGGATCTGATTGGGCTCATACCCGACCAGGTCGCGAGAGAGCTTCTCGAAATAGGAGAAAACCTCGGTCGTATACGCAAGATACGAGCGCACCACTTCCTGCTGCAGCCCCGTGTCCCCGCGCTTCTTGGCATCGTCGTACACGGTTGCAAACATCCAATCCCAGGCGTCCAGCGTGACCGGCGCGATCCGATATCCGCGCTCTACCAGAAACGCTTCCGCCTCTCGCCGCGTTTGCAAGTCCCGTCCAGTATCCAGGTACGGATGCCGGAAGTACCGCAGCTTCATTTTGTGTTGCGCCAGCAAAAGCCGTGTGACGCTCTCGCCCTGGATCACTGCATCTTCAAAGTCCCTCAAGCTCACCCGGTTCAGCGAAGTGTGGGCGTAAGTGTGGTTGCCTAGCTCAAATCCTGCGTCCAGCCACATGTTCAGCGCCGCAATGCGCTCGTCAACTTCGCCCCACTTGAAATAAAGCTTCCGCTCGTTCACAAAACCAACAACCGGAATCTTCTGCTCGCGCAAGGTCCCCAGCAGTTGTGTCGTCATAGCGGTGATCTGTGCGGCGGACATGGTATTCGCGGCGCCCGCAGGCAGATCGTCAATGGTGATCGCGATTCGACGCTCGGGTGGCGCGTCGGGAGGAGTCGCGAGCGTTCTTAATGCGAACAAAAAAACCGCGAGCACGCATAAAAATGTCAGCACTGGCCTCATGAAAGCCCTCCGGATCCCACGACGGCGGCACAATAGCACAGAAGCTCAGCCATACACGGCAAGCCCTCGACCGCACCACGACCAGCTCCGCCGCGCCTTCTTGTCCGCCACTACAACAAACTCATTTTCCCGATTTCGCTTGCCGCCGATCGAATTGCAGCGTGCGCACAATTCCCTGACCTTCCTTCACGAAAATCAGTTGGTTCGCCTTGATGTCCTTCAGCGTGTCCACCTGGCCGCTGGGCCAGTGAATCTCCAGGAGATCGACCTTCTCGGCCTTTCCAATACCGAAATGGACTCGCAAATCGTTCTGCGAGATATAGCTCCCTCCGCTGCGCACCTCGTCAATCTGGGAATGTGGTTTCGGTTCGTCCGGCGGCTGCGTGACGCACCGCAGGCGCGCGCCAATCCCGCTGCGATTCGACTTCGTGCCGATGGTCCGCACTTTTAGCCAATTGTGCCCTGTACCGTTGGAACCGGCCGACAAATCGCATCGCAGCAGCTGCGGAAAATCGTTCACCGTGTTCACCACCACATCGATGTCCCCGTCGTTATCGTAATCCCCGAACGCACAACCCCGAGACGCGACCGGAACCGTGATGCCCGGACCCGCTTGCAGCGACACATCGTCAAACTTGCCGTTGCGCAAATTCTTGTACAGCAGTTTTTGCTGCGGATATCCCGCCTCGGTCTTCAGTTGCTCGACCTCGGGATAAACGTGCCCATTGCAAATCAGGATGTCGAGCCAGCCGTCGTTGTCCATGTCGAAAAAACCGCAGCCCCATCCCAGAAATTGCGTGTGACGCCCGAGTCCCGCCGCAAACGTCGTGTCCTCAAACGTGCTGCCACCCAAATTGTGATACAGCGACGGCGTGTCTCCCGCAAAATTCGTCTTGACGATATCGAGATTCCCGTCCAGATCGTAATCCCCGGCCGAAACGCCCATTCCTGCTTGCGGCTTGCCGTCCGCGCTGAGCGAACAACCCGATTCCATCCCGATATCCACGAACTTGCCGTTATGCTTGTTTTGGTACAACGCGCTGGCGGTCGAGTCGTTCGCCACGTAAATGTCAGGCCAGCCGTCATTGTCGAAATCGGCGGTGAGCACCCCGAGTCCGTAGGTCCCGTTCGCCTGCAACAAACCAGCAGACTCACTCACATCGGAAAACGTTCCGTCGCCATTGTTGTGATAAAGAATGTTCTTGCCGCCGTTCAATCCCGGAGGGCCGCACGCCACCATCACCCCTTTGTACAAGCAGGGACCAGACTCCGGAACAGGCGCGGTAGCGAGGTCGAGATCAATGTAGTTCGCGACAAAAAGATCCAGATGCCCGTCGCGATCGTAATCGACAAAAGCACAACCCGTGTTCCACCGCTTGCCGGAACCCGCCACACCAGATTTTTCGCTGACGTCATTGAACGTGCCGTCTCCGTTGTTGTGGTAGAGAACGTCCTTACCGAAATAAGTGACGAACAGATCCTCGTATCCGTCGTTGTCGTAGTCGCCGATACAAACACCCTGGCCCCAACCGGAATGTCCGACGCCGGCTTTTCCAGTCACGTCCGTAAACGTGCCGTCGCGATTGTTCTTGAACAAATGCGAAGTCGGCGCCGGCCCAGCGGAAAAGCCTTCGAGTCGCGATCCGTTGACCAGAAAAATATCCAGCCAGTCGTCGTTGTCGTAATCGTAGAACGCAACGCCACAGCCGGTCGTCTCTAGGAGATATTTGTTTTTGTGTTCGCCGCCGAAGATGGTCTTCGCGTTGAGCCCGGACTCGCGAGCGACATTCAGGAAGTTCACGCCGAGGCTGCTGGCTGGCGCGGCAACACCAGTAGGATTCAGAGTCACGCGGGCAAGGCCCGCCGGCGCGTGCTGAGGGCGGCCGAGAATTGAATTCCATGAAGCGCGGCAGGCAAGCGCAAATACATTTTCAAGTGAGAGCACTAGCGCGGACCGGCTCAACGATTGCAAGAATGTCCGCCGCGACGAAAACAAAAGTGTGGTACCTTCCCGCACTGGGCACGCTCCAAAGCCCAGCACCCGACGCCGCTCCTGAGTTCCCACCTGACTGGTAGCGCCGGCTTCCAGCCGGCTCCGAAGGTGGGTCTTTCTTTGTGGGTACTTGGGATACCCACCATTGATTTTTACAATGGGACTCGCTTTCATCTTAGCGTAAGCGCGTCGAGATTCCGCAATTTCACCGAAGGGGCAAATAGTGCCACCGATCCACCCTACGTTTTGGCCAATGCAGCAACGGTGTAGGCGCCGGGCTTTAGCCCGGCAAGCCATTCGTTCAATGCGATTCATGCGGCCAATGCTCGCTCCATTCGCGGCTCTCCTGCTGTTCACACCCACACTCTCGATCGCCTCGGCGCAAACGCCGAACGAACCACCGCATTCCTTGGAACTTTCGCGACCCGTGCGGCCGTGGGAGTTTCTGCCGGTAGTCGGAACGCGCGCGGCTTTGTTCGGAAATGAAGCCGGACGCATGGAAGCGTGGGTCTATCCGCTGAAGTTTCTCCGCGAATTCCATCTGCGATTTCACGAGGGCGATCGCGTCATTCCAGCGGAATCGCTGGCGCGGACGGTCATTGTTCGGCCGGAATCGAGCACTATCGTCTATAGCAGCGACACGTTCACCGTGCGCGAAACGCTCTTTGTGCCGGTGAAGGAGCCCGGCGCGCTCATCCTGCTCGATGTGGAAACCGAGCAGCCGCTCGAAATCGAAGCGAGCTTCGTGCGTGATTTTCAATTGGAGTGGCCCGCCGCGGTCGGCGGCACGTACATGTCGTGGGATGTGAATGCCCGCGCGTTTGTCATGGGTGAGGAGACGAAGAGGTTCGTCGCCGTGGTGGGGTCGCCGACGGCGGTGGAAGAGCGCCAGGAATACCAGACCAACTATTCCGAGTCGCAAATCAATTCATTCCGTTTGGGCGTTACGAACAAAGGCACAGACAAGAAGATGATCGTCATGGCCGCGTCCACGAATGGGCGAGCCGAGGCAGACGCTTCCTATCGGCATCTTTCCGCTGATTACGCGCAACTCCTGAAAGATTCAGGGGAATACTACGAAAATTATCTGCGCGACACCGTGAGCCTTACGCTCCCTGACCCGCAACTGCAGCAAGCCTACGACTGGTCGCGCATCAGCGAGTTGCAAGGGATGGTCAGCAATCCCTTTCTTGGCACGGGCCTCGTCGCCGGATATCGAACTTCGGGTGAGAGCGCGCGGCCTGGCTTCGCTTGGTTTTTCGGGCGCGACTCGCTCTGGACGTCGCTCGCGTTGAACGCCTCGGGTGATTTTGCAAACACGCGCACCGCGCTGGAGTTTGTGAGCAAGTTTCAGCGCGATGACGGAAAGATTCCCCACGAAATCGCGCAGACCGCCAGCCTGATTCCCTGGTTCAAGGATTTTCCCTACGGCTACGCATCAGCGGACGGAACACCTCTCTTCATCATTGCGATGAACGACTATGTGACGCAGAGCGGCGATACCACTTTCGCGAAAGAAAAATGGCAGAGCGTGTGGAACGCCTATCAATTTCTGCGCTCAACGTACGACGTGCACGGTTTTCCACAGAATTTCGGGATTGGGCACGGGTGGGTGGAGGGTGGCCCGCTGCTGCCGGTGAACTCGGAGCTTTACCAGTCGGGCCTGGGAGCGGAAGCTCTGCGAGCGTTGGCGAATCTGGCGCAGCTCACCGGCAAGGACGATGTCAGTAAGGAGCTGACGCAGGCGTTCGAGCGGCAGCGCCCTCTAGTCGAGAACGCGTTCTGGCTCGCGGACAGAAACAGGTACGCCTTCGCTTTGGACAAGGACAACAAGCCGGTGGACGAGGCCAGCGTTCTGGCGACGGTGCCGATGTGGTTTGGTTTGCTCGATGAGAAAAACGCCGGCCAGATGATCTCGCGGCTGGCCGATTCCGATCACCAGACCGACTGGGGCATGCGCATCATTTCCAATCGCTCGGCGCAATTCAGCGGCGGCGGGTACCACTACGGTTCGGTATGGCCACTGTTCACCGGCTGGGCGTCGGTGGGCGAGTATCGCTATCACCGGCCGTTGCCTGCATACCAGAATTTGCGCGCGAATGCCTTGTTGGCTCTCGACGGCTCTCTCGGCCACGTGACCGAAGTGCTCTCGGGCGATTCCTACCAGCCCCTTTCGACAAGCTCACCGCACCAGATCTGGTCCGCGGCGATGGTGGTCAGTCCGATCCTGCGCGGAATGTTGGGTCTCTCTTCGGATGCGAAGACGGAGACGCTGACGTTCGCGCCCCACGTCCCTGCAGATTGGTCGACGTTCGCTATTCACGGAGCGCGCGCTGGTTCGGTGCGGATGGATTTGACATATGCGCGATCCGCGGACGCGATCACACTGCAGGTAAATTGCACAAGCACTGCGGCGTGCCCCATCGAATTCTCACCGGCAGTAAGCGCTCGCGCGCAGGTGCTTGGCGTGGCAATGAATGGGCGGCCGGTGGAGTTTCGTGTGACAGGGAACAGCGAGGATCAGCACGTTGCGACGCATGTTTCCGCTTCCGGCAAATCGAACACGCTGACTATTCGGGTCCGGAACGATTTTGGCGTCAGCTACGAGTCTAGCTTGCCGCCGCTGGGGTCGCACAGTCAGGGATTGCGAATGCTTTCCGAAAGCTGGTCGCCCACCCGCGACACGTTGACCATGGATGTTGCCGGGGTTGCCGGCGGGGTCTATGAATTGACAGTATGGAATCCTAGCCAGGCTGCGACCGTAGAAGGTGGAGAACTGCTCGCAGCAGCGAACGGAAGTGCCAAGGTTCGCGTGCGGTTTCCGCCGGATGAGTCAGGCGACTATGCCTACGGAAAAATCGTGTTTCACTTTTCAGGCCCGAGGGACAGCAAAGGCAAGCAGGGGAAACCGGCGACGTGACGCACCAAGGCGACTAAAGCGTAGCTTACGGTTCAAGCTGAACAACCAAATTTGCGGCGAATAAAACGATCCACCTTGAGCATCAAAGTATTTCCTACAACGGCGCGTCGGGCATTGGGAGGCACTTCATGTCCAGGGTCTTCATGTCCAAGGTATGGATCGTTGTCGGCTTGTTGGTGGCCACTATGTGCGCATTTTCCCCCGTCGCTGGCGGGCAGCTGAAAAAGGTTGTTGCGGAAGGCCACGAGTGGTGGCACTACGCGGTGTTCTATGAGGTGTATCCGCGGAGCTTTGCCGACAGCAACAACGATGGTGTCGGCGACCTGAACGGCATCACCTCGAAACTCGATTATCTGCAACATCTCGGCGTCAACGCTGCCTGGATCACGCCCTGCTTCCCTTCCCCGCAAGTCGATTTCGGGTACGACGTCTCCGACTACGAGAACATCGATCCGATGTACGGGACGCTGGCCGACTTCGATCGGTTGGTGGCAGAAGCCAAGAAACACAGCATCAAGATCATTCTCGATTTCGTGCCCAACCATACTTCCGATCAGCATAAGTGGTTTCAGGAATCGAAATCCTCGCGTACTTCACCGAAGCGCGACTGGTACATCTGGCGCGACGGCAAAGGCCCGAACCAGCCGCCCAATAACTGGACATCAACGTTTGGCGGCTCGGCGTGGAAATTCGATCCGGCGACCGGTCAGTATTACTACCATTATTTCTATGCCGAACAGCCCGACTTGAACTGGCGCAATCCCGAAGTCGTGAAGGCCATGCTGGACGCCATGCGCTTCTGGTACAAACGCGGCGTGGCAGGCTTTCGGCTGGACGCGGTCGATACTTTATTCGAAGACCGCAATCTCAAAGACAATCCGCCGTCGCCCGGCAACGACAAATTCGGCTTTCCCAACACCCAGGAGATTTACAACAAGAGGCTGCCGGAAGTGCACGACATAATGCGCGCGATGCGCAAGGTGGCCGACGAATACGGCGCGGTACTGATCGGCGAAACCTGGACGCAGAATGTGACGCAATTGCGTGAATACTACGGCGAGCGCAACGACGAACTGCAAATGCCGATGGACTTGATGATGACGGAATTTAAACAGCCTTCGGCGCCAGTCTTTCGCGAGCATATCAGCGCGGTCGAGAGTGCCGGCGGATGGCCCGTCTTTGTAATCAGCAACCACGATATCGTGCGCTCTTACACGCGCTGGGGCGACGGCACCCACAACGACGATATCGCCAAAACAATGGCGGCTATGTACTTAACGCTGCGAGGAACCCCGATCCTGTACTACGGCGAAGAAATCGGCATGGAGAACAACGACCCCAAGAGCAAGGACGAAGTGCGCGATCCCATCGGCCGGCGCGGCTGGCCGCTGGAAAAGGGCCGCGACGGCGAACGCACCCCCATGCAATGGAGCGACACACCCAATGCGGGCTTCACGGAAGGCACACCGTGGCTGCCGGTCGGGCCCAACTTCAAGACCCACAACGTCGCCGCCGAAACGCCGGAACCCAATTCGATTCTGAATTTCTACCGCCGGATTCTGGAACTGCGCCGCGAAGAGCCCGCGTTGCGCGACGGCAAGTATGTGGCCATCAACCCGGGGGATCCGAACGTCTTTGCGTTTGTGCGACGCCTGAAAGGCGAGGCAGTCCTGGTGGTGCTGAACATGTCCGCCACCAGTCACACCGTACCACTCGATTTAGCGAAGGTGGGATTCCCCACCGCGAAAATCCAAGTGCTGGCGGCAAGCTCTTCCCGTCAGGCCACCAAACTCTCCAAACAGGTTGTCACGGAACCGTTCTCCGCCGTAATCGCGAAAGTGACAAAATAAGCCAGCCAATCGAAGGTCATGTATCCGCGGGTCGTACATTCGAGGGTCATTTAGCTTATTCGAGGGTCATGTAGGCGCTTGGCTTTAGCCAAGCGCCTGACCTCCGGCAAATGACATGTTTGCCTTCAGGCCCATCGATCCGTAGCCTCGTGTTAATTCGTTCGGCTTTCGCTTTCGCTGCCCGTACCCCCCGGTGTTTTTGCGCAACGATTTGAAAATAAACGGGATATGCGATCAAACGGCTCAATGATTTGATTCTAAAGGGATTAGTGGTGAATTTTGCGGAATACGGGTGATTGTGGCGATCGGCGCTCATGCGAAGGCTAAATAATATACCGTTATTATGTCACACTGGTTAACATTGCCAATGGGACTTAAGGACAGTTTCGGGATAGGACCAGGACTATCGGCACCGCTCTTGCGGCGTTACGCGATTCCTAGCTTTCGCTGCATCTGCTCGAGGGAAACTCCTTTGGTTTCCGGGTAGAAAGCGGCGACCACAACGAGTTGCACCACCATCATCGCCGAGAAGAATACGAACGGGTAGGCACCGGAGGAATGCGCGACCAACGGAAAAATCAACGAAATCACTCCGTTCATGAACCAGTGCGAAAAACTTCCCAAACTTTGCCCTTTCGCGCGCACCTGGTTGGGGAAGACTTCGCCGATGTACACCCAGATTACCGCGCCCTGCGAAAAGGCAAAAAACGCGATGAATCCTACCAGCAGCCAGACAAGCAAACTCTGATGCTGCTGCGTAAAGAAGATATAAGCCACGCCGCCAAGGCACAGCGCGGTACCCACCGATCCGACCAGCAGCAGCGTCTTCCTGCCGATACGGTCGATCACCGACATGGCAATCATCGTGAACAGTAAATTTGTGCCGCCGATGGCTACCGCCTGCAGGTCTCCGGAAACTTTGCTGAAACCCGCGGCGATGAAGATGTCGTTGATGTAATAGAGGATGGCGTTGATGCCGGAGAGCTGATTGAACATGCCGATCGATACCGCCAGGAAAATGGGTACGCGATATTTCCAGGAGAACAGCGCGTCGCTGGAAGCATGCTCGGTGTCGATGGACTGCACGATTTCTTGTAACTCTTCTTCGTAGTTCTCCTGACCGATCACCCGCAGCACGTCGCGAGCTTCCTCGACGCGTTTCTTTTTCACCAGCCAGCGTGGGCTTCTGGGAATGCCGAACAATAGAACGAAGAACAGTGCGGCAGGGAGGGCCGGAACCGCGAACTTCCATCTCCACTCGTCGGCGCCGAATTGAGCCAAGCCCACGAGATAGTTCGAAAAGTAGGCCAGCAAGATGCCGAAGACCACGTTGAATTGGAACAGGCCCACGAGTCGTCCGCGAAATTTCGCTGGCGCGAGCTCCGCGATGTACATGGGTCCCAAAACCGAGGATCCGCCGATGCCGAGCCCACCAATAAACCGAAAGAAAACGAGCGCCGACCAATTCCACGCGAATGCACAGCCTAGAGACGACACGAGATATAAGATCGCCAGGACGCGAAGACTATCGCGCCGTCCGAAGCGGTCGCCCGGAATCCCCGCGAGCATGGAACCAAGAATGGTGCCGACTAGAGCGCTGGTTACGGTGACGCCCAGGAGCCCCGGGGAGAGGTGATAGACCTCGGTGAGAGAATGCGTCGTACCGGAAATGACGGCGGTGTCGAATCCGAAGAGCAAGCCTCCGAGCGCGGCAACAGCGGTACTTTTGACCAGGATAGGATTGAGAGCCATAGCTCTGGGCGGAGATTGTACAGAAGTCTCTAAGAAGAACAGCATGTTTTCTGGCCTGGATTGACCGTGACTGAAGCTCTCGAACGGAAACTTCCGGATCCGCCGACCGGCCCCCAAGACCCGAATGTGAATTTGCGGCAACAAAATTGACATTGCCTACGCGGACGCGATACGTTGGCATTCCTCCCTTGGCGGTGGTGCTTGTCCCCCAGCGGATTTTGACACCGGCTAATACTTCAACCAGGGAGGCGAGCCAAGCCGGAGGTATTGCCGCGAGGACGTACCCCGAAAGACCCCGAGCCAGAGAGCAGTCTCCGTTGGAAATAAAAATAAAATTGACCAGCCGCGCTACGCGGCGCATCTAAAATCCGTCGAACAGCTGCGGGCGACCTTCGGCCCGCGCGGGAGTTAACGTGAGTCAGGCGAAGAGTCAACTAGATCTCGATCAGCTAAGCATCAACACCATTCGAACACTGGCGATTGATGGTGTTCAGAAGGCCAACTCCGGCCACCCTGGCGCACCCATGGGGCTTGCGCCGGTCGTCTATGAATTGTGGCAGCGCTACTTGCGCTACGATCCCGCGGACCCACTGTGGATGAATCGCGACCGTTTCGTGCTTTCGAATGGGCACGCTTCGATGCTGCTGTATGCCACGCTGCACCTTACCGGCGTTCGCGACGTCGATGGCGATGGCAATGTCAGGCCCGACAAGCCCGCCATTTCGATGGATGATCTCAAGTCGTTCCGCCAACTGGACAGCAAGACGCCGGGGCATCCGGAGTCGCACATGACAGCGGGCGTGGAGACCACGACAGGGCCGTTGGGGCAAGGCGTGGGAAACAGCGTGGGCATGGCCATCGCGAGCAAGTGGCTGGGCGCGAACTATAACAAACCGGGGTTTGAGATCTTCGATTTCAATGTGTACGCCATGTGTGGAGACGGCGACATGATGGAGGGCGTGGGATGCGAGGCGGCATCACTAGCGGGGCATTTGAAGCTTTCCAATCTTTGCTGGATCTACGATCACAACCACGTGACCCTGGATGGGCCGGCGTCGTATTCGTTCAGCGAAGATGTGATGACGCGATTTGTGGGATACGGGTGGAATGTCACGCGGGTCGCCGACGCGAATGATCTGGACATGCTGGGGCGCGCGTATGAGACGTTCTTGAAGACGAAGGATCAGCCGACGCTGATCGTGGTGGACAGCCACATCGGATATGGGTCGCCGCACAAGCAGGACTCTTCGGATTCACACGGTGAGCCGCTGGGCGTGGAAGAAGTGAAGCTGACCAAGAAATTCTATGGGTGGCCGGAAGATGCGCAGTTTCTCGTGCCCGACGGCGTCTACGACCAGTTCAAGAAAGGCATCGGCAGGCGGGGCGCGGAGTTTCACGGCGACTGGTCGAAGAAATTCGAAGATTACAAGAAGCAGTTTCCGGAATTGGCCGAGCAATTGGACTTGATGCAGCACTGGAAATTGCCAAAAGGTTGGGACAAGGATTTGCCGACTTTCCCTGCCGATGCGAAGGGTATGGCTACGCGGGATTCGTCCGGGAAAGCGCTAAATGCGCTGGCGAAGAATATCCCCTGGATGATCGGCGGGTCCGCGGACCTGGCGCACTCGAACAAGACCAATCTGACTTTCGAAGGCGCGGGGGATTTCTTCCCCGACGAATACCACGGCCGCAATCTGCATTACGGAGTGCGCGAACACGCGATGGGAGCAGCGACCAACGGGTTGAGCGTGTCGCGGCTGCGGGCCTTCAGCGCTACGTTTTTCAATTTCAGCGATTACATGAAGCCGAGTATGCGGCTGGCGGCTCTGATGCAGGCGCCTTCGATATTTATCTTTACGCATGACTCCATTGGGCTTGGAGAAGACGGCCCGACGCACCAGCCCATCGAACAGTTGGCCGGGCTGCGCGCAATGCCGAACATGATCGTGATGCGGCCGGGCGACGCCAACGAAGTCGTGGAGGCGTACAAAGTCGCCATTCAGCAGCGACATACGCCAACGACGATGGTCCTGACGCGGCAGACGATGCCCACTTACGACCGGACGAAATTTGCGCCGGCCTCGGGAGTGGCAAAGGGCGCTTATGTTTTGATCGACGCCGAGGGTGGGAAGCCGGATGTGATCCTGATCGGCACGGGCAGCGAAGTGCATCTTTGCGTGGAGGCCTACGAAAAATTGAAGGCGGAGGGCATCAAGGCTCGCGTGGTCAGTATGCCTTCGTGGGAATTGTTTGATAAGCAGGATGCCGCGTATAAGGAGAGTGTCTTACCGGCCAGCGTGACCGCGCGGGTCTCCGTCGAAATGGCCGCGACGTTTGGATGGGAGCGCTGGGTCGGACCGAAGGGTAAGATGATCGGCATGCACTCGTTCGGCGCGTCGGCGCCGCTCAAGGACGTGCTGAAGAAGTTCGGTTTTCTCACGGAGACGGTAGTTGCGGCTGCGAAGGAAGTGCTGGGAAAGTGAGCGCCCCGATTGCGATCGTTTGAGGCAAGTCTAAGCGGGCTCTAAGGAGTCTTCCGGCTTTCCTTATAGCGCGGGCCAATCCGGCCGGGCGTACACTAGAGATTGGGAATTCTGCGATAGTCGGAGTAGGAATCATGATCGCTCATAACCCCCTCCACGGATCCGGACAAGCGGGATTCCCGCATCCGGCTCTTGCCTTAGGTGAGGACGCCTATGCGTCGCAGGGGATAGGGATGACAGA